>JAEEGL013404500.1_pt1 | contig 69371 bp, 62 predicted proteins | sample 9134231 | NCBI WGS metagenome assembly JAEEGL01 (sample SAMN16246548, study PRJNA631951) | gut metagenome | biome: gut microbiome; feature: rumen; material: fiber-attached | host: Bos | place: Iran: Karaj | collected 2018-10 | reverse complement strand
GATTTGAGTGTCTGACCGTATCGTGCGTATATCTGCACAGGAACTCGACGACCTCGTCCGCCGTCGTACCCTCCGTCCAGGGGACCCCGATATCCGAATTGTCATAATAGTTCCTGTCGATATGACCGAAAACGTATCTGCCGTGAAGAGGCGCGATCTGCCAGACCGGAGTCTTCTTTTTCATCATCGTCACGGTCGCCCAGTAAAACTCCCCGCGCAGTTTTTCAAGAGCTTTTTCGTAATAAACGTTGATATCCATTCCGTATTTAAAAAGCTCCGGATCCGCCGAAGGGCTTTTGTTCAGCTTCTTTTCACGCTTTTTCTCATTCTCCCGTTCCAGCTCCATCGCAAAGAATTGATCGGTACTGAGCGGCGTCCACGCCCACACCTTGTCCGAGCTGTGGCTCGCCAGCGCCGACGAGTAAATAAAGGCGCCTCCGGCATTATGCCGCCACTTGTTCCATCTGCCTGCCGCCAGAGTTCCGTCCTTCATGATAAGAAGGCAGAACTGCTCCTCTTTTGGACGTTTTCTGTCGCCGAATGATCTGAAGCCCTCAAACTGAACGTTACGGTCGCCTTCTTCCTCTTCGCGGCCGATGTTTATCCAGTTGACTCCTTCTGTTTCAAGGCTCTCCGTAAGGTCATAGCGATCGAGAGAGTGCCATCTTGCCACCTCTTCCGAATCGACCGTATCGGCGGTCCCGCGTATGAACTTGCCTTTCACAGTCCGCCCGTTCCCCGACGGATGCCAGCCGCCGGCAGTATAGTCGCCCGTCTTCAGTTCAAGCAGGCAGTATTCTCCGTACTGAGGCATATCTTTGTCCGCAACGTCGTGAAAATCGTTAAAAGAGAGTCTCAGGCTCTTATGATCGACGATAAACATAATCCTCCTCCGCAAACCCGGTTTGTCGGGATCACCTGCTTACTTCCTGCCGCAGCGGGCGCGTATCGCGGCGCGTGCGAATTCAGCCGTGCCGGCGCCGCCGGCTTTGTCGATATTCTTTCTGAACCGTTCGTCCGATACGTACGTCTCGCCGAGTCCGGCGAAGATCCCGTCGGTGCATTCGTAATAATGCGCTGAGATATACCGCTGAACGTCCCCGACCGCCGCCTGCGCCTCGTCGCTCTCCGGCGGAAGATCTTTCAGTTCTCCGAGCCGCGCGAACAGCTTCATCAGCCCGTCGCCCGTCTCCTTTGACGTATCCGAGCGCTTTTCAAATTCCCGCCATGCCGCGGTATCGCCCCAGCGTTCCTTTGCTTCTTTGACGTATGTTTTGCTCACAGCGGTTCCCTCCTGCGATACGGATAGACCGTACCTTGGACTCTGAAACGGATCCTTCAATATATATTACCAAAAATACCAGCGAAAATCAAGACTTTGGGTACCGAAATATGATGGATCACGAAATCGGTATTCAAATAACGGAAAAGCGGAACCGTCCGGGCTCCGCTTCGGAATGGGTATCCGGTTGTTATTTCTTCTAAGGATGACGGCTGATCCCCGCGTATTCACGCCGTCATTTCAGCCGTCACCGCCGTCACCGGGCACGGTTTTGAGAGACGTTTTGACGGAAATCGCATGCCTATTCGAAGCTGCTTCGTCGGCATCATGAAATCTGAACGAACTTTTCCTTTTTGCGTTTGCATCTCGGGCAGCGCCAGTCGTCGGGAAGATCCCCGAATCTCGTTCCCGCTTGGATGCAATCGCAGCACCGGCTGTATCTCTCGGCGATCCCGTCGTTCCTTGCGGGAGCGGTGCATTTCCCCGTGATCTTCATTTTTCGGTGTCCTCCGCTTCCAGTATTCTCAGAGCGTTGCCGCGGGAGATCTTGTAATACGCGTCGTACGACAGCTTCCCTTCCGTCACGCCGTCGTCAAGGAACCGCGCCAGCTTCAGCATGGGAGAGGAAATATTCGCCGGGTCGCAGATATCCGTGCCGTAGAACAGCCGGTCCTGAAATTCTTCGAGAAAAGCGTATCCGAAATCGGGATCGCGCGAAACGGCGTTGTATCCGCTTCCCGCCGAAAGATCGCCGCAGAGGTTCGGATAGTTCCGCATCAGCTCGAGGAGTCTTCCGCCGGGTACGACCTTCCCGGTCGGGTACCCCGCGCGCTGCTCGGCTGTGAGATCGCCGCTGATCTCCGCCCAGAATTTCTGCGAGTGACCGAGAAATATCAGATCCGGGCATTCGTTCATGGCTTTCTCGAGACGCGGCAGACCGATGTCGTCGACGATGCCGTAGTCGTGACCGGGATCACCGATGTGGAAGGTCAGCGGCAGGCCGTTCTTTTCGCAGTGCCGGAAGAGGTTCAGCATCAGCGGATCGTCAAAGGGAAGATTGGTGCATACCTCGCCGACGCCCTTCGCCCCTTTTTCTTTCATGAACCGCATATACGGGGTGAAATCGGTATCCGGCGAATTGCTCCCCATGTGCCCGTCGATATTGCAGAACCAGGAGAAGCGGTCCGGATATTTCTGCACCGTCAGCCATGCCTCATAGTTCGAGGAAGTGTTGAAATCGGTCTCGACGCTGATGTTCGGCAGGATCACGCCGCGCTCCACCCCGATCCGGTCATACATCCCGATCAGCTGCTCCGGCGTCGCGTACGGCCGGTCCGGGAGCCTCGACATCCACCCGGAGGCGGAGGTGTGAACGTGGATGTCGATCTTTTTCACAAGTTTCATAAGCGTTCCTTTCGTTCATTCTTTGCAGTCTGCACTGCCGTGCCGGTGCGCTGCGGTTTTCCCGCCGCCCCTGTCGGGACGGCAAAGACTGTCTTTTCCCGTCAAGCCGGATTCTGTCGTTTTCTCTTCCTCAATTTTTGTACGGACTGACATATCAGACAGCCGATCGCAGCGCCGAACGTGTTAAGGATCAGATCGTCAATATCCGTAGTCCTTTCAAAGAAGAAAAGCTGGATGATCTCTATACACAACGAGATCAGCGCACAGGCGCCCGCTGCCTTCCAAAATGAATCCAGTTTATTATCGATGATTGGAAGAACGATACCGCCGGGGATGAACATTGCCGTATTTCCTATCACGTTGAGAAGCAGCTCTTTTTTGCCGTCATACTCAAGCAGATGCACGAAAGGGATCAGGTTGATTTTGAAAGGAAGCATTTCCGAAGGATCAAACCTGAGCGGCTGCACCCTTCCGTTCACACGTGACATGGGAAAGAAAACAAACCGAATGATGACCGCCAGATCGACGTACATCAGTAAAAGGACGGCTTCCCGCTTCCAATCTATCCGCCGACATTTTATCCAGATAACGATTCTGCATACAAGCCAGATCAGTGCAAAAAACGATTCCGCCTGCAGCAATGATATCTCTGCCATGTTCTCCTCCGCATATCCCGCATTGCCCGGATCGTTATCCCCCTCTTCGGCAAACCGGAATACCGCTCCCCTCGATCATTTCCCCGATAATATATTAGCAAATATACGTGCGAAAATCAAGACTTTGGATACCGAAATATGATGAATCACAAAATCGGTATCAAAGATAACGGAAATTCCTTTCCCGCTTCAGAGAAAGGATCTCCATGCGCAGGCGAAAAATATAAAGGAGCGTTCAGCTCTTTACAAAACAAGCCGGATAGTGTATAATCATTTCGTCCCCCTTCCCGACGGAGGCGGCATGGGACGCTGTTTTCGTCGGGTATCACACAAAACGATCCACGGAGGTACGGTCATGGCATTCGCCGGTCTCGCGCTCTTTATTCTGGGTCTGATCTTCGTTATCGTCGCTCCGATCAACAAAAGAAAGAACGCCCGCTGTTCCGCGCAGACGGAGGGACGGCTGAGGGACGCATGGATACGTTCCCATCCCGACGGCGCTGCCGGGCATTCCTACGTTTATTCTTATTCCGTCAACGGGGTCGAGTATCAGATACGGTCGACGATCCGCACTTCTCAGGCAAACGGTCCCGAGGACACGTGTACCATCTGGTACAATCCGAATAAGCCCGAAGAGGCGCAGCCGTTCCATTACGATTCGGTGAAGGTCTACAATATCATTCTCATCCTCGGGATCGTGCTGATCCCGGCGGGGCTGATCCTTTCCTTAGTCGGTCTCGTTCTGCAAAGTATGTAAAGGCAGTTTTCCCGGGGCGGATCGGCGGTCTGCGGTCCGACGGCGCGAAAAAGCCGTTCCCGAACGGGAACGGCTTTTTGTCTCGGCCGATATTCAATTCCCGGCAAACGCCGCGTCGCAGTCCTCGACCCCGGCGGCTTTGAACTCCGCGTTCGCCTCGCCGATCATGCGCAGCTTCATGCCGTCGACCCCGGCGTCGGTGAAATCCTGAAACTGCCAGGTCAGGGCGAGCTGGATGCCGGAGAGGCGGATATCCTCGAGCACGTAGCCGAAGTATTCCTCAAGATCCGGCGCGTCGTTCATGTCCAGAAAATCGCCCATCTCGCCGAAGATACATCCTTTTCCGCAGGCGTCGGCGGCTTCCTTGTACGCGGTGAAGTATTCCACCTGTGCGATCGTCTTTCCCCACGGGGACATCGTATCGATATACTGCCCGGAACCGTCATCCGTCCCGTGCTGCAGATGGAAGCAGACGCAGTCCAGCGGATCGGGCGTCATCCGTGCGTTCATTTCATCGAATTCATCGCGGGTGTTCTTCGTCCAGTCCACCGTCCACGAGTGCTTCTCCGGGTCCATCGCGCGGGACTGCTCGGCGCTCGCATGGGCGAAGGACCGCATCTCCCCGTTCCCGCTTTCGATCATGCGCCAGCCGTCGTACTCCCTGATCTTCTCCCCGATCAGGGTGTAGAAGACGATCATCTCGTCGGAGGAATAGTAGTCGAAGCCGCTCGGCTCTTCGCCGGGAAGGCTCCACACCCAGTTCCATTCGACGGTGTCGCACAGGTCCGCCGAAAGGTTGTATTCATTCCCGATCTCCCATGCCCAGACGGCGGGAGAGGCGGCGTACCGGCTGACGATCGCGGCGGTATAGTCGAGGGCGAACTTCACCGTTTCACTCTCCGGATCGCCCATCGCCGCCCGATGCTCCCCAAGGTACTGCGGCAGGGCGGCGTCGTGCCAGAAGAGGGAGACGATGATCCCGATATGCGCCTTCTCCGCTTCCTCCACCACGCGGTCGAGATACCGCAGCACGGCCTCCGGGTCCTTTGAGAACGCCGCGTAATAGTCCGTCCAGTACCCGCCGAAGGGCATGCGGATATAATCGACGCCGTATTCCTTCAGTTTGGCGAACGCTTCGACGAACGGCGTCTGATCGTAATCGCCGTCCCAGTAATGGGCGAACGCGCCGAAATAGTTCACGCCGAAGCCGCAGTACCGTTTCCCGGCGAGCTGTATCTCGCCGCCGTCTGCGACGTGGAATCCGAGGTGAGACGGGTTCCTCTCGCCGGGCGCGGGGATCCCGTAATCAAAATACGCCGACGGGGTCCGTTCTTCCGGGACGGGATCGTCCGATCCGTTCCCGCCGCCGGACGTTTCCTCCCCGGAGGTATCCTTCGGCGGCTCCGTCTCCTTCTGCGGCGGATCGCTCACGGAGTCCGCCGTTCCCCCGGTGCCGCCGCCGCACGCTCCAAGGACGACGGGCAAAACGATACACCACGCGAGGAGGACGAGCAGGGATCTCCCCCAAAACGCTTTGCCGCAGGCCGTTCTGTCTTCGCTGTGTGCAGGCATCTGAAAAACACCTTCCCTCTTTTTCCGTTCATTATTCTGAATTGTGAAGCCGCATTATTAAAACCGGTCGTTCCGTTTTTGATTATACCACGCGGAAACACGAAAGTCAATACCGGACTTCGGGAACGGATCCCCCTGCTCCATCGTCTGTCCGTCGGTGTCAGGCTGCGCGGATCCAGCGCCGCCGGAAAAACGTCCCCCTCATTCGGAGAAGCAGCCGTCAGAACGCCACGGTCTCGGTCTTCAGATCGCAGTAGACCTCCGCCGTCCGGCACGTGAATTTCAGAACGCAGTAATCGGGATCGGTCGCCCCCTGTTTGTAGAAAACTCTGTCGCCGGGACGCCAAAGAGCGTCTTTGGTCGGCTGATCGGTACGTACCTCCATCGTCCCGACGATACAGACGCCCTGATAACGGAATACGCCGCGCCTGTAAAAGTAAACGCAGGCTTTGTCGTTCGCCGTATACTGCCTGACCTTGTTTGATGAAGTGTTGGTCGAAAAATAGATTTCGCCGCCCTCGATCTTCCGCGGGGCAAGCATCGCCCGCACGACCGGCTGTCCCAGCTCGTTTACGGATGCGATGAACGCCGTTTTCCGCTTCGATATGAATCGGATCACTTCCGACTTTTCCATATCCTTCTTCTCCTTGCTTCGGATCCTTACTCAACGCTCGGCGGCACTCCTCCGGCGGATGCGCCGAGGCTGATCTTCGTTATTTTCGGCATTCGCCGAAAGATCGCGCACGTTCCTCGTCCCTTCCTTTATCACCTCAAACACCGTTTTTTCGGGACGGCGCCGTACGTCACGGATCATTCTCCGTTTCCGGATATCCGTTTTCTCGCTCTCATCGCCAAATACGTGGGGATGTTCATCTCGTGCAGGCGGCCCACGCCGTTCGTGTCCTCATACAGCGCCAGAAGCGTGAAGCCCGCCTCCAGCTGCCCGTTGATCTGTTCCTCCAGCGAATGGGAGAACTGCATGCCGGCGTCGTCGCGCTCCAGCTGCTTCCGCTGTTCCTCGTTCTTTGTGGGATCGAACGGAAGGCGGTTGACGATCTCTCTCTCCTCCGCATCGACGATATAATTGACGTAATGGTCGACGCCGGACAAAAGAGATCCTCCCGGCTTCAGGACTCTCGCGCATTCTCTCCAGATGCTTTTTACATCCTTCACGTAGCAGTTCGATACGGGATGGAAAATGACGTCGAACGCCCCGTCCTCAAACGGCAGAGGCTTCGTCATATCCGCGCGGACGATCCGGATCGCGTAGTCTTCCCTCTCCGCGACTGCCATTTCGCTTTCCAGCTGTTTTCTCGAATAGTCCAGGACCGTGCAGTCCGCGCCGAGCGCGGCGAAGATCGGCATCTGCTGACCGCCGCCGCACGCGAGACCGAGAAGCTTTTTCCCCCTCAATTCACCGAGCCATTCATGCGGGACCGGCTTCGTCGGCGTAAGGAGGACGTCCCAGTCCCCCTGTGCAGCCTTCACGTACCGCTCGTGGGAAATCGGCTTTCCCCACTCCCATCCCTTCTCGACCCAGCGGTCGATCGTCTCGGCGTTGATATCCTGATACTCCATTCTTCCCTCCGCTCTCCGGTACGCCGGAAAAGATCTTCCCCGGGACCACACGCCCCGGGGAAGTTTTTTCGTTTGGCGCGGCTCTCAGCCGCTCAGGACGGGATCAGTTGATATCCGCGTACATGAAGTACCAGTAACCGTAGGCGGAATGCCACATACCGGTGATCTTCGCGCTCTGGAGATAGAAGTCCGTGTAGTACGCGACCGGGATGCAGCCGGCGGTATCCATCAGGATGTCCTCCGCCTGATGCAGAGCTCTCGAGCGCTCGTTCTTGTCCATCGTGGAGCGGGACAGGTCGATGGCGGCGTCAAAGGCGGAGTTGTTGTACTTGCCGTCGTTGTTGCCGTTCGAGGAGTAGAGGAGCTCGATCATGTTGGACGGATCGCTGTAGTCGCCGACCCAGCCGTTGCGGGCGGCCATGTAGTCGCCGGCGCGGCGCATCGGAGTGAAGGACGCCCATTCGACGATCTCCACCTTCAGCTCGATGCCGATCTGCTTCCAGGCTTCCTGGAGGTACTCGGCGACGACCTTGTGGTAGCCGGAATCGTTCGTCGTGTAGGTGATCTTGAGGTCGAGCTTGTCCGCGCTGCCGCTGTAGCCGGCCGCCTGCATCAGGCTCTTAGCCTCGGCGAGGTTCGCTTCATAGTCGGAGCTGATGTACGGCTGGCCGCCGTTGGCTTTGGCATAGAAGTCGCCGCCCGCCGGATCCGCCCAGCCGGGACCCATGAAGTTGTACGCCGCGATGTAGGTGCCCTGCATGATCGTGTTCGCCACGTAATCGCGGTCGATCGCGAGGCTCAGGGCTTTTCTGACGTTCGCGTTGTCGAACGGGGCCTTCGTGCAGTTGAGGTTGAGGTAATACGTGCCGAGGATCGGATCGATGTGGAACTCGGAGTTGTTCAGAAGGCTCGGGATCTCTTCGGTCGGAACGTCCTTGATGAAGAGCGCTTCGCCGGTCTGGAACGCGCTGTACGAGGCGTTGGCGTCCTCGATGAGCAGCCACTTGATGGCGTCAAGCTTGATGGCTTTCTTGTTCCAGTAGTTCGGGTTGGCCTTCGTGACGATGTGGCTGCCCGGCACCCACTCGGTGATCATGAACGGACCGTTCGAGATGTAGGTCTCGGGCTTGACAGCCCAGGCGTCGCCGTTCGCTTCGACGGTCGCCGGGTTGACGGGGCTCAGGGTCGCGAACGCGGCAAGGCTCTCGAAGTACGGGCAGGCCGCGCTGAGCTTGACGACGAAGGTCTTGTCGTCGGGAGCGGAAACGCCGAGCGTCGAAGGATCGGCTTCTCCGTTGAACACGGCGTCAAAGTTTTCGACCGGCCAGAGCACGGTGTCCGCGTACGGAGCGGCGGTCTCCGGATCGGCGACGCGCTGCCAGCTGTACACGAAATCGGACGCCTTGAAGGCGGAGCCGTCGGACCATTTCAGTCCGTCGCGGAGATGGAAGGTCCAGGTCAGGCCGTCCGCGGAGCTCTCCCACGTTTCGGCGCAGCCGGGAGCGATCGCACCGTTCTGATCGACGGTGAGCAGGCACTCAAAGGTGTGCAGCAGCATATTGCCGCCGTCCACGGCGCTGTTCAGAGCGGGATCGAGCGTTTCCGGATCGGGACCGACCTGAACGGTCAGGACCTTGCCGCCGGAACCCGAGCCGCCGCAGGCCGGAAGGACTATGCCGATGACCATAATGAGCGCGAGCAAAAGGGTCAGCTTTTTCATGGTTTTCCTCCTTGAAAAATGGTTTTTGATTTATAAAACCCGTGCCCGCGCTGCGGGCCGCGGATCCTATCCGAATTTGCTGCGATCCTGCCGAAGGCGTCACTTGACGAGATCGAGATGATGGCAGGCGCAAAAATGACCGGGGGAGACTTCCTTCCATTCCGGCTCCGTTTCCGCGCAGCACGCGTCCGCGTACGGACATCTCGTGCGGAAGCGGCACCCGGAAGGCGGATTGACCGGACTCGGGATATCCCCTTCGAGAACGATGCGCTTCGTGCGGCGGCTCTTTTCCGGATCGGCGATGGGGATCGCGGAAATGAGGCTTTTCGTGTAGGGATGGCGGGAACGGAACGTGATCTCGCTGCTGTCCGCCATTTCCACGAGCTTGCCGAGATACATGACGCCGATGCGGGAGGAAATATGCTTGACGACGCTCAGATCGTGCGCGATGAACAGATAGGTCAGACCGAACTCGCGCTGCAGGTCTTCGAGCATATTGATGACCTGCGCCTGGATCGACACGTCGAGCGCGGAGATCGGCTCGTCGCAGACGATGAATTCGGGATCGACGGCGAGCGCCCGCGCGATGCCGACCCGCTGGCGCTGCCCGCCGGAAAACTCGTGCGGATAGCGGTTGGCGTGCTCCGAGTTGAGACCCACGCGTTCGAGCATCGTGATGATCATTTCCCGCCGCTTCTCCGCGGAAGGCGCGAGCTTGTGGATGTCGATCGCCTCGCCGATGATATCGCCGATGGTCATGCGGGGATCGAGGCTGGCGTACGGATCCTGGAAGACGATCTGCATCTTCCGCCGGTAGGGAAGCATGTTGACCGCCGTCTTTTTTCCATAGACCGGCTTGCCGTCCGCGTCCGTGACCGGCTTTCCTTCCTCATCGTACAGGGGGACGTCGCCGGAATCGAAGATCGTTTTCCCGTCGTAGACGATGCGGCCGCCCGTCGGTTCGTACAGACGGAGGATGGAGCGTCCCGTCGTCGTCTTGCCGCAGCCGGATTCCCCGACCAGTCCGAGGGTGGTGCCGCGCGGGATGGAGAACGACACGTCGTCCACGGCCTTGACCCACGTGGTGCCGAAGAAGCCGCCGCCGGTCACGCGGAAATACTGCCGGAGATTCCGGACTTCTATGAGATCACGAGCGGCCATCGTCCGTCTCCTTTCCGCCGTTTTCGGCTTCCGCTTTTTCGGTCAGCCAGCAGGCGGAATAATGCCGGTCGCTGAACGAATGGTACGGCGGCATTTCCCTGAGGCAGATCTTCATGCAGTTCGGACAGCGCGGCGCGAACGGACAGCCGGCCGGGGGGGCCAGAAGATCCACGGGGCTGCCTTCGATGGCGATGAGGCGCTGTGATTCTTCCTCGCTGATATCCGGCACGCTGCGCAGAAGTCCTTTCGTGTATTCGTGCTGCGGACGGTAGAAGATGTCGTCCGTCTCGCCGCATTCCACGACTTTGCCGGCATACATGACCGCGATCCGGTCGCACATGGACGACACGATCCCGAGATCGTGCGTGATCAGGATGACGGCCATGCCGAGCTTCTTTTTCAGATCGGTGATGAGATCGAGGATCTGCGCCTGGATCGTCACGTCGAGGGCGGTCGTCGGTTCGTCCGCGATCAGGAGCTTCGGCTCGCACGCGAGCGCCATCGCGATCATGACGCGCTGGCGCATCCCGCCGGAAAGCTCGTGGGGATACTGTTTGATCCGTTTCTCCGGCTCGTTGATGCCTACCAGCCGGAGCAGATCGACGGCGCGCTCTTTCGCCTCGGCTTTCGTTTTTTCGGTATGGAGCAGGATCGCCTCTTCGATCTGAGAACCGACGGTGTACACGGGATTGAGGGAGGTCATCGGATCCTGGAAAATGATCGAGACCTCCTTGCCGCGGATCTTCCGCAGTTCCTTTTCGCTGAGCTTTTCGATCTCGTGGCCGTTGAAGTGCACCGTGCCGCCGATGATCCTTCCGGGGTCGGCGGTGAGCCCCATGATGCTGTACGCGGTCACGGACTTGCCCGATCCCGACTCGCCCACGATGCCGAGCACTTCGCCTTCGTCGAGATACAGGGACACGTCGCGCAGCGCCTTGACCTCTCCCGCCGGGGTAAAGAAGGAAAGCCTGAGATGCCGGATATCGACGAGATGTTCGTTCATGCCGCGCCTCCTTACTTCTTCAGTCTCGGGTCGAACGCGTCGCGCAGACCGTCGCCGAAGAGGTTGAAGCTCAAGATGATCAGGCTGATGAGCACGGACGGCGCGATCAGCAGATACGGATAGGTGTTCATGCCGTTGATGGCGGTGCTCGCGAGACTGCCGAGACTGGGCAGAGGTGCGGCGACGCCGAGTCCGAGGAAAGAAAGATAACTCTCCGTGAAGATCGAGGACGGGATCTGGAGCGTCGTCGTAACGATCAGCGTGCCAATGCAGTTGGTCAAAAGGTGCTTGCGGATGATGCGTCCGTTGCCGGCGCCGAGCGCTTTCGCCGCGGTGACGTATTCGCTTTCGCGGAGCACGAGCACCTGACTGCGCACGATGCGGGCCATGCCGACCCAGTACAGGAGGGCGAAGACGATGAAGATGCTGATGAGGTTCGGCCCGACCGTCCCGACCCAGCGGAACGCCGGGTTTTCGGAGAGCGCATCGAGCGGCGCTTTGAGCGAGATCGAGAGCAGGACGATCAGGAGCACGTCCGGGATCGTGTAGATGATATCCACGATGCGCATCATGATGATATCGACCCATCCGCCGAAGAACGCGGCGATCGAGCCGTACAGCGCACCGATGAAGAGGATGATCACGGCGGCGCCCAGACCGACCGTGAGGGAGATGCGGCTGCCGACCATGATCCGCACGGCGTAATCCCGTCCGAGCTTATCCGTGCCGAGATAGTGGGGCGTGACCTTTTCCCCGGCGGCGATCCGTTCCTGTTCCGCCGCGGAATAGGTCATGGGACGGAGGTTTTCCGCGCCCTTCTGCTGCTGTTCGTAGGAATAAGGGTAGAAGGACGGCACGACGAACGAAAAGAACATGATGACGACGATGACGAAGAAGCTCACCATCGCGACCTTGTTTTTCACGAGCCGCCTCAGACTGTCCCGCCAGAAGCCGACGGAATCCCTCATCGCGGCAAGCTCCTGCTTTTCCGCGTCGGTGGCGAGCAGGAAATCGTCCGCCTTGAACTGGAGCGACAACGGGTTCCTATTCATATCTATCGCCCCGTTTCATTTCAGATTGATCCGCGGATCGATGAATTTGTAGACGATGTCCACGACGACGTTGATGACGACCATGAGCGTCGCGAGAAAGATCGTCGTCCCCATGATCATCATATAGTCCCGGTTCGTGATCGAACTGACGAACTCGCCGCCCAGACCGGGGATGGTGAACACCTTTTCGACGATGAACGAACCGGTGATGGTATACGCCATCATCGGTCCGAGATAGGTCACGACCGGAAGGATGGCGTTGCGCAGCGCGTGCTTGAAGAGGCTCACGACCTGTGACACGCCCTTCGCGCGGGCGGTACGCATGTAATCCTGTCCGAGCACGTCGAGCATGGACGAACGCATCAGACGGACGATGTACGTCGTCGGATAGAAGCTCAGAGAGAAGACCGGCATGATATAGTGCTTCCAGGTCGTGAGCCCCACCGTCGGGAGCCATCGGAGCTTCACGCCGAAAAAGTACATGGACAGGGAGCACACGACGAAGCTCGGCACGGCGATCCCCACGGTGGCGATGACGATGATCGCGCTGTCGGACATCTTGCCCCGTTTCATCGCCGCGATGCAGCCGACCGGGACGCCCACGATCAGAGACACCATGACGGAGATCAGTCCCACTTTCGCGGAAACGGGAAACTTCGTGAGGATGATGTCGATGACGTTGCGTCCGCGCTGTTTCAGGGAGGGACCGAAGTCCCCGTGCAGGATGTTCTTCAGATAGGTCAGGTACTGCTCGAACAGCGGCTTGTCCAACCCGAATTTGGCTTCGAGCGCCGCCTTGGCCTGCGGGCTGATGGACTTTTCCGCTTCGTACGGACCGCCGGGTACGGTGTTCATCAGAAAGAAAGTGAGCGTGGCAACGACGAAGACGGTCAGCACCGCCATAAACAGCCGCTTCACTATATATTTAGTCATCACGACATCTCCGTTTCAAAAGGATGCGGGCGGGAATCTGTCACCTATATTATTATACCGAATTCGCGCGGAACGGTCAACCCGTTCGCGGATAATTTGCCGCGTTTTTTGACTTTTTTCCGAAAAACCGCCGTTTTCTTCTCTTCCCGGCGTCCGCCCGCGCCCCCGGCGTCTACTCCGTAAAGACCCGGAACAAATACCCGAGCAGCGCTTCCCACGGTACGATCAGGGGAAGCGAAAGAGCAACGGCGAGCGCACACTGCACGATCCACGTGCTTTTCGTATACCCCAGTTTCTCCGTTCTCCGGATATTGCAGATCGCGGTGAACACGATCAGGATCAGTGCCGCGCATCCGATCGCCAGGCAGAACGCGCCGAATACGGGCAGCCGCCGCGCGGCCGGATCCGCATCGATCGACACCGCCGTCGCCGCCGACAGCAGGTTCAAAAGGCATTCGTCGCCCAGGGACAAAAGGATCGCATACGCGAGAGCGAAAACAGCGATCGCGGCGATCCGTCTGAAACGCATTTTCACTGCCTCCTCTCAGCGCACCGGGAACTTTACATTCCGGAACGAAGGACGAGGCACGCCGTCCCGACCGCCGCGAGAACGATCCCGATCGCCCCGAAAACGATCGCCCGCCGATGCATGGCGGCGTAAAGCTCCGCCTCTCCGTCGAGCACGTGGTAATACCCGAACCAATTCAGCACGGCGATCAGAAAAGATACGACGCACGCAAAAATGAGTACGATACCGACGACCAGCCATACGGTCTTCATACCTGCCTCCGCAAATCTCCGTTTTCCGTTTTTTCCGACGTTCTCAATCCGATCTCACGCTGCGCTCATGCCGGCGGTTCGCCGTCTCCAGAAAGCGCCGGAGCATGTCGTTCGCCGTCAGCTGATCCCGCAGATGCTCCGGGAAGTACCCGGCAAACGTTTCCGCCGTGCAGCCGACGTAGAAATCCCGCGGGAGCTCGCTTGCATATTCTCCGCCGCCCCAGCTCCCCGCCGAGCTGCCCGGCGTGAAGACGTTGTGATGGATATCGGGGGCGCCTCTCGAATGAAAGCGCAGCGTGATGAACTCATGCTCATGGTGTTCTTCGTCGTGATCCTCCGCGAGCGGGATATCGCAGTGAAGGAATTTCAGCCCTTTTTTGTGGGCAAATTCCTCGGCGAACGTATCGTATTCCCCGCGGATCAGGACCTTGTTTCGGCGCAGCAGCCCATCGAGCTCCTTCGTCTGAGCGATCATCGTCACCGACCGGCTGAGGATCAGGCATCCGATCTTCCGGAAAGTTTCCAGATATCCCTCTCCGAGCGCGGTGACGCCCTCCTTCACGTGCAGGGTATGATATTCGTCGGCCCAGTCCTCTCCCGGCGCGGGCCGGACCTCGGCGTCCTCCCGGCAGAGGGGTCCCTTCCCCTCCACCTCGAGCAGCCCGCTCGAATGGTTGATATAGACCGTGTCGTCATTGTGCTTTGAAAAATACACGGCGTCCCTTCTCCTTTCGCGAAACCGCACCGTCCGTTCTTACGCGTCGCAGAAAACCGAATACAGAAGGAGCAGCGTCGTGCTGTACAGGATCCCGCCGAGGATATCGGTGAGCCAGCACACCCCGCTGATCGCTCTCCCGACGACGCCGGCGATCATGACCGCCCCGCAGAGCACGCGCAGCACGAGGACGAGCTTCTCTTTCTTCTCGAGAAAATACCCCGTCAGATACATCGTGCTCCCCATGGATATGACGACGAGCATCGTATACGGAGAGGGGAACGACGCCGAGAACTCGGCGTCCCCCGGCGTGACGACGGGTCCCTTGTTGACGGCGAGAGCGTTGAATACCACGAACACCAACAAGGCGGCGATATACAGGCAGCAGGTGATAAAAATGCTTTTGTCGACCCGATCCAGGCTTTTCGTCCTTACCCACTGCACGAGTCCGATGCCCGCCCAGAAAATACAGGCGGCGAGCGCCAGATACCCGACGGCCTGCGTGAAGACGTACCAGAACGCGGAATACCCGGTCGCTTCGTCAAAATGCCGCAGATCCCTGAACCATCCGTTCAGCGCCGCAAGTCCGACCTTCGGAAGACCCGGCGCCGGTCTTGCGGCGTTCACGAGCTTCAGGACGATCGGATAGACGACGCACCAGCCGGACAGCCAGAAAAAGAGGCTGACTTTCGTGTCGCGCTCCATACTCCTTTTTCCCTCCGATCCTTCGCGGCGCACTGCGTCAGTCGGGATAATAACTGTATCCGGACTTTCGCGCCTGCGCCATCTGGTACCTGCGGTCTATATGATAGGTCTTTCCGTCCTTGACGAACACGGCGCCGGTCTGCTTGAACGTGAACGGGATCCCGTACCGCACGCATTCGCTCCGTACCCGGAGGATCCAGTCCACCCGGCACGGTCTCGCCGCCGGCCCGGACTCCCCGCCGCAGACCACGTGCTCGATCTTCCCCGTTTCGAGATACCGTTCCAGCGTGATCTCCTCCAGCATCGGCTCCGAGATGACCTGCCTGTGCTTTATGGGAAGAGAAAGCAGGATCGGCAGCCGGTGATCCGCTCTGTCCTGATTCTCGCACGTGCTGCAGACCGTCACGTGCTCCCATCCGTCGCCCCAATCCGGCGGGACGCACTGCGCGAAGCGGTCGATCCGCTTCGTGATGATATGGAAGGACAGATCCGCCCGTTCGCGGATCATGTCCCAGCAGTCCTGCCGCCACCCGTCGGCGTCCTCCAGGAAAAAATCGGACGTCATGCAGGTGAACACGGTGCCCTTCTCAGCCGACAGCTTGTATCCGCCCCGCCGGTTTTTTTTGAGGGGCAGATCGAAATCGGCGGTCTTCGTTACGACACCGGCGTCACGGCCGACGCTCTCGTCCCTTCTGTACACGTAGCAGTTCGCGCATCCGGGGCTGATCTTGTGACAGCCGTGCCACGGATTCCAGATCGCCATGGACGGAACGCTCCTTTCCCTCCGTTCGGCGCCGCGCGCCTTCCGCTTCATATTATATCACACCCAAAGGTCTTTGCCAAGCATACAAAGCGTTTTTTGCCGGCGGCGCGGCTTTTTTCCCATTTTTCGCCGAAAAACGCGGATCCGCTCACAAATCCGCCGTATCTCCTTACATTGCGGCAAAAAAGGAGTATAATGACAGCACGTCACGTGAAAAGAGAAAAAACATACCTCCTTTGCAACCTCATTGTACCGCAAACGATTCGGAAATACGAATGTGCGGGATAATTTTTTAGACAGAAAAATACCGGGACTACATTTACTGTAATCTCGGTATCTGTCTTGCCCTGCGAATGCTCGGTTGTTCTTATTCTGGTTACTGTCCGTAAGAGCACTCGGCACACGCCGCCTCTCTTTTGTATCCCGGCACAAAATTATCCGTTCTTCTTCTTCCGCCCGATCTCACCGAAGGGGATCGGCGCAAAGCCCGGCACCGTTTCCGGAAGGATCTTCTCGCACAAGAGCCGCACGTCGTCCGTCGGCGCCGTCTCCATGACCGTGTTGTTCTCCATGCGGTTGTGAAATCTCGGATCGTCCCACGGGAAATTGACGTCCATCGGCTTATGGCCGATGACGACGTTGCCCGAAACGTCGCAGTAGTGCGGATAGCCCTGCTCCGTATCCGGGTCCCACGTGAGATATTCCGCGATATGCGGATACGCCCGCCGCCAGATCTCGCTCTGCCACGGCACGGCGTCGAGCCCCCGCGCGTGATCGCCGCCGGGGACCAGATCGTCACAGTATCCGTACCGGTGGAAGCGGACCGAATACTTCGACTTCGGGCAGGCGCCGAGGATCACGTTCCCGCAGAACGTCATGTCGTGCCCTCCGTGCAGAAGCAGCGCGGACTGGCAGCGCACGAACACGTTCTGGACCATCTCGCAGGAGCCGAGATTGTCGTCGCAGTACATGCCGAAGATACCGATATGGTTGTCCGCGTCGCTCTCCATATCGTGGAAGTAGTTGCGGTACACGACGTTCCCGCAGGTGCAGTAGTCCCGCCCGGCGTAAATGGCGGAGGAATCGTCCGCGATCTTGCAGACCCCGTAGATCTCGTTGTACTCCATGCGGTGCTCGTTCCCTCTGAAAAGGATCGCCGCGTGCGCGGAATCGTGGATCTCGTTGTGCCGCACGACCGCGCCGATGCCGGTGAGCTGGACCGCCGGATTGTACGTCCGGAAGATCTCGGCGATGTGGTGGATGTGGTTGTTCTCAACGACGTTCCCGGAGGGAATCAGCGCGGCGCGGTCTCCGCCCGACACGAAGACGCCGCCCCTCCCCGTCCGGGAGATCTCGCAGCCGCGGACCGCGCAGTCTTTGCCGTTCAGCCGGATCGCCCATCCCGCCACGTTGCAGATCGTGCAGTCCTCGACGACAAGGGCGGTCCCGGACAGATCCAGCGCGTCGCCGCGCGTCCCCGTGAAGCTCAGGTTCTTCAGCGTGATATAAGATCCGTTCCCGATCCGGAGCAGATCGCCCGTCAGAAGGGAGAGATTGATCTCCGCGCTCTCCAGCGGCACGGCGGGATAGAGATACAAAAGCCCCCGCTCCCGGTCGAGGAACCACTCGCCCGGCGCGTCCAGCTCCTCGAACACGTTGTAGAAGTAGTACGGCGCGTTCGGCTTCATCCCGTACCCGGAGATCCACGCCGTCTCCATTTGGCACGTTTCCGGATCGACGGAGACGACGGGGCTCGACATATCCGCCCAGCCGTACTTCGGATACCCGAACATCCAGACCCCGTCCATGCTCCTCCAGCCGGCGGTGCGGCGGGCGGTCTTCTCATCGACGGTATAGATATCGCAGAACGGATTGTGGACCTTCATCCACTCCTCCCGGGGCGGCTTCCCTCCTCCGGCGCACTCGGGCACCCTGCCCTCCCGGACCGGCTCCCCGGTGATGAGGAAGCCCTCGTTCGGATAGCGCGCGATCTCTTGCCGGACGCCGTTCACGAACAACTCGCACCACATCGGAGACAGCACCGCGCCGTCGTATCTGCCGCCGGTCGAATAGGAGCCGATGGCGCAGAGCTCGCCCCAATCTTCCCGGGTGAGTCCGAGCGCCGTCAGATCGCAGCGGACGACGCGCGAGCGCGCGTCGCCGTGCAGGCGGCTCTTCTCCTCCTCCGTCAGCGGTCCGAAGGAAGCGGGATCGAGCGCCATGCCGCCGTTGAACAGCGCGCCGTCCTCGCCCTCCCAGACGACGGGCGCGTCCGCCGTGCCGGAATCCCGTTCGTCCAGCACGATCCCCGCCGTTCTGTACTCGCCCGCACCGACGTGCACGGTCACCGAACCGTGCGCCGGATCGGCAAGATACGCGCGCACGGCGTCCCGCGCTTCCTCCGGCGAGGCGAACGGCGCCTCCCGCGTACCGGGATTCCCTTCTTTTCCGTTCTTCGACAGGTAAAAGTCCATAGTGACGCTCCTCTTCTTCTTATATTTTTCCATTCTGACGACGCCGTCCCCGTCCGGGGACGAGGCGCCGTCCTTGAAAGAATACCCCATCTTCCGCCAGAAGCCGACCGCCGTGACGGACGCCCCGAGCTCTGTCCGCCGGGCGCGCAGAAAAAATTCGTCCGCTTCGAGCGCCCCGACGATCCTCCGCCCGACGCCCCTGCCCTGATACGCGGGGCGAACGAAGACGGACAAGAGATAACTCTCCGCCGCGCCGCCCCGGTACCCGGTGATCCCGCCGCAGCCGACGATCTCCTCCCCGTCGCAGACGACGTAAAAATGTGAATCCTCCGCGCGCCGCGCAAAGTACGCGGGAGAATGGCGGCGCACCATCTCCTCGATATATTCGGGCGCGTAATCGTTTTTGTTGCTCACCCGCAGCGTGGCGGCGATCATCTCCGCCATGCCGGTCTCGTCTCCCGCCCGGAACGGACGGATCGGGAGCCGTTCTCCGCGCGTTCCGTTGCGCGGACCGGATCCGTCTTTTGTGAGGCGTCCCACTTCTCCGTTTCCTCCGGATCAAAGGATCTTCTATGCCCCTATTATAACGGACGGGAGAGTGCTTGTCAAGCCTTTTGTTCTCATCCGGTTTCCTTCGGCGGTCTTCCCGTATTGACAACGCCGTCCGATATCTGTATAATAATGGAGAAGACAAGCCCCGGATCACGCCCCAAAAAGGAGACGCGCCATGACCGCGAACATACTGCCGCATTGCAAAGCTTTCGACGTGCACGCTCATTTCAACCACGGTTCCCCGTTCGACAGCCCCTCCGGCACCGGCTGGGCCGCGTGCGAACTGAACTGCCGCGACCTCGGATGGCTCAGGGAACAGTACGCCTATCTCGGCATCCTCGGCGGAGGATTCTCGACCTTTGCGTCCGTCCTCGAACACACGGAATGCATCGAGGAGGAAAACGACTATCTGCACGCGCTCGCCGAAAAAGACGCCCGGATCCTGCAGTGGGTCGTGATCGATCCGCGCCGGCCGGCGACTTTCCGGCAGGCGGACCGGATGCTCGCCTCCCCGCGCTGCCTCGGAATCAAGATCCACCCGGTCTATCACGGATACGATATCGAAGAATACGCCGACGCGCTCTTCTCCTTCGCGGCGGAGCATAAGACGGTCATGCTCATGCATCCCGCCAAAATCGAAAAGATGCCGTACTGGGCGGACCGGTATCCGGAGATGAAGCTGATCATCGCCCATCTCGGAGGCATGGAGCATATCGATGCCATACGGCGCGCCAAACACGGCAATATCTTCACGGACACGTCCGGGAAAGCCAGCTGCCTGAACCGCATCCTCGAATACGCGGCGGAAACGGTCGGCGCCGAAAAGATCCTCTTCGGCACGGACGACTATTCCTGCGCGTTCCAGTACGGGCGGGTCGCGCTGTCGTGCCTCCCGGACGAGGATAAGGAAAAGATCCTCTGGGGGAACGCGCAGCGGCTGTTCCCGGACGCGCTGTCCGCGCTTCCGGGGGCGGAAGACTAATACTGAAAAAGGAGACGGACAATGGAATTCACCGAAGTGGGATCATCGTCCTTCGCGGCGCTGGCGGTCGGCACGATCCTTTCGTTTCTGATCCCGATCGCGGTCGCGCTGATCTGGAAATTCAGAAAGAAAGAGCCGTTCACGACGATCCTCGTCGGCGCGGCGGTCTTCCTTCTGTTCGCCCTCATCCTGGAAAAGCCGATCCAGAACGTCCTGCTCTTCCCGACGCAGATGGGGCTCCCGGAACATCCCGTGAGCAGCTTCTTTGCCGCAAGGCCGTATCTGCTCGCGCTTGCAGCAGGGCTCTTCCCCGGCGTGTTTGAAGAGACTGGCCGTCTCGCCGCGTTCAAAACGGTCCTGAGAAACAGAAAAAACAGGGAGACGTCCGTCTCATACGGGATCGGACACGGCGGATGCGAGGTGATTCTGATCCTGTGCGCCGCGTACGCGACGTATATCGCGTACGCCGTGATGATCAACACGGGGGTGTTCGGGACCATCGTCGAGCAGGCGGCAACGCAGATGCCCCAGCAGGCGGCAGTGCTGTACGCTCTGGCGGAGCAGATCGCAAACGTCACGTTCGCCGACGTCGCGCTGGGCTTTCTGGAGCGGGCGTTCGCGGTCCTGTTCCACGTCGGAGCGTCGATCCTCGTGTTCTACGCCTGCCGCGACCGCGGGAAATTCCGGCTGTACCCGCTCGCCGTTCTTCTCCATACCGCGATGGATTTCATTGCCGCTCTGTACACGCTCAACGTCGTCTCCATGCCGACCTGGGCGCTCGAAGCGTGCATCGCCGTCTTCGGCATCCTGACGTTCTGCGGAGCGTACTTTTTGCTCTACAAAAGCGACAGGGAAAAACAGCCGCTGGATCCGTGAATAAAAAAAGTCCCCCGTCCGGCGGTCCGCCGGGCGGGGGACGACTGCTTTGATCCCGGAGATCCGAACGAGCCGGATCCTCCGGGGTCCTTTTTATTTTCTCACCGGATGATCCCCGATGATCTTCTCCATCCAGATCATATTGTACCAGCGGCCGAATTTGTATCCGCATCCGTGAAATTCACCGACCTTGACGTATCCCATGCTCCGGTGAAAGCGTTCGCTGTCCTTCGTCAGGTATTCGTCCTCGTCGATCGGATCCGCGATGCATGCGTACAGATTCAAGATCCCCTGCGCTTTGAGCCGCTCCTCCAGCGCTTCGTACAGCGCTCTCCCGCATCCCCGACGCCGCGCGCAGCGGTCGACATAGATGCTGACCTCGCAGGAATGCCCGTAGGCGGCACGATCCTTCAAAGGACCCGCGTAGGCGTAACCGAGGATCGCCCCGTCCTCCTCCAGTACGAGATACGGATATTTTTTCAGCGTCTTCCCGATGCGGTCCCGGAATTCGTCCGGCGAAGGGACGTCGTACTCGAACGTGATCGCCGTATTCACGACGTAATAGGCGTAGATCGCGAGCAGACGCCCGGCATCGTCCGGCTCAGCGTTCCGTATCCTCATGCGGATCACCTCCCGGCTCCCGGACTTTTTCCGTTCTTTCCGGCATCAGTTCGCTGACAGCGGCCGCCGAAAGGATCATCACGGCGCCGATCCATCCCATCCAGCCGAGCGGCTCATGCAGAAAGATCACGGAACAAAGGACGGAGATGACCGGCTCCAGGTATCCGAGGATCGCCACCGTCTGTACGGGCAGCGCCGCGATGCCGCCGAAATACAGAACGTACGCAACGCCGGTCTGCAGAACGCCCAGCATCAGAACGAGCGGCCACGCGCCTAGGGTCGGCAGCGGGATACCGCCGTTTTTTATCAGCACGTACGGCAGGATCACGACAACGGACACCGCCAGCTGCACGGTCGTTCTGTCCATCGCGGAGACGTCCCGCATCTTGCAGTTGCAGAAAACGAGGCCGGCAAAGCAGACGGCCCCCGTCAGCCCGGAAACGATGCCGACGGGATTCCCGACGCTGCCGCCGATGATCCCGGAGACGAGCACGATCCCGAAAAACGCGGCGGCGATGCACGGGATCTTCCGCCCGTCCAGCTTCTGCTTCAGAACGAACGGCGTCAGTATGATGACGAAGATCGGCGCCATATAATCGCACAGGCTCGCGATCGCCACGGTGGTCTTCTCATACGCCGCGAAAAGGCAGATCCAGTTCAGCCCCAGCGCGACGCCGGAGAGCACGAGCAAAAGCGCGTTGCTCCGGATCGCGGCCCGGTCCGCCTTCTCTCTCCTTACCAGTCTGTACAGAAGAAGGAACAGAACGGCGATCACGCCGCGGTAGAGCGCCGCGGCTTCGCTCGGCAGCGCCGCAAAGCGCATACACATCCCGACCGTGCCGTACAGGACCACGGAGAGGATGAAGCGCAGGCGTTCCTTATGTTCTTTTTTCATTTTTCCACCGGCTTTCCTTTGCACTGCGTATCCGCGCCGACCGGGAACACTCGTCCCCGTCACTGCGGCGGAAATCCGCGCGGATATCCCACGGAAAGACGACGTACACCCCGCCGTCGTCCGCCGTCTCACGGAGCACGGCGTCGTATTCGCAGCGCTTTCCGTTCATCTCTCCGACTCGTTCCCGTCCTTCAGCGCCTTCTCTACCGTATCCAGCAGCAACGCGTCCGCCGGCAGCCAATCGACGCGGCAGAGCTCGCCGCTCCTCAGCCACCGGGCGTCCTCATGCTCCTTCAGGCGCCATCCGCCCCCGACGATCTCCGCCCAACAGCACGTCATCGTGAGATGGAAATCGGGGTAATCGTACTCGACCGTACCGACGCGGGCGCCGACGCGGATCCCGGCGTCCAGTTCTTCCCGGATCTCTCTTTCGAGCGCTTCCTCGGGCGTTTCGTCCCCTTCGATCTTGCCGCCGGGGAATTCCCAGAGTCCCTTGTATTCCCCGTGCCCGCGCTGCGTCGCCAGGACCCGGTCCCCGTCGCGGATGACGGCGGCCGCCACACGAATCGTTTTCATCCCATTGCCTTTCCGCTGCGTCACGTTTTTCCGGTCTGAAGATCCGTATCCGCATCAAAGCCTCCGGTTTTTGCCGGAGGCTTTGTTCTGCGCCGATCTTCGCTCAGACGGTGACCTCGCACGCCGTTCTTCCTTCGACGTGCGGAACGAATGCTTTTCCGTTCTTCGTGATCGTGATCGTATATTTGCAGCCTCTGAACACTCTCGTGACCTTCGCGGGGAGCATGGCGTCGGTCAGGCACGGCTCGATCTCGAGCCCGCCCCAACGCGCCTTGACGCCGAGCAGATACTGCGTGGCGGCAACGTACATCCACGCCGCCGTTCCGGTCAGCCAGCTCACGTTCGCCAGACCGAACTTGTCGCTCTCCGGTCCGAAGATGTTGGACGCGTACACGTACGGCTCCGCCTTGTATCTCCACTCGCCCACCTTCTGCTGGACGACCATCGGAAGAAGCTGATGGTAATACTTATAGGCGTTCTCCGGCCTGCCGAGGATGCACTCCGCGATGATCGCCCACGTGTTCGCGTGGCAGAAAACACTTCCGTTCTCGCCGCAGCCCTTGTTGTAGAAGGTCAGGTTGGCTTCCTTTGACGGATAGTCCGTCGTCATGGCGGGATGGATCTTCTTGATGCCGCAGTCCGTATCGAGGTACTTCTTCACGTTGTCCATCGCGCGCGCGGCGCGCTCGCCGCCGACGCCGCTGATCGCCGACCAGGACTGGGTGTTCAGCCAGATCTTCGCCTGCGGTTCGGTCTTGCTCCCGATATAGTTCCCTTCGTCGGTGATGCAGCGGATGTACCAATCCCCGTCCCAGGCGACGTCGTTGATGAGCTTCTTCTGCTTCTCGTAGACGTCCAGATACTTCTGTCCGTCCTCTCCGTCGAGATCGGCGATCTGCGCCATCATCTTCAGAACGGTGCACAGCTGCATGCCCGTCCAGATGCTCTCGCCCTTTCCCTTCCGACAGACCTTATACAGCATGTCGTTCCAGTCGGAGGCGAGCATGAGCGGGAAGCCGTTTTCGCCGAGGTGGCTGAGACAGAATTCGATAGACTTTTTGATATGCTCGCGCACCGTGGCCTCGCCGCCGTCGTAGAAGCCGACGACCTCGTCGAGATAATCGAGTTTCCCCTCCTCCATGAGGATGTGGTACACTCCCATGACGAGCCACAGGTGGTTATCGGAGTGGATCCGCGTGACGGGCTCCCAGCCCTCCGTCGGGAAGCAGTAATGGTTGCAGTGACCGTCCTGATATTGCTGCGTGAAGAGCAGATTCAGCTTGTCCTTCGCCCGCCGCGTATCGAACGGCACCATGGCAAGGATATCCTGCGCGGTGTCGCGGATGCCGATACCGCGGAACGTACCCGTCGCGTAATAGCTGATATTCCGCGAGAACTGGAAGTTGCGCTCCGCCTGATACGGGTTCCAGACGTTGATCATCCGCTCGGCGTCCTTGTCCGGAAGCTCGCACTGGAATTTCTCGAGGTGCGCGTCCCACTGCTCTTTCAGCGCGGCAAAGGACTTCTCGGAAAAGAGCGGCTCTCTGCAGTGCGCGACGGAAGGCTTGATCTCCTCTTCCGTCATGGCGGTACCGAGGAAGACGCGGACCGTCTTCTCCTCGCCGGCTTTCAGCTCGACGTCCAGCTGCAGTGCGAAGCACGGGTCGCCGCCGTACAGCGTGGAATTCGTGCATTTGCCGTTTTCCACGTTCTGCGGGTTCTCCTCGCTCCGGTAGGAGCCGACGAACTCGTCGCGGTCGCAGTCGAAGGCGGTGACGGGAACGTCGGCGGCGAAATACACGAGCGGCGTCTCGTCCGGCTTCGGCTGATTCTCCACGGCGTAGTTGTAGACGAGCACGTCGTCCATCGCGTAGCAGGAAAGCTGATGCTTGTTGTAGCACTGCCACTGCATCTCCCGCAAGAACTCCATCATGCCGAGCTCGACGTACGGGAATATCGTGATCTTCTTATCCTTATCGGAGAGGAGCTTCAGCTCCCAGATGAGCGCGTTTTCATATTTTCCGACGAAATACAGCGCGTTCGCACGGATCCCGTTCTTCTCCGCGATAAAGCGCGTGTATCCCATGCCGTGCGTCGCGGACCACGGCGAAGGCTTGGAGCGGCAGGGTTCGTTCGTCGGGCACCAAACGTCGTCCCCGTCCTTGATATACGTATAGAAGCCGCTGCGGTCGGTAGGCAGATGGAAGAAGCGGTAGTGATTGATCCTCCAGATCTGCGGGCTTCTGTAAAACGCCACGCCGCCCCCCGCCTGGGAGATGATCGTATGGAACGTGCCGTTCGACAGATAATTGATCCAGGGGGTCGGAGGATTGAATTTGTCGATCGTGATTTCTTTTCCGGCGAATCTGTACATGTCTGAAGCTCCTTATTCCTCGTATTTTCTGTAAGTGCCGATCCGCTGCCGCGGCGCTGCCGGAGGAGACGGGACCCCGCCGCCCGACAGTCACAGCCAAACATACTATAACACAGATTTCCCGCCGTGTCAAGGGCGCTCCCGCAAGAGGCGGGAAAAAATTGCCGCGCCGCCGTCCCGCAAAAAGCGGCGGGACGCCGAAGCGTCCCGCCGATGTCCGTATTATTTTCCCGCCGCTCTTTTTGCGTTCTCGGCCAGTAAAGCCGCCTGCTGCCGCTGGAGCGGTGTGTCAGCCTTCATTTTCGCGTCGCCTTTGAAGAATCCGCGCGCGGAGGCATCCTCCGTCGTATGCACGAGCCACGTCTCGCCGACGTACCTCTCGGTTTCGCCGAGGCGGAAGGCACAGAGCAGCATCTTCGCAAACTGCGTGCCCGTCAGCCTCTCTCCCGGGCGGAACGTACCGTCGCCCATACCGTGCAGGATACCGTGTTCCGCGCACCACGCGATATACGGCACGGACCAGCGGTCAGGCTCCACGTCCGTAAACGGGACGTTCCCCCCCGTCAGCGCTTCCGCGTTCTTCACGCCGATCAAGAGGAAGGCAACGATCTCCGCCCCCTGTTCCCTCGTCAGCGAATCGGTCGGTCGGAACGATCCGTCCTCGAAACCGATGAGGATACCGGCCGCCGCCATGGATTCCACGGCGGACCGATAGACGGCGCCGATCTCGTCCGCGTCGGTGAACACGGTCTGCGGCGGTACCGGATCCTCGACTGGCTCCGGGTCCGTTTCCGCGTCGGTCTCCGGCGCCGTTTCCGGAGTCGTTTCCGCATCGGTCTCCGGCGTCGGATCGACCGGCGTCGGATCTGCCGGCGTCGGATCCACCGGTGTCGGATCGACCGGCGTCGGATCTGCCGGCGTCGGATCTGCCGGCGTCGGATCCACCGGTGTCGGATCGACCGGCGTCGGATCTGCCGGCGTCGGATCGGCAGGCGTCGGATCGGTCGGCGTCGGATCGGCAGGCGTCGGATCCACCGGCGTCGGATCGGCAGGCGTCGGATCCACCGGCGTCGGATCGGTCGGCGTCAGATTGCTGTTGAGCACGATGATCTGCCCATCGGCGAAAGCGCCCGCTTCTATCGTCATGATCGTATCCGGCAGGTAGATCGTTTTGACGTATGTGTTTTCGGAAAACGCGCCCGCCGCGATCGTATTGACCGGATTTCCGGCGATCACGTTCGGAACGGTGACGCTCTCCTCTTTTCCGTAGTACGCCGTGATCGTCACGGACTGATCCTCCGCCGTGTAGCGGAAATAACCGTAGATATAGACGGCGTCGACCGGGAGCGTGAGCGCCAGGATCAGAACGCACGCCGCAAGGATCCGTTTCAGTCGCATAATCATCCTCTCTCTTCCAAGGAACCGGGGAGGGATGCTCTCCCTCCCCGACAGTATCCGGACGGGTCAGTCTTCGCTGCCGTCCTCCTCGCCTCCATCACCAGGTATATAATTGCTGTCCGTTATAATATCATCCCCCTCGTCAAATACGGAAAATTCCATTTCGAGAGGTTCATACGCTTCCTTCATAGCGCGACTCCTTTCTTGTAGACCAGCATCTCTCAAAACCGGATTCAATAGGAAAGCGACACGATATCGCCGTATACTGTATGGAGATCCCCGTTCGCATCGGTATAGACGAGATACGCTCTCACGTACCAAGTATCGCCCGCGTGGACGTCCTTCTTCGTCCACGTGTAGCGGTACGCTCTCCCGTCCCAGGCGTCGCCGCGCACCAGAACGCCCGCCGCCGTATCCTTGAAATCGTCCGCGCTGCCGCCGATGTCTGAATTGTTTGTCGCGACGACGCCGGACTTGACGATCGTGCAGCCTTCCGGCACGGTGCTCATGGAAACGAACGACAGCTTTTTGGAGGTTTCATTCACGACCGTTTTGAAGGTACGGACGATAAACGCCGTGCCGACCGCGTCAACGGGAGTGTCGGTCTCCACAAACACCGCCTCGATGTCGATATCCGTCTCCGCGTAGAAACTGAATACCGCGTTGTAGCTGAGGATCACGTCGTCGCTGACTCTGACCCAGTGGCTGAACTTTTGGTCGGCCGGCGCCGCATTCGGCCGCGCGGTCACAACGGCGTTTTGCTGATACGTTCCGCCGCCGGTGCCGCCGGTCACGGTGATCGTGTAGGACGAATTTTCGTTCAAACTATAGACCGGCTTGATAATCACCGTTTTGTCGGCAAGCGTGAGGCCGTACCTGATCGCTTCCGTGACAGAATCGGCATCCTTGACCTCGACGGCGGCGTTATTTTCGCCGTTATAGAACCATCCCACCGGGATATAGCCGTTCTTTACGGGAACACTCGGGATCGACATGCTCCCGCCTTCGGGCAGCTCGCCGCGCGCCATGACCTGTCCGTAAGCAGACTCGAAGATGAGCGCCGCCATACCACCCGTGGAACTGAACGCCGCGCTGATACTGACGGGTCCGGTGACCGTAAAGGTATAACTCTGACTGCGGCTGAGGATCTTGCCGCTGTCGTTCACCCAATACTGGAAACCGTCGTCCAGCGCTTCGATGGTCAGGCTCGTTCCGCACGGGTAACTCGCGGTAGTGGGCGACGTCTTTGTCTCTGCGTTGTTCTCTCCCACTTTGATCGTATAGGTGCTGCCGCCGTCGATCTTGACCTGCACGGAACCTGTCGCCGTGTATTTCGCCGTAAGAGCGGTATCCTTTGTGATGGTAAAGGTGTATTCATAGTCTTCTGCGACCTGAGTATCGTCCTCGTACCATCCGTCGAAATCGAATTCGTCAACAGCCGCCGCGGTCACGGTGATCACGTCGCCGACGTAATAGTGTTCCTTGTCCGGGCTGACGGCGGCGTTGCCCTGTTCGGCCGTCACGCTGAGCGTGACTTCGCCGGGAATGAAAGTCGCGGTAACGGTCACGTTCGAGGCGGGCATGGCGAAGGAATAGACGCTGTTCACCGGCTCGATCTCGTGGACCGTGCCGTCGTTATAACTCACCGTACCGATCTCGTAGTTAGCCGCCGGGGTGACGGTGAGCGTTACGGTATCCCCTTCGGCGGCCTTGCCGCTTTGGGTGCCGGACTTGACTTTCACCGTACCGCCGGACGCGGGATTCGAAACGGTCACAGTATACAGATGATCCACCAGCCGCGCTTCGCCCGCATCGCCCGTCCACACGACACGGTCCGCATTGTCGCTGATGAAGTTGTTTTTATTGCCATTGCCGGACAGACCGCTCGTGAAGACGCGCGCCGTCTCCGTGGAAACGCCGATCCGGGCGCTCGAGTCCAGCGCGCCGCTGATGTCGATCACGGCGCTTCCCGCAAGATACAGGTTTTTCTCCGTTCTCGCGGTACCGTTGATCACGGTCGCATTGTTCCTGATCTGTACGTCTCCGCTCACATGGAGCGTGCCGCCGTCCTCCACGTAGACGCCGCCGCCCACATAGTCGGTGTCGATCTTGTTCTCCTTCACGGCAGCGCCGGCAAGGGTCAGCGTACCGCCGTCTTTTACGTAGATGCCGCCGCCGTTCCCGGTGTTATGTCCGCCCTTGACGACGCCGCTCCCGTTGATCGTCAGGCTGCCGCCGCCCTCGACCAGGATGACGAAACCGTTTTCCTTTGCAGATTCCGTGTACAGCGCGCGGTCGATCGTGTGACCGTTCAGATTCAATTCGAGCGTCTTTCCGTCAGGAACCCTCAGGCAGTCATCTTCCACACCGGCGGTGTAATCGCGGTCCAGAGTGATGGAAGCATCGTTCGTAAAATATCCCTGCAGGGTCGCCCACGCGGCACTGTGGAGGATGTAATAGTACGTATTGCCGTCAATCGCCGACACAGGATCATACTCATCCCCCTGTTCGTACTCCGTCTTGACGTGGGTGCCCTGGGCGTTCTCAGGCGCGCCGAACGTCGTGACCGAGCAGCAGTTGGTCAGGACGTGGCTGCCGCTACCCATGCTGTGGACGAATTCGCACGCGCCTTCCGTGTCCATGCCGGCCGCGATCGACGAAGGATTGAACAGGCAGTTCTCCAGATACGAGAAAGTCTTGTTGTTCAAGCCGATGAAGCCGCCGGAATACTTGTAGTCACTTCCGGAGAAGCTGCCGTCGAACCACGAGTTCGTGATCGTCGCGCTGCCCTCCGGAATACCGACGACGCCGCCGTGATTGGCATAAGTGCTGCCGTGGCTGCTGTAGTTGTTGACGATCTCGACGCTCACATGAACGTGATCGATCGTGCAGGCTCCGTCATTTGAGTTGTTCCCGGTAGAACCGACCAGTCCCGCCGCCCACTGGCCCGTCGTGATAATGGTGCCCGCGACGTGCAGGTTGCTGATGCTCGTGTTTTTCACGTAGGCGAACGGCGCGGCGTAGCCTTTGTTATCGTTGAACCATTCCGTATTCGTATTGATGGAAACGGTCAGCGTATGGCCGTTCCCGTCGAAGGAACCGGCAAAGCGCATTCTGTGATTTCTGTCGCCTACCTGCTGACCGAGGGGTCTCGAGATGGCGAAATCCGCGTACATCTTGAAATTCCACCCGTGGCAGTCATGTCCCGCAGCGACGTAAGCCGCAAGAGCGTTCCAATCGCTTTCGCTCTTGAGCCAATAACTGTCCGCCGCATACGCATCCAGCTTATAACCGTCAAGGAGCTCCAGAGCCGGATATTCCGGCTCCTGCGGTTCGGCGAACGCCGTCGCCGCCGTCGTGAAGGACAGCACCAGACAGAGCACCAGCGACAAAAGCCGTCTGCATCCGAATTTCCGTGTGTTCTTATTTACCATATAGATCCCTCCAGCGTTGCGCCGCGCGGACCGACGGGAGATGAACTCCCGCACGATCCGTCGTAAATGTCGCGGGATAAAAGGAGCCTCTGCGCGGCGCGCACGCCCGCAAGACAAACCTCTTATACCATCGTATATTATACACGGATGGCTCTTACTTGTCAAGACGATATATTGCATAAAAATCGCAGCATGACCACGGGACGTTTTTGCCGGGCGGAGGCGCCGGGCGGGGGAGACGCGGTCCGAGAGGGAGAAACCGCTTGACAACCGCGGCGATTGCGTGTACAATAAAAAGGAAGAAATCGGCAAATGACGCGGGGGGCATGTCCATGAATACGCTTGTGGCAAAGATCGGCGCGGCGACGGTCGCCGTGACCGTGTTTCTGTTCGCCGTGTGCCTGATCGCGCGTTTCCCGTTCGGCTCCTACGTCGTATGCATGTTCCTGCCGATCGGGTATATCATGACGGCGGCGGGCTTCCGCCGTGAATGCTCCGAAGAACGGCGGGCGGCGGCGGACGTCGGGATGGTCTTCGCGGCGATCTACGCCGGGCTGATCTTTCTCGTTTATTTCGCGCAGACGACGAGCGTGCGGCTGGAAGAGCTGAGCGAGCAGGCGGTCCGGATCCTCGATTATCGGCGGGGCGGGCTCCTCTTTTACTACGATCTGCTCGGATACGGGATGATGGCGCTGTCCACTTTCTACATCGGGCTTTCCTTCCAGGCGGAGAACAAAGCGGACAAATGGCTGAAGGTACTCCTCATGCTGCACGGGATCTTCTTCATCGGCTGCTTCGTCATGCCGATGACGGGCGTCTTCACGGGCATGGCGGACGGGGAGACGGGGAACGGCGGGACCGTCGCCCTGCTCTTCTGGTGCGCGTATTTCTTCCCCGTCGGGGTATTGGCGTACAGGCATTTCGGGAAAACGGCAAAATGAGCGCCGTCTCCGGCAAGCGGCGGACCGAAGCCGGAGATCGCTCATCCGAAAATACAGATCGTGCCGCCGCGCGGGCGGCGCAGAAACGAAAGGAGACAAATACGATGAAGCTGTCGGTCATATTCGAGGAAAAGCCGAAAAGATGGGGTTTTCGCGGAGATCCGTACTTCTGGAAGTACTTACAGGAGCGCGCGGAGGACATGGAACTGTGCTCGCCGGAAGAACTTGAGGCGTGGATCCGGCGCGAGCACGCCGCGCTTTCGGGCGAGGAGATGACGGAGAACAGCATTGTACGCGTCGAGCAGTTCGCGCACGGCGGCATGAGCTCCGGCGGCATATCGGGGCAATGGTGGACCGAGGACGGGCTCCCGCTCCTGAAAAGCAGGCTGGAGCGCACGTAATCGGCACGCGGATCCGGAAAACGGAAAAGACCGGGAGAAATCTCCCGGTCTTCTTTCGTTTCAGGGTATACGGCGGATACCCGCCGTGGTCCCTCTCATCCCACGATGAACAGCGCGCAGTCACCGGCAGGGACGTCGAGCGGAACGGAATCCGCGGCGTCTGCAAGCGGCGCCGTCAGACCGGTGACGTGGTCGTACCGACTGATCTTCCGCGCCGAGCGGAACACCAGCGTGCCGGTCATCGCGTCCGTATAGCTTTTATTCACCACGAGCACGTATTTGCGCTCCGTCCCGTCGCCGAAGACGCCGACAATGCTCCCGGACGGCGCGTCGGAGATGAGCGCGGATCCCTCCGGGTCGTCGAGGAAGTACGCCGTCCGGTTGGTCTTCCGGATCCCGAAGTGATAGAGTTCCTCGGTGCTCTTGTCGAAGAGGAGATCGCCGAGATTATGGACCCTGCGGTTGAGCTCGCGGATCTCGTCAAAGGTCTCTTTCTTGTTGCCCGCGCCGTCGCACACCACTTCCATCGTGGTGTAATAGCTCAGCGCCTTCGCGCCGTAGGCGAGCGCCGCGTACATCTGCACCGACCGCATTTCCGAGGTGAAGGTATACCCGCCGCCCATGTCGTACGCCTGAAAATAGAACCAGAACGGCTTGCCGGTCCTCATGGCTTCCCGGCGCATGAGTCCCATATCCTTCCAGATATCGCAGTTGAGCAGATTGGCGCCGTCCCCTCCGTGGATCTGGAACGGATAATAATCGAAGCCGATCACGTCCGGATCGACGGTCTCGACGTACGCTTTGACGTACTTGGCATACGTGCTCTTCTCCGGATCCCAGGCGTCGTCCCACCCGTACGGACCGTAGCTCGGAAGCAGGATCGAAAACGCCAGTCTGGTCGGATCGGCCTCCTTAAAGTATCCGTTCAGCGCCGCGCACGTCTCGAGATCGTTCTTTCTGACCTCGTCCCACGTATAGTACCCTTCGAGATACGCATAGTCCTTCATCTCCGCGGCGACGCTGCGAACCGTTTCCTCCGTAAATTCCGGGCATCTCTCTCCCATCCCGGAAAAGCCCCCGTCCGGGGTGATGTTCTGAACGAGGAACCGTACGCCCTCCTGCTCGCACGCCTGCGCCGCCAGGCGCATATCCGAGCGGTTCATGATCGCGTTTTCGATGAGATCGATGCCCGCCTCCCTGTTCAGCGCAGCGATGGCGGCGAAATCCTCAAGGGAAGCGCCGGTATCGTGGGGAAGCGCCTTGAAGGTGGAGATATAAAACCGGGACTGGACGTATCCGACTTCCGCCTCCTCCGCGGGCAGCGGAGCCGCCGTGTCCTCGGCAGGCAGAGGCGCCGCCGTACCCTCGGAACCCGGAGCGCCGCCGCAGGCGGCAAGCCCGATCAGCGCCGCCGCCGCCATCCAAAAGATCATTCGTCTGCTTCTGCCCATACCGTTCTTCACGTTCCTCCGTCTTCCATTTGTTGATGCCGTTCATTACATGCAGAACGGCGGGGCGGACACGCGGTCCGCTCCGCCGTGGATTTGTATTCAGCGAACGACCAGATTGACGATCCGTCCGGGGACGAAGATCTCCTTGATGATCGTCTTCCCTTCGAGCGCGCCGGCGACGCGTCCGTCCGCCTTCGCCGCGGCGATCACCTCGTCCTTCGGCGCGTCCTTCGGGACGAGCACCGTTCCCCGCAGCTTGCCGTTGATCTGGACGGCGATCTCGACCGTCGCGTCCGTCGTTTTCTCCTCGTCGTGCTCCGGCCACGGCGCGTTCGCGCAGAGCGACGTATGACCGAGCGCCTCCCACATTTCCTCCGCCAGATGCGGCGCGAACGGGCAGAGCAGCCGCACGAAGATCCCCAGCTCGTCCTTCGTCAGCGCGCCAGCGTCGGAGATCTCGTTGAGAAGCGTCATCATCGCCGCGATGGCGGTGTTGAACTTCATCTCCTCGATGTCCTCGGAGACCTTGCGGATCGTCTTATGGAGGGAGGCGGTGATCGCCGGCGTTTCGCCTGTGCCGCGGGCGATATCGCTCAGCCCGGCGACGCGCTCAAGGAAGCGCTTGCAGCCCTTGACGCCGTTCTCGCTCCACGGAGCGGCAGAGGCGTAATCGCCCATGAACAAGACGTACACGCGGAGTACGTCCGCGCCGTACACGTCGACGACGTCGTTCGGGTCGACGACGTTCCCCTTCGATTTGCTCATCTTTTCGCCGTCCGGTCCGAGGATCAGTCCCTGTGCCGTGCGCTTGGCATACGGCTCGGCGACCGGCACCTCGCCGATATCGTAGAGGAAGCGGTGCCAGAAGCGGGAGTAGATCAGGTGGCGCGTGACGTGCTCCATGCCGCCGTTGTACCAGTCGACGGGCAGCCAGTATTTGAGCGCCTCCTTCGAGGCGAACGCTTCGCTGTTGTGCGGATCCGTATAGCGGAGGAAGTACCACGAGGAACCGGCCCACTGCGGCATCGTGTCCGTCTCGCGCTTCGCGGGACCGCCGCACTTCGGGCGGGTGCAGTTCACGAAGGAATCGATCTTGGCGAGCGGACTTTCGCCGCCCTCGCCGGGCGCGAAATTCTCGACCGGCGGCAGCTTCAGCGGCAGTTCTTCATACGGAACGCCGACCATGCCGCACGTCGGGCAGTGGATGATCGGGATCGGCTCGCCCCAGTACCGCTGGCGGTTGAACGCCCAGTCCTTCATCTTGTACTGGACGCCGCGCTCGCCGACGCCCTTTTCCTTCAGGTATTCGAGCATGCGGGCGATGGCTTCCTTCTTCGTGGTGATGCCGTTGAGGAATCCGGAGTTGACCATCTCGCCGTCGCCGGTGTACGCTTCTTTCTCGATATCGCCGCCGCGGATGACCTCGATGATCTCGATGCCGAACTTCTTGGCGAACTCGTAGTCGCGTTCGTCGTGCGCGGGCACCGCCATGATCGCGCCGGTGCCGTAGCCCATCATGACGTAGTCGGAGATATAGATCGGGATCTCCCGTCCGTTCGCGGGGTTGATCGCCGTCAGCCCCTCGATGCGGACGCCGGTCTTCTCCTTGACGAGCTGCGTCCGCTCGAACTCCGTCTTCTTCGCGCATTCGGCGCGGTACGCGTCGAGCGCGTCCGTGTTGCGGATGCGGGCGCGGCAGCGGTCGAGGATCGGATGCTCCGGTGCGATGACCATGAAGGTCACGCCGAACATCGTGTCCGGGCGCGTCGTGTAGATGCGGAGCGCTTCCTCCTCGCCGGATATGGCGAAGTTGACGAAAGCGCCCTCCGAGCGGCCGATCCAGTTCTCCTGCTGGAGACGGATGTTCGGCAGATAGTCGACGTGATCGAGCCCTTCGAGCAGCTTGTCGGCGTACTCCGTGATCCGCAGGTACCACACGTCCTTCGACTTCTGTACGATGTCGCTGTGGCAGACGTCGCACTTGCCGCCCTGCGAATCCTCGTTGGAGAGGACGACCTTGCAGCTCGGGCAGTAGTTGACGAGCGTCTTGGCGCGGAAAACGAGCCCCTCGTCGAACATGCGCCGGAAGATCCACTGCGTCCACTTGTAGTAGCCTTCCTCCGTCGTGTCGACGACGCGGGACCAGTCGAAGGAGAAGCCGACGCGCTTCAGCTGCGAGGTGAACTTCTCGATATTCTTATCCGTGACCTTGCGCGGATGGATGCCGGTCTTGATCGCGTAGTTTTCCGTCGGGAGCCCGTAGGCGTCGAAGCCGATCGGGAACAGGACGTTGAAGCCCTGCATGCGGCGCTTGCGGCAGATCACCTCGAGCCCGGAATACGCCTTGATATGGCCGACGTGCATCCCGGCTCCGCTCGGATACGGGAACTCGACGAGCCCGTAGAATTTCGGCTTCGTATGATCCTCCGACGCGCAAAAGGTTCCCTCCGCCTCCCAGCGGTCCTGCCATTTTCCCTCGACGGATTTGAAATCGTACTTCATGGTATATCCTCTTTATCGAAATAAGTCAGTCCTCGCTGAGGAGCGCCGAGATATCCACCTCGCTCGTCTCTCCGTACAGCTTTTCCAGATTGTAGAACTCACGCGCCTCGCGGCTGAAGATATGGACGATGACCGATCCGAAATCGATGAGCAGCCATCCTCCGGAGCCGTCCCCCTCCGTGTGGAGCGGGCGGATGCCGCACAGTCCGAGGCGGTACTCCACCTCGTCCCCCATCGCGCGGAGCTGCGTGCGGGAGGTACCGCTGGCGATCACGAAATAATCGGCGAGGATCGTCTGCGCCTCCGTATGGAGAAGCCGCAAGTCCCGCGCCTTCCTTTTGTCGAGCACGGATACCGCGTAGCGGGCGATCGCCTCCGGCGACGCGTCCGGCGGCAGAGCGGGAGCCGATTCCTCCCCGGCGGGGATCCTGTTTTCCTCCATCGTCTTCTTTTCCTTTCCTGCGGAGCGCATCCGCAAATCGATCAGACCGCGGTCACGGATTGTCCTTGCGCGGGATGTAAATGGAATTGTCTTCGATCTCCTGCGCCGTATGGTCGCTGACGATCACTGCCGCGTCCGCCGTATACGCGGCGTACATGAGAGCGGAATCCTCGTTGACGAAGCGCAGGTTCCGGTCGAAGATCGTATCGGTGATATCGTTGTTGTAGATATTGAAATAGCTGTTGACCGCCGCGAGCGTGGCGGCACGGTTGATGACCAGTCCTCCCGCGTAGTCGCAGGGGATCGTCATCATCCGCACGGCGGAGAGATCGAGCCCGAGCGCGTTGCGCGCGAAGTAGATCATATCGGCGACGGGCAGATCCGTCGTCAGATTCTCCGCGGCTTCATTGACGAGCTTCGTCAGAAGCGTGACGTTCGTGATACTGACGGTGCTCTTGACCTTCTGGAGGAACGCGGACATGAACAGCTTCTGCGCGTCGACGCGGCCGATGTCGACCTGCTCGTACCCGCTGCGGAAGCGGACGAAGCCCTCCGCCTGCTCGCCGTTCAGATGATGCGGACCGGCCTTCAGATGGATCGACAGGCCCTGCTCCGGATCATCGTAATCCATATCGGCGGGGATGTCGATATCCACGCCGCCGATGGCGTCGACGATCTTCACGAAGCCGTCGAGATTCAACACGGCCGTGTAATGGATCTTGATGCAGAGGTTCTGCTCGAGCTGCCGGGCGAACAGACTTGCCGCGGTGCGCGCCGGAGTACCGTCGCCGGAGAGCGTCGCGCGGTTATAGTACGCGGAGAACTGGACGTTGAGCTGCGAGACGCTCGAATCGCCTTCAAAATACGTATCCCGCGGGAGCTGCATCACGGTCAGCGCACCGGCGCCGATATCGTAGTTGACGAGCATGATGACGTCGGCGAGCGTTCCCACCCGGTCGTGACCGATCAGGAGGAAGTTGTACACGTCGTTGCGCGGCGTGTATTCCGCGTTCTGCGGATCCGTCGTCGAGGGGACCGGATCGTCCGGAGAGCGGGTCACGTGCGGCGGATCCGTCTCAAACGGAAGATCCGGATCCACCGGCGGGCGGTACAGCCAGATCAGCGTCCCCGCGATCATCCCCAGAACGAGCACCAGCACAACAAGCACGATGACAAGCTTCTGACCGCCCGTCATGCCGCTTTTTACTTTCTTTTTCATGTGGCTATCCTCTTATATTCACACAGGTTTCGCATCCGGATCCGGTCCCGCCGGCGCGCCGAGCGCTTCGAGACGGTCCAGAAAGCAGTTGCGGGCAAGCACGGTATCCGTACCGATCGCGCGCCCCTCCGTCATGAGCGAACGGAGCGTCATATCGATCGACAGCACCATCGTCCGGCACAGATGCACCGCGAGCGCGGCGCGGTCCCCGGCGCGGGACGCCCCGTCCCAGAAATACCGGCGGAGCGCGGCGCAGTCCTCGTAGGTGCGGCTCGGCTCGATATAGTCCGCCAGATACACGACGGATTCGAAGACGGTCATGCCGTCGTGTCCCGTCGTGTGCCAGCGGATCCCGCCGAGGATCTCCTCGTCCGTATATTCCGGAAAATCGCGTCCGGCGACGGCGGCTCCCGTCGCCGCATGGAGCACCTGCGGAGAGGAAAGATCGGACTTCCGTATTATTATACCAAATTCCTCGCACGTTTGCAACTGCTTTTCCAAAGAGTATGCTTTTGTTATGTCGTGGAGGAGCGCCGCGACGCGCAGCCGCCCGACCTTGTCGGGAAGATAGAGGGCGCCGATGCGCGCCGCCTCCTCTTCCACCTCCAGCGTATGCCGGTACCGCTGCTCCGTCAGATACGGGCGCACGCGCTCGCGCAGCGCGCTGAGCGCGCCGCTGTCCGTGAAATTCACTGAAATCCCTCCTCCCGCCGATACAGTCCGCGCTTCTCGATGATCCGCCGCACCGCGTCGGGGACCATGCCCTCCACGGACTCGCCGCGGCGGATCCGCGCGCGGATCTCGGTAGAGGAGAGCTCCATCGGCTCCCCTTCGAGAAGCAGGATCCGTGCGCCGAACTGTTCCCGGTACAGCCCGGCGCGCCGCACGGTCTCCCGGAACGCGGCGGGATCCCGCACGCGCATCACGCAGGCGATCTCCGCGACGGAGAAAATGATCTCCGGGCGGTGCCAGCTCCACATCGTTAAAAACATATCGGTGCCGCACAAAAACACCGGTCTTCCGCGGCACAGCGGCGCGAAATGCGTCAGCGTGTCCGAGGTGTAGCTCACCCCAGCGCGCCGGATCTCATAATCGGAGACGGAGATCCGCGGATCCGTCCCCTCGAAAGCGGCGCGCGCCATCTCGAGCCGGACGTCCGGATCGTCGTCCGCCGCGACGCGCTTGTGCGGCGGGAGATACGCCGGCATGACGAGCAGCCGTTCGAGCGACGCCTGCCGCAGAAATTCGAGCGCGGCGCGGACGTGCGCCGCGTGGGGCGGCGAGAACGTCCCGCCGTAGATCCCGAGCCGGCAGGGAGCGAAATCCTCCGTCATGCGAGCTCGATGACCTTCTTCTTTTTGGACGGACGGTAGAGCGTCACCTTCCGTCCGATCACGGCGACGGGCTCCGCGCCGAGGCGCTGTGCGAGTTCTTCACACGCCGCGCGCGCGTCGAGCGGCGCACTGTCGAGAACGGTGAGCTTGATGAGCTCCCGCGCCTCCAGCGCGGCGTCGACCGTTTCGATCAGTTCCCCGCCGATCCCGCTCTTGCCGATCTGGATGATCGGCGTCATATCGTTCGCCATCGCGCGCAGCGCGGCTCTCTGCTTGCTCGTCAGCATATTTTCTCCTCAAACTCCTTGAAAATCTCGGAAAAGATCGCCCCGAAGGCGCACATGGCGGCGCCGCGGTGACTGATCGCGTTTTTCTCGTCCGCGCTCATCTCGGCGAAGGTCTTTCCCTTCTCCGGGACGTAAAACAGCGGATCGTATCCGAAGCCGTCCGTTCCCCGGCCGGCGCGGAGCAGCATCCCCTCGCACTCGCCGCGCACGGCGAAGGCGTTGAATCCCTGCCGCGTCGGAACGCGGTAGGAGAGCGGGATCGGCACCCAGAGACTGCGCGGCAGCACGCACGCGACGACGGAAACGAAGCGGCACGTCCGCGCTTCGTCCGGCACCGCGTCCACGGCGGCAAGGAGCCGCCGGTTGTTCTCCTCGTCCGTCGCGTGTTCCCCCGCGAAGCGGGCGGAATACACGCCCGGCGCGCCGTCGAGCGCGTCGACCGCGAGCCCGGAGTCGTCCGCGACGCCGATATAGCCGAGCGACGCCGGGACGGACGCCTTGATCGCCGCGTTCTCCCAGAAATCGCCGCCGTCCTCCTCGATCTCCGCCCCGTATCCGATATCGTCGAGGGATAATACCCGTATATCAGACGAGATTTCGGCGAGAAATGTTTCCAGTTCCCGGATCTTTTTTTGATTCCGGGAAGCAAGCACGATCTTCATACGCAATACCTCCGCCGCCGGGCGCCGTCCGGCGTTCTCATTCCCCGTCTTCCCCGTCCGATTCGTCGAACATGGCGTCCACGAACATCTGCGCGTCGAACGGCTGCATGTCCTCGACCTTTTCGCCGACGCCGATGAATTTCACGGGGATGCCGAGCATTTCCTTGATCGAGAAGACGGCGCCTCCTTTGGCGGTCCCGTCCAGCTTCGTCAGAACCAGTCCCGTGATCGGCGCGGCGTTCATGAATTCCTTCGCCTGCATGACGGCGTTCTGTCCGGTCGTCGCGTCGAGCACGAGCAGCGTCTCGCGCGACGCGTCCGGCAGTTCCCGGCTGACGACGCGGTCGATCTTGGCGAGCTCGTCCATCAGATTCTTCTTATTGTGCAGCCGCCCCGCGGTATCGACGATAAGCACGTCCGCCTCCCGCTTGCGGGCGGCGGAGGCGGCGTCGAAGACGACGGCGGCCGGGTCGCTGCCCTCCTTCTGACGGATCAGCTCGACGCCGGCGCGCTCGCACCAGACGGCGAGCTGGTCGATCGCCGCGGCGCGGAAGGTATCCGCCGCCGCCACGATGACGCGCTTCCCTTCTTTTTTCAAGTGCGCGGAGATCTTCCCGATGGAGGTCGTCTTTCCGACGCCGTTGACGCCGATGACGAGGATCACGGAAGGGCGCGTGCCGAGCCGCAAAGGCTCCCCCTCCCCGACGTACCCGCGCAGGATCTCCTTCAGCGCCGCCTTGACTTCCCCTGCGTCGCCGATCTTCTCTTCCTTGATGCGCTCGCGGAGCGTCCCGATCACGGACTCCGCCGTCGACGCGCCCATGTCGGCACAGATCATCAGTTCCTCGAGTTCCTCGAGCAGATCCTCGTCCACCCGCCGAAAACTCCGGATGACGTCGTTCACCTGTCCGAGAAAGGCGTTCTTCGTCTTGGTCAGACCCTTTCTCAGCGATTCAAAAAAGCCCATGATTCCTCCTATCCCGCGTCTCTCACAGCGCGCGGTCCACGTCCTCCTCCGTCATGGAGGAGAGATCGAGCGTAAATACCTTCGACACGCCGCGCTGCGGCATGGACACGCCGTAGAGCGCGTCGGCGATCTCCATCGTGCCGCGGCGGTGCGTGATCATGATGATCTGCGTCGTGCGGGAATACCGCTTCACGTACTGCGCGACGCGCTGCACGTTGACCTCGTCGAGCGCCGCCTCGATCTCGTCGAAGATGCAGAACGGCGACGGGTTCACCCGCACGAACGCGAAGAGCAGCGCGATGGCGATGACGGCCTGCTCGCCGCCGGAAAGCAGCGAGAGGTTCTTGATCATCTTGCCGGGCGGCGCGGCGCTTATCTCGATGCCGCTCGTCAGGACGTTCTCCGGATCGCTGAGCGAAAGATGCGCTTCCCCGCCGCCGAAAAGTTCGCGGAAGACCGCACCGAAATGCTCGTTGATCTTCGTGAACGCCTCGGTGAACATCTGCGTCATTTCCCCGTCGATCATCTCGATGATCCCGCGCAGATCGTCCCGCGCGTCGTTCAGATCGTGCATCTGCGTGCTGATGAAATCGTAGCGCTCCTTCACGGCCGCATACTCGTCGATGGCGGAGACGTTGACGCTGCCGAGCGCCTTGATGCCGTTTTTCAGCTCCGTGAGGCGCGCGTTCACGGCGGCGCGCGTATCGTCCTCCACCGGCGGATAGCCGAGTCCCGCGGCGGTCGTCGGCGTCAGCTCGTACTCGTCCCACAGCCGCTGCGTCATTTTCTCGACGTCGGTCACGATCTGCTGCAAACGGTTCTCGTTTTTGGAATGCGCCGCGACGAGGAGTTCTTTCTTCGCCGAGATATCCTTCAAGCGGAGGCGAAGCTCGTTCAGGCGCTTTTCGTTTTCCATGCTGCCGCTCTCGGCGCGTTCCCTTTCGGACTCCAGCGTCTTGAGCTGCGCCGACATCTCGCCGCCGGCGCGCTCCATGCCGCCGATCTTTTCGCGCATCTCCTCCATGGAGCGCAAAAGCTCCTCCCGGCGCGCAAGGCACGCGGAAGCGGCCTCTTTGAGGCGGCAAATCTCCTCCTCCGTTTCGGTGATCGTTCCCCTGCGGAGCTCCAGTTCCTTGCGGATCTCGGCGATATGTACCTGTCCTTCGGTCAGGGCGTCGGCGAGCGCCGCCGCTTCCTCCTCGCCGGCGCCGCGTTCGACGTCCATGGCGGCGCGCTCGGCGGCGATGCGGTCGATCTCCCGCTGCTCGGCGGCGCACGCTTCTTCCAGTTCCCGGATGTCCGCGTCGCCGCGTTCGCCGATCTCGCGGAGCTTGTCCCGGTCGGCGCTCAGCTGCCCGATCAGATTTTCGATCACGCCGTCCCGCGCGGAAAGCTCCTCGCACTGCGTCTTGTCCGCCCGGCGCAGCGTATCCATCAGCTGCGCGCGCTCCTGCGCGTCGGCACGGGCGGCGGCGGTGCGGTCGATCTCCTCCCGCAGCGCGCGGCGCGCCTCGGTCGCTTCCGTTTTCTTCTTTTCCGTCTCCGCCGCTTCGGCGGACAACTGCTCGATCTGGGACGCGCGCGTCAGGATCCCGCTGTCGCGGCGGACGGAGCCGCCCGTGAAGGAACCGCCGACGTTGATCTGCTGCCCGTCGAGCGTCACGGCGCGGACGCGCCAGCCCTTGGCGCGCGCCATCGCCGACGCGTGATCGAGCGTATCGAACACGGCGATCCGTCCGAGCAGAAAGCCGATCACGCCCGCGTACTCCGCGTCGGCGGAAACGAGCGCGTCCGCAAATCCCACGAATCCCGTGAACGCGGCGGCGTCCTCGACGTCGCGGCCGCGCGCGGCGGCCTTGACGGAGGTCAGCGGATAGAAGGTGGCCCGCCCGGCGTCGGCGCGCTTGAGGGCGTAGATCGCGTTCTTCGCCGCCGCCTCGTCCTCCACGACCATGTTCTGGAGCGCGGGACCGAGCGCGGTCTCGACCGCGACGGTGTATTCCTCCCGCACGGCGATCTGATGGGATACCGGTCCGCGGACGCCGCGGATCCTGCCGGCGGACGCCTCGTTCATAATGAAGCGGACGCTGGCGTTGTAGCCCTCGAAATGCTCGACCATGCTCTTCAGCGCGGCGATGCGGGAATCGAGCGCCTGGGACGCCGCCGCAGCGCCGTTGATCTCCTCGCTCAGCGCGCTTTCCTTTTCGCGCAGTGCGTCGAGCGAAGCGGACGCGCGCGCCGCCGTCTCCGTCTCCCGCGCGATCTCCCCGTCGTAGCGCCGGATGGATTCTTCCAGATCGTCCAGCTGCTTTTGCAGCTCCCGGCGCTCTTTTTCGTATTTGTCGATATCGGCGCCGATGCCGCCGGAGCGTTCGCTCTGGCTGCTCAGCGTATTTTTCAGCACGTTCAGCCGGACGCGGAGGTCGAGCATCGCGTCCTCGTGCTTTTTCTGCTCGTCGAGTTTCGCCTCGAGCTGCGTTTCCTTGCGGCTGCATGCTTCGAGCACGGTCTCGCGCGTCCCGCGGAGCGCTTCGGTCTCTTCCTCCGCCTTCTTCAGCTCGTTTGTGATCCCGTCGAGCGCCGCGTGCGCCGCGGTCAGTTTCTCCTCGGCGGCGGCGCGCTCCTCCTCGCGGTTCGCGCTCTCCGACGAGGCGGTCTCCGCTTCCGCCGCCGCGTGCGCCAGATCGTTTTCGAGGAGCTTGCGTTCGTTCTCCGTCTCGTGGCTGCGGTCGCTCAGGGAGCGGATCTCCTCATAGAGACGCGCCGCCTCGACCTTGCTCTCCTGCGAGGCGTTGAAGATCCGTTCGCTCTGCGCCTGCAGCTGGTTCTCCGTATCCTGCGCCATCTCCAGTTCGTGGCTCGAAAGTACGCAGTCGGAACGCGTCTTCTCCTCGGCGCGGCGCTGCCGCTCCATATCGTACAGCCACAGAGCGACGTCCAGTTCCTTCTTCTGCGAGAAGAGCTCCAGATATTCCCGTGCCTTCTTCGCCTGCCGTTCGAGCGGTCCGACGCGGCCCTCCAGCTCGCTCAGGATATCGGAGACGCGGAGCATGTTCGCCTCCGTCTCATCGAGTTTTTTCTGCGTTTCCTGCTTTTTGAAGCGGTATTTGGCGATGCCTGCCGTCTCGTCGAAAACGCCGCGGCGTTCCTCGCTCTTTTTCGAGACGATCTCCGCGATCTTGCCCTGCCCGATGATGGAGTAGCCGTCGCGGCCGATGCCGGTATTCATGAAGAGCTCGTTGATGTCGCGCAGGCGCACCGGCTTGCGGTTGATGAAATACTCGCTCTCCCCCGCGCGGTAGTAGCGGCGGGTGACGGTGATCTCGTCGTACGGGCTGTCGATGCGGGAATCCGGATCCGTATTGTCAAAGGTGACGGAGACCTCCGCGAACCCCATCGGGCGGAAGCCGTCCGCGCCGACGAAAATGACGTCCTCCATCCGGCTGCCGCGGATATTCTTGGAGGACAATTCCCCCAATACCCAGCGCATGGCGTCGGTGATATTCGATTTTCCGCTGCCGTTCGGTCCCACGATGACGGTCGCGCCTTCGTCGAAGCGGATCACCGTCTTGTCGGGAAAGGATTTGAAGCCGTGCAGCTCAAGGCTTTTCAGTCGCAAAAGGAAACCCTCCGTCCTCCCGTGCCGTATCGCGGGTACGCCGGCATCCGCCGGGCGCCCGCCGACGCACAGTCGTATATATTATACCCGAAATCGAGCTTCTTTTCAATGGCTTTTCCTGATTTTGCCGTCCGTTTTCCCGCCGGAAGATCCGTATGTCCGCGCCGTGCCGGAAAACGAAAGGGATCCGGGGCACGCGGCCCCGGATCCCGCCGTTTCATTTGTCCGTTTCCACACCGAAGAGCGAGAGCGCCTCGCGGGCGGCAAGCTGTTCCGCCTCCCGCTTGGAATGCGCGGCGCCGCGGCCGATCACGTTGCTGTTCAGCCGCACCTCCACGTGAAAGGTCTTGCAGTGATCCGGTCCCTCCTCGCCGACGAGGACGTATTCGTGCTTCTCACCGCCCGCCTGCTGGACGAACTGCTGGAGCTCCGTCTTGTAGTCGATGAACGAAGACGTCTCGCGGATGCTGTCGATCTCCGCGGACACGAGCGGCAGAAGAAAGCGCGCGACCGTGTCGAGATCGCCGGAATCGATATACATGGCGGCGAGTACCGCCTCGAAGGCGTCCGAGGTGATGGAGGGGCGCTCCCGCCCGCGGTTGTTCTCCTCGCCGCGTCCGAGATACAGGAAATCGCCGAGCCCGATGGAAGCGGCGAACTTGGCGAGCGCCCGCTCGCAGACGACCGCCGCGCGGATCGTGGTCAGATCCCCCTCGGGATTCGAGTCGTAGCGGAAATACAGATAGCGGCTGACGATCAGCGAGAGCACGGAATCTCCGAGAAATTCGAGCCGCTCGTTGCACTCCGTGTGTCCGCCCTTCGTCTTCATCTCGTTGGCGAAGGAGGAATGCCGGAGCGCCAGCTCAAGGAGCGACGGATCCCGGAAAGCGTATCCCATGCGTTCCTCAAGCATATGCTGCGGCAGCGGATATCGGACGTTTTCCTCACGTTTCATGAAAAAGACCTTTCTGCGGTATGGTATGTCTTTTGTTCCGGGAACGGATCAAAGCATCGGATCCCACGTGGCGAGCGCATCGAGCGCGCGGGCGGCGTACGCCTCGTAGCGGACGCGGCGGCCGCCGCGCAGCCGCTCGGGCAGCGGCGGGATGATGCCGAAATTCGCGTTCATCGGCTGAAAATCGCCGGTGCCGCCGCGGCTGACGTAGTGCGCCATCGCGCCGATCATCGTCTCCCGCGGAAAGACGGGCGGCGTCGCGCCGCGCGCGCGGCAGGCGGCGGAAATGCCCGCGGCACAGCCGGAAGCGGCGGACTCGATGTAGCCCTCCACGCCCGTCATCTGCCCGGCGAAAAAGAGCGTCGGGCGCGTGCGCAGCGAATAATCCGGCTCGAGCAGGTGCGGGGAATCGAGGAACGTATTGCGGTGCATGACGCCGTAGCGGAGGAACAGCGCGTTCTCCAGTCCCGGGATCATGCCGAACACGCGCCGCTGCTCCGGGAAGGTCAGATGCGTCTGGAAGCCGACGAGGTTGAACATGCTCCCCGCTTCGTCCTCCCGCCGCATCTGCACGACGGCGTAATACCTCTCTCCCGTGACCGGATGGCGGATCCCGACCGGCTTGAGCGGACCGAAGCGGAGCGTATCCCTGCCGCGCTTCGCCATGACCTCGACGGGCATACAGCCCTCGAAGACGGTCAGCGGCGCCGCGCGGTCGAAATCGTGCAGCGGCGCCTCCTCGGCGGAGACGAGCGCCTCCCAGAAGGCGTCATACTCCGCCTCGTTCATGGGGCAGTTGATATAATCGGCGTCCCCTTTCCCGTAGCGGGAGGCGTAAAACGCCTTCTCCATATTGATCGACGCACCGTCGACGATCGGCGCCGCGGCGTCGAAAAAGCTCAGTCCGTCCCGCCCGGTCAACTCGGCGATCCGCTGTGCCAGCGCGTCGGAGGTCAGCGGTCCCGTCGCGATGACGGCGATCCCGTCGGGGATCCGTGTCGCTTCCTCCTCGACGATATCGATAAGCGGATGGGCGCGGAGCGCGTCGGTGATATGCGACGCGAAGCGCACGCGATCCACGGCGAGCGCGCCGCCCGCGGCGACGCGGGAGTCGTCCGCCGCCTCCATGACGAGCGAACCGAGGCGGCGCAGCTCCTCCTTGAGGAGCCCCGCCGCCGAGGTGATCTCTGCATTGCGCAGGGAATTGGAGCAGACGAGCTCGCCGAACAAGTCGCTCTTGTGGGCGGGCGTCTTCTTTGCCGGCTTCATCTCGACGAGCCGCACGGGCACGCCGCGGCGGGCAAGCTGCCACGCCGCCTCCGCGCCTGCCAGTCCGGCGCCGATCACACAGACGGGCTCCATTTATTCCTCCGTATCGGTCCCGCGGCTCTCCTCCTCCGGCTTGACGTGCCGGCGGTAGCCGCAGCCCTCCGTCTTGCAGAACAGGTAATTCTTCCCTTTCTTGCGGTACAGGATCCCGCCGCACTGCGGGCATTTTTCCTCAAGCGGCATGTCCCACGAGGAGAAATCGCACTCCGGATAGCGGGAGCAGCTGTAGAAGATCGTGCGGTTCTTGCCGTGCTTGGTGACGATGTCCGCGCCGCACTTCGGGCAGCGGACGCCGGTCGTATACACCTTCTGGCGCGTATAGCGGCATTCCGGATAGCGGACGCAGGCGTAGAAATCGCCGTAGCGGCCGGAACGGAGCACCATCGCGGAGCCGCACTGCTCGCAGCGGAACGGCGCGTACTGGACTTCCTTCGGCGGCTCGTTTTCTTTCGGCTCGGTCAGCGGCTTCGTGTTTTTGCACGTCGGATAATTCGGGCAGGCGGCGAATTTCCCGTAGCGCCCGTTCTTGACGATCATCCGCGCGCCGCACAGCTCGCAGATCATGTCCGTCTCCTCGACGGGCACCTCGATGTTCTCGCGGGAGATCTCGCTGTCCGCGCGGTTCAGCTCCTCGGAAAAATCCTTCCAGAAATCGGTCAGGACCCCCTCCACCGTATCGCCGCCGCTCGCGATGCCGTCGAGCTTGTCCTCCATCTGCGCGGTGAACGTGTAATCGACGATATCCGGGAAGGACTCGATCATCAGCTTCGTCGTGACCTCGCCGAGCGGCGTCGGCACGAGCGACTTTCCCGAACGGGCGACGTACCCGCGGGAGATGATGAGCGTCACGATCGGCGCGAAGGTGGAAGGACGGCCGATCCCGCGCTCCTCGAGGAAGCGGACGAGAGACGCCTCGGTGTAGCGGGCGGGCGGCTCGGTGAAATGCTGGAGCGGCGTGACGCTCTCGCAGCGGAGCCGGTCCCCCTCCTCGAAGGCGGGGAGATTCTCCTCGGCCTCCTGCGCCGCCTCGTCCGTCGATTCCTCATAGACGGCGAGGAAGCCGGGAAAGCGCACCGACGTCCCGGAGGCGCGGTACAGGCAGCCGGAGGCGTTCATCTCCGCGTTGACGGTGGCGAGCTCCGCACTCTCCATCTGGCTGGCGATGAACCGCTCCCAGATCAGTTTGTAGAGTCGGTACTGATCGCTCGTGACGCGGGGGCGGACGACGGCGGGCGTCAGTGCGACGTTCGTCGGACGGACGGCCTCGTGCGCGTCCTGCGCCGTCGCCTTCGTCTTATAGACGCGCGGCGCGGCGGGGCAGTATTTCTCCCCGTACGTCGCGGTGATATAGGCGCGGGCGGCTTCCTGCGCCTCGGCGGAAACGCGCAGAGAGTCCGTGCGCATATAGGTGATAAGACCCTGCACGCCGCCGTTCTCTCCGCCGAGGTTGACGCCCTCGTACAGCTCCTGCGCCACCTTCATCGTGCGCTGGGAGTGGAAGTTCAGCTTGCGGGACGCCTCCTGCTGCATGGTGGAGGTCGTGAACGGCGCGGCGGGGGCGCGGAATTTCGTCCCCTTCTTCAGTTCCGTCACGAGGAACGGACCCCGTACGGCGGCGTCGCGGACGGCGAGCGCGTCCGCCTCGCAGAGAAGCTCCCGCTTCTCGCCGGTGGCGGCGTCGCCGTAATAGTGCGCGACGAACGTCTTGCCCTGCGCGGTGACGAGCACCGCGTCCGCCGTCCAGTACTCCTTCGGGACGAAGGCGCGGATCTCGTTCTCGCGGTCGACGATGATGCGCGTCGCCACGGACTGCACGCGCCCGGCGGACAGCCCGCTCTTGACGTTCTTCCAGAGGAACGGGCTGAGCTTGTAGCCGACGATGCGGTCGAGGATCCGGCGCGCCTGCTGGGAATTGACCAGATCCATGTCGATGTCGCGCGGCTTCTTGATCCCGGCGCGCACGGCGGTCTTCGTGATCTCGTTGAACGTGACGCGGCGGATCTTCGCCGGCGGAAGCTCCAGCGCGTTCGCCAGATGCCAGGAGATCGCCTCGCCTTCGCGGTCGGGGTCGGTGGCGAGGAAGACGGTGGAGGCGTTCTTCGCCTCTTTCTTCAGCTCGCGGATCAGCTCTCCCTTGCCGCGGATATTGATATAATGCGCTTGAAAATGATCCTCGATGTCGATACCGAGCGAGGATTTCGGCAGGTCGCGCACGTGCCCGACCGACGCCATGACTTTATACCCGTTCCCCAGGCAGTTCCGGATGGTGGAGACCTTTCCGGGCGACTCAATGATTACAAGATTGGCCATGTCTCGGTTGTCCTGTGACAGACATCCTCCTTATCGTTTACTGATGCGGCTTCGGTCATCTGCCGCCGTCCCCCTCGGGATCGTCGGCGTATTCCTCGGCGCCGCGGCGGAGATAATAACCGCCCGCGCCGACCTCGACGGCGCCGGCGAGTTCCAGCATCGTCAGGGCTGCCAGGATCTCCGGCATCCCGAGTCCGGCGACGGCGATATCGTCCGCCAGCACGGGAACGTCCGGCTTCATGGCTGCGTATACCTTCTTTTCCGTCTCCCCGAGCGAATCGAATTCCGTCGGAGCGGCGGCGATCATGCCGTCTTCCTTTGCCGGCGGCTGCTTCTCCCGGAAGCGCTCCACCATCTTTTTCGGCGGGATCTTCCGGCGTCCCGATCCGGGCAGGGATCTCCCGCCGTACAGACCGGCGCCGTAATGGGAGGGATCGTCCTTCGCGGCGACGCGCATCCGCGCGGCGGCATCCTGCGCCGCCTCCGGCGAGACGCTGCGCGAGAGTTCCTCCCGGGCGGCGAGCATCCGGATCGCGTGTGGATACAAAAATTCATACTGTGCGAGCACGTCGAGCGCGCCGGTCACGGCGCGGGCGCCCGATTGGATGAGCGCGTTCGGACCTTCGGCGCCGCTCTCGCCGATGCGGCCGGGCACGGCGTACAGATCCCGTCCCTGATAGAGCGCGTGGCGGGCGGTGATGAGCGAGCCGCTCCGACGGTCGCCCTCCACGACGACGACGGCCTGCGACAGTCCGCTGATGATGCGGTTGCGCTTCGGGAAGTGCGCGGCGGCGGGCGGCGTTCCGGGCGGATATTCCGTGACGACGGCGCCCGTCTGCGCGACGCGGCGCATGAGATCCGCGTGCTCCGGCGGATAGACGACGTCGATGCCGCAGCCGAGGACGCCGACCGTGACGCCTCCGGCGCTGAGCGCACCGGCCATCGCCATGCCGTCCACACCGAGCGCGAGACCGCTGACAAGGACGGCGCCGCCCGCGCCGAGCCCGCGCCCGAGATCGAACGCCATGCGGCGTCCGTATTCCGACATCTTGCGCGTGCCGACGACGGCGCAGCAGAACGAATCGAGCTCCGGGAGCTTGCCGGCGCAGTAAAGGACGATCGGCGCGTCGCGCAGCGAATAGAGCGTCCTCGGATAGCGCGCGTCGTCCGGCGTGAGGATCGTGACGCCCGCGTCGTCCGAGCGGCGCAGGATCATCGACGCCTCGGAGAGATCCTTGTTCTCAAGCCGTCTGAGACACGCGCCGCCGCGCTCGCCGAGAACGGCGGAAAGCGCGGCGCGGTCCGCACGGTAGATCTTTTCCGGAGAGGAAAACGCGCACAGCAGCTCGACCGCCTGCCGACTGCCCGCCCCGCAGGCGAGGGAAAGCCATATCCAGCTCAGGCGTGCGTCCATCGGAGCCCCTCCTTTCGGATGGATGATTCTGTACGGGAATACGTCAGAGAAGATGCGGGCGGGAATACTCCCACATGAGGACCGCCGCCGCGCCGGCGGCGTTGAGGGACTCGGTCCCCGGCGCCATCGGGATGCGCACGGCGGCGTCGCACGCCGCGAGCACCGCGTCGCCGACGCCGTGCCCTTCGTTGCCGATCACGACGCAGTCCGCCGCTTCGGGCGGGTACGCGCCGAGCGTCAACGCGTCCTCGCAGAGCGCGGCGGCAAGGACGCGGCGTCCGCCCGCGCGCAGCGCGCGCAGCGCGTCCGGCAGCGAGGCGCACAGATCGATGCGCATCCGGAAGAGAGCGCCCATCGAGGCGCGCACCGTCCGCGGATGATAGATGTCCGCGCAGCCGCCGGCGAGCAGCCGATCGTAGCCGAAGGCGGCAGCGGTGCGGATCACGGTGCCGAGATTCCCCGGATCGCGCACGGAATCGAGCGCGAGGATCCGCTCTCCCGCGCCGACGGGCGGCGCGTCCTCCGCCTCCCGGTGCAGCCGGGAGAACGGGGAGAGCACGGTGATGATCCCCTCCGGCGACTCCTCCGTCGAGATCTTCCCGAACGCGGAGGAAGACAGAAGGATCACGCGCTCCTGCCGGGGGCAGCGGGCGGCGATCGCACAAAGCTCCTCCTCGGCGCGCCCGTCCTCGACGCGGAGCAGCACGTACTCCGTCTCCGGCAGTCCGGCCGCCTCCTCGGAGAGCTTTTTCCCCTCCGCCAGGAAGAGACCGCTCTCCCGCCGGTATTTCGCCTGTCCGAGCTTGGACAGCGATACGACGAGCGGATTGGCGCGGGAGGAAACGACCGCGGCGCGCGGGAAGCGTTCGACGATATTCGCTGTCATTCGATACTCTCTCCTGTATCATAAAAACCCGGATAAACCGGGTTTTTCATGTCTCAGAGCGCCGCTTTCGCCTTTTCGGCAAGATCCGCGAACGCCGCCTTGTCGGCAACGGCGATCTCCGCAAGCATCTTACGGTTCAGACCGATGCCGGCCTGCTTCAGACCGTGCATGAAGGTGGAATAATTCATCCCGTTCACCTTGCACTGCGCGGAGATGCGGGCGATCCAGAGACGGCGGAAGTCTCTCTTCTTCTGCTTTCTGCCGATATACGCATAGTTGCCGCTCTTCATGACGGCCTGCTTCGCCATCTTGAAGTGCTTCGATTTCGCGCCCCAGTAGCCCTTGGCGGCCTTCAGCATCTTATTTCTTCTTTTGCGCGTCATGAGCGCGCCTTTAATACGTGCCATTGTATTGTATCCTTTCCGTTCCTACGTAATAATGGTGGCCGCCGATCACTTGCAGATCAGTTTTCTGACGTTCGCGGTCATGGCAGAGTCGAGGATATCGCTGGAGCGCAGATGTCTTTTGCGCTTCTGGGTCTTGTTGCCGAGATTGTGGCGGTGATCGGAATGGAACATCTTCACCTTGCCCGTCCCGGTGACGGAAAATCTTTTGGCAGACGCCTTGTGCGTTTTGATCTTACCCATGATTTGCTTCCTTTCGGTTAATGAATTTACCCAACGGGAAAGCCGCGGTCCGCGGCGCGGAACTGTTTACTTCGCATTCTGCTTGACGGGAGCAAGGAACATCGTGACCTGCCGTCCCTCCAGCACCGGCTTTTTCTCAACGGTGCTGCATTCGCTGCAGGCCTGTGCAAAGCGTTCGAGGATCTCGTGGCCGAGACTTTGGTGCGCCATCTCGCGCCCGCGGAATTTCAGGCAGACGCGCACCTTGTTCCCCGCGCCGAGGAATCGGAGCGCATGATTCACCTTCGTCTCGAAGTCATGCGTGTCGATCCGGCAGGAGAGCTGGACCTCCTTGACCTCCGTCACGGTTTGCTTTTTCTTCGCTTCCTTGTCCTTCTTGTCGCACTCATACCGATACCTTCCGTAATCCATGGCGCGGCATACAGGCGGCGTCGCCTGCGGAGCGATCAGAACAAGATCGACGCCGTGGTCATACGCGTACTGGCGCGCCTGAGCGAGCGTCATGATGCCGAGCTGATTCCCGTTCTCGTCGAGCATGCGGGTCTCCTTGACCTTGATCTGATCATTGATCAACAGTTCCTTTGCTATGGTGCAGCACCTCCCATACAGTGAGAAAAAAATAGACGGAGCCGAACCGACTCCATCTTCGCCGCACGAAAAAAACGGTTTGTATGAACCGTACGCGCAATAGCGGTACGGTGAGAACGGGTCGGTTCTTCTTGATTCCGGTGTATTATAGCACATATCCCGCCGCTTGTCAATAGGGATCGGCGAAAAAATCGCGGGGCTCCGGGGAATTTTCCGCGCGGAGCCCCCGCTTCTTCTCTCAGAGTTTATTGCGCATGATCTTGCCGCTGATCGTCTTCGGCAGCTCGTCCCGGAAAACGACGATGCGCGGGTACTTGTACGGCGCGGTCTGCTTCTTCACGTAGTCCTGGATCTCCTTCTTCAGTTCCTCCGTGCCGACGGTCCCCTTCGTGAGCACGATGCTCGCCTTTACGACCTGCCCGCGGATCTCGTCCGGCGCGGCGGACACGCCGCATTCGAGCACGTACGGCAGCTCCATGATGACGGATTCGATCTCGAACGGTCCGATGCGGTAGCCGGACGACTTGATGACGTCGTCCGCACGGCCGACGTACCAGAAGTAGCCGTCCTCATCCCGCCATGCGAGGTCGCGCGTGTGGTACATGCCGTCGTGCCAGACCTCCTCCGTCTTGTCCGGCGCCTCGTAGTAGCCCTTGAAGAGCCCGCAGGGGATCTCCCGGTCCGTGCGGACGACGATCTCGCCCGTCTCGCCGTCCGGCACGGGATTCCCGTCCGGGTCGACGAGGTCGATGTCGTACAGCGGTACCGGCCGTCCCATAGAGCCGATCTTGGCGGGCGCGCCGACCATGTTGCCGATCGTCAGCGTCGTCTCCGTCTGTCCGAAGCCCTCCATGATCCTCAGCCCCGTCTGCTTCTCGAACTGCCGGAAGACCTCCGGGTTGAGCGCCTCGCCCGCCGTCGTCGCATAGCGGATCGAGGAAAGATCGTAGCGGGAGATGTCTTCCTTTATGAGCATGCGGTACATCGTCGGCGGCGCGCAGAAAGTCGTGATCTGATACTGCGCGAAGAGCGGCAGGATATCGTTTGCGTGGAAGCGGTCGAAATCGTAGGTGAAGACGGCGGCCTCGCACATCCACTGGCCGTAGAGCTTGCCCCAGAGCGCCTTGCCCCAGCCGGTGTCGGAGATCGTCAGATGGAGCCCGCCCGGATGGATGTTGTGCCAGTAGCGCGCCGTCAGGTAATGCCCGAGCGGATACTTATAGGAATGCATCGCCATCTTCGGATAGCCGGTCGTGCCGGAGGTGAAGAACATGAGCATCGTGTCGTCCCCGCAGGGAGCGTCCTCCGTGCGCTCGAACTTGCCGGTGAAGAGGCTGTATTCTCCGTTGAAATCGCGCCAGCCCTCGCGCTGTCCGCCGACGAGGATCTTCAGCTTGACCGACGGGCACTTCGCGGCGGCGGCGTCCACGTCGGCGGCGGTCTGTCCGTCCGCGGTGCAGAGCACGGCGGAGACGCCCGCCGCGTCGAAGCGGTAGACGAAATCGTGCTCGTGAAGCTGGTTCGTCGCCGGGATGGCGACGGCGCCGAGCTTGTGCAGACCGAGGATCGCCGGCCAGAACTGCCAGTGCCGCTTGAGCACGAGCATGACGCGGTCGCCGCGCCGGATGCCGAGCGCCTTGAAGTAATTCGCGCACTGGGAGGAAGCGCGCTTCATGTCCGCGAAGGTGAAGCGGCGCTCGTTCTTCTCCCCGTCGAGGTGGATCATCGCGAGCTGGTCCGGCTTCTCGCGGCCGAGCGTGTCGACGATGTCGAAGGCGAAGTTGAAGCGGTCGGCATTCTCGAAATGCACCTCCGTCAACAGGCCGTTCGCGTCCGTCTTCGTGTGCGCGAATTTCTCGACGGTCAGCCGCTCCGTCTGCGGGGCGGAGATGTATTCCGGATGGAGCACGTCCTCGCCGGAGGGTTCGCCCGTCATGACGAACGCGAGGAAAACGCAGTCCTCGCCGCCGACGGCGATCATGCCGTGCGGCGTCGAGCTGTTGTAGAAGATGCTGTCTCCCTCGGCGAGCTCCTCGGTGTGCGTGCCGACCTGCACGCGCAGCCGCCCGCTCAGAACGAGGTCGAACTCCTGTCCGGCATGCTTCGTGCAGTGGATCGGCGCGGACTGGAGCGCGTCGGAATACGTATAGCGTACCCAATACGGCTCAGCGAGCTTGCCGCGGAACATCGGCGCGAGGTCGGCGATCTCGATGCCGTCCTCGTGCGCGGTGCGGGCGCCCTTCCCTTTCCGGGTCACGGTATAAGAGGCAAGGCGCGCGCCGTGCCCCTCGAGGATCTCCGTAATCTCAATGCCGAAAGCGAGCGCGCATTTGTGCAGGAACGTGAAGGGGAAATCCACCTTCCCTTCCTCGTAACGCAGGTATTCCTCCTCCGTGATCTCCGTTTTCTGCGCCATCTGCGCCGCCGTCAGTCCCGCGATCTCGCGCATGTCGCGGATGCGGTGCGCCATCTCCTCAAGCTGCGTCATCGGGACGCCGACGTTCTGCTCGCTGTTCTGCATGACAGGATCCTCCGATTCAAAAAATAAAAACCCGTCTCAAATCGCTTTGAGACGGGTCTGAAAACAAAACCCGCGGTACCACTCAAATTGCACCGGCGGACGCCGATGCCTCTCAGGCTCCAATAAGCCCTATGCCTTTACGCAGCAATCACGGGAAGACCTACTTGCCCTCGCGGGGGTTCAGCCTTCCGGCTCGGAAGGGATAGGCTTCTGAAAAGGAATACGTCGGCTCGCACCGCCCGCCGACTCTCTGGAGTACCGCTTTTCCGCCGTCTTCGTCAACGCCTGTTATTCGGTTGTTGATTCATTATAGCACGCCGGGGGAGCCGTGTCAAGAGATAATTTGCAGATTCTTCGGTTTTTTGCAGATTCATCGTTTTTTTTTAGAATCGCTCCCCTTAGACCGGCACCGAGGTATGGGGAGAATCTGACCGCCGCGGCGCGGCGCCGGTCAGGTGGGAGATGTCGCGGTACGCCGGGATCGACGGATCCTCGAAGAGACCCTCCGGGATCTGCGACGTCCAGCCCTTCTCGTCGAAGGCGGGCGCGTCGATCCCCAACGCGTACAGAACGATCGCCGAAAGATCGCGGACGTTCATCTCGCCGACGGCACCGTGCCGGACGCCGCGGCCGCACGCCGCGAATGTCACGTACTTCTCCTCGTCCGTCCAGCCGCCGTGACCGGCGGGGCCCGTGGAGGGCGTGCCGCCGTGATCGGCGATCAGCATGAAGAGCGTGTCCTGCGCTATGCCTGCGGAGACGACCGCGTCGTAGACTTCACCCACGAACGCGTCCACCGCGTGGATCTGCGCGAGCTGCTCGGGAGAACCGTACCCGTTATGGTGACCGACGCCGTCGGGGCTGTCGAAATGCATGAAGAGGAAAGCCGGCTTCTTTTCTTTGATATAGTCGCCTGCCACGCGCGGGATATCCTTGTCCCACACGGCGGCGTTCGTCACGTTCTGATCCTGCTCCATGATCCCGGAAAGGATCGGGGACCAGCAGCAGAAGGCGCCGAGCGGTGCGTCGGGCATCGCCGTGCGGATACGGCGGAAGAGCGACGGGAACGGAGAATCGGCCGGATACGGTTTTTTCGACACGACGTCGTTCGTCAGCTTATGGACCTCCGGCCCGACGCCGATGAGCATGGAGCCCCAGCATTCGGCGCTGATGGAAGGGCGGGAAGCCAGCGCCGTATAGGTCACGGCGCCGCTCCCGAAGATCCGGTCGAAACACGGAGTGTCGGCGACGCGGAAGAACGCGCCGGCGCCGTCGACCCCCGCGACGATGACGTGCTTGTAGTGCTGCATACGGGATGCCTCCTTCGGAACCGGCGCCGCAAGGGGGTGCCGGCAGTTTTTCTATTTCCGTGCGGACGCGCGTCCGCTTTTCACCAAAAGATCTCGCCCGCCCCGGCGGGGACCGTCACGGCGCGTCCGCCGATCACGGCTTCCGCATCCGTCTCGCCGAAATTGGCGAGCACCGTGTACGCCGTCCCGTCGTCCGCCGTATACGTCACGCCGCGCAGAAGCGGATGCGTCCCGTCGCGCACGGCGCGGATCGCCGAGCCCGCGGCAAAGCCGCCGCGCGAGAGCGTCACCGCCGCGCCGATATCGAACGCGATTTGCCCCGCGGCGAGGAACACGGGCGTCTCGATCGGATCCATCGAGATCTCGTCCGCGTGCAGAAAGCCGCGCGTCGGATAGACCCACTGGGAGGCGCGGATGCCGATCTGCCGGTACGGCGGGCGCAGGATCTTCAGCCGTCCGCCGTAGGCGGGGATGACCGTCATCCGTCCGTCCACTGTGACGCGTCCCTCGGACTCCGTGTAGGTACGGGAGAACCCGTTGAAGACGTCGTTCGGGATATTCAGATGCAGAGGCGACGCGGAAGTGATATGACAGTTCTTCACGGCGCGCGCGTACTGCATCACGATCATCGTCTTCCCGTCCGGCAGCGCCGCGCACACGAGCTGCGTGCGGACGGTATCCTCCTCGCGGATCTGCTCCTCGAGCAGTCCGCGCGTGTGCGACACGTAGCTGCCCCACGTCAGAAAGCCGCCGATGAAGGAGCGTCCGCCGAACGAGAGCATGTTCGCGTTCTCCTCCGAACCGTTGCCCGTCACCGCCCCGGTCAGGTTGAGCTTCCACTCGGCGAGGGAGGAATCCTCCGGCGGCAGGCAGAGCGCCGACGGACCCTCCGCCCCGCGCCAGGTGAACGCGGCGTACCGCCCCGGTTCCCGGACGAGATACGAGCCGTGATATGCATCGGACCACACCGTAAGCGGCGGGATCTCCCGCCGTCCGGCCGGTTCGGCGAAATCGGAGAAGAGATGACGGTGGACGGCGCTGAACGCGATGCAAGAGGCGCGGTCCGACTCCAGACGCGTGTAGTAGAGCGGCGAGCGCTCGACGAAGATCTCCGCGCGGCGGGAGAGGAAGGAACCGTCCCCGTTGTACGTCCGTTCCTTCATCAGCTGCCCGATCCAGCCGCGTTCCCAGCCGTCCGTCTCCTCGCCCCAGAGATCCGCCGCCATGTTCAGCGTCTGGAGAAGATAATCCTGGCAGTAGCAGTAGCGGATGCGCGTGTCGCCGCCGATCCGGAGGAGCCGCCCGTCTTCATAGAGGAAGGACTTGACGAGCTGCCACAGCCGCTCGAGATTGTGGAGCAGCACCGGCGGGACGGGCAGTCCGCGCGTGCGGTAGTGGAAATACAGCATGGAGGCGTTCGAGAGCGTGATGACCATGTATCCGACGTTCATGTAGTGATGATGGTCCGTCGCATAGCTCTCGAAGAAATTCGCGCCGACGAAGCGCTCTGCCGCCGTCTTCCCCTCGTAGACCGTCTTCTCCTGCGACGTCGACGGCACGGAGACCGCGTTGACGAGGAAATCCGTCCCGCGGTCGACGTACGCCGCCGCGTTCGGGCAGTCCGGATAGAGCGAGGCGGTGCGGAGGAGGAGCGCGCCGTTCCACATGTTGCTCTCCGGGAAGTTCCAGTCGACGAGCCCCGCCCTGACCGGCCAGTCCGTCAGGTGCCAGTCCGCCTCGGAGATCAGCATGCGGCGTAAGAGCGCCCGGTCGTCCTCCGTCATGTACGGGAGGAGCAGGTCCACGCCGAACATCATCCGTTCCACGCCGAGCGGAGAGATCCACGTGTGCCCCCACTTCATGTCCTCCCCGTCGGAGAGATGATAGGAACCGACGAGGTGCGATTCGAGCGAATAGCGGAGCATGGCGAGCGCCGTGGGGATCCACTTCGGCTCGCCGCCCGGCAGCGTCGCGAGCGCGGCGAGCGCCGCGAGCGCCTTCTGGTTCGTCTGGGTGCCCCAGCCGTTCGTACCGTCGCCGTAATAGGTGAGGTCGGGACGGTCCGCGGGCGTGAAAAGATAGGGGCGCATCGCCTCCGCCCATTCGCGGAGCATGGTCAGATATTCCTTGCCGATACTTGTCATAACAGATATCTCCCGATTCCCGATGATTGCAGTAAAATTATACCCCCCTCCCCGCCGTCCGTCAATGGGTTTTGCGCAAATGTGCGCGTTTTTTCTCCGTTTCTGCGTTTCCCGGATTGCATTGCCGCGCAAAATGTGCTATACTGTTGGCAGAATGAAGCGTACGGTTTCCGTACCTGCAAAAAGGGGTGAGACGGCATGAGTATACCCGGGCGAAGTAATCCTCCCTTATGCGTCCCGGCAGACCGCGCCGTCCCTTCCCTTCCTTTCGGGGGAGACGGCGGCACGGCCGTATCCCCATGCCGCCCGACGGGCGGCAAAACGAAAGGAGAAACCGTATGGAACAGGAAAAAACAACGCAAACGGCGCCGTACGTCCCGGAGACCGACCGCCTGACGGAACTCGTACAGGCGCATAAGCTGCGCGAGCTCCGCGAGACGTATCAGGATTTCCAGGAAGTGGACATCGCGGAATGGCTCGGCACGCTTCCGCAGGACGAGGCGCTCGTCGCCTTCCGCACGCTGCCGAAGGAATGGGCGGCGGAGGTCTTCTCGTACCTGGATCCGGACAAGCAGGAGGAGCTCATCACCGGCGTGACGGATTCCGAAATGGGCGCCATCGTAGAAGAGCTGTACATCGACGACGCGGTCGACATGCTGGAGGAACTGCCCGCCAACGTCGTCAAGCGGATATTGCGCATCGCGTCGCCGGAGACGCGCTCGCTCATCAATCAGTTCCTCAAATACCCGGAGAACTCCGCCGGGAGCGTCATGACCGCGGAGTACACGCACCTGAAAGCCTCCATGACGGTGCCGGAGGCGATCGAGCATATCCGCCGCACCGGCGCGGATTCCGAGACGATCTACACCTGCTACGTCACCGATCAGAAGCGATACCTCGAGGGCGTCATCACCGTGCGCGAGCTTCTGCTCGCCAAGGACGACCAGAGCGTCGGGGACGTCATGGACACGAACGTGATCTCCGTGAACACGCTCTGCGACCGGGAGGAAGCGGCGAAGCTGCTCAGTCACTACGGCTTTCTGGCGCTGCCCGTCGTCGATGAGGAAAAACGGCTCGTCGGCATCATCACCGTCGACGACGCGCTGACCGTCATCGAGGAAGAGACCACGGAAGACATCGAGAAGATGGCGGCTATCCTCCCGTCCGACAAATCGTACATGCGCCTGAGCGTATGGGAACTGTGGCGCAACCGCATCCCGTGGCTGCTCCTTCTCATGATCTCCGCGACCTTCACCGGCATGATCCTCACCACCTTCGAGAACGCGCTCGCCGCGCAGGTCGCGCTCGTCGCGTTCATCCCGATGCTCATGGACACGGGCGGCAACTCCGGCGCGCAGGCGTCCGTCACCGTGATCCGCGGTCTGTCGCTCGGCGAGATCGAGTTTTCCGACATCCTTCGCGTGATCTGGAAGGAGCTCCGCGTCGCGGGGCTGTGCGGTCTCTGCCTCGGCGCGGCGAGTTTCGCCAAGGCGATGCTCATCGACCGGCTGATCCTCGGCAACGCGGGCGTCACGGTGCTCGTCGCGCTCACCGTCGCTCTGACGATGACGCTGACCGTCATGACGGCGAAAGCCGTCGGCTGCACGCTGCCGCTCATCGCGAAGCGCCTCGGCTTCGACCCCGCCGTGATGGCGTCGCCGCTCATCACGACGATCGTCGACGCGCTGTCGCTGCTCCTCTACTTCGCCGTCGCCTCCCGCCTGCTCGGGCTGTGAGCGGCGTTCCGTCCGAATCCCGTTAATTCTATATAAAGGAGAACTCCCGATGTTTGAGAAAATCACCCCGGAGAAAGCCGGCATCCGCTCGCAGGACGTACTCGGTTTCGTGCGGTTCCTCGAGCGCAACGGCGTCGTCATGCACAATCTTCTTCTCATGAAAGGAGAGGAGATCTTCGGTGAATTCCGCTGGAAGCCGTTCGGCACGGACGACGTGCACCGGATGTATTCCCAGACGAAGAGCTTCGTCGCCATCGCCATCGGTCTGCTCGAGGCGGAGGGAAAGATCTCCATAAACGATCCCATCGTCAAGTACTTCCCGGAGCGGATCGACACGGAGCTCCCCGAAGCGCTCAAGAAACAGACGATCCGCAACATGCTGACGATGGAGACGACCGTCCAGCCGCTGGGCCGCTGGTTCACGAGCGGCGATCCGGACCGCGTGCATTACTATCTCAACGGCAACGGTCAGCGCGGCATGCCGGGCGGGCGCATCTTCCAGTACGATTCCGCCGGCTCGCAGACACTCGGCGTCCTCGTCGAGAAGCTGACCGGGATGCGGCTGCTCGATTATTTAAAGAAAAAGCTCTTCGACCGGATCGGCACCTTCCGAAACGCCGAGATCCTCAAAACGCCGAACGGCGAGTCCTGGGGCGATTCCGCCATGGTCTGCACGACGCGCGACATCGCCTCCTTCGCCCGGCTGCTCATGAACGGCGGACGCTGGAAGGGCGAGCAGCTGATCCCGGAGCAGTACGTGCGCGACGCGACCTCCCCGCAGGTCGACAACTGCTCGAACGGCTTCATCACCTGCCGTTCCGTCGGTTACGGCTATCAGATCTGGATGCTGGACAACGGCTTCTGGTTCTCCGGCATGGGCGGGCAGTCGACCTACTGCATCCCGGAAAAGGATCTCATCTGCATCTGCACCGGCGACAACCAGGGACAGGAAAGCAACATCGATCTCTTCGTCGCCGGCATGAACGAGTTCCTCGTGGACCGCATGGGCGGCGAGCCGCTCCCGGAGAACGAAGCGGCGCACCGCGCGCTGCTCGAAGAGACGGACAAGCTGAAGCTCTTCTCGATCCCCGGCCGCGCGGACAGCCCGTTCCGCTCCGTCATCGACGGCCGGTACTACCGCTGCGGCGATAACAGCATGGGCATCCGCCGCTTCGCCCTGCGTTTCTCGCCGGACGGACAGAGCGGCGAGTTCTATTGGGAGAACGCGCAGGGCGAGAAGACGCTGCCGTTCACCATCGGAGACAACGTGCTCTGCCGCTTCCCGCAGCTCGGCTACTCCGACGAGGCGGGCGGCGTGCGCACGACGAACGGGTTTATGTACCGCTGCGCCGTCAGCGCCGCATGGAAAGAAGAGCGGAAATTCGGGATCAAGGTACAGATCATCGATCGGTACTTCGGCAATATGTACGCCGTCTTCTCCTTCGGCGAGGACGGGCGGAACGTCACGCTCGTCATGGAAAAGACCGCCGAGGACTTCCTCGACGAATACCGCGGCATGGCGGACGCGAACAGAGAGTGACCGGCACGGTCCGGGAAGAGAACGGTCTCCCGCTCTCTTCCCGGTTTTTTTTGCGGGAATATGCGTTTTTTTTTGCAAGCCTATTGACGGGCGGGAGAGAATGTGGTATAATCCCAGTTAATAAAAGCGACGACGAAGAGGACGGAAAACATCCTTTCCGCAGAGAGTCGGCGGGCGGTGCGAGCCGATGAAAGCGTTTTCCCGTTTGTAGCTTCTGAGCCGGGAAGAAGAAAGCGTGAGCAAGTAGAACTTCCCCGTGAATGCTGCGTGAAGGCACAGGGCTTGTATCGAGCCTGATGAGCGGCGCCGGATCGGCGCAACTTGAGTGGTACCGCGGGTGACGTTTATCGCTCGTCTCAAGGATCGTAACCATCTTTGGGACGGGCGTTTTTCATTTCCCTTCCCGAATACTGGAGGATGTCATGGCAAAACCGATCACCGGTCTGGACGTGAAGATCGCCGAAATGGCGGGGCGCATCCGCGAGCTGCGCGAGATCGAGGGATATACCTGCGCGGAGATGGCGCAGAAGACGGACGTCTCCGAGGAGGAGTACACCGCCTGCGAGAACGGGCTGTCCGATCTTCCCTTCGCCTTCATCTACCGCTGCGCGCTCGCCTTCAACGTGGACGTCACGGATATCATCGAAGGAAAATCCCCGACGCTCGCCTCCTACACGGTCACCCGCCGCGGCGGCGGTCAGGAGATCAAGGAAGCGCACGGCATGGTGTACCATAACCTCGCCGCCGCGTTCAAGAACCGCATCGCGGAACCGCTGTGCGTGCGGCTGCGCTTCATGGAAGAGGCGCTGCACCGCGACATCGAGATGACGACGCACGAAGGACAGGAATGCGACATCGTCATCAGCGGTACGCTGAAGGTGCAGGTCGGCGAACACAAGGAGATCCTGCACGAAGGGGACTCCATCTATTACGATTCCTCGACGCCCCACGGCATGATCGCCCTCGACGGGCAGGACTGCCATTTCTACGCCATCGTACTCAATCCCTCCGGGGCGGAGATCCCCGAATTCGCCATCGCCGCAACGCCGTCTCCCGCCGTCGCCCCCGCTCCGGCGGATACCACCGAGCGCGTGTACCGCCGCTTCATCGATACCGAGGAAGACGAGAACGGCACGCCGCTCTCGATCCGTTTCCACGATATCGAGCACTTCAATTTCGCCTTCGACCTCGTGGACGCGCTCTCCGCCGAGAAGCCGGACAAGCTCGCGATGGTCTGGCTCTCCGGCGACAAGACGGAGTGCCGCCGCTTCACCTTCTACGACATGGCGCACGAGTCCGCGCGCTGCGCGAACTACTTCAAATCCATCGGCATCGGGCGCGGCGACCGCGTCATGATGATCCTCAAGCGGCACTGGCAGTTCTGGCCGGCGATGCTCGGGCTCAACAAGCTCGGCGCCATCGCCATCCCCGGCACGAACCAGCTCCTCGCGCACGACCTTGAGTACCGCTTCCGCCTCGCGGAGGTCAAGGCGGTGATCTGCACCGCCGACGGCGACTGCGCGCATCAGGTCGAGCTCGCGGAGGAAGCCTCCGGCATATCGCCGATCCGCATCCTCGTCAACGGCAAGCGCGACGGCTGGCGCTCCTTCGACGAGGAGTACACGATGTATTCGAGCCACTATCTCCGCACGCCGGACGCCCCCGGCGGGGACGATCCGCTCCTCGCCTTCTTCACCTCCGGCACGACCGGATACCCGAAGATGGCGCTGCACAGCCACAAGTACCCGCTCGGGCATTTCCATACCGCGAAATACTGGCACTGCGTCCAGACGGACGGACTGCACTTCACGATCTCCGACACCGGCTGGGCGAAGGCGATGTGGGGCAAGCTGTACGGTCAGTGGCTGTGCGAGGGCGCGACCTTCGTGTACGACTTCGACCGTTTCGACGCCGCGCAGATTTTGCCGCTCTTTGAGGAATACGGCATCACGACCTTCTGCGCGCCGCCGACGATGTACCGCATGCTCATAAAAGAAGATCTCTCCCGCTATTCTTACTCCACGCTCCGCCACGCCTCCACGGCCGGCGAGGCGCTCAACCCGGAGGTATACCGGCAGTTCATGGCGGCGACGGGGCTCCCGATCATGGAAGGCTTCGGTCAAACGGAAACGACGTGCATCCTCGGCAACCTCTCCGGCGCGCCGCACAAGATCGGCTCGATGGGACGTGTCTGCCCGATCTACGACGTCCGTCTGCTCGACGGCGACGGGAACGAGGTCGGCGACGGCGAGACCGGCGAGATCTGCATCCGCGTCGCGGAGGGCGCGCCCTGCGGACTCTTCACCGGATACTGGAACGATCCGGAAAAGACCGCCGAGGTTTGGCACGACGGATACTATCACACCTGCGACCTCGCGTGGCGCGACGAGGACGGCTTCTACTGGTACGTCAGCCGCATCGACGACGTCATCAAGTCGTCCGGCTACCGCATCGGACCGTTCGAAATCGAATCCGTCATCATGGAACTGCCGTACGTCCTCGAATGCGGCGTTTCCGCCGTCCCGGACGAGATCCGGGGACAGATCGTCAAGGCGAGCGTCGTGCTCACGCGCGGCACCGTCGGCACGGACGAGCTGAAGAAGGAGATCCAGAATTACGTCAAGGCGCACACGGCGCCCTATAAATATCCGCGCATCGTCGAGTTCCGCGACGAGCTTCCGAAGACCACGAGCGGCAAGATCATCCGCTCCAAGCTCTGACGGGAGGCGCCGCCGTGAACGACGCCGCGCTTGCGCCGCCCCGCCGCGTGACGCTCTTCTGCGGGCATTACGGCAGCGGCAAAACGAACATCGCCGTGAATTACGCGCTGTGGATCCGGTCGCTCGGATACCGGGTGAACATCGCCGACCTCGACATCGTGAACCCGTATTTCCGCACCAAGGACAGCGCCGCGCGCCTCGACGCGGCGGGGGTGCGCCTCATCTCCTCCGCCTACGCGAACACGAACGTCGACTTTCCCGCGCTGCCGACGGAAATGTACGCCGTGACGGACGACACGGACGCCTACGCCGTGCTCGACATCGGCGGTGACGACCGCGGCGCGCTCGCGCTCGGCCGCTACGCGCCCGCCATCCTCGCCGAGGGACGGTACGAGATGCTCTTCGTCGTCAACCGTTTCCGTCCTCTGACACGGACCGTTCCCGACGCGCTCGCCGTGTTGCGGGAGATCGAAGCGGCGGGCGGCATCCGCGCCACCGGGATCGTCAACAACACGAACCTCGGGGAGGAGACGACCGCGGAGGACGTCCTCGCTTCCCTTCCCTTCGCCGAAGCGCTCTCGCGCGAGAGCGGTCTTCCCGTCCGCATGACCGCGGTCAGAGAAGACCTCGCCCCCGCGCTCGCCGGATCGGTCGGGCCGCTGTTCCCGATCGTTCTGGAGCATAAATACACCTGGAAATAACCCCAAAAAGGAGATGAAACCATGCCGAAACTGACATTCCAGACCGATCTCTGCAAGGGCTGCGGGCTGTGCGTCTCCGCCTGCCCGAAGAAGGTCCTCGTCCTCGCCGCGGATAAGATCAACAAAAAGGGACACCATCCCGTAGAGGTCGCCGACCAGTCAGGGTGCATCGGCTGCGCGTTCTGCGCCACGATGTGTCCAGACTGCATCATCACGGTCGAAAAATAAGGAAAGGAGCGAAAAAAATGGCTGAAAAGGTTCTGATGAAAGGCAACGAAGCCATCGCGGAGGCCGCCATCCTCGCCGGCTGCCGCCACTATTTCGGATATCCGATCACCCCGCAGACGGAAGTCGCCGCCTATATGGCGAAGCGCATGCCGAAGATCGGCGGCACGTTCCTGCAGGCGGAGAGCGAGCTCGCCGCGATCAACATGGTCATCGGCGTCGCGTCCACCGGCAAGCGCGCCATGACCTCCTCCTCCAGTCCCGGGATCTCCCTCAAATGCGAGGGGCTTTCCTATCTCGCCGGCTGTGATCTTCCGGCGCTCGTCGTCAACGTGGAGCGCGGCGGTCCCGGTCTCGGCGGCATCCAGCCGTCGCAGTCCGACTATTTCCAGGCGACGCGCGGCTCCGGGCACGGCGATTTCCATATGATCGTGCTCGCGCCCGCCTCCGTTCAGGAAATGGCGGCGCTGACGATGAAGGGCTTCGATCTGGCGGACAAATACCGCATGACGTCGATGATCCTCGCCGACGGCACGATGGGGCAGATGATGGAGCCGGTCGTCCTCGAGGCGCCGGAACCGGTCGTCTATGAAAAGCCCTGGGCGCTGACCGGCACGGACGGCAAGCGCCCGCACAATATCGTCAATTCCCTCTACCTCGTCCCCGAGGATCTGGAGAGGACGAACTTCGCCCGCTACGAGCGCTACCGCACCGTCGAGGAGAACGAGGCGGCCGCCGAATCCTTCATGACGGAGGACGCGGACATCGTCGTCGTGGCGTTCGGCATCGCGGCGCGCGTCTCCAAGAACGCGATCCTCGCCGCCCGCGAGAAGGGCATCCGCGTCGGACTGATCCGCCCGATCACGCTGTGGCCGTTCCCGAAAGCGGTGATCGCCGGCGCCGCGTCCCACGCGAAGCGCTTCATTTCCGTGGAGCTCTCCATGGGGCAGATGATCGAGGACGTGCGCCTCGCCATGGACTGCGCCCGCCCCGTCACGCTCGTCAACCGCGCCGGCGGCATGATCCCCTCGCCGGACGAAGTCCTTGCCGCCATCGAAACCGCTCAAGGAGGACTGAAAGCATGATCGTCTTTGAAAAACCGAAATCGCTGACCGACGCGCCGCTGCATTACTGCCCCGGCTGCACGCACGGCATCATCCACCGTCTCGTCGCCGAAGCGATCGACGAGCTCGGCATCGAGGGACGCACGATCGGCGTCGCCTCCGTCGGCTGTTCCGTCATGGCGTACAACTATTTCACCGTCGATATGGTGCAGGCGGCGCACGGACGCGCCCCCGCCGTCGCGACGGGCGTCAAGCGCTCCGATCCGTCGAAGATCGTCTTCACGTATCAGGGCGACGGCGACCTCGCCTCCATCGGCACCTGCGAGACCGTCCATTCCGCCGCCCGCGGCGAGAACATCACGATCATCTTCGTGAACAACGCGATCTACGGCATGACCGGCGGTCAGATGGCGCCGACCTCCCTGCCCGGTCAGGTCACGCAGACCTCCCCCTACGGCCGCGACGTCGCGACGCAGGGCTACCCGATCAAGATGTGCGAGATGCTCTCCCAGCTCGACGGCGCGTCGTATCTGGAGCGCGTCGCCGTCAACAGCGTCAAGAACGTGAAGAACGCGAAGCGGGCGATCCTCCGCGCGTTCAAAAATCAGGTCGAGGGCAAGGGCTTTTCGCTGATCGAGGTGATCTCCACCTGCCCGACGAACTGGGGAATGACGCCGGACAAGGCGCTCGCATGGGTCGAGGAGAAGATGATCCCCTACTATCCGCTCGGCGTATACAAAGACAAATATGCGGAGGTGAAGTGAGATGACGACCCAGATCCTCATCACAGGCTTCGGCGGACAGGGTATCCTGTTCTCCGGGAAATTCCTCGCGTACAAGGCGATGATGGAGGGCAGTCAGGTCTCGTGGCTCCCGTCCTACGGTCCGGAGATGCGCGGCGGCACGGCTTCCTGCTCCGTCATCGTCTCCGACTCCGCCGTCGGTTCCCCGATCGTCACCCGTCCGGACGTGCTCATCGCCATGAACCTGCCCTCGCTCGACCGCTATGAAAGCGCCGTCGTGCCGGGCGGCATCATCATCGCGGACTCCACGCTGATCGAGCGCGGCGTCAACCGCGCCGACGTGCGCGCGTTCCGCATCCCCGCCACGCAGATGGCGGCGGACGAGGGGATCACGACGCTGGCGAACATGATCATCGTCGGCAAGCTGATCCGCGAATGCGACGCGATCTCCTACGATAATCTCGACGAAGCGCTCGCGAAGGTCGTCTCCGCCCGCCACAAGGAAATGCTCGATCTCAACCGGCGCGCCATCGACGTCGGCTATCAATACGAAGGATAAGGAGAAACGCCATGCTGAAAATCGATTTTCATCCCACCACGGTGAAAAAGGAAAAACCGGAACCTTCCACGCTCGGCTTCGGCAAGTATTTCACCGACCACATGTTCATCATGGAGTACAACGATCAGGACGGCTGGCACAACGCCCGCATCGAGCCGTTCCATTATCTCACGCTCCATCCGGCTGCGACCGTGTTCCACTACGGCGCGGAGATCTTCGAGGGACTGAAGGCGTACCGCACGCCGGACGGCACCGTCCAGATGTTCCGTCCGATCGAGAACATCCGCCGCATGAACAACTCGGCGGAGAGGCTGCGCCTGCCGCAGTTCTCCGAGGAGGACGGGCTCCAGATCCTCGACACCTTCGTGCGTACGGAGCAGGATTGGGTGCCGAGCGCGCCCGGCACGTCGCTCTATCTCCGTCCGTTCCTGTTCGGCAACGACGAAACGCTCGGCGTCCATTCCATCCATCACGCGATGTTCGTGCTCATCGCCTCCCCCGTCGGCAGCTACTATAAGGAAGGGATCAACCCCGTCCGCATCATGATCGAGTCGGAGGACGTCCGCGCGGTCCGCGGCGGCACCGGCTATACGAAGTGCGGCGGCAACTACGCCGCTTCCAACCGCGCCGGCGAGAACGCGGAAAAGCTCGGCTTCTCGCAGGTGCTGTGGCTGGACGGCGTCCACCGCAAGTACATTGAAGAGGTCGGCGCGATGAACGTCATGTTCCGCTTCGGCGACGAGATCGCCACGCCGGCGCTGACCGGATCGATCCTTCCGGGCATCACGCGCAAGTCCTGCATCGAACTGCTCCGCGCGGACGGCTGGACGGTGAACGAGCGCCTGATCTCCATCGACGAACTTGAAGATTCCATGAAGACCGGCGCGCTGACGGAAGCGTGGGGCTGCGGCACCGCCGCCGTCGTCTCCCCGATCGGCGAGCTGTACTATAACGGACACTCCTGCATCGTCGGCGGCGGAAAGATCGGCGAGGTCACCCAGAAGCTGTACGATACGCTGACCGGCATCCAGTGGGGCCGTCTCCCCGACGTGCACGGCTGGATCCGCAAGATCTGAGAAATACGACGGGGGAGCCTTTTGCAAAAAGGCTCCCCCGCCCCCCCGCGAAAACCTTTGAACATAAGAACGGTCAATGCTCGGCGGAATCCGTCGGGCTTTTTTTTTGTGTGTTGTAAAGGAAAGAGTGACCTCCCACCCCACGCTTCTGGCAAACAGTATTTGTCTCCGCTGCCTAATGTCTCCGCTTTCTCTCCGTTGTTCGGTATCTGAACGTCTCTCGCCCATAACACCAATGGGGGGTGGGGGTTATGCCCCCAACCGCTGCACGCCCGTCCGTGGGTGTTAGACGCCGAAGCCCCGGACTCCCGCCGCACGATATTTGCCTCTGCTGTCAAGCGCTTCCGCTGCCTCTCCGTTGTTCAGTTACCGAATGTCCCTCGCCCATAACACCAATGGGGGGGCTTGGGGGCTATGCCCCCCAACCGCTGCACGCCCGTCCGTGGATGTCGAACGCCGAAGCCCCGGGGGTGGCAGGAGGGGGCAGAGCCCCCTTGGCGGGAGTGGATCCATAAGGAGAGGAGCCGGGCTCCTCTCCTTATGACAGAAGTCAGAAAGCATGAATCCACGATCGCTGTATGGCGTGACTGCACAGACGTCATGTCAGCGCGAACGACCGATCCGGACGAACCAAATTTGATGCTCAGTCGTCAAACGTTATTTGCTCTGCATAGGCTTTCTTTATTTCATAAGGAGAGGAGCCCGGCTCCTCTCCTTATGGATCCACTCCCGCCCGGGGGCTCCGCCCCCACGGGCTCCCCCGCCAAAGGGGGACCTCGTCTCGTGGGGCTGAAGCCCCGGTCCCCCTTTGGAAT
>JAEEGL010688408.1_pt1 | contig 69374 bp, 52 predicted proteins | sample 9134231 | NCBI WGS metagenome assembly JAEEGL01 (sample SAMN16246548, study PRJNA631951) | gut metagenome | biome: gut microbiome; feature: rumen; material: fiber-attached | host: Bos | place: Iran: Karaj | collected 2018-10 | reverse complement strand
GGAAGCTCCTGTAGATATGGACGCAATGATGGCAGCAATGATGGCAGCTGAAGAGCCGCCGGTTGAGATCCCTGCAGAAGCAGCCCCGGCAGAGGCACCAGCCCCGGAGATGGAAGCTCTTGTAGAGCCGGCCCCTGAGGCACCAGCAGAGGAAGCTCCTGTAGATATGGACGCAATGATGGCAGCAATGATGGCAGCTGAAGAGCCGCCGGTTGAGATGCCTGCAGAAGCAGCCCCGGCAGAGGCAGCACCTGAAATGGAAGCCCTTGTAGAGCCTGCAGCAGATGCACCAGCAGAAGAAGCACCTGCAGATATAGATCCCGTAATGGCAGCAATGATAGCAGCCGGCGACATGCCAGCACCGGAAGGCGCTCCAGCCCCTGAGGCCCCTGTAGAAGAGTCTCCCGCAGAGAACCTGGATGCAATCCTTAACGCAGAGGTAGATGCCCTTACCTCAGAAGCACCGGCAGAAGAGCAACCTCCAACAGAATCTCCTGTTGAAGTTGATGTAATGATGGCAGCAATGGCCGCTGCCGAAGCAGATTCTACAGAAGCTCCCACAGATATTGACCCTGTTGCGGCGGCAATGATAGCTGCAGAGCAAGAAGCAGCTGCGGCACCTGCAGAGGCCGAAGCCTTAACAGAGCCTATCATTGAAGAGAATGAGCCCGAGCAGATTCCTGCTCCTATGGATATGGATGCAGCAACAGATGCAATGGAAGGCGCAGTAGAAGATATCGAAGAGTTCCTTAGTGCAGAGAACTATGAATATACAACCGTTAAGAACGGCGATAATACCCTCATCATCATGAAGACCTCAGATGGAGGCGCCATGGCAATAACCTACGAGGGGAACGAGTTCGACTCCCTTGAGCCGACCTACTCAAAGGATGGCAAGACTCTCTACAAGGAGATCATGAACGCCTTCGTAAAAGACACAATAAAGAATGGCGGAGGAAGCCAGATGTTCCGCCACAAAGGTTCTGTAGTAGTCGCAAAATAAATAGTACAGGAAATTGATGACATAGGAGGGGGCTGTACTTTTGCGTATGGATGATACGCAAAGGTACAGCCCTTGTCATGGAGGCATGCAAAATGGCACGCTGAAATTCTTATTTAGAACAGGCAGACAAAAGAGATTACCAGTCCGCCTATTACAATCCCCAAAGATGCAATATCGAGGCATTTTAATCTGAAGTCTGCAGGGTCAAGATATCTTTTTCCAAATTTAATGGCATCTATTGTTGTTGGAATATATTTACCACCCATTGTTTTCATACCGGATTTGTCCATTTGATCGTCCCCCTAGATCTTAAAAGCCAAAATGGAAAACACAATATCTTGTACCCTTGTCTATATAGTACACTATATATTCTAAAAAGTGCATAAAATATTTAGAAACTTTTTATGGATTATCGAATGGCGAGGAACGAATAAATGAATAAAATTGCTACAGGCGATGTGATGCATGTGCTAAATGATGTAGCACATATGGATATGCCTGAAAAGGTATGATGATGAAATGAGCTTCCTGCGGACCTCACATAGAGGCATGCAGGAAGTTTTTTTTCGTGGCTAATTTTATCCAAATGAGGTATACTTATCTTTTGGATGTAAATTAGAGTTTTTTCTGTGGAGGAAGTAAGTGAGGCGTTTTATATTTCTGGTGATCAGGCGGTTGGCGGCCCTGATAATGCCGGTGTTTCATACTGAAGGGTTAGAGAACCTTCCCGATGGTCCCTTCATTGCAGTGGGCAATCATTCAAAGACTTATGGTCCAGTGGCGTCTGAACTGTACTTTCCCGGCAAGCATTATACCTGGTGCATCTCCGAAATGATGGAAAGAGACAGGGTGGCTGATTATGCCTACAAGGATTTCTGGTCCAAAAAGCCGGCGATAGTAAGACCTTTTTTCAGGCTCTTTTCATATATGATTCCTACCCTTTGTGAGATTGTATTTACAAACGCCTTAACCATACCGGTTTACAGGGATAAGCGCATTATGAAGACCTTCCAGATATCTGTTGACAGGTTAAAAGAAAATGCGGCAGTTGTAATTTTTCCGGAAGAATACACTGAGTACAACAATATAGTCCATCACTTTCAGCGGGGGTTTGTCCACGTGGCCAAGTATTACTACAGGCAGACAGGAAAGCCTGTACCCTTCGTGCCTGTGTATGTTTGTCCGCAGCTTAAAAAGATGGTCTTTGGAAAGCCCATAATGTATGACCCGGGGGCCAAGAGTGCCGAGGAAGCTGAGAGGATATGCACCTACCTTCAGGATGCTATCTCGGAGATAGCCTTTAACCTGCCAAGACACCGGGTTGTGCCATATCCCAATGTATCAAAAAAGTATTACCCATATAATGAAAGATAGTTTATGAAGAAACCAGTAGTTGATTATACCAAGTTAAGATTTTCAAATATTTCCAGTAAAGAATACAGACACCTCTTGCTGCTCCTTGGATGGGTCGCATATCTGATCATGTATGTTGTTACGGAGAGGATACCTGTTAGCAGCTGTCATGATGTTCACAGCGTTGTTGATGATATAGTTCCTTTCAATGAATATTTCGCTATATTCTATGTCTCCTGGTACCTGTTCATGGTGGCATCGATCCTGCACTTTATGCTCTATGATATAAAGAGCTTTGTCAGGGCGGAAAAGCTCATTGTTGGAATGCAGATAGTTGCGGTCATTACATACCTTGTGTGGCCTTCGGTGCAGAATCTTCGTCCGGATCACTTCGAACACGATAATATCTGTACACAGATGATGGGGTTCCTTTATAAAATCGACACTCCCACGGGAGTCTGCCCATCCCTTCATGTGGGCTATACCCTTGCAGTGCTTTCAGCGTGGCTGTTTACATCAAAGGATGTGAAGACATGGAAAAAGATACTTTTGTCAGTATGGTCATTTATGATCTGCCTGTCGGTGCTTTTTGTTAAGCAGCACTCCTTCACTGATGTGTGGGCTGCAGTTGTTATGTATATATTTTTGGAACTTGTTCTTAACGGGAGGAATATTAAGTTGGGAAAAAGAAGACTTGGAGACCGGCGTGATGGAGAGCTGCTTCGGGATATCGACTCCATGCACTATATAATGCCTCTGATGTATCCAAACAGATGCGATAATGAGGCATACATGAAGCTCACTGTTGATATTTCAAAGACAGAGGAGTATATAAAGGCGTTTAATGAAGCTCATCCTGAAAACAGGATTGCTATCTGGGACATTGTAATAGCTGCGGCGCTTAAGACTATCAGGGTAAGAACCCAGATGAACCGTTTTATAGCCAATCAGACAATGTATCAGAGAAACAATGTGACAGCTGCATTTACCGTCAAAAAAGATTTCAGGGACGACGGGGATGAGACTCTTGCCAGGATCGTGGCTGAGGATGATGACACTCTTGAGAGCATAAGCCGCAAGGTCAGACAGCAGATAGCTCTTTGCAAGACCCGGAACGACGAGTCCACAGAGGCCATGAATTTTATCATGAAGCTTCCGGGCAAGCACCTTATCGGAGCTATTGCAAGATTCCTTGACAGACATGGCTGGATGCCACAGTCCGTTATTGCCACAGACCCATATCAGTGCTCGGTTGTTCTTACCAACCTTGGATCCCTTGGAATGAATATTGGTTACCATCATCTTATGAACTGGGGAACCAATTCCGTTTTCATTATTATGGGAAGCAAGCAGTTTAGGCCTCATTTCGATCAGAATGGTAATATCACCATGAAAAGAGAGCTTGATCTGGCCTTTACCATAGATGAGAGAATATCTGACGGATTTTATTATGGAAGGTCCCTTCGCTTTATGAAAAAACTGGTGGAAAATCCTGAACTTATGGAAAAGCCCCTTTCAGAAAATATTGAGTAAATATCTAAATGTACTTAGGCGCCTGTTCAGTTGTGAATAAAAAACTTCCTGCAGTTTTCGGTTAGAGAACTGCAGGAAGCTTTTTTAATAATATGGAAGGTGTGTTATTTCAACGCTATTTGTTCTTGGACAAATGTGCTTCATTATTTCCTGGTTTTCTTCTTGGCCATATGTGCCTTGATGGCGTCGAAGGATTCATCGCTTATGTAGTGCTCCAAGCGGCAGGCATCCTCTGATGCTATCTTTTCGTCAACTCCAAGGCTAAGAAGCGCCTGGGTAAGAACTGTGTGGCGCTCATAGATCCGCTTAGCCAAAACTTTGCCGGCTTCTGTTAGCACCACGAAACCGTAATCGTCTGTTTTTACAAGGCCCTCGTCCTTTAATACGTGCATTGCACGGCTAACAGAAGGTCTTGAATATCCAAGCTCTTCGCCTATATCAACTGCCCTTACGTTGGGGTGATCCTGTGAAAGGACATATATTGTTTCAAGATACATTTCTCCTGATTCCTGAAGTGCCATAGTCGTACCCGCCTTTATTTTTCTTAGCTTATTTAAGTATACTACAGAAATTGGTTTTGTACAATTTAAATATTTTTTCAAAAAGTGTTGACAGAGAGGTTAGCATATGCTAACATACATTTTGTTAGCGAAAGCTAATCAAATGACATACTAAGTCATAAGAAATCTCCTACCTAAAATGCCGCATCTTGCCAATGCGGCATTTCCATTGCTAAAAAATATAGAAAAAATCAAGAAAATTTCAAATTTCTTATTGACAATAATTCTTAATAAGAATATTCTATGAATGAAGTTAGCAAGGGCTAATTAATATTAACGAGAGCTAACATGTTATGAGAATACAGGAGGTAAAAATGTCTATGTCACTTAATGAAGCCGCAATTGGCACAGAATATACAATTGATGATGTTATGACAGGCGGAGATCAGGAGATGGAGAGCTTTCTCTTTTCCCTTGGTTGCTACAGCGGAGAGAAGATCACAGTTGTAGATAAGAAGAAAAATCTTGTGGTCGCTATCAAGGATGCAAGATATAATATTGACCCTGAGTTAGCAGATGCTATCAGAGTTGGTTGATTTATTACAATGTAAGTTCTGTCCGGAACAAGCTGACAATAAGCTACTGCTAACCGGTACTGAATGATATAGTTCTTTTTAGGAGGAAAAAAAGATGAGAATCGCTATGGCGGGTAATCCCAACAGCGGAAAAACAACCATGTACAACGCCCTTACAGGACGAAGTGAGAAAATCGGCAACTGGGCGGGGGTGACAGTTGACAAGAAAGAAAGTGTTATCAAAAAGAGCTACTACGATGGAGGCAAAGAGCTTATCGCAGTAGACCTTCCGGGAGCATATTCAATGTCTCCCTTCACATCAGAGGAGAGCATCACCAGCGGATATGTAAAGAATGAGCATCCGGATGCGATCATCAACATCGTTGATGCAACGAACCTTTCAAGGAGTCTTTTCTTTACAACACAGCTTCTTGAACTTGGCGTTCCTGTTGTTGTTGCACTTAACAAGAACGATACCAATGATAAAAAGGGTAACACCATTGATGAGAAGCTTCTTTCAGAAAAACTTGGGTGCCCTGTTATCAAGACTGTAGCTACTTCAGAGACAGGTCTTAAGGAAGTTGTTAAGGCTGCTGCAGAGCTTGAAGGCAAGGGCCAGAAAGAGCCTTATGTTCAAGGAGATGTTGATCTTACTGACAAGGCAGCAGTTGAGGCCGCTGACAGAAAGCGTTTCGAATTTGTTAATCAGATAGTAAGCCAGGTAGAGAATCGTAAGACTTTTACCAAGGACAAGAACTTTGGCGATAAGATCGACAGCATCGTTACACATCCGATTCTTGGTATCGTAATCTTTGCAGCTGTTATGTGGCTTGTATTCTACATCTCACAGACAACAGTCGGAACATGGCTCTCAGAGCTTCTTGCAGGATGGATCGATACTTTCAAGGAATTTGTTGGAGAGCAGATGGCAGATGCCAATCCTCTTTTATACGCCCTCCTTGTTGATGGTATCATCGGCGGTGTTGGCGCGGTTGTTGGTTTCCTTCCACTTGTTATGGTAATGTACTTCCTTATCGCTCTTTTAGAGGACTGCGGATACATGGCAAGAGCAACAGTAGTTCTGGACCCTATCTTTAAGAGAGTTGGTCTTTCAGGTAAGTCAGTTATTCCAATGATCATTGGTACTGGCTGTGGAATCCCGGCTATCATGTCCTGCAGAACAATCAGGAATGAGAGAGAGAGACGTTCAACAGCTATGCTTGCAACCTTCATGCCATGTGGAGCTAAGCTTCCTGTAATAGCTCTTTTCGCTGGAGCGTTCTTCCCGGAGTCAAGATGGGTTGGCTTCATGAGCTACTTTGTAGGAATCCTTCTGATCCTTCTTGGAGCACTGCTCATCAAAGCAATCACAGGTATGAAGTACAGAAAGAGCTTCTTCATCATTGAGCTTCCTGAGTACAAGGTTCCAAGTCTTATGTTTGCAGTTAAGTCTATGCTTGAAAGAGGTAAGGCTTACATTGTTAAGGCTGGTACAGTTATCCTTGTATGTAACACAGCAGTTCAGATCATGAGCACATTTAACTTTAGCTTCCAGCCTGTAGAAGAGGGAATGGAGCACACATCAATCCTTGCCGGAATCGCAGGACCATTTGCTTACCTTCTTGTTCCTGTTGTAGGTGTACTTAGCTGGCAGCTTGCTGCAGCAGCTATCACTGGATTCATTGCAAAGGAGAACGTTGTTGGAACAATCGCTACAGTATTTGCAATCTCCAACCTCATCGATACAGAGGAGCTTGAGCTCATCGGTGAAGGTAACGCAGTAGCAGCAGTTATGGGAATTACCAAGGTAGCAGCCCTTGCATACCTTATGTTCAACCTCTACACACCACCTTGCTTTGCAGCTCTTGGAGCTATGAACTCTGAGATGAAGTCAGCTAAGTGGCTGTGGGGTGCGATCGGACTCCAGCTTGCAACAGGCTTTACAGTTGGATTTCTTGTATATCAGGTTGGTACTCTTGTCACAACAGGTTCTTTTGGAACAGGCTTCGTTGGTGGACTTATCGCAATTGCCGTATTCGCAGCAGTTATTGTATACTTGATCCAGAGAAACCAGAAAGCAATTGCCCTTGAGTACAAGTTGGACTAAGGTTTTAAGGTCCGGATCCTGATGCAGGGATCAGTTTAGAAAGAAAGTGTAAGAAATGGCAGATTTTATAGCTATAGCAGTGATCGTATTGGTAGTTGGACTTGCGATCAGATACATCTACAAAGAAAAAAAGAAGGGCACTCACTGTATTGGGTGCCCAATGGCAGGCAACTGTCACAAGTCAGGATCCTGCAAGACTTAAAATTATTGATAAAGCCCGTACTTTTTAGCTGCGGGCTTTGTTATTAGATAGGGGTTAGCGGGGGCTAACGGGGACGATAACATGAGTAATGAGCAGATAATTACAGCATTAAAAGATAAAGGCATGAGGATAACAAAGCAGAGAATGCTGGTGGCAGGGGTGATTGCAGAAAATGACGGTGCTTCCTGTAAGGATATTTGCTGCATTGTCAGGAAAAGAGATAAGACCATAGGAACTGCCACTGTATATCGAATGATAAAAGCGCTGGAAGATATCGGAGTAATTGAGAGGATTGATATGATCAAGCTCCAGTGAGCTTTTAAAATAACTTTTTGAGGGGGCTTAAAATGCAGCTGGAATTGCAGAATATTAAAAAGTCCTACGGCGAGGGAGGAAGCAGGATTGAGGTCCTAAAGGACATAAGTCTTGGGATTGATAAAGGGGAATTTGTGGTACTTCTCGGACCCTCCGGTTCAGGAAAATCCACACTTCTTAACATCATCGGAGGAATCGACAACGCTGACTCCGGCAAGATCATCATAAAGGACAAGAGCATGTCCGACATGGACGAAAAGACTCTTACTACCTACAGAAGAGAACATCTTGGGTACATTTTTCAGATGTACAATCTTATCCCAAATCTCACCGTCAGGGAAAATATCGAGGTGGGAGCATATCTTTCCAAGAACCCGCTTAATATTGATGAGTTAATTGAGGTACTGGGACTTAAGGAGCACCAGAACAAGATCCCAAGCCAGCTCTCTGGAGGTCAGCAGCAGCGCTGCGCCATCGGAAGGGCAATTGTAAAAAATCCCGACATCCTTTTGTGCGATGAGCCCACGGGAGCTTTGGATTACAACACGTCAAAAGAGATCCTGGCCCTTATCGAGGAAGTCAATCAAAAATACGGAAACACCGTTATCATGGTAACCCACAACGACGCCATTAAGAACATGGCAGATTTCGTGGTAAAGCTAAGAGACGGAGTGATAAGAAAGAGCTACAAAAATGAAGAAAAGCTCTCAGCAGCTGAGCTTGACTGGTAAAGGAGCCGGGTATGAAAAATCCGTTAAAGAAGAGGCTCCTCAGGGAGCTTTTTGGTGATATAGGAAAATATATAGTCATCTTCCTGCTCCTTGTTTTTTCTATCGGCTTTGTTTCGGGATTCATCGTGGCCGGGGAAAGCATGATAAAGGCCTACAATGGGAGCTTTGAAAAATATAGTATTGAGGATGGAAACTTCAGAACAGAAGAGAGGCTTTCTGATCAGAAGAAGGAGTGGATAGAGAAAAAAGGAGTTTCCCTTTATGAAAACTTTTATGTAGAAAAAGATTTTGACAACGGCACTAAGCTTCGCATTTTTGCAAACCGCGAGGATGTGGACAGAGTCTGCGTTATGGACGGAAGACTTCCGGAGGAAAAGAAAGAGATAGCCATCGACAGGATGTATGCTGACAACAATGACCTGAAGGTTGGGGATCAGCTCTTTTCTGATGGGGAGAAATACACAGTTGTTGGCCTGGTTGCACTGTCGGACTACAGCGCTCTTTTTTACAGCAACAATGATATGATGTTTGATTCATCGGCCTTTGGTGTGGCGGTGGTTTCAAGGCAGCAGCTTGAGGAATATGATGAGGGCGAAGTCAGATATGGCTACTGCTGGATCTATGACAGGAAGCCTGCCAGCGAGGAAGAGGAAAAAGAGGTTTCCGATGAACTGATGGAGGCTGTTTCGGAGAAGGCAGATCTTGAGAACTTCATCCCCAGGTATCTTAATCAGTCCATAACCTTCACGGGAGAGGACCTTGGAAGCGACAAGGCTATGATGGAAGTGCTGCTTTATATCATTATCATCATCATCGCCTTTGTGTTTGGAATCACCATCAACAACACAATCCACAAGGAAGCCTGTGTTATCGGAACACTCAGGGCTTCTGGTTATACCATAAATGAACTTATAAGGCACTACATGGCAATGCCGCTTATTGTGACGTTTATAGCGGCCATAATAGGAAATGTCCTGGGGTATACGGTTTTTAAAAATGCCTGCGTGGACATGTACTACGGCAGTTATTCTCTGCCCACCTACGAGACGGTCTGGAGCCTGGAAGCTCTGTTAAAGACAACCATAATCCCGATAGTTATTACCATGGTGATAACTTACTTCATCCTTAGAAAAAAGCTTTCCTTAAGCCCGCTGAAACTCATAAGGCGGGATCTTTCCGGGAAAAAGCAAAAGTATGCGGCACATTTAAGCAGCAGAATCAGGTTCTTTGACAGGTTCCGCTTAAGGATCCTTATCCAGAACAAAAGCAGCTACATTATTCTCTTTGTGGGACTGTTGTTTGCCAATGTCCTTCTGTTTTTTGGAATGATGCTGCCTCCAATGCTGGTGCACTTCCAGGGAATTGTTACTGATTCAATGCTGGCTGAGCACACCTATCTTTTGCAGATCCCGGCAGGGGCAATAGACTCAGATGATGAGATGTCTGCGGCATTTTCATATGTTTTTTTACAGAGCAGTATAAACACCAATAACCCCGATGCTGAAAAATTCTCGGCTGTAAGCCTTAAGACCACAGGTGAGGGTGGAACAAGAGTCGAGGATGTAACTCTCTACGGAATAAAGGAAAACAGCAGGTATATAGATGCAGACTTCGATGACAAGACAGTGCTTATTTCTTCAGCCTATGCTGATAAATACGGACTTGGAAAGGGGAGCGTCATAACTCTTAAGGAACCATATGAGGACAGGTACTACGGCTTTAAGGTGACAGGAGTATATGACTACGACGGCGGTATCGTGGTGTTTATGAGTAAAAAGCACCTGAATGATGTCTTTGGCTTCGACGAGGAATTCTTTTCCGGATATTTCTCAAAGTCGGAGATAACAGATATTGACAGCAAGTACATCGGGACCACGGTGGATGAGGAGTCACTGACAAGAGTATCCAGGCAGCTGATGATCTCCATGGGAAAACTGATGTACATGGTGGATGCCTTTGCGGTGGTGATGTTCATTGTGCTGATATATCTTTTGTCCAAGCTCATAATCGAGAGGAATGTCCAGTCTATATCCATGGCCAAGATCCTGGGTTATTCAAAAAGAGAGATCGCGGCCCTGTACATCATTCCCACGGCTATTGTGGTCATCGCATCCCTGCTTATCTCGTATCCGATCCTTTCCTATGTGATGGTGGGGATATTCAGGGTGATGTTAAAGCAGATGATGAGCGGCTGGATGGTGATATGGCTGGATCCGACCGCCTATGTTAAGATGTTTTTGCTGGGGGCTGCCACATATGCGGTGGTGGCGGTTTTAGAGTACCGCAAGATCGGGCGGATACCAATGAGTGAAGCCCTTAAGAATGTTGAATAAAGGCAGCAGAGCAGACCTTCTGGCGGCCAACAGAATAGATGATATGGAGTGAATTATTAGATGGTTAACGCAGTAATAATAGTTATTTTGGTTGTAGTGATAATTGTGGCAGTTAAGGGCTCTGTCAAGCACCTGAGGGGTGAGGGTGCCTGCTGCGGCGGAGGCGGATCCACGGTAAAGGAGCCCGACAAGAAGCTCGAAGGGCCGGTGATTAAGACCAGGGTCATTAAGATTGACGGAATGCACTGCGAGAACTGCACAAACAGGGTGAAAAGAGCTATCAACCGGATCGACGGAGTATCAGCCAAGCTAAACCTTCGCAAAAAGGAAGCTGTGGTGGATTATGAAAAAGAGGTGGAGGATAGCGTGATCATTAGTGCCATTGAAGCACTGGACTATAAGGTAGTGTCGGTGAAGTGAGATTTTTTTTCTGTTTGTGAAGTGGTAGAATATACATATCAAATATGTGAGAAGGAGATTAAACCTATGTCACACGACCACGAACATGCCCATCACCACGACCACGAGGGAGCTTCACCTGCAGACCGCCTGCATGCTCTGATGAACTACATGGTATCCCACAACACGGACCATACCAAGGAGCTGGAGCACCTGGCTGAGAGCGTCAAGGAGACCGGCAAGGATAAAGCCTATGAGCTCACCATGGAAGCTATCCGCTTCTACACCCAGGGAAATGAAGTGCTGACCAAAGCTCTTGAAGAGCTGGATAAATAAGATAATGAATTGATACGAAAAGACTTCCTGCAATCCTTTTAGGGACTGCAGGAAGTTTTTTAGTTACAAAGTGAAGAATTGGAGCGGCTTTCCAAGTGATAACTTTTTTCAATAAACGATATTATGTGTGCAGTTTATGGATATGCGCGTATAATGGTTAGCGAAAGCTAACATTATTCAAAAAAGAGAGGGAAAAAGTATGTGTTTGAGTGAAGTTATGCCTAACAACGAAGCAATTGTAAAGAGCCTGACCGGGGATCAGCGCTTTATCAGCAGGATCACCTCCATTGGGCTTACGCCCGGGTGCAACCTGAGAGTCCTTAGAAATGACAGCAACAGGCCTATGCTGGTGTTCTCCAGGGATACCATGATCGCTCTCAACAGAAAAGAGTGCATGGGGATTGAGGTATCGGAGGTGACAGCATGAGTCAGGCTACGATAGCTCTTTTGGGACAGCCAAATTCCGGAAAATCAACGCTTTTCAATGCACTGACAGGCCTTCGTCAGCATGTTGGTAACTGGCCCGGCAAAACAGTAGAGAAAAAAGAAGGCTCTTTTTCCTACAAGGGCATGGAGTGCGCTGTTGCAGATCTTCCTGGATCATACTCTTTGACAGCTAACTCTGATGAAGAGGTCATCACCAGAGACTTTATCGCCTCGGGAAGGGCAGATGTGGTCTGCATTCTGGCGGACAGCTCGCAGCTGGAGAGGAGTCTTTTCATGACTGCGGACTATGCGGGGATCACAGTGCCGAGCTTCCTTGTGCTGAACATGGCGGATGTGGCACAGCAGCAGGGCAAGACCATAGACGTGGCTGCCATCGAGAAGAAGCTGGGGATTCCGGTGCTCCTTTTTTCTGCGACAGAAGGCAGGAAGTATGAACCCTACTACGAGGTGATGGAGCGGGCGGTTAAGGAAAAGACAATCCTTGATACTTCTGCAATCGAGGAGGAATACAAAAAGATTGAAGGTTATGAGGAACTTAAGACTCTTATTCCCGAGGACCTCATACCCGGTTTTTCATCAGTATGGATGGCTATAAAGGCTCTTGAAAACGACAGGCTGGTGATGAACCAGTTAAAAGAAAAGCTCCCGCCTGAAACCATGAAGCAGATAAATACAATCTGCGAAAGAAGTCAGGGAGCCATCGCCACAGGAAGCGCAAAGTTCAAGTGGATTGATTCTGTTCTTGAGGGCAGCGTTACAAGCAAGAAAGAAATGGTTTCACTTGGTAAGCTGGACAATATCTTTTTGAGCAAGACCTGGGGAAAGCCTGCGGTAATTCTTACTGTAATTCTGGGGCTTTTGGCATCATTTATCCCGGCGCTTCCCCTTATGTTTGTGGGAGAGGGCATACTTGCACTAAAAGAGCCGGTTTCCATGCTGCTTGCAAGTGTTGGATGTCCGGAAATTGTAATAGCGGCCATCGGAACAGTTATTATCCAGTCATTTTCTTACGTTTTTAAGATGCTGGGCTTTGTGTTTGGAGTGACGCTGGTGTTTGGGCTTCTTGAAGAAGTTGGCGTCATGGCCCGCATATCCTATGTATTTGACAACACCATGGGTAAGCTTGGGCTTCAGGGAAAATCTGTTATGCCCTTCCTTGTGAGCTTTGGATGCACCATGGGCGGCGCAGCAGGCGCAAGAGTTATAGACAACTGGGGACAGAAGGTGCTTACGATAGCCCTTGCCTGGGCAGTTCCCTGCGGAGCAGCCTGGTCTGTTGTGCCTATGCTTTCAGCTGTTTTCTTTGGTCCCGGTGCAGCACTGGTTATAGTTGCCATCCTGCTTACAATGATCCTTCACATGTATATAACTTCTAAGATCTTTGGAAGGAAGCTTGTAAGTAACGGTGAGCGCTACGGAATGATCATGGAGCTTCCGCCTTACCATAAGCCTAAGTGGGGAGCGCTTCTTCGTTATGTGTTTGGAAGAACCAAGGACACCTTCAAGAGAGTCAGCAGCGTGGTAATCCTTGTGTGCGGAATTTTCTGGCTCCTTAGCTATTCCTTTATCCCCGGCAGCGCGCCGATCCTTTATACAATCGGCCAGGCTATCGAGCCTGTTACTAAAGTGTTTGGGCTTGGATGGCAGCTGTTTATTGCCTTTATTGCATCCTCTGTTGGAAAAGAAGGAGCTGTGGGCGTTATCAGTGCTCTTTTCACAGGAGAGAGCTTCTCCGGCGCCTTTAACGCAGCCATGGGCGGCGCGGCAAGAGCAGCAAATCTTGGGGAGATCCTTCTTGCTAACGTATCAAGGCCGGAGGCACTGGCATTTATATTTGCCATCACCTTTAACATGCCCTGCGTTGTTGCTTTGGCAGCTACTTACCAGGAAACGGCTTCAGCAAAGTGGACGCTTCGCATAGCTCTTTACTACACGGCATCAGCGCTTATCTTATCAACTATTGTTTACCACATCGGTCTTCTGATCTGGTAAAATGGGGTTTCATTATGAGGGAAATTATTGATCTTTTAAAGGACGGGCATGCCAGGACCACCAAGCTTCTGGCAATTGAACTTGGAACGTCTGAAGCAGATGTGAAAAGACAGATCGAATACCTGACAAATATCGGCGTGATCAAGAAAGTAGATATGTCCTGCAGTTGCGGGGGGAAATGCAGTGGTCATAGCAGAGATACCTTCGGTGGCCATGGAGACTCTTGTGGCGCCAGCTGCAAAGGCTGTCCATCCTGCCTCCCGGAAGGGGGATTTAAGAACATGGGAGAGATGTACGAAGTAGTCTGATTGCACGGAATGTGCGATTTTTGTTGTTTTTTCTCTATAGACCAATATTTTGCAAAAACGTATCTGATTAAAGCTATATTAAAGACTAGTTTTATCAAAAATGCATCAATAATTAGAAAAATGTATCGGTTTAGGTTGACATAAGTTGGAAAAAGTCGCCCGAAACTGATACATTTTTCTTTAAATTCAAGTATTTGTGAAAAATAGAGTTATGTGCCTGCTACATCCGATTATGCCTGGGCAAGGGCTCTGCCAAGGTCTTCGCACTGGGAGATTGCTTCATCACCCGGAGCGCTGTTGGCGATTACGCCTTCGCCGCCGACGATGGAAGCGCCGCCTGCAGTAAGTCTGTCTACCCAGTCGCGCATCCACTGGCCGTCGCCCCAGCCATAGGAGCCAAACAGGCCGATCTTTTTTCCGCTGCATTTATTCTCGTAGTCTGCCATGAAGGGCTCAACAGTGCCTTCCTCAAGAACCTCTGCGCCCATGGCAGGACATCCGAAAGCTATAACTGACTCCCCTGCAACATCCGAAGCACTAATGGCATCAAAGGGAATAAGCTCTGCCTCTCCGCCGGCGCTCTTGATACCACTTGCTACGGCACTGGCCATAGCCTCTGTGTTTCCTGTGCCACTCCAAAATACAACCTTTACTTTATTCATACTTTTCTCATCCTTTCTGAGCGATTGAATTTTATAAAACTAATTTGCTCTTGAAAAATAAGTTAGCAAATGCTAACATAATAATCAAGCTGATTTCCTGATAAGATTTATCATGATACAGGAGATTACCCGAAAAGCCTGATGTACAGCAGGCTTTATTATATCGAGAAAAGTTAGCAACAACTAACCAATATGAAGCGGAGGATTCATTTAATGGGGGATCAGTTACTGATCAGTCTATGCTCGCCTACTCTTGCAGGGCTCAAGACAGGCAATCTGTTTACTGTGGATGTGGAGGACAGGGCAGAATTCAACAGGGAGGTGCGGCAGTTCAATCTAAGACTGGCATCCAAGGGAATCCGCATGATTCCTGTCAGATTCTGGAAGGGGCATGTACTCATCTATCTTTACAGACCGGAGTATCTGAAAAGAGATTTTGCAAATACAGAGGTCTGCAGGATACTGAAGGAAAAGGGTTATACCTACGGCAATGCTGACAGATGCGTAGCCGAGCTCGCAAGACATCTGGCCCGGGATTCAAAGTTTCCTCACGAGATAGGTCTTTTCCTGGGGTATCCTGTGGGGGATGTCATTGGATTTATGAGAAGCCCCGAGGAGGGCGTGATGTACACAGGGTTCTGGAAGGTATACGGAAACAAGGATGCGGCCCTTAAGATTTTTGACAAGTATAAAAAGTGCACCGAAGCTTTCAGCAGGGCCCACAGGAATGGGGCATCACTGGAGCAGCTGACAGTTGCTGGGTGAGAGCGCGCAAGTAAGTATATACTAAGTGTTTTCTTTCGTGAAATATTATTATACACAGCGGGAGCCATATTCCTGGGATTCGAGGGGAAAGGAAGCTTTAAGCTGATATCTTTAACACTCACTCAAAGCAGCTGTCCAGATAGTCATAGATCTGATAGGAGCATGCCAGCTGGAAGCGGGTCTTGGTGTCCTCAAGGCTGATACCGCACAGCTCTTCGATTTTCTTTTTCCTGTAGTTGAAGGTGTTTCTGTGGAGGAAAAGAGCATCTGCCGCCTCGGTGGGGCTGTAGCTGCAGGCAATAAATGTACGCAGGGTTTCGAATAAGGAACCCTGCTTTTCTTTGTCGTAATTCCTTAGGGCTTCCAGGGCAGGATGAGCAAAGCTCTTAAGAAGATGCCTGTCCTTGACGCTCTCTATCAGCAGATAAAAAGAGTATTCCCTAAAGGTAAGCACAGACCCGTCTCTGTTGAGACGCTGTGCCAGATGCACAACACTCTTAGCCTGTTCGAAGTATTCCGGGAACATGATAGGATCTGAAAAGACATCCGAAACTCCTGCAATGAGATGCTGCTCGGTGCAGAAGTTATCAAATTTTACAAAAAGAGCCGGATCCTGGATCATATTATTGTCGGCGATTATGATAAGTCCCTCCCTGTGGGTGAGAAATGGGAATGATGGAATATATCCCTGGAGCTGTGGCAACAGCGTGTTCTTGAGATACCGATCCCCATAGTACTGGAGGGAGCGAAGCAGTACTACCCGCATGTTTGAAGGGAATGTAAGGCCGCTGTTTCTAAGCCTGCCTCTTGCCTGGGAATCTGACATCCCTGATAAAAGATCCCCGAGAATGCCGCCGTACAGGTAAGTATTTACGTCGTTGCTGACCTGTTCTTTGTGGATGATATCGGAATAGATCCTGCAGACGGTGGTTATGATGTCGTGATCCTGCTCAGTGAAGCTGTCGTTTTTTCGGATCATGAACACGTTGCCCACGTATTTGTCGTCGATATGGATGCGGTTTGAGAGGTAGTAAAGAGCCTTGTTTTTGCAGTAGTAGATGGTTGGGAGACTTGCATTGCCCTGCCTGCTGGCCTTGAGAGACTTCAAATACAGTAGCTTCCGAGACTCAAAATGACAGCAGCAAGAACATAACTGACAATCAGACTCCGCTGTCAGATACAGCTGGCTCAGGTAATCTTGCAGCTAAAGTTGCTATTCCTGTGGCAATAGTGCTTCTCCTTGGAGCAGCAGTAGTAACTATGATATTTGTCAGAAGACGCACCGGCAGACTGGATTAAAGTCGTCTTCGCAAAAGAGCTTTTTCATAACTTTTTTCTTTCATATACACATTAAAATGATCCCTCCGAATATTGCTTCGGAGGGATCATTGCATGTAAGAGGATTTATCTGACAACCTTACAGCTCTTCGTATCATCAACCCGTCAGTCTTCTGGTATAACACAATCCTTGGATGCTTTGCTTCCTTTGCAAATATTCCTATGATGTGCTTTATGGGGGTTATGATTGCCATGACAATAGATTATAATGATTATAAGCATGGCAAGAAGACACTTTATGGAGGAAAAATAATGCAGCAGTATGAATCAGAACATTTAAACCTGGTACTTGATAACGCAGCGGAGTGTACAGTACTCCTTAAGTCTGACGAAAGCTTCCCTATAGATGGACCCTGCAAGATAGCGGCCTACGGTTCAGGCGTGCGCCATACCATTATGGGCGGAACCGGCTCCGGAGAAGTAAATACCAGATTTTCATTTACCATAGAACAGGGCCTTGAAAAAGAGGGCTATGAGATCACCACAAAAAAGTGGCTTGATCAGTACGACGAAGTGAGAAAAAATTCCAGGAAAAATTTCTACAAGGATCTTAAGAAAGAAGCCAAGGCAAAGCACGAGAACTCGATCATGTACCTTATGGGAAAAGAACCTTTGGAGCCCTACTACGGACTTGCTCTTGAAGCTGAGGGAGGTGATGTGTGCATCTATGTCCTTTCCCGTAACTCAGGAGAGGGGAGCGACAGGAAGGTTTGTGAGGGTGATGTAAGACTCACAAGGTCAGAGGTAAGGGACATTATCGCCCTTAACAAGATCTATGACAGATTCATGCTGGTACTAAATGTTGGCGGCCCTGTTGATCTCACTCCCGTAATGGAGGTTTCAAACATCCTGCTCCTGTCACAGCTTTGCTCCGACATGGGAAAGGTCCTTTCGGATATCCTCACAGGAAAACAGAATCCTTCAGGAAAGCTGACAACTACCTGGGCTGCCTTTGAGGAATACCAGAGCGAGGGCTCATTTGGTGACTTTAATGACAATGAGTACAAGGAAGGCATCTATGTGGGCTACCGCTACTTTGATACCTTTGGCCAGAAGGCTCTTTTCCACTTTGGATATGGACTTTCCTATACGGACTTTGAGATCAAAGGAAAAGAGGTAAAGGCCAAAGGAAGCTCTTTTGACGTAATGGTATCAGTAAAAAATTCCGGAAAGACAGCGGGCAAGGAAGTAGTGCAGGTATATGTTTCACTTCCTGAAGGCAAGCTCGATAAGGCCTACCAGGAGCTGGCAGCCTTTGGAAAGACAAAGCTTCTGGCGCCGGGAGAAGAACAGGAGCTTACAATCTCTTTTGACCTTAAGGACCTTGCATCTTACGACGAAGAGAGCGCTTCCTACATTCTGGAAAAGGGTGAGTATATTGTAAGAGTCGGAAACAGCAGCGTAAGCACAAAGGCTGTATGCGTTGCTATGCTGGATGAGACTTCTGTGGTACTTAAGGTAAGAAATTGCCTTGGAGATCCGGGCTTTAAGGATATCAAGGCTCACGCTGCAAACAGGGGGGATGTGCCGGCTGAGACTAAGAGGATCCTTATCTATGCAAAAGACATTTCAGCATCAGAAGTGTCTTTTGACAGGGAATATGAAATTGATGACAAGGTGAGGTCTCTGACTAATGAGGAGATCAGCTACCTTGAGATTGGCGGTTTTGATCCTAATGCCAAGGGACTTAGCATTGTAGGAAATGCAGCTACCCACGTGGCCGGGGCAGCAGGTGAGACCACTTCTCTTCTTGAAAGCAAAGGTATTAAGCCCCTTATCATGGCTGACGGCCCTGCAGGGCTTCGTCTTTCCCTTGAGTACTTTGAGGATGAGAAGGGCGCCCATGGCGTAAACGGAGCGGGGATGATCCCCCAGAGCATGCAGGAGGCCATGGGACCTGTGGCTATGTTTGTTGCAAGACTTCTGGCCGGAAGCGGCAAGGCTCCAAAGGGTGCAGTCATCAAGGAACAAGCTGCCACAAGGATTCCAATTGGGACAGCCATTGCCCAGAGCTTCAACATAGAGCTGGCAAAGAGTTTTGGTGATATTGTGGGGGATGAGATGGAGAGAATGGGAGTGCATCTGTGGCTTGCTCCGGCACTCAATATCCACAGGAGCATCCTCTGCGGAAGAAACTTTGAATATTATTCAGAGGATCCCCTTGTTTCAGGACTAATGGCAGCAGCCATCACTGAAGGCGTTCAAAAGCACAATGGGTGTGGAACAACCATCAAACACTATGCAGCCAACAATGCTGAGACCAACCGCTATTGCAATAACTCCCACGTAAGCGAAAGGGCCATGCGTGAGATATATTTAAGGGGCTTTGGGATCTGCGTTAAAAAGTCGCAGCCACATGCTGTTATGACCAGCTACAACCTCTTAAACGGAATTCACACTGCAGAGCACAGGGGACTTATTGAGGATGTCCTTCGCTGTGAGTTTGGATTTGAAGGCATTGTGATGACTGACTGGGTAATGAGCATGATGGACAGCAAAAATTCCATTTACAGGAATTCACTGTCCCAGGAAGTTGCTAAGGCAGGCGGAGATCTGTTCATGCCGGGCGGCAGGAAGGACTATGAGAATGTCTTAAATGCCCTTAAGGACGGCAGTCTTGACAGAAAGCAGCTTGAAATAAATGCTACCAGGGTAGTCAGGATGTCAGAAAGGCTTGCTATCAAATAAATGATAAACGCAGGGTTTCAATAGAAATCCTGCGTTTTTTACTATTTTTTCATTAGACAAATGTTTCCCACCGCGGTATAGTGTACATATCACGGAAAACGATTTCCGAGAGCTGAATCTTATGATGAATTGCGGTGAGCATGAAATTATCCGGGACAGCGTTTTACCTAGAATAAATGATCAAGGGGATTACAATGGTTTCAATAAAGGATGTGGCCAGGGAGGCCGGGGTAGCAATATCCACCGTTTCCAAGGTCCTTAACAACTATCCAAATGTAAGTGAGAGCACCAGGAAAAAAGTAAATGATGTGGTGGAGAGGCTTGGCTTTGTGCCAAATGCAGTGGCAGCCAGTCTTTCATCAAAGAGAACGGGAAGGGTGGCTCTTCTTATCAATATCAGTCTTGGGACCCAGGCCAGCGACGAGATCAACATGCAGTACATCTCAGGAGCTGTCCACAGGGCAAAGGAACTGCAGCTTGATGTGATCACTGTCTTTAAGACCATGATCGAGGACATGACAGAGGCAGAGGTCATCAGCTACTTTGAGTCCCAGGGCATAAAGGGCATCATAGTCTATGGCATGACCAGGAAGGACAAGCTTATAAAGAATCTTATTGATAGCGGGATATTTAAGATGGTTGTCACAGATGCCCCAATGGTCAATGACACCACAAGCTCAGTGAGCATCAACCACAAAAAGGCCCAGTACGACATCGCCAAAAAGACCATAACAGAGAACAAGTGCAAAAAGATCCTCTACCTGGCAGGTGAGGAAGACGGCTATGTGACCGGGGAGAGACTTGAGGGAATCAAAAAGCTCTGCGATGAAAAGAAACTCAAGCTCACCGTAAGAAACGGAAAGTTCTCGGAACTTAGGGCAAGGCAGCTCACTATGAGATTTGCCAAAAACAACGACTGTGTTGTCTGTGCTTCAGACCTTATGGCAATCGGAGCAATGAAGGCTCTTATCGATATGGATATTTTCCGTCCGGTTTGCGGATTCGATGGCATAATCCTCATGGGATATGTTGGAAAGCAGATGAACACATTGAAGCAGGATTTTGTGAAGATATCTGAGATCGCCCTTGATGAGCTGTGGAGACTGATGCAGGGAGAGAAGGGCAGGAAAGTCACAGTTCCTCACACCATGGTGAGAATCAAGTACGAGGACATCATTAGCTGATATAGGGATTCAAAGTCACATAATGCTGTGCTTGCACAATGCATTATGTGACCTTGAAGACCGAACGTGAATGAGGAAGTAGCGCGATAGCGCGGATTCCGAATTTACGTAGGATTGCGAGAGCGAAGCGCAGCAATCCGTATATCAGAAAAAAATTTAAAAAATTATACTTGCGGAAAACGTTTTCCTGTGTTAGAGTTAATTCATCGATAACAGAAAACGTTTTCCAGAAACAAAAAACAACAAACGAACATACAGGCAACAAATCTATACCAGAGAAGGAGAATGAAAAATGGCAAAGCACACAAACATGCAGCGCGATGTACTGGTCACAAACCTTGAGGAGCAGCTTCAGGAAATCGCACAGGAGAAGTTCGGCAAGAGCCTTAAGGAGACCAGCAATCAGGAAACCTACTATGTACTTCTTGAGATGACTTCACGTCTCATGGATGTCGCAGAAGTATACAACGGGGAGAAAAAAGTTTATTACATCTCAATGGAGTTCCTTATCGGTAAGCTTCTTTCCAACAACCTCATTAATCTCAGGGTTTACGACAGAGTAAACGAGATCCTTGAAGCTAACGGCAAGCACCTTGCAGAGATCGAGGAGTGTGAGCCCGAGCCATCTCTTGGTAACGGCGGTCTTGGAAGACTTGCAGCATGTTTCCTTGATTCCATCGCAACCCTGGGACTTGCAGGAGAGGGAATCGGACTTAACTACCACTTCGGACTTTTCAAGCAGGTATTCAAGGATCATCTCCAGTATGCTGAAAAGAACGATTGGATCGAGGAACAGTCCTGGCTTGAGAAAACAGACACAACCTTCGAAGTTTCTTTTGGGGAAAAGAAGGTCGTAAGCCGCCTCTACAACATGAACGTTGTTGGCTATGACACAGGTGTTAACAAGCTTCGCCTGTTCGATATAGAGTCAGTTGATGAGAGCCTTGTTAAGAAGGGCATCGACTTTGACAAGACCAAGATAGACAAGAACTTAACTCTTTTCCTTTATCCCGATGACTCTGACGAGGCAGGAAATCTCCTTCGTATCTACCAGGAGTACTTCCTTGTTTCCAACGCAGCACAGCTGATCCTTCGAGAGCAGAAGGAGCGCCAGTACGACCTTCACGAGCTGTATAAGCACGCAGCTATCCAGATCAACGATACACATCCTACGATGATCATCCCTGAGCTTATCAGGATCCTCGTTGAGGACAAGGCATTTTCAATGGATGATGCCATCGATGTTGTGAGCAGGACCTGCGCATATACCAACCACACAATCCTTGCTGAGGCTCTTGAGACATGGCCACTTGCATACCTTGAGAAGGTTGTTCCCCAGCTTGTTCCATACATCAAGGAGCTGGATAAGAGGATCCGCGCTAAGTTCAAGAACCCCAAGGTTCAGATCATCGACAAGGAAAAGAAGGTGCACATGGCCTTCATTGATATCCATTACGGATACTCTATCAACGGTGTTGCAGCAATCCACACAGATATCCTCAAGGACAGCGAGCTCAACGATTTCTACAAGCTCTATCCTGAAAAGTTCAACAACAAGACCAACGGAATCACCTTCAGAAGATGGCTCCTTTCCTGTAACCATCCTCTGGCAGATTTCCTTTCACAGACCATCGGTGACGGCTACAAGAAGGATGCAGGTAAACTTGAGAAGCTCCTTGAGCACATAGACAATCCTGAGGTCCTTGACCAGCTTGAAGCCATCAAGATGCAGAAAAAGAAAGAGCTGGCTGAGTACCTTAAAAAGCACGAGAACGTTGAGGTTGACCCTGATTCAATCTTTGACATTCAGGTAAAGAGACTTCACGAGTACAAGAGACAGCAGATGAATGCCCTCTACATCATCCACAAGTACCAGGAGGTCAAGGGCGGCAAGAAGCCAACAAGACCTCTTACCTTCATCTTTGGTGCCAAGGCTGCTCCTGCTTACGTAATTGCAAAAGACATTATCCATCTCCTTTTAGTTCTCCAGGAGATAGTTAATAACGACCCTGATGTTAACAAGTACATGAAGGTCATCATGGTAGAGAACTACAATGTAAGCTATGCTGAGAGGCTTATTCCTGCATGTGATGTTTCCGAGCAGATATCCCTTGCATCCAAGGAGGCTTCAGGAACAAGCAACATGAAGTTCATGCTCAACGGAGCAGTTACTCTTGGAACAGATGACGGCGCAAACGTGGAGATCCACGAGCTTGTAGGCGACGACAACATCTATATCTTTGGTGTAAGTGCTGACGAAGTTATTGAGCACTACAAGAAGGCTGACTACGTCTCCAAGGACTACTACAAGAAGAGCCCTGTCATCAAGGAGGCTGTGGACTTCATCGTAAGCAAGCAGTGCCTTAAGGTTGGTCACAAGGAAAATCTTCAAAGACTCCACAAGGAGCTCCTTAACAAGGACTGGTTCATGACCCTCATTGACCTTGAGAGCTACATTGCCAGAAAGGATGAGATCTTTGCCGACTACGAGAACCGCGATAAGTGGAAGAGAATGATGCTCACCAACATTGCCAAGGCAGGCTACTTCTCATCAGACAGAACAATCGCAGAATATAACAGAGACATCTGGCATCTTAACTGATGCATTTGACACATCACACTTAAGGAGTGAGCAGATCAGATACGGTCTGCTCACTCCTTTTGTCATATCTGTATTTTTTAGCTAGAACGTTAAATAATTAGTGAAAAAGTACGGTATTTCGACTAAAATTATAGATAGGTATCACTAAAAGAAAAAATGGGACAGTGTGGTTGAATACTGATCAGCTTCAAAAGGAGAGATGGATGAACGAACTGACATTTAGTATTGATCTGCCCAGCTTCTGGGGGCGTGTTGTCGAATATGCATTTATGTCTTTGGGATATCTTGGCGTGTTCAGAAAATGCGGCGTGCCAATGAGGTGGGCTTTCATTCCCATTGCCAGAGAATATCAGATAAGTCTTTGTTCTGATAAAGAGAAAGAGGGAAGGACATATACTGTTATTGCTGCCCTTGACTACATCTTGGCAGCAGCTATTTATTTGCTTAAGGCAAATGTTAAAGTCGCAATGCTAATTATGATCCCGGCTATAGGACTTGAGGTGGCCATGTTTATTTATGGCATCAAGATTTTTGCAGGACTTATAGGTACCTTTGAAAAAAAACGAGGATGGATCTGGGGCTTTGTCCTTTTCCGTACAATCACCATGCTCATCTTTGGCTGGTCCAAAAAGTTCGTTCCGGTAAAGAAAGTTGAAAATTTAAAGGGAGTAAAGGGTGCTGTAGAGCTTGGAATGGATGTCAGGGGCAAAGAAGATGCTCTTACAGTAAACATCAGAAAGAGGACTGCCATTGATTTCTTTAAAAGAAAGATCCTTCTGAAGGACATTCACATGTGCATTCCAAAGGGACATATGGTCCTTCTTCTTGGAGGTTCCGGAGCCGGAAAGACCACTTATCTCAATGCCGTAACAGGCTATGAAAAGGCCGATGCCAGCATCCTGCTTGGACAAAATGATGTCTACAAAGACTACGACAAGATGAAGTATGACATTGGCTTTGTGCCCCAGCAGGATCTTATGAGAGGCACCGATACTGTGGAGATGACTCTTTTGGATGCTGCTCTCATGCGTCTTCCCGTTGAGATGTCCGTGATGGAAAGAGAAAACAGAATGGCCTACGTCCTTGATCTGTTCGGACTTACATCAGTCCGTAACAGCCTTGTGGACAAGCTTTCCGGAGGCCAGAGGAAAAGACTATCCATCGCCCTTGAGCTTATAACCGACCCGGATCTTTTTATCCTTGATGAGCCTGATTCAGGCCTTGACGGAGTTGTGGCAAGAAAGCTCTTTGAGGAGCTTCGGGAAATTGCTGATGACGGCAAGATCGTAATAGTCATCACCCACACTCCCGACAGAGTAATAGATCTTTTCGACGACGTGATCGTGCTTGCAAAGGATGCCACAAGGTGTGGAAGGCTGGCATACTACGGTCCGGTTAAGGAGGCCTACGACTTCTTTGGAAAAGAGTCCATGGAGGATATACTTCTTTCCATCAACCAGAAGGATGAGGGCGGTGAAGGAAGAGCAGATGAATTCGTTGAGAAATATGCAGGCATGCTGAAGGAAAAGGTGGGGTGAGCTTTTATGGAAACTACTACGTATGAATACAAGCACAGAGGCCGCGTTGCCCAGACCTTTATATATCTTGGCAAGCTCTTTAGGATGTTCCTTTTCCAGAACGACTGGAAGGTGCTTCCCATGTCAGCTGTTATAGCGGCGCTGGTGGCATTTGCGGTTGGAGCAAATCTCTTTAAGACCATGGAAGGGACCCTTATGGGAACCTTTGCTCTGTCCTGTATCTGCATCTGGAACGGCTTTTTTAATTCGATCCAGATGATATGCAGGGAGAGGGCAATTGTAAAAAGAGAGCACAGGGCGGGACTTCATATCAGCTCCTATGTGGCTTCACACATGATCTATCAGGCGATTTTATGCATCATTCAGGTGGTCATCACTATAGTTGTGTGCAGGAGCATGAATATCAAGCTTCCGGAAAAGAGTCTTTTCACTCCATGGCCTGAAGTTGAGCTTGGGATATCTCTTTTCCTGATAACCTACTGTGCAGATATGCTGGCACTTTTAGTGTCTTCCTTTACAAAGACCACTACGGCAGCCATGACCATCATGCCTTTCCTTCTTATTGTGCAGCTGCTGTTTTCGGGGGCTTTCTTTAACCTTCCGCAGGAGGCGATGCCCTTTACCAATCTAACGGCTACCAAGTGGGGGCTTACGGCCATGTGTGCCCAGGGTGATTACAACTCGCTTCCCATGGTATCTGTCTGGAACAGTGCTCTTAAAATGAAAGACGTGGAGGTGGAAGGGGAGAAGCCTCTGTTGGACGTCTTCAGATATATAGAAGAGAACGATATGCGGGATGATTTTCTCATGGCTTCGGGACAGCAGAACCAGAATCCTGAATATAATTTTGATCCAAAAATTGTACTTAAGTGCTGGATATGGCTTATAATATGGACAGTGGTTTATGCAATAGCGGCAGTGATCCTGCTTGAATTCATAGATAAAGACAAGAGATAGGGGAAAAACTGGTATGAAGAAAAAGATAATGAAGATAATGCTCATGGTTTCTTCATTGTTACTTATTCTGTTTGGGCTGATTGCACTTAAGATGCTGGGGGATGTCAGGAAAATTCTTACGGAGAGCTCGGAGAGGTCAAGCAAAGAGGTAGCGCAGTATTCCGATGTTGCCATGCGGGATCAGATAACCGGCAATCTATCTGCTACTACCTTTGGCTGTGCTTACACTTTAAATGAGATGCTTGAGGAGTTTGCCAGAAGCATCCAGATGGTCGCAGATTCTGCGACGGATATCTACACCAACCCTGATGTGTACGGAAGGACCTACATAAGGCCTCTTGAGAAATCTGATATCGGAGTCAACATGGGGCAGTTTGTGTATGCAGAGGGTATTGATCCCGATGATCCAAAGGTCCAGGAAGAACTCTCCATGATAGGAAATCTTAAAGGAAATCTCCTTGCAATGTACAACCAGTACCCTGAGCTTGGTGCTTCCTACATAGGAACTGAGACAGGACTTATGCTCCTTGCAGGACCTGTTCTTGAAGACAGATGGGATGAAAACGGTAATTACGTATACCTTGATCCCAGACAGAGGCCCTGGTACATGGGCACCAGAACCTCCGGCAAACAGTACTTTTCTGAGATAACACCGGATTATGACACGGGACGCCTCGCCATTATGTGCGGCTCACCTATCTATCGCGGAAAAGAGTTTGTGGGCGTAGCCGGAGCAGGACTATATCTCGAGGGAATCGAGAGCATGATGATGAACGGCAGGGTCACCGATGAGGGTAGAACCTGCATCATAGATAAAAACGGCCGGATAATCTTCTCCTCAGATGATGAGGGTGAACTCAAGACTCAGACCATGCTGGGAGGGAAAGAAACCAGCGACAAGGGACTTCTTAACCTTACAATGAAAGCAATGAAGGGCGAGAATGGACTTGAACTTTTGGATATTGATGGAGAGAGCAGCTACGTGGCATTTTACCCTATCGAGTGCGTTGGCTGGACCCTTGTTTCCATCATGCCAGAGAAAACAGTTCTTGCTCCAAAGGAGAATCTTTTAACCTTTATCAAAGAGAGCCACCAGAACGAAGCTGATGAGGTGGCAAAGGCCACAAGGTCAGCTCTTGTCACCATGCTGCTCCTTATTGTGTTCCTTGCTGTTCTTTCAGTATTTTTATCCAACAAGCTCAGCAAACACCTTGTTATGCCAATAGCTCTTTTGACAGAGAAGGTCCATGATCTTGACGGAGATCAGCTGAATTTCGAGTGGTATGAGAACACCGATGACGAGGTTGAGGAACTGGCCAGGTCCTTTAAGTTCATGACCCAGAGGATGCAGACCTACATTGATGACATTCAGACGGTAACTGCGGAAAAAGAGAGGATAGGAACGGAGCTGTCTCTGGCCACCAGGATACAGGCAGGAATCCTTCCCCATGACTTCCCGGCTTTCCCTGACAGAAACGAGTTTGAGCTTTACGCGCTGATGGAGCCTGCAAGGGAAGTGGGAGGCGACTTCTACGACTTCTTCCTTATTGATGACAATCATCTGGGACTTGTAATGGCCGATGTTTCAGGTAAGGGTATTCCTGCAGCTCTTTTCATGATGATCGCCAAGACCATCCTTCAGAGCTGTGCAATGCTTGGTAAAGGCGCAGCTGAGACCCTTGATAAGACCAACGAGGCCCTTACCTCCAACAATCAGACGGGAATGTTTGTGACCATATGGTTTGGAATCCTTGAGATATCAACAGGTAAGCTATCCTGCGCCAATGCGGGACATGAATATCCTGTTATCAAAAGAGCAGGCGGAGAGTTTGAGATTTATAAGGACAAGCACGGCTTTGTTATCGGCGGAATGGAAGGAACCAGGTACAAGGAGTACACGATCCAGCTTGGCCACGGAGACAGGATCTTTTTATACACAGATGGTGTTCCGGAGGCCACGAATCCGGACGTTATGATGTACGGTACAGACAGGATGCTGGGAGCACTTAACAGGGAAGGTGATGTATCCCTTAAGGAACTTTTGGACAATGTCTGCTATGACATAACTGACTTTATCAGAGATGCAGAGCAGTTTGATGATCTTACAATGATGTGCCTTGAATACAAGTGACGATTATGGGCCTTTTGATGTGGCGGGTTGAGTTGGTTCTTGAAAGGAGAGCTTGTGTATGGAAAAGAGGTTTTTCGATGCGGGTATAAGTGGCATAATCCCAACCGGGTTGCCGGGAGGATTCTTTGTTTATGAAGCTACAGGCTCAGAGAGCATTCTTTATGCAGGTCCAAATGTCCTTGCGCTTTACGAATGCAAGAACATGGGCGAGTTCATAGTTCACACCGGTGGAACCTTTAAGGGAATGGTACATCCGGAGGACTACAACAAGATCCAGAACCAGATCCAGGCCCAGACCATCTTTGGGGAAAAGAAACACGACTATGTCCGCTACCGTATCGTCACCAGGAACGGAATCATAAGATATGTAGAGGACTTTGGCCATCTCCTTCACAGGGATGATGGAAAGAGCTACTACTATGTCTACATTGTGGATGTGGATCAGAATGAATACTACAATAAGAACCGCAATTCCTTTGCTGAGGCGGAGATCCTGTCTGCTAACAAAGACACCGACGACCTTACAGGTCTTTTAAACATGTCCTTTTTCTACCAGAAGACCCAGATGTTTCTTGGGTCCTATGAGAGCTGGAGAGAGGACATTTCTTTTATTCACTTTGATATCCCAAACTTTAAACTATTCAACGAGAGAAACGGCTTTAAGCTTGGTGATGAGCTACTTTGCGATATGGCCAAGGCTATAAGGGAGTCATTTTCCACAGGCGGCATTGTGGCAAGATTTTCAGATGATCACTTTGTTGTGTGCACTACAGGAAATCACGAGAGTGTCATCCAGAAGGTTGAGAAGGTATACAAGACAATGCTCCTTGCTGAAGACGTTAACAAGAAGGTCAGGATCAAGGCAGGAATCTATTATCTTGACGACAGGAGAGCGGAGATCGGTCTTGCCTGCGACCATGCCAGACTTGCATGCAATTCCATAAAGAGCAGGCACGACATCAATTACTGCGTCTATGACGAGATGCTTCGTGAGAACCTGCGCAAGCAGCAGTACGTGATCGACCATATTGATGAAGCTATAGAAAACGGATATATAAAGGTATATTATCAGCCTGTTATCAGGGTTAAGACCGGGGAGATCTGTGGCTATGAGGCCCTTGTAAGATGGATAGATCCCAAGATGGGAATGCTCTCTCCGGGTGACTTTATAGATACCCTTGAGCAGTTCCATCTGATCCACCTGGTGGATAAATACGTGGTAAGAAGGGTCTGTGAGGACTATGCACAGATGAAGAAGGATGGAAAAGAGATTGTGGCGGTATCTGTAAACATCTCAAGGCTTGACTTTGAGCTGTGCGACATTTTCGGATATGTGGAGAGCACCAGGGAAGAATTTGGAATCCCAAGGGATATGCTGGACCTTGAGATAACCGAGAGCTCTCTTAACGAAAATGAGAGCTACATCAGGACTGAGTGCGACAAGATGAGAGAGATGGGATATCATGTCTGGATCGATGACTTTGGAAGCGGATACTCATCCCTTAACACAATAGCCAACTACAACTTTGATGTCCTTAAGCTTGATATGGTATTTCTTAGAAGCTTTGACAATAACCCAAGGACAGGCAAGATCATGAAGTATATCGTAAAGGGTGCCAAGGCAATGGGAGTATCCCCTCTTTGCGAGGGTGTAGAGACGGAAAATCACTTTAATTTCCTTAATGAGATTGGGTGTGAAAGGGCGCAGGGGTACTACTTCGGAAAGCCCATGCCAATGGAGGAGAGCAGGATATTTACCACCGGTAAAGGCCTTGTCTGGGAAAAGCAAAAATGTTAAAAATTGAATGATACGGGCCGGTCCTTTGGGCTCCATAATACCTTACTCCTCAGCATTTGTCGGTATGTGGCCCAATTAGTTTTTCCATCCAGACCATGTTGTACCATTTTCCAAATTTCAGGCCGCACTTGGTGAATTTGCCATTGAGCTTGTAGCCCATTTTTTCATGGAATTTTACGCTGGCGAAGGTCAGGTGCGTATCCTCTTCGTCGGGATAGCCAATGCAGGCGTAGAGGTTTAGAAGGCCCTGGGATTTTAGCCGGCTCTCCAGCTCTTCGTAGAGCATGCGTCCAAGGCCGGCACCTCGGGCATCCTTGTCCAGGTAGATGCTCATCTCAGCGCACCACTGGTAGGCAGCTCTTTCATGGAAGGCGCTGGCGTAGGCGTAGCCCAGGATCTTACTTCCATCCTCTATGACAAGATAGGGGAAGCGTGTAAGGATCTTGCGGATGCGGCCTTCAAACTCTTCTACTGAAGGTGTGTCATATTCAAAAGTGATCGCGGTCTCCCGCACATAATAGTCGTAAATATTAAGCAGGGCAGCAGCGTCATCCGGCGTCGCTGCCCTTATTTTCATGTCTTGTGGTTGCATTGTTCTCGTCTCTCTTTAGTTGCTGTTTTTAAAATCAATGATACCACATTTTTATCAACCTACAACCTCAGATCCAAGAAGAGAAGCAAGTCTTAAGAATCCACAGTAGCCCTTTTCGTCAAGGAGCTTTGTTACGTCATAGCCCCTTGGAATAACGACTCTGAGCATCTGGCCGCCATATGGGAAGAGAACTTCCACGTTTACATTCGGATTAGCCTTGAAGGCGCTTATTATCCTTTTGTCAAAGCAGGCCATACGGTTTGTAGATATCCTGAAGGTTGTTCCTGCAGGAGTTGCAGCAACGTTATTTACGATAGCGTTCTGGTACTGAACAGGTGTGAGCTGAGTAATGTTAAGTGTTACTGCTCTTGATGGAGCTTCAGCTCCGGGAACAGCAGGAGCAGCTGGAGTGCCTGAGGCAGGCGTGCTCACTACTACAGCGTCTGAAGGAATCTCTGAAGGAGAAGCGGAATCTGAATTCTGCGAAGTCTCAACAACTAAAGATACCTGTGACTCGGGAACGCCGGTTGCTTCAGCTATTTGACGTCTGATTGCCTTAAGGTACAGTCCGCCTTTGGTATTGGTAAGGACAACTCTATAAATTGCCATGCCTTCAGAAGTAGTGGTATTAAGCGGTGTAACCTGGGCAACAGGTGTTGATTCGTATGATTCTGTTTCCAGGGAGTAGTTAGGATCCAGATATACCAGGAAACCGGAGTCGGGATTTGCAGCAAGGCTTTCGGGTGAAACATATTTAGTAACCATTGACCTTATGCTCTGATTGATCGAAGCGTTGCTTCCTGATACGTTTACCGGAACCATTACTGGGGAATCCATGTGGACTATGTAATTCAGGTGCTCAAGAACGGCATTGTTCATTCGCTGAGCTTCCTCGGGATCGGTAACTCCAAATTCGTCAGATAATACATAAACACCGGGGTTGGCAGCTCCTGATATTCTATAGACGTTAATTTCCGGAAGATAATCTGCAATATTAGAAGAGTCTATATTTCCTGTAAATCCTGTTGCTTTATGAATTCCAAATGATGTTCCGTTTGCGTCGATATATCCGTTAGATGTAAAGGAACCATTAGAGGTGTTAGAGTCAATATACATTTCAACAGCGTATGTTCCGGCATAAATAAAGCTGGAACCTGAAGAAATATTTACGTTCGAGTTTCCCTTGAATTCAACAGCAGTAGTGTTAGAGTTGCCACTCATAGTAACACTTCCGTTGACATTGACTGTACCATTATCTACAGAAATGATAGGGGTTGTGTCGCCGCTAACGGTTCCTTCTATATACACACTACCTTTATCCTTGGCTATGACAGCGGATTCGCCAGTGGCAGTTACATCGTCTCTGTAAGAAACATATTCCGTATCTGTTCCGTTTCCTACTGCCACAACATTATCGTGTCCCTGATCCTCCGGAGTCCAGGAATATGGCGGTGTTGGATCATCTGCAAAAGCAGTGGTGGGGAACATGGTAATCGCTAACGGAATAGCGACTACAGTTGAAGCCAGTCTTACTAGTGATTTTTTGCGCATTATAATATACCCTCCTTAACAATACTTTCATCCCACAATAGACTAGAAAACGTCCATAAAAATCATATCGCGCATGGTCATAAAAAACAACAGAAAAACTGTAAAAAAGTTAAAATATGAGAGTAAAAAACAGGAATGAATTTAACTGATATTTATAGCAATAATTGCCGTTATGCGATAAAATATCGTTATGTGCTGCCTGGGAGTTTTGCATCCCCGGCTAAAGAGCATTTTTATTCTACAGAACGGGGGAAATACAATGTCTACAATACCTTATAAAATCTACCTTGAAGAGTCGGAGATGCCAAAAGCGTGGTACAACGTCAGGGGCGATATGAAAAAGAAGCCTGCTCCAATCCTTAATCCCGGAACACTTCAGCCTGTTACCTTGGATGAGCTTTCAGGGATCTTCTGCAGAGAGCTTGCAGAGCAGGAACTGGACGACACTTCAAGATTTATCGATATTCCTGAAGAGATCAGGAACTTCTACAGGATGTACCGTCCATCACCCCTTGTAAGAGCATACTGCCTGGAGGAGAAGCTTCAGACACCTGCCCACATCTACTATAAATTCGAGGGAAACAATACTTCAGGAAGCCACAAGCTTAACTCCGCTATCGCTCAGGCGTACTACGCCAAGAAGCAGGGCCTTAAGGGCGTTACCACAGAGACCGGTGCAGGCCAGTGGGGAACAGCTCTTTCCATGGCTTGTTCATATTTTGATCTGGACTGCCAGGTATATATGGTTAAGGTATCCTACGAGCAGAAGCCTTTCAGGCGCGAAGTAATGCGCACCTATGGTGCCAAGGTAACACCTTCCCCTTCCATGGAGACAGAGGTTGGAAGAAGGATCAACGCTGAGTTCCCCGGAACAACAGGATCTCTTGGCTGCGCTATTTCAGAGGCTGTTGAGGCAGCTACATCCCAGGAAGGTTACCGCTACGTTCTTGGATCGGTTCTTTCCCAGGTACTCCTCCATCAGTCAGTTATTGGTCTTGAGACCAAGGCAGCCCTGGATAAATACGGTATCAAGGCAGACATGATTATCGGCTGCGCAGGTGGTGGATCCAACCTTGGCGGACTTATTGCACCATTTGCAGGGGAGATCCTTCGCGGAGAGAACAATTACGAGATCGTTGCAGTTGAGCCTGCATCCTGCCCATCACTTACAAGAGGTAAGTATGCTTACGATTTCTGCGACACAGGTAAGGTTTGTCCTCTTGCCAAGATGTACACCCTTGGAAGCGGCTTCATTCCATCAGCCAACCATGCAGGCGGACTTCGCTATCACGGCATGAGCAGCGTGGTTTCAGAGCTTTACGATCAGGGCATCCTCACAGCCAGATCTGTTGAACAGACCAGCGTATTTGAGGCAGCTGAAATGTTTGCAAGAGTTGAGGGAATCCTGCCAGCTCCTGAATCAAGCCATGCAATCAGAGTAGCCATAGACGAGGCACTTAAGTGCAAGGAGACAGGAGAGGAAAAGAACATTGTATTTGGCCTTACAGGTACCGGCTATTTTGATATGGTTGCTTACCAGAAGTACAACGACCGTGAGATGAGCGACTATGTTCCAACTGACGAGGAACTGGAAAAATCATTCGCCAACCTTCCCAAGGTTGACAGATAAGGAGAAGATATGGCAAAAGCAGCTAATCCGGAAGAATTTGCAAGATCGCAGGAATCAAAAGGGGAACTGAGATACAAGGAGAGAGGCAGATGGCTTCTTTTCGGTCTTCCCTGGACCTTTACAAAATACGAGATCAGAGACAACGATTTCACTATCATCAAGGGATTTTTCACAGTCAGTGAAAACGACTGCTACATGTACAAGATCAGTGATGTTGAGATCACAAGGAGCTTTATGCAAAGGCTCGCAGGTCTTTCCACCATCATCCTGTACACCTCCGACGTTACAGACAGGACCATTGTCATGAAGAACATCAAGCACGGAAAAGAGATCAAGGACTTCATTCTCCAGGCCTCCGAATCCGCAAGGCTTCGCCGCAGGACAGTGAGCATGCAGAACATCGGATTTGGCGCTGGTGATATCCACGACGTGGATGAGATGGATGACATTTCCGGTCATATCGACAACTAAAAACTTATAAGCTATAGAACATGGGGCTGCGGGCTTTTGATCCGCAGCCTTTTTTATGATATAGGAAATATCTCCGAAATTCCTATATCATAAAAAGCGCTCCGCTATGGATGCGCACTCGCGCGATAGGAATATGTTGCCTTCAGCAACCGCGCTCGGCGCGAGAATGTCGCAAGCGACATTCTTTCTTGTCTGCTGATAATTATTGAAAAGACATTTTGGATTAACCTTAACTGGCTTGTAAGAGTAGGAGATATCATATTAGACACAACACAATATAACAAAAATGCAAATAATAACATATTACATCTGATAAATTGCGGAAAACTAAATTGCGGGCTTGTATTTCTTTTCCCCATATGTATAATCTGTCCTTGTCGGCAATCTGTCGACTAACATCACAGGAATTCTCCTGATGATTTCCATTTTATTATTACTATGCTGTGGCTGGGAGCGCCATGTCTGTTTTGCTGCGATTTCCTGCCATGACACGAAAGAAAGGGAAGGTATGAAATTAACAGAAAAATGGACCAGACAAAACAATTCAGTAAAACTTTTGCTGAAAAAGCTTAAAAGGCATGACACTGTGGTGGTTGCGGCATCAGTGGTGATCGCGCTGATCCTGTGTGCGGGGCTTATTTACCTTAGCACTCCCGTGGTAACAGCAAGTGCCAAGGAGGAACTTAAGCTTACAGAGCTTGAGAACAACGAAAAGACAATTGAAAAGCTTGATGAACTCTCCGGGTATCTTGACGGGCTTGATAAGTCCATCAGCGAGAGCAGGGACACCATGAACAGCTTTTATGAAAAGGATGGCGCAGACAAGCTCATCAGTGAGAAGAACACCAGGGAGATGACAAACACCGTGACCGAGAAGGTTGGGAGTCTTGGAAACGACCTGTCATCCCTTCATGAGACCATAATCCGCACGGGGGCTGACATTGACATTCTTCGTGAGATCATAGAAAAGGGCGGAGCGGACTCAGATAAGTCAATAACTGAAAAGTTTACAAACATATACAACAACCTGGCGGAGATTGAGAACACCTACAACAAGACTCACGAGAATACCAAAAACCTCATCGAGGAAGTCAATAATGCCCTTCAGGACGGGGATAACAAGTTGTCAAAAGAGCTTCTGGAGAGCTACACTCAGCTCCTTTCGAAGCTTAAGGAAGCAAATGATCAGCTTACTGATCAGAATACCGAGAATCTGGAAAACCTGAAAAATGATCTTGTGGATCTAAACGAGAAATTTTCCCAAAGATTAAACCAGCTCTCAGGTGACATGGACAATATGAAGGAGAAACTTGCCTCTGACATTGATGAGCTTGGAACAAGCGTGGATGACCATGTGAATGGCCTTAATTCCAACCTGAACAATCAGATGAACGGGCTGAATTCCAATCTGAATAACCGGATGGATAATCTTGGGAGCAGTCTTAATGATCAGGTAAATGGTATCAATTCCAATCTTAATGATCAGGCGGGTGGAATTAACTCCAACTTGAGCGACCAGGCAAACGGCATCAATTCAAACATTGACAGTAAGGTTGGTAACCTGGGCATAAGCCTGGAGGGCAAGCTGGATGGCGTAAGCAACAATTTTGACAATAAGTTAAATGGGGTAAATACCTCTGTCAACAATGGCATAAAAGGCCTTAATACCAACATCGACAACTACTTTGGCACCATGAACCAGAACCTGGAGGTGGATGTCAAAGAATTAAAAGATCATCTCAGTAAGGAGATTGGCACCGTAAATGATGAACTAAAAAAGGTTTTTCAATTTGTGAGTAGTGGAAAAGAAGGTCTGGCATCCGCATTACTCACAAAAGGCGTAAAGGTCAGGAAGGATGCCACTTTTGCGGAGATAGTCAAGGGAATTCTTGATATTCCACAAAAGATCGTACTGGATAAAGATGATGTTCCGGGAAGGGTCATCTACGATTATCACTATCACCAGGACGGCCTTGATAATGTGTGTGATGAAGAATACGTGACTCCGGACAGGGTGGGAGGATGCTACACAAAAGAGCATTACCATAAGCACACAAGTGCCTGCTACAGTGTTTCCTATACTTATAGCTACTGGACATCCAGCAGCGTGGTAAATCTGCATTATGCAAGGGATGACTGGGATGGAACTCCATTATATCGATTTGAATGCGGCTATTGCGGTGCATCCTTTGAAAACAGTGATCCGGGGCATTCCGAGACCACCTCTGACCCTGGAGTTGCCAACAGCAGGAAAAATCCGGGAACTACAGTGCAGACCAATACCCACAGTACGATAAGCTGTGGTATTAACGAAGGAACATTTGTGGGATACGAGAAGGACTGCAATCTGCTCCACGGACAGGTTGTGGCAGCTAAGATAGTCTTTTCAGAGGGCTATGAGGACTACAACACTGTGACAGAGCCAATAAACACTGCAAATATCCTGACTTCCTTTATGATGTCAGTACCTGCGATGAATGCAGGCAGCACTTTTGCAAAAGAGCTTATTACTGCGGATGATTATTTTAATATAGGAGAAAACAGCGATGAAAACAAACGCGATACAGATGAGACAGGAAGCGAAGATGATAAGGGCATATCAGAGGGGACAGGAGGAGAAGATAATAAGGGCACTTCAGATGAGCCAGGGAGCGAGGATGTTAAAGGCATTCCAGATGAGCCGAATGGCGAAGATGATGTTAAGAACAGCGCTGGCAGTGACAGCAGTGATGATACAGCTGCTACTTCGGACAATAATGGTGATGTGAGCAGAGGCACAGATTCCGAAGAAGATGCCGATGCCTCCCAGTAAAGCCACGCTTCCTTGACATTGACAGAGCATCTGCATAGAATAGATGTGTTGTAGTGGTTATAGCACAAAGATATGTGCAGATTGGAGTATATATGACAAAAATTGATATTATTTCCGGCTTTTTGGGTGCCGGCAAAACTACACTTATAAAGAAGCTTTTAAAAGAGGCTTTGGCAGGAACAAAGGTTGTTCTTATAGAGAATGAGTTTGGCGAGATCGGAATTGACGGCGGATTTTTAAAGGAGGCAGGTATCGAGATCACTGAGATGAACTCAGGATGTATCTGCTGTTCACTGGTTGGCGACTTTGAGACATCACTTAAGCAGGTTATGGATCAGTATGCACCGGAGAGGATCCTTATTGAGCCATCAGGAGTTGGCAAGCTTTCAGACGTTATGAGAGCGATCCAGAACATCGCAGATGCCGACGAGAACATGGAGCTCAACAGCGCAGTTACTGTTGTTGATGCAACAAAGGCCAAGGTTTATATCAAGAACTTTGGTGAGTTCTTTATCAACCAGATTGAGAATGCCGGCACAGTTATCCTTACAAGGTGTGACAAGGCAGACCAGAAAAAGATTGAGACAGCAGTTGAGCTTATTAGGGAGCACAACAAGAAGGCAACTATCATAACAACCCCTCTTGATCAGATTTCGGGAAAAGAGATCCTTGATACCTTCGAGGGCAACAACAAGCTTGAGGCTGAGATGCTTAGGCTGATCATGGAAGAGGAGGAGCATCACCATCATCACCACCATGACCATGGCAGCAAGAAGATCGTGAAGGAAGACGGTTCTGTGGTCTATATTTCAGGCGGCGAGGATGACGTGTGCGAGTGCCACCACCATCACGACGATGATGACCATGATCATGAGTGTTGTCACCACCATCATGATCACGATGAGCACGATCACGACCACGAACATCATCACCACGATCACGACGAGCATGACCACGACGATCACGATCACGACCATGAGCATCATCACCACGACCACGATGAGCATGATCATGACCATGAGCATCATCACCATGACCACGACGAGCACGATCATGACCATGAACATCATCACCACGACCACGACGAGCATGATCATCACCATGATGCAGCAGATGTCTTCATCAGCTGGGGCATGGAGACTCCTCTTAAGTACACAAAGGAGGAGATTGAGCAGATGCTTGGTAAGCTTGAGGATGAACAGACCTACGGAATCGTCCTTCGTACCAAGGGGGTTGTTCCAAGCACAGACGGTTCCTGGATAGAGTTTGACTACGTTCCCGGAGAAGCCGATGTAAGAAGCGGATCTGCTGATGTAACAGGTAAGTTCTGTGTAATTGGTGCAGAGCTTAAGGAAGAGAATCTTGAGAAGCTGTTCAGAAGGATATGATGAGGAACGAGATGATGAAGCCGGTATATATTATTAATGGTTTTTTGGATGCAGGTAAAACTGACTTTTTCAGATATACCATCGCCCAGCCCTATTTCAGGACCAAGGGCAAGACTCTTCTCATAGTATGTGAAGAGGGTGAGAATGATTATGAGGAGAAGCTCTTAAAGAATACCAACACAGTAGTGGAGTTCATTGAGGACGAAGAGGACTTTAATCCCGATGCCCTTGTGGCTCTTGATGCCAAGCATAACCCTGAGCGTATCCTTGTGGAATACAACGGAATGTGGAACTTCAAGAACATGAGGCTCCCTGTAATGTGGAACCTTGAGCAGCAGATCACAGTCATCGACTGTTCAAGCTTTGAGCTGTACTTTAGCAATATGAAATCACTTCTTGCTGAGCAGATAAGGAACTCAGACCTTATCCTGTTCAACAGATGTGACGGACTTGCCGACAACCTTCCTTCCTACAAGAGAAATGTCAAGGCCATCAATCAGAAGGCAGACATTATCTTTGAGGACAAGGACGGAGAGGTGGATGTAACTCTTGATGAGGATCTTCCTTTTGATCTTAACGATGATCCCATTGAACTCAACAATTATGGATATGGCATGTTCTATCTGGATGCCCTTGACCATGTTGAGAGATATGAGGGCAAGACTGTTAAGTTCAAGGGAATGGTGCTTATTCCACCGGAGTTCCCTGATAACAGATTTGTTCCGGGAAGAATGGCAATGACCTGCTGTGCCCAGGACATGCAGTTCCTTGGCTTTGCCTGTGAGTATGATAAGGTAAGTGAACTTAAGGAAAAAGAGTGGGTTACAGTCACAGCCAAGGTAGTTAAGCAGTTTGTTCCGGAGTATCAGGGAGAGGGCCCTGTGCTTGTGGCAACAAGCGTTGAGAAGACAACTGAACCTGCCAATCCAGTAATAGATTTTTCTAATCCGGAGCAGTAAACATGTTTAATTATCAGCCAATACAGTGGCTATTTCTATTTTTCTTTTACAGCTTTGTGGGCTGGTGTTTTGAGTCAGCTTACGTGACAATAATGGAAAAACATCCGGTAAACAGGGGGTTCATGCGTGGACCCTTTTTGCCGTTATATGGTTCCGGCGGGATCATGATGCTGGTAGTGAGTAAGCCTTTCTATGACAATGTTTTTCTTGTTTACATAGCAGGCTGTATAGGTGCAACGACCCTGGAATATGTGGTTGGTGTCACCATGGAAGCTCTTTTCAAGGTCAGGTACTGGGATTACTCCCATAAGAGGTTTAACATTAAGGGGCACGTGTCGCTGGAATCCTCACTGATGTGGGGAGTGTGTACAGTGGTCTTCACCCACTACCTCCAGCTTCCTATTGAGAAGATCATCCTTTCCATTCCCTATAACTTCCTGACGGTGTTTACCGTGGCGCTGACTGTTATTGTCAGCTGCGATTTTGTGCTGGCCTTTAAGACTGCTCTTGACCTTAGAGACGTGCTTATCTACATGGAGAAGGCCAAGGCCGAGATGAGCAGGATGCAGAAGCGCCTGGATGTGATCATTGCTTTTAAGGGCGAGGATGTAAAAGAGGGAATTGCAGACAGGGTAGAAACAATCGGAAACACTGTTGGTTCCATCGGCTCCGGAATATATGACCGTGTGGACTCAATAAGTGACTCCCTTGAGAATACCTTTAAGGTTGTAAAAGAGAAGATTGCTCTTGATCCTGCATCCTATGCAAGGGGTGTAAGAGAGGAAGTTACAGAGCTCTATGCCAAGTACAGGGTGGTTATGTCAAAGGTTACCCCTGCTCCTGTTAAGAACTTTTTTGAGTGGTACAGAGAAAGAACTATCGCAGGAAACCCCACCATGTCTTCTGTAAGATTTAAGGGAAGCATGGATGAGTTAAAAGAAAAGGCTGAAAAGGCCAGAGTATTTGCAACAAGCAAGGCCTCTGCCGCAGTTAATGCTTTCAAAAAAGAAGATTGATATAAAAAATGACCGGGTATGTTATCCATACCCGGTCATCGTTATCTTTGTGTAATCAGATTAAGCCATCTTGTTTACTGCAAGTGCAAGACGAGAAACCTTTCTTGAAGCAGTGTTCTTCTTGATAACGCCCTTAGACTCAGCCTTGTCGATTGCTGATGTAGCAGCAAGGAGTGCCTTAGCAGCCTCGTCCTTGTTACCAGCCTCGATAGCTGTACGTACCTTCTTGATCTCTGTCTTAACTGCAGACTTGATCATCTGGTTCTGAGCTGCCTTCTTCTCGTTAACTAAGATTCTCTTCTTGGCTGATTTAATATTTGCCATAATTACCTCCGAAATCAATCAATAAATGAAAAATTATTAGAATGTTCGTGTGCGCATTAAGCCGGACACGGACAGTTAATGCCACATACGCTAGATATTTTAGATTAAAATCTAGAAACTGTCAATAGATTTTGATATAATACACCGAGTACAATAGAACGATATTTATGAAATATACGAGGAATACAAAGTGGATCAGAGTAAAATAAGAAATTTTTGCATCGTTGCCCATATCGATCACGGCAAATCAACCCTTGCAGATAGAATGATAGAAAAGACGGGTGTTCTGACTCTAAGAGAGATGCAGAACCAGGTCCTTGACAATATGGATATTGAGAGGGAAAGAGGTATCACCATCAAGTCCCAGGCAGTCAGGATGATATATAAGGCCAGGGACGGGCAGGAATACACCTTCAACATGATCGATACCCCCGGCCACGTGGATTTTGGATACGAGGTTTCAAGAAGCCTTGCAGCCTGTGACGGTGCTATCCTTGTGGTTGATGCCACCCAGGGAGTTGAGGCTCAGACACTGGCCAACGTTTATATGGCCCTTGACCATGACCTTGACGTTTTCCCTGTCATCAACAAGATAGACCTTCCAAGTGCCATGCCCCAGGAAGCCAAGGATGAGATCGAGGACGTGATCGGAATCGAGGCCCAGGATGCACCCCTGATTTCCGCCAAGAACGGGATCGGTATTGAGGATGTCCTTGAGGCAGTAGTACAGAAGATCCCTGCTCCTACAGGTGATCTGGCAGCTCCCTTAAAGGCACTTATCTTTGACAGTATTTACGACTCCTACAGAGGAGTGATCGTATTCGTAAGAGTAAGGGATGGCGTTATCAAAAAGGGTATGAAGGTTCGCTTCATGGCAACTTCCGCAGAGGCAGAGGTGGTTGAGGTTGGATATTTTGCTCCCGGAAGCTTTATCCCAAGCGAAGAGCTCTCTGCGGGAGATGTTGGATATTTTACAGCTTCCATCAAGAACATTCAGGACACAAGAGTCGGGGATACGGTAACAGACTCAGACAGGCCCTGCGAGGCAGCCCTTCCCGGATATAAAAAGGTAATGCCCATGGTTTACTGCGGACTTTATCCTGCAGATTCAGCCCATTATTCAGATCTTCGTGACGCCCTGGAAAAGCTCCAGCTCAATGATGCTTCTCTTTTCTATGAACCGGAGACCTCCCAGGCCCTGGGATTTGGCTTCAGGGCAGGCTTCCTTGGACTTCTGCACCTTGAGGTTGTTCAGGAGAGACTTGAGCGTGAGTACGACCTTAACCTTGTGACTACAGCGCCTTCCGTCGTCTACAAGGTCCACAAGACTGACGGGGAGGTATTTGACCTTACCAACCCCACAAATCTTCCTGATCCCTCAGAGATAGATTACATGGAAGAACCTATCGTAAACGGCGAGATCATGGTTACCACAGACTACGTGGGAGCTATTATGCAGCTTTGCCAGGAGAGGAGAGGCAAGTACCTCAGTACCGACTACATTGAGCAGACAAGGGCAATACTTAAGTATGAGCTTCCGCTTAACGAGATCATCTATGATTTCTTTGATGCATTAAAGTCAAGGTCCAGGGGATACGCTTCCTTTGACTATGAACTTAAGGGCTACGAGAAGTCCGACCTTGTGAAACTTGATATCCTCATCAACAGGGAAGAAGTTGACGCCCTTTCCTTTATTGTCCACAAGGACGGAGCCTATGAGAGAGGCCGCAAGATGTGCGAGAAGCTTAAAGAGGAGATCCCAAGGCATCTGTTTGAGATCCCTATCCAGGCATCTGTTGGGGGCAAGGTTATCGCAAGAGAGACCGTCAAGGCCTACAGAAAGGATGTCCTTGCAAAATGCTATGGTGGTGATATCACCCGTAAGAAGAAGCTTCTTGAGAAACAGAAGGAAGGTAAAAAGAAAATGCGCCAGATCGGTAATGTTGAAGTTCCCCAGTCAGCATTCCTCAGCGTCCTTAAGCTGGATAATACAGATTGATAATATAATAGCGTTTTTTATAGCCTCAGTATTGGAATACCAATGCTGAGGTTTTTTGTTAAAAAAATATAAACAAAAAATTATCAGTTTATAAATTCACTCATAAATGTGTATTAAATGACAAAATATGATGCAAATATGATGAAGTTTATGATTGCTGAAAACTATAATTGAATTGAGCAAAGGAAAATACGTGTATTTACTATGCTTGTAGGAAGGAGTTACACATACATGAAAAGTAGAGGACTTATGAACAAAAAAGTTATTTCAGCTATGACCGTGGGTATCGCGGCTATGATGGCTTTGCAGGCACCAATGGTGGCATGTGCAGAAGATACCCCGGGATCCGATCCGGGTAACGGAACAGGTGAACAGGGAGTAGCTCAGAATGTGAATACCTCTGCTCCTACAGATGGATCAATAACTCAGACTTCCCAGCAGGAGCCTACATTTGAAGAGGCTGTTGATGCTGCAGAAAAGCAGGCTGACGTAGCTTATGCAGCATGCATAGATCAGGGAACTTCAGCAAGCGCTCCTGCAGTTACATCGGGCGGCGCAACAGCAGAAGTTCAGCTTGGTGGAGCTGACAAAGAAGTTAAGGAAGCAGCAAAGATCATTCTTAATGGCGATGCAGAAAATAATGTGCCTGCAGCCGGATCTGAGTCTGCTACTTCGAATAATGCTAAGACTGCAACTGATAACCTTATAAAAGCAGCAGATCTTGTTCTCAACGGCGATGATGGACTTGATGAAAACGGCAATCAAAGGTTTGATGAGAATGGCCAGCCTGTAGCTCCCACTGATTCAGCTATGGATCAGATTAGTGCAGCCGGAACTGCCATTAAGAATGCAAAGTCAGATCTTGAGGCCGTAGAGCAGTCAGAAAAAGATGCACAGAAGGCATATGATGAGACCTACGTTAAAGGCGCCAAAGAATATCAGGATGCAAAAGAGGGAGAGCCTCAGAATCCTTATGATGATGTGACAGGCACATTTAAATCAGCTATTGAAAATGTAGCAGATGATGACAATGGCGCTAAGGGTATTGTTTCTACAGGCAAGAATATCGATGATACGATAAAGGATATCGACGATAAGTCAGCAGAATTTATTAACGCCATAAAGAATGCTGCAACCGATGAAGAGCTTGAGGCAGCTAAAAAGAATTTTGATGGTCTTATGAGCGGAGACGGAGAAGCTCTTAAGGGACTTATCACTTACTATGGAAACCTCTGCGATAAGTACGAGAAGGCAGCAGATAAGCTTGAAGCAGCTCAGAAGATCCTGGATGCTAAGCAGAGTGACTTTGAAGAAAAACAGGCGGCTCTTGAAAAGCAGGGTGCTACCGGAACTGATCTTGCCAATGCAAAGAAAGAGGTCGGAAAGGCAGCAGATGCAGTGGAAGCAGCACAGGAGCAGGTTACTGGTCTTGATAAAGCTCTTAAGGCAGTTGAGGGAGTTCTTCCTAAGAATGACGCCCCTGTAACTTCTCTTGAGGGTGTTAGGGATGATTGGAACAACAAGTTTGGTACAACCAATAATACTTATGCAGGTCCTCGCGGCGTAATGGATGAAATTCTTAAATACTATTTCATTCCTGAAGTCCTTGGAGTAAAGATCATCAATGATGATGCTGCATATCCGGTTAGTGTTAATCATATATCCAGACCTTCAGGAAAGTCCTCTGAGTTTAATTACACCGTAGTTCAGTATTCCTATTATGACGACAATGGTGATATCAAGCAGGGTGAAAAGTATTTCAACTGGGATTCAATTGCGAAAATAAACTATGATAATCAGAACTTGGATAAGAACAAAGTTTCTGAAGCCGGAGCAGGAATAGTAATCTATGAGAAGTCAATTAGTGAGATTGACTCCACTTGGGCTTCAAAGACTGCCCTTGAGCGGATGGATGAGATAGCTAAAACTGATACGGAGAAGAAATACTGGAGAAATCTTGGAAAGGCTGAAGAGGGCCCTATAACAGACCCTGATATAAATAATAACCGGGCTCGTGGCATACAGCAGGGAATGGATATTCTCTATTCTTACACTGACAAGGATGGCAATCGTCAGTATGTTTCCCAGTTTGAGCTTTTTGGAGGATATCCGCCTCTGGTAAGAGGAACTATTGGAACTTACAATAGTGAAGGAGATCTTACCGATAAGAACAACAAGAAGATCATTAGCCCTGTGCTTACTGAGTACACTCGTGAAGATGGAACCAAGGGATTTAAGAGCGTATTTACCGGCATAGAATATGATAACCTTATACTTGCTACCAAGCAGAATCAGAACGGACTATACCTTGGTAGGAATGCCAATAATTGCCTGATAATTGGTGACAACGCGACTATTGCAAATGTACTTAAAGATACTAGCTCCAATACATATAAGAACGTTATCGGACCTAATGGAAACAATTTCCACGAGAAGAAGATTGAAAAGCTCATTGCTGACAACAAGAAGTTAAACGACTTTATCTCAGCAAACACAGCATCTAACCTTACTAAGGAGAACAGCCAGTACGCTGCATACAGAAAAGAAGTTGATGATGCAGTGGCAGCAATCCAGCAGGCAGATACCGAGATCGGAACTCTTACAGAAGCCATTGACTGCATAACAGTTAACAGCCAGAGAAAGGCTAAGACCCAGCTTGCAAGGGAAGTCCTTGGAGTAGCTAATCTTTCCACATACCTTGGCATCAATGTTTCTTCAAATGACCTTACAATGGTACAGCTCATTAACGAGCTGAACACCATGAAGAAGGACTGGAAGCAGAAGAAAGCTAATGCAGAGGCTAAGCTTGATACATATGAGCAGCTCAAGAAGGATGCCAAGGACGCATATGACACATCCGTAGAGAGGCTTAATCCACCTGCTCCTGCACCAGGCACAGGTGATGCAGGCACAGCAGATGCTCCTGCCGGAGCAGGCGGTGGCGGTGCAACAACGGACGCACCTGCTATAGCATACGCAGCTCCTGCCGTAGTTCCTGCAGCAACAGGCGCATTGACCCCCGGAGTTCTTGCAGCAGGCGGTCAGGGCCAGGGAGCAGCTCCTGCAGCCAACGCAGGCGGAGCGGTTCTTGGAGAGCGCAGGGACGATACAAAGACTTCGGCAGTAAAGGACGAAGTTAAAAAAGCACCGGAAACACCTGATTCAAACAAAAAGAATCCTGTTACCAAGAAGCCTACAGCAAACATCAAGGACAACGGTGTTGCTCTTGCAGATCAGATTCCAACAGCTGAAGATGGTATGAACTGGTGGTGGCTGCTGGTGGTTGCACTTCTTGGTATGGCTGGCAAAAAGATGTACGACGAGCACAAGAAGAAAATGGAAGCAGGAAAAGTCGAGATCAGGAAGGATTGAAGAAGATCAGTGCTTGTTTTAGCCAATTAATGCTCCATCTGTGGTAGAATAGTTTTTATGAAAAAAGAACTATCAATTTATGTACACATACCCTTTTGTGAAAGGAAGTGCCTTTACTGCGACTTCCTTTCTTTTTATGCAAAAAAAGAGAGGATGGCAGAGTATTTTAAGGCTCTTTCCAGGGAAGTGGAGAGCGCAGCCAAGAAGTATGGAAGCTATCAGGTTAAATCAGTTTTCTTTGGGGGCGGGACTCCCTCTTTTCCGGATGCATCCATGGTTTGCGGTGTGCTTGGACTTATAAAGGATAAGTTTGAAGTGACAGGGGAGTGCGAGATCAGTATTGAGGCCAATCCTGCATCGGCGATCTATGACAAGCTCCTGGCTTATAAAAGGGCGGGCTTTAACAGGCTCAGCATCGGAGCCCAGTCATTAAACGACGGGGAGTTAAAAAAACTTGGAAGACTTCATGACAGCCGCATGCTCTACGAAACCTTTGAGGATGCAAGGCTGGCGGGCTTTGACAACATCAACGTGGATGTGATGAGCGCGCTGCCTGATCAGAGCCTGCAGTCTTACATGAGGACTCTAAGAAGAGTGGTTGAAATGGGGCCTGAGCACATCTCGGCCTACAGCCTGATTGTGGAGGAGGGAACGCCGTTTTATGATATGGAGCTTCACCTTCCCGATGAGGATACAGACAGGCTCATGTACCACGAGACCAAGAAATATCTCGCGGATCACGGCTATCACAGGTATGAGATATCCAACTATGCAAGGGATGTGGTTGGCGGCGATTCTCCTGCAGGAGCAGGAAACGATAAGCCTTCCGGTTGCAGCAAGGAGAGATACGAATCAGTTCATAACAAGGTTTACTGGCAGCGGGGGAATTACCTGGGCCTTGGACTTGGGGCATCTTCCATGGTTGAGAATGTCAGGTGGAGCAATATAAGGGATATTAATGAATACATAGATATGTGGATAAATGGAAGGCAGCAGGATACTGTTTGCACTGACAACAGTGCACCTGCAGGGCATCATGACGCCCTCTTCACCGAGGCTATGCTTACTGCAGAAAACCGGGAGGAGCTCTCAATCCAGAGCCAGATGGAGGAGTTCATGTTCCTGGGGCTTCGCATGGTAAGGGGCGTTAGCGTTTCAGAGTTTAAGAGGCTCTTTTCCAAGGATATTTATGAAGTCTATGGGGATGTGATCGATAAATACGTGAAGTCAGGGCATCTGGAGCTTGTGGAAGAAAAGCACCAAACGGGTGATTCTGCGGAAAACTGCGGCGATGGAGCGCCTTTTGAAAGCTACCTGCGCCTTACAGACGAAGGGCTGGATGTCAGTAACACAGTGATGGCGGAGTTCTTGCTGTGATGTTTTAGATCAATGATCAAGGCTCTATCCATGCCTGCTACTTGAATTATAAGCCTGCCCCAATGCATATCACCAAAATATCTTTTGACCATCAACTTTAAACATGAGAAAATATAAGAGTCCACCACTTCGCGCGAAAAATGCCGGGGTGACAGTAATGCCGGCAGGGCCGGAGGGAGAAGATAACAGGATCGGGGGATTAACATGAATTACAATTTTTTTGCACTTATTTCCAGAATGAAATATATTGAGCGCTGGGCGCTTATGAGAAATACAAGACCTGAGAACCTGTGCGAGCATTCCATGGAGGTGGCCATGATTTCCCATGCCCTTTGCACAATTGGAAATGTGCGCTACGGCAAAAATCTTGATGCCAACAAGGCTGCTCTTATAGGGCTCTATCACGATGCTTCCGAAATAATCACCGGAGACATGCCTACTCCGGTCAAATATTTTAATGCAGACCTTAAGCACGCCTATAAGGAGGTTGAGGCCATAGCGGATTCCAAGCTCCTTGAAAAGCTTCCGGATGATCTAAGGCCATCCTTTGAAGAGATATTTGTTCCTGCTGATACAGAGGAAGAGAGATACATGAGAAAACTTGTAAAGGCTGCGGATAAGCTCTCGGCCCTGATCAAGTGCATTGGCGAGATGAATGCCGGCAACTCAGAGTTCAGGACTGCCAAGGAGAGCACAGGCAAGTCTATAAGGAGCCTTTACCAGGAGCTTCCTGAGGTCCTTGATTTCGTTAACGAATTTCTCTCGTCCTATGGCAACACTCTCGATGAACTGACTTGAACATTAAGTCTTTATTTTGTGACGCTTGGCGATATAAGATTGATTTTTTATCGTTTCGGCATCATACTAGAATTACACAGAGCATATAGAAAATATAGAGCTTTGGTCTTACGAGATGAAATCCCTTGGCATTGCAGTAGAAGAACTAAAATACGTCTGATAAAGGAGTGTTTTTATGTCACTTATAGAAGATGTTTTAAGAGAAGCAAAGGAAGCAGGTGCATCTGACGTTCACGTAACCGTCGGACTTCCTCCAAAGATGAGACTTAACGGCAAGCTCATCCCCATGGAGAGCTATGGCAAGATGCTTCCACCCAACACCCTTGCTATCGTTGAAGAGATCATGAACGAAAAGCAGAGGGAAAAGCTTGATGAAAACGGACAGTACGATATGTCTTTTTCCATTCCTCAGGTAGGAAGATACAGACTTAACGTTTTCAAGCAGAGAGGTTCATATGCCCTGGCCTTCAGAGTTGTTGCCACCAACATCCCAAGCGCCGAGGCTCTTGGAATCCCTGATACAGTAATAGATCTTTATAAGAAAAAGAGAGGACTGGTGCTGGTTACAGGTCCTACAGGAAGCGGAAAGTCCACAACTCTTGCCTCAATCATTGACCAGATAAACAACAACAGGGAAGCTCATGTTATCACCCTTGAGGACCCTATCGAGTTTACATATCAGCACAGGATGTCTATTGTTAACCAGAGGGAAATTGGAACGGACTCCAACAACTACGCAAGTGCCCTCAGGGCCGCACTTCGTGAGGACCCCGATGTAATCCTCGTTGGTGAGATGCGTGACCTTGAGACCATCAGTACAGCTATTACAGCTGCTGAGACAGGACATCTGGTTCTTTCAACTGTTCACACAATTGGAGCATCCAACACCGTTGACAGACTTATCGATGTATTCCCGTCACATCAGCAGCAGCAGATCAGAATCCAGCTGGCGGGCGTTCTTGAAGCCGTTATCTGTCAGCAGCTTCTTCCTGCAGGAGACGGAGTGTCCAGAATAGCTGCATTTGAGGTTCTTCACATCAACAGTGCCGTTAGGAACCTTATCCGTGAAGGTAAGTCACACCAGCTGATCACCTATATGCAGACCTACAGAAAGCAGGGCATGATCACCATGGATGACGCTATCCTTGAGCTTTACAGGGCCCAGAAGATCACAAGAGAGATTGCACTGCAGTTTGCTCAGGATCCCGAGACCATGCAGAACAAAATGCTCAGATGATTTTTTCTCAAATTAAGAAATTCTTAAAGATTTTTGAATCGACCTGTTGTATAATAAGCAGGTCGATTTTGTTTTTATATCTAAAAAACGCTGTTTGCGCTCTGCAGATGGTGGTTTTCACAACACATTTAAATATATGGATTGCGAGGAAAATGAATGTTCAGTTCAGTTACTTCGGGAGCTGTTGGCGGCATTTCTTCATACCTTATGCAGGTTGAAGTGGATGTTTCCGACGGACTTCCCAGTTTTAACATGGTGGGATTCATGAGCGGAGAAGTAAAGGAAGCAGCTGAGAGGGTAAAGGTTGCCCTTAGAAACGCAGGCTCAAAGATACCTCCCGCCAGGATCACCATCAATTTATCGCCGGTGGACATAAGGAAGAGCGGCGTTGTCATCGATCTGCCGGTAGCAATAGGAATAATGACTGCCATGGGGCAGATAGAACGGGAGAGCCTTGAGGGCACAGTGGTCCTCGGGGAGCTTGGCCTTGACGGAGAAATCAAGCCGGTAAAGGGAATTCTGCCCATAGTAACCAGGGCAAAAGAGATGGGCTATAAAAAAGTCATCCTTCCAAAGAGCAATGCCAAGGAGGGAGCTGTTGTTGAAGGAATCAAGGTCATCGGAGTTTCTTCCCTGCAGGAGACGGTGATGTATCTGCAGGCAGGTGAAGAAGACAGAGATGGGCTCATTGCACCGACTGTCATTGATGTGAAAAAGCTCTTTGAACAGGAACGGGACTACGACAACACTCTTGATTTTGCCGATATCAACGGTCAGTCAGGGGTGAAAAGAGCTGCTGAGATAGCCGCAGCAGGATTCCACCATCTGATGCTTATAGGCCCTCCGGGAGCAGGAAAGAGTATGGTTGCAAAAAGAATACCAACCATCCTTCCGCCTCTTTCCCTGGAGGAAAGTCTGGAGGTTTCAACAATATATTCCGTTGCGGGAATGCTTGGGGAGGATGAGGCCCTGATTACAAAAAGACCCTTTATGAGCACCCATCACCTTGTGACCGAGACTGCTCTTGTTGGTGGGGGAATAGTACCAAGGCCCGGCATAATATCCCTTGCCCACAGAGGAGTACTTTTTCTGGATGAGATGCCGGAGTTTTCACGGGCCAAGCTTGATATGCTGCGTCAGCCCCTGGAGGATAGGAATGTACACATTGTAAGGAATAAAGGGACATACACCTATCCGGCTAACTTTCAGCTTGTGGGAGCACTCAATCCCTGCCCCTGCGGTTATTATCCCGACAGAAACAGATGCAAGTGCTCACCCTCGGAAATAAGGCGATATCTTGGGCATATTTCAGGCCCGATCCTTGACAGGGTCGATATCTGTGTTGAGGCTCCAAGGGTGGATATTTCAGATTTAAAGACCAAAAACAGAAGTGCAAATGAGTCAAGCAGGGCCATAAGAGAGAGGGTCTTAAGGGCCAGAAGGGTGCAGCAGGAGAGGTTTAGGGGCACAGACCTTAAATTCAACTCGGACATGACCCCAAAGGACATAGAAAAATACTGCCCACTGGGGTCAAAGGAAGAAGCATATCTTGAAAGCATCTTTTGCAGTATGGAGCTCTCAGCCAGGGCTTATCACAAGATACTAAGGGTTGCAAGGACCATAGCTGACATCGACGGCTCTGAAAAGATATGTCAGATACATCTCATGGAGGCCGTGGGATACAGGATCACAGACGGAAAATATTACAGTCAGATGGAGGATTAAGATTTGGAAAAAACAGAAAAAGATTATGCGATGTGGCTCTTTAATGTGGAGGGCATCGGAAATGCCAGCGCTGACAAGCTTCTGTGCAGCGGACTTAGCTGCAGGGATGTCTATGAGATGAGCTCAAAGGAGCTCTCCAAGATACTTACCCACAAGCAGGTGCTTGGGGTTGAGAAGGCAAGGCATAGCTGGGACTTTGAAAAGGAGAGAAAAAAACTTGAAGAAAGTGGCATACAGTTCATTTCCAGGATCGATCCTGCTTTTCCGGAAAAACTAAAGAACATCCCCAATGCGCCCTTTGCCATCTATGTAAAGGGCAGACTTCCGGATCCGGGCGTTCCAAGCGTTGCAATTGTTGGCGCCAGGATGTGCTCAGATTACGGAAGGCTTATGGCAAGACAGTTTGGAAGAGACCTGGCAGTAGCGGGAGTCCAGGTCATCAGCGGAATGGCAAGGGGAGTAGATGGGATCGCCCAAAATGCAGCTCTGAACGCAGGGGGGAAATCCTTCGGAGTTCTGGGATGCGGAGTGGATGTCTGCTACCCTCCGGAGAACAGAAAGATCTATGAGGCGCTCTCCCAAAATGGCGGTCTGATATCTGAATATCCTCCGGGAATGCAGCCAATTGCCAACTTTTTTCCCATGAGAAACAGGATCATAAGTGCCCTGGCCGATGTCATTGTGGTGGTAGAAGCCAGGAGAAAGTCAGGGACACTTATTACCGTAGACACTGCCCTTGAACAGGGAAGAGAGGTGTTTGCGGTTCCGGGAAGGGTTTGTGACAGGCTGAGCGATGGCTGCAACTATCTCATAAGCCAGGGAGCAGGAGTGGCCATATCAGCTGCAGATGTGATGGACAGACTCTGGAACATAAAAAGTGACAGCGAAGATGGCAAGGCGCAGGAATCCGGCGCGGAAGAAACTGATAAAAGCATAGAAGCAGAAGACTACAATGCAGATTTAGAGCGGGATGCAAGAGAACCCTCCCTGGAGGAGCAGATCCTGGAAATTGTGGATATTATCCCGGTTTCCAGTTCTTTCATACTGGAAGAGCTCTACAGGAAGGGAAAAGAGATATCAGTTCCGGATCTTTTGACCATGTTAATGGAGTTAACCTACAGTGGAAAGATTGCTCAAAATGGCGCATATTACCGCAAAATAGCATGAGATACCGATTGCGCAAAACGTTACCGACAACGTTTCCGGAAACGTTACCGTTCAAAAAGTCAATGTGCATTTTGTATGAAATTTTCCCGAATTAATCATTAAAAAGTTTTAATTGACAAAAAAATACACAAAGGATAAACTTTTTATGTGAGCAACCGATTGCGCACTATTGCGCGATCACTTATTAACCAAATGGAGGAAATAAATTATGAAAAAGAAATTGGTATCTGTTATGTTGACAGCTGCTATGGGCGCAACCCTTCTTGCAGGATGTGGTGATGGCGCAGCTCAGACCGCAGCTGACACAGCAACTGAGGTTGCAGAGACTGCCACAGAGGTAGCACAGACAGCTTCTGAGGTAGCAGAGACAGCGGAGGAGATCACAGATTACGGCACAGGCGAAGTTAAGGTCTGGGTTGCTGATAATGTAGTTGATTTCACAAACGAGCAGATCGCTAAGTTCCAGGAGGCACATCCTGAGATGAGCGGTTACACATTCACAGTTGAGGCTGTTGGTGAAGGCGATGCTGCCGGAAACATGATCACAGACGTTGAGGCTGGTGCTGACATCTATGCATTTGCTCAGGATCAGATCGCAAGACTTGTCACCGCAGGAGCTCTTGAGGTAGTTGAGGATTCTAACGCAGAGGTTGTTAAGTCAGAGAATGATGCCGGTGCAGTTGCAGCTGCAACAGTTGGCGGAACTCTTTATGCTTATCCTCTTACATCAGATAACGGATATTTCCTTTACTATGATAAGAGTGTTGTAAAAGATCCTTCTACTCTTGAAGGCATCATCGCTGATTGCGAAGCAGCAGGCAAGAACTTCTACTTCGAGATCAACTCAGGCTGGTACCAGACAGCATTCTTCTTCGGAACAGGTGCTGAACTTACATATGATACAAACGATGAAGGTAACTTCACAAGGTGCAACTCAACATATGCTTCAGATAAGGGCGTTGTAGCTCTTAAGGAGATCCTTGAGGTTGCTTCTTCAAAGTCATTCCAGAATGGTTCTTCAGTTTCTAACGCAACTAACTGCGCAGCAATCGTTGATGGTACATGGGATGCACAGGCAGCTAAGGATATGTTCGGTGACAACTACGCCTGTGCTAAGCTTCCTACATTCGAAGGTGCTGACGGCAAGTCATACCAGATGAGCGGCTTTGGCGGATTCAAGCTCCTTGGTGTTAAGCCTCAGGAAGACGACATGAAGCTTGCAGTTTGCGACGCACTTGCTGCATATCTCTCAGGCGAGGAAGTACAGCTTGCAAGATACAACGCAGTAGGCTGGGGTCCTTCAAATGTTAAGGCTCAGCAGTCAGACGCAGTTAAGGCTGACGAGGCTCTTTCAGCTCTTGCTGATCAGCTTCAGTACACAATCCCTCAGGGACAGTATCCTGGAGACTACTGGTCACTTGCAACATCACTTGGTGATTCTGTAATCTCAGGTGAGGTTAAGGCTGATGCTGATGACGCTACACTTATGCAGGTTCTTACAGACTTCCAGACAACATGTGAGTCATATGCTGAGTGATATAGGGATTCAAAGTTATGAAAATTTCATGCTTGCATGACAATTAACATGACCTTGAAGACCGAACATACATGAGGAAGTAGCACGGTAGTGCGGATTCCGAATGTATGTAGGATTGCGAAAGCGTAAGCGGAGCAATCCGTATATCACTCCAATAATTTAACCATTCATATCAGGCTCGGATTCATCATGTTTCCGGGCCTGAATTTAACTAATAAGAAAGTGCTTGTATAAAAGGAGGCCGGAAGTATGGCACAAGGCGCAGGTAGTAATAAAAAGAATGCTTTTGCCGAATTCTTTAAGGCTGTTGGAAATGGCTTTAAGGAGATTGGCACCACGTTCGTTGAGGGAGATTTTAAGACAAAGATCTCATTTCTGATCTTTGGTTTTGGCCCGCTTCTTAGGGGGCAGATTTTAATAGGAGCTGCGCTTCTTTTGCTTGAAGTGCTGTTCTTTTGGTTTATGGCCGGCTTTGGATGGAAATATCTTTCAAAGATCGGAACGCTTGGAACAGTAGCAACCAAGAAGGTTGGACGTAAGACTGTATATGGTGACAACAGCTTTTTGATATTACTGTTCGGAGTGCTGGCTCTTTTCGCCATTCTTGCATTTGTTGCTGTCTGGTATATCAATATCAAGGAGAACCGTAAGGAGGAGCTTATTCTTAAGAACGGGAAAAAACTTCCTTCCAACGACGAAGTTTTCATGTCCCTGTTTGACAAGAACTTCCACAAGACTCTTCTTGCACTTCCGGTTACCGGAATATTTGTATTTACAGTGCTTCCCATTGCGTTCATGATCATGGTTGCCTTTACCAACTATGACAAGAACCATCAGTCTCCATCCAATCTCTTTACCTGGGTTGGATTTGAGAACTTCAAGAACCTGGTTTCATTTTCAGGAGCAGGAATCGGATCAACCTTTACATATGTCCTTATCTGGACACTGCTTTGGGCCTTCCTTGCTACATTTACCAACTATTTCCTTGGACTTGCAGTTGCAATGCTGATCAACAAAAAGGGCATCAGGTTCAAGAAGCTGTGGAGAACGATCCTTGTTATGACAATCGCTGTTCCACAGTTTGTATCACTTCTTTACGTCATGAAGATGTTCGCTAACGACGGACTCATAAACGGATACCTTATCAAGTGGGGGCTTATAAAGAGTTACATTCCGTTCTGGACTGATCCCGTGCTTGCCAGGATCACAGTAGTTGTGGTCAACATCTGGATCGGTATCCCATACATGGTGCTCATTGCCACAGGACTTCTCATGAACATCCCTGAGGATCTCTATGAGAGTGCAAGGATAGACGGCGCCAATCCATGGCAGATGTTTAAGAGCATCACACTTCCATACATGCTGTTTGTCACAGGACCTTTCCTTCTGACACAGTACACAGGAAACTTAAACAATTTCAATGTAATCTACCTTCTTACACAGGGTAAGCCACAGTCTGTCAACCTGGCTGAAAAAGCAGGAAACACAGACCTTCTTATCACCTGGCTGTACAAGATGACAGTCAACGACACCAACTACAGGATGGCAGCAGTGATCGGTATCATGGTATTTGTTGTTACAGCGGTTATTTCCCTTGTTGTTTACAACATGCTTCCATCAGTTAAGGATGAGGAGGGCTTCCAGTAATGAGATCATATAAAACCAAGAAAACAGTAGGCAATGTTTTAACCTATATTTTGCTGGTGATAATCAGCATTATATGGCTATTCCCCTTTGTGGGACTGGTGCTTCAGAGCTTCAGATCATACGCCACAGAGTACGGCGGAATGGTGGACTATCTTGTGCCAAAGCAGTTCAGCCTTGATAATTACAAGTTCCTTTTTGACAAGGCCCAGACCAATTATATTTTATGGTACAAGAATACTATAGTTATCGCTGTGTGCGTGTCTGCCCTTCAGACACTTATTCAGCTGTGCGTAAGCTATGCGCTTTCAAGAATGAGATTTGCAGGAAGGACCTTTCTTATGAGATTCTGGCTGATCCTTGGAATGTTCCCGGGATTCCTTACCATGATCTGCCTGTACTTCCTTCTTAAGCAGTTTGGACTTACACAGGCCGGAGCTATACCGGGACTGATCCTGGTATCTGTGGCAAGCTCAGGAATGGGCTATTACGTATGTAAGGGATATTTTGATACAATACCAAAGGCTCTTGATGAGGCTGCCAGGATTGACGGTGCCACAAGGGCAAGAATATTCCTTACAATGATCATTCCCATGTCCAAGCCTATCATCATCTACACAGCACTGGTAGCATTCATGGCACCATGGTGTGACTACGTATTTGCATCCTATGTGGCCTTCGGCCATGACACCAGCTACAACGTGGCTGTCGGAATGACAAGATGGGTATGGACCAACGACTATCAGGGATATTTCACAAGGTTCTGTGCAGGCGGCGTTCTTGTAGCTATTCCTGTAACACTTCTGTTTATGTTCCTCCAGAAATACTATGTTGAAGGTGTAACAGGCGGAGCAGTTAAGGGTTAAAAATGAATTCGAAAATAACAATTGATGATGTGGCCAGAGCCCTTGGTATCTCCAAGACCACCGTATCCCGCGCTATTTCCGGCAAGGGAAGGGTCGGAGATGATACTAAGCAAAGGGTCATGGAGTTCATCGAAGAGCATAATTACATACCTAACATCAACGCCAGGGCTCTCGCGCAGCAAAAGACCTATAACATCGGCGTTATCTGGCCGGATGATTACAGTGCAGTTGACCTCCCCTTTTTCCACAGATGTATGATCGGGATCAGCGAGATCACATCCAACTATGGCTATGATGTGATCGTGACGCTGGTTTCGGGGGATGATATATCCGGGATCAAGAGGATCATCGACAACCACAAGGTCGATGGGATTATTCTGACAAGAACCCTTGTAAACGATGCTCCCGCTGCTTTTTTAAAGAGCTCAGGCATCCCCTTTGTGGCTGTTGGCAGATCCTATGATGAGGATATTGTCTATGTGGACAATGACAACTTTTCTGCCTGTAAGGAGCTGACTTCCATACTTATTGCCAAGGGACTTAAGAAACTGGCCCTTATAGGAGGGCCTACCAATCACATCATCACAAGGACCAGGCATGAGGGATTTTTGGCAGCCTTTGAAGAAGCGGGGCTTACCCTGGATCAGAGCCTTGTTTATCTTGATGTGGAGAACGTCTCCAAGGTGGGCAACATATTAAAGGAACTGGAAAAGAAGGACATGGACGGCGTTGTGTGCATGGATGATGCCATTGCAGGAGAGGTCATCAGCAGGTGCAGGGACGAGCACATAAGGATACCTGAGGATATCCGCGTGGCTTCCTTCTACAACAGCTCCATACTTGAAAATGCTGTGCCATCAGTTACATCACTGAATTTCAACGACAGAAATCTTGGAGCCAATGCGGCCAAGAGCCTTCTGGACATGATCGACGGAGGTCATGTTTCCAGCAAGACTCTTAGTAACTATGAAGTAATCTTAAAAGAAAGTACAAAATGAGGATTTATAATATATGAAGATCACGAAAGAATCCAAGGTAACCTTTGACCGGATAAGTCTTCTGGTTGATGGAAAGCGCTGGTATCCCATGATGGGAGAGATGCACTTTAGCAGGTATCCTGCCAAATACTGGGAAGAAGAGCTGTGCAAGATGAAGGCAGGCGGGATAGACATTGTCTCTTTATACGTCATCTGGATCCACCACGAAGAGGTGCAGGGAGAGTTTGATTTTACCGGAGACAGAGATCTTAGGAAATTCCTTGAAACGGTAAAAAAATGTGGGCTGTACTCCATCCTCCGCATAGGCCCGTGGGCCCACGGCGAGGCAAGAAACGGAGGCTTCCCCGACTGGCTCCTTGAGGATTCAAAAGCATGCGGCTATGAGACAAGGAGCGACGCCCCTCAGTACCTGTCCCATGTGAGAGCTTTTTATGAAAAGACCTATGAGCAGAGTAGGGGCTTTTTCCTAAAGGACGCAGGCCCTGTTATCGGCATTCAGATTGAAAATGAGTACGGTCACTGCGGCGGAAAAGGCGGAGAAGAGGGCGAGCAGCACATGAAGACTCTTCTTGCCATGGCAAGGGAAATTGGCTTTGATGCTCCCATCTATACAGCAACAGGCTGGGGCGGAGCAGTGACAGGCGGTATGCTCCCTGTTATGGGCGGCTACTGCGAGGCACCCTGGGATCAGAGGACTACAGAAATAGAGCCCAGCGGCAATTATATTTTCACAAAAGAGAGAAATGACCACAATATAGGTTCTGACCACGGCCTTGGCGTGGGGATCACCTTCGATATGGATAAATTCCCCTATCTTACAGCTGAGCTTGGCGGCGGACTTCAGGTCACAAGACACAGAAGGCCTGTGGCCACAGGCACAGATACCGAGGCCATGACCATGGTCAAGATTGGAAGCGGTGCTAACCTTGTTGGCTACTACATGTACCACGGCGGCACCAACCCAAAGGGAAAGTTAACTACCCTTCAGGAGAGCAGAGAAACAGGATATCCCAACGATCTTCCTGTGTGCTCCTATGACTTCAATGCGCCTATCCGTGAATATGGCCAGATGGAGGACACCTACAGGCACACAAGGCTGATCGGAACCTTCCTTCACGATTTTGGTGATGACTTAACTGACATGGCCTACACCCCGCAGCCCGGCAATCCGTTAAAGCCCAATGACCTTAAGAGTCTTAGAACTGCTGTCAGATACAAGACTGATGGGAATATCAGCAGGGGATATCTTTTTGTAAACAATTACCAGAGAAGATATGAAATGGCAGCCCACAAGGATCAGGACCTTAGGGCCTACTCTGAATCAGGGGATGTCCTTGCTGACTTTGGCAAAAGAGATATTGAGGACGGCGACTTTTTCTTTTACCCATTTAATCTTCCTGTGGGGGATAAGGCACATCTGACTATTGATGCTACGCCTCTTTGCATACTTCATGATGCAAACGGCAAGGGCAAGGATGCCTACGTGTTCTATACGGATACTGACAGGGATGCCATTTCAAGCGTATCAGGAGATCTGGATGGGAACAGCATTGTGACCCTTACCAAAAACGAGGCTCTCCACGCTGTAAAGGTGGTTATTGGTGGCAGAGAGCACCTTGTTATTTCAAAGGGCGAGGCTGTCACAGGGGCAGATGGAAGGGTTAGGCTCTTTTATGAAGCTTTGGAGGAAGAGGGCAGCATAAAGCCTGCCTTCAGATGCTTCCCTGAGCTTGACAGGATTCCGGCAGGATTTGAGAGGGCCAAGAGCCTTGGAGCCTGGCAGGAGTTTGTAAGCGGTGATGACTTCGAGGTTTACGAAGGAAGAAATACTATCCTTTGCGATAAAAAGGCCTCCTTCACAAAAAAGAGTGATACGGAATATACCATAACACTTCCCGGTAACCTTGATGGCCTTAATGAGATCTTTGCCAGAATCTATTACGAGGGAAATACTGCAGGGCTCTACAGGGACGGAGAACTGGTTGCAGACAATTTCTACACCGGACAGGAGTGGGAGATAGGACTAAAACGCTTTTATGATGAGTATGGAAGCGGGAACGATATCTCTTTTGACCTTAAGATAGAGCCACTTACGGATAGTGACAGAGAAAGGCTTTATCTGCAGACCTGGCCTTCCATGGAAAATGGCAGAGCAGCGAGATTAGTTTATATTCATTTAATGGTTCAATTCCTTATCGATATTTCATAATTGCATAATTTGACGTATAATAGTGTTATCGGAATTTTGCCCTCCGGTAGCACTATTTTTGCGCTATTGGACAGGGACAAAGCGCCTTAACCATTATTAGAGGACGAAAGATATGGTAGACAGCGAGATCACCATGACCTACTCCGCGATCCTTAGGGATAAGGATGGGAAAAAAGTCATAAGAGTCCAATTTGAGCGAAACGGCAGCACCGGCAGAGCACTTGCTGAAGGGCTTTTGCCTGATGGCGTCATACAGCGCCATGATGGGTTTTCCGATGAAGAGATCAAAGATCTGGAGGAGTATCTGAGAAATAATTCTGACGATATCTTTTCCATGGCAAAAGAGATAAGTAACCCCTTAAAATGGCTATGATCATGATCCGTCCGGAGGCGGCGCATGCATTATATTTATTACTTTGACATCTGCGCTATCTGCATACTGCTTACGATCGCTATAGTTTTTCTGTCCAGAAGGTGGGTTCACGCCTACAGACAGAAAGCTTATGCTATGCTTTTTTGCGCAGTTTTTGCTGCTACCTTTGCGGAAAGAGTAGAGACTTACATGCAGATGCATCCCTCATCTGCCTTCTGGTATCATCCCCTTGAAGTACTGGCGGGATCGGTTTATTTTATTGCCCACCTCGGTTCAGGCTTTTGCTATCTTATATATATCCTTTCTGTCCTTGATATCTATGTGGACCTTAGAAAGCCGTGGGATTTTGTCACTGTCATGCTTGGCCATGTCATAGGAATTGTGCTGGTCATAATCAATCTGTTTGTTCCCGTTCTTTTCCATTATGATGAAAACGGTCTGTACCACAGAGATTTTCTGCTGTTCATTTACTACATCCTTGCAACCTATTATATGTGCTATGGCTGTGGGATCATGTTCAGATACAAAAAACTCATGCGAAAGCGTACCAAGCTGGTGATCCTCTCCTACGTGGTTCTGGTGCTGGTGGGAATCTTGATACAGTTCTTCTTCCCCCAGATCCTTATAGAAAATCTCATGAGCGCCCTTAGCATAACTCTGGTTTATATCTCCCTACAGAACCCCAGTGAGATGGTAGATGAAAACCTTAATATCCTCAACAGAAAGGCTTTTCTTGAGGGACTTGATATAAAGACTGACATGAAAAATTCCAACAGCACAATCTTTGTAACCATCGACAACATCAGAGCTCTCAGCGATGAGATTGGATATGCCCAGGCTCTTAGTGTTATGAAAAAGATAGCTGCTTACCTTAACCGGGTTGGAGGACAGGATTTCAGGCTCCAGACCTATGCCTACAGGTATTCGGAATTCGTATTTGCAGTGACGGTTCATTCCGATGATGAGAAGCGCATTACTTCACTGATTGAGGCCATAGCCTTAAGGCTCCACGAGCCCTGGGAATTTGCCAACATGGCCATAAGGGTTGAGGGACACTGCTTCCATTTAAGCTACCCGCGGGATTATGAAACTGCTGCAGAGCTAATAACCAAGGTGGATGCAGTGGTTGAAAATATCGAGTCTCAAAAGGAAGTCATCGTGGATATTCATAAGGATGGTATAGAAGAACTTACCAGGGTTAGGGACTACGATGTTCTGGCAAGGACCAATATGGATACCAAGACGGCTTTTGTTAAGTTTCAGCCTGTTCTTTCCAAGGTCTATAAGATCAACTACTGTGCTGATGCCTTCTGCTTTTTTATCGATGAAAACGGGAATGAAATTGATCTGAGAGGACACATCCCGGATACAAGGGTCAGCCAGGCTCTTCTGGACACTGATGAGTTTGTGTACAGGAAAACCTGCAGGGCGCTGGCTTTCTGGAATGCGGGAGATAAGAATGGCAAGTACAGGGCTATTATAGGTCTTAGTCAGGGAGAAATATCCCGAAATGATCTTATAAGACGCCTTAAGAAGATCCTCAGGGAAGAGAGGGCAGAAGCTTCCTGGATCACCCTTAAGCTCAGTGAGACCGCCATATCCACAATGAATGCAGTAGCAGAACGCAACTTAAAACTCCTGGGGGATATGAAGTGCTCTATAGTAGTTGACAGGTTTGGAAGCGGCTACGGTGACCTGGATAAGATACTTGCCCTTCCTGTTACTCAGGTTAACATTGACCACGACATTCTGGTAAATGCGGGAGAATCTGAGCTGATGTTTACTGTGGCTTCCGGAATTGTCAATCTTTTCCACGACATAAGCATTTTTGTGGGCGCTACAGACATAGCTTCGGAAAAAGAGAAGGAAACTGCCGAGAGACTTGGCTGTGATTTCCTTACCGGGGACTTCATGGGCAAACCAATGAAGGACAGCTCTTTTGTAAAATATATTGATGCCTATTTTGAAGAGGGATAAAGATGGTGAACGGTTCCGACCCATACAATTATAATATTTATTTTTCCATCGCATCTCTGCTTATAATTTTGGTTGCGCTTGTTATCCACGCCTCGGAGGATGCTTATGACAACAGACAAAAGCAGATCTTCGGGGTTATCATTGCTGATGCCATGGTCCTTAACTGCGCAGGCCTGTTCCATAATCTGTGGCTGCACGTGGGCATAGTAAATGCAAGTGTATCGATTGAGATCAACAATACTGTTGTGATAGTGGAAAAACTCGCCGCTTACACAATGGCTTATGTATCTATGCTCTACATGATGTCTATTTACAGGATTGAGATGGATAAGCTCTATAAAAAGATACTTTTGTTTATCCCTGAAATCTATGCGATCTTTTTCTTTATGACAGGTATTATCACTGATTATTTTTACTACTTCAATGAGGCGGGAGAGTTCCACTACAGCGTGCCCCAGGGATTCACGGTTGGTATTGGCATTTGGGTTTATTTTCCTTTTTCGTTTTATCTGTTCTTTAAATATGCAAGGCATATGAGTACGGAAAAAGAGGTATCCATTACCATATTCATTTTACTGATGTTTATAGCGGTTCCTGTCAGGTTCATTACCATGTCTACCTCGATGTTTGAGTTTGCCGTATCCCTGGCAATCCTTCTTTGCGTGTATACCTTCCAGAATCCCAGTGAGTTCAACGACAGCATCTCCGGAGCCGGAACCAGGAATGCTCTGGATTTTATTGTTAACAACAATCTCATTCAAAAGAAGATGTTTGCAATCTTTGGTGTGTACATCGAAAGACTTGATGTCATAACCGGCGGCCAGTCCCTGGAGGCGGTATCTGAGCTTCTTGGCCAGATAACTTCCTATCTTAGGCAGATGTGCCAGGAGGGCAATATCTTTTTTACGGATGATGGCAATTTCCTTTTGCTGTTCCCCGGAGTTGATCCGGATGACCAGATGATCGAAAAGGCGGCAGAGCAGATAAAAAAGCGATTCAAGGAAACCTGGATGATGAATGATCAGGAGATAAGGCTCTTCCAGCATCCTTACGTCATTGGTTTCCCGGATGAGATAGACACTCTTGATAAATTTAACGAGGTCCGCGGCGTTATAAAGAAATCTATCCTACACCACAACAAGGACGTTCTTAGGGTTTCGGACCTTAACTTAAAGCACGTTGAACATGACAAGAAGATAGATTCCATAGTGAAAAGAGCTCTCGAGGACGGACTTTTAGAGGTTTACTATCAGCCTATCTATAATCCCGAAGCTGGAAAGTTTACTTCTGCTGAGGCGCTCCTTCGTCTCCGGGATCCTCACCTTGGATTTATATCACCTGCAGTATTTATGCCGGTGGCAGAGAGAAACGGTAAGGTAATTGAGATAGACAGCTTTGTTCTTGACAGCGTGTGCAAGATGCTCTCGGATACTGATGCTGTGTACCATGGGCTTCAATATGTGGAAGTCAACCTGTCTGTGGTTGACTGCATCCAGGCAAATCTCCCGGAAAATGTTTTCAGGACCCTGAACAAATATGACATCAAGCCGGGGCAGATCAATTTTGAGATCACGGAAACCTTTGGAGAAGGCATTTCTTCAGCCATGGATGACAATATCAAGAAACTTATGGATAAGGGTATTTCTTTTTCTATGGACGATTTCGGAACGGGTTATTCCAACATTGCAAGGGTTGCATCACTTCCCGTTAATCTCTTTAAGCTGGACAAGAGCATAGTGCAGTCCGCCTTTGAGTCTGAGACCTCCTACATGGTCATGATAGGTATTGTCAAGATCATCAAGTCCCTGGGAAAAAAGATCGTGGCTGAGGGCGTTGAAACCGAGGAGCAGGCAAAGCAGATAATAAGAGTTGGGTGTGACAATCTCCAGGGATTCTTTTACGCAAGGCCCATGCCCAGAAGCCAGTTTCTGGAGTTTTTGCGGCACAATAACCATTAATCTTAAACGTTGCAAAAAAAGGCGCTTATATAGTACAATCTATCAGTGTGTCGCCTGTTATGATCTATGGCGCCACACTGCTTTAGTATATTTTGGAGGAACTATGTTATGTCACTTGTGAAAAAACCTGTAACCGGTATGAAGGATATACTCCCTGCTGAGATGCAGCTTAGGGATTATGCTATAGGAATCATCAAAAAGACCTACGGCGAGTTTGGATTTACATCCATAGAGACTCCCGCAGTTGAATCCCTTGCAAACCTCAACAGCAAGCAGGGCGGAGAAAATGAGAAGCTCATCTTCAAAGTAATGAAGAGAGGAGAGAAGCTCAATCTTGAGACTGCTCAGACTGAGAACGATCTCACAGATTCAGGTCTTCGCTACGACCTCACTGTACCTCTTGTAAGATTCTATGCAGCACATGCAGGAGAGCTCCCTTCACCATTCAAAGCACTTCAGATGGGTAACGTTTGGAGAGCTGACAGACCTCAGAAGGGCAGATATCGTCAGTTCATGCAGTGCGATATTGATATTCTGGGAGAAGCTTCTAATCTTGCAGAGATAGAGCTCATCCTTGCGACAACAACTACTCTTGGAAGACTTGGATTTAAGGATTTCAAGATCAGGATCAACGACAGACAGATCCTGAAGGCTATGGCTGCCTACAGTGGATTTGCTGAGGATAGATACGACGAAGTATTCATCACTTTAGATAAAATGGACAAGATCGGCATCGATGGCGTATCAGAGGAACTTGAGAAAGAGGGCTTTGACAAGGCATGCATCGACAAGTATCTTGACCTGTTTAGAGCAGCTGAGGGAAAAGAGGGTCTCGAAGGCCTTAAGGTCATCGCAGATATGCTTGGAGACTTCCTTTCTGCAGAGGTAAGAGAGGGACTTTCAGAGATCATCAGCTCTGTAGAATCCACTAAGACAGCTCAGTTTGAGGTTGTTTTTGACCCAACTCTGGTTCGTGGTATGAGCTACTATACGGGCACTATTTTTGAAGTTGCAATGCCTCAGTACGGCGGAAGCTGCGGAGGCGGCGGAAGATATGACAAGATGGTTGGCAAGTTCCTTGGACAGGATACACCGGCTTGCGGATTCTCCATTGGTTTTGAGAGAATCATCATGATCATGATGGACGAGGGCTTTAAGATCCCCGGTGAGAGTGAAAAAACTGCTTTCCTTATTGAGAAGGGCATCGGCGGAGAGAGGCTTTCAGAGATCATTAAGGAGGCTCAGCAGGAGAGGACATCAGGCAAACAGGTACTGGTTGTCAGGATGAATAAGAACAAGAAATTCCAGAAGCAGCAGCTTACGGACCAGGGATATGAGACCTTCAAGGAGTTTTATTTAAATCCTCTAAGTTAATGGAAGGAGATTTGTCAGTTGGACATACATTTGGTCAGGGTAATAATCCTTGTATTATTAGTACTCCTGTCAGCATTTTTTTCATCGGCAGAGACTGCGCTTATGACCTGCAACAAGGTCAGAATGAAGGCTCTTTTTGACGAGGGCAACAAGGGAGCAGGCAGAGTCCTTAAAATCACAGAGGACAATCAGAAGATGCTCTCTGCAATCCTTATTGGCAATAACATTGTCAATTTAAGTGCTTCGGCTCTTATGACTGTGTTTGTTACAGAGCTCTACGGCAGCTTTGCCATAGGAATCGGAACAGGTTTTTTGACCCTGGTTGTTCTTATTTTTGGAGAGATCGTCCCAAAGACCATAGCAACAGCCTATGCTGAAAATATCTCTTTGTGGTATTCCGGTATAATAGCGGCTCTTATAGTTCTGATGACGCCCTTTAGCTTTATCATCAACGGTATCGCTACGGTGGTCCTGCGGATACTTCATGTGGACACTGATAACCATCAGACCATGACGGAGAATGAGCTTAAGACCTACGTGGATGTAAGCCATGAGGACGGCGTTATTGAGAGCGGTGAAAAAGAGATCATTTACAACGTCTTTGATTTTTCTGACGCTGTGGCAAAAGACATCATGATCCCAAGGATCGATATGTCCTGCGTCAGCACAGAAGCTGACTACGGCGAGGTCATGAAGATCTTTAAGGAAAACATGTTCACAAGAATTCCCGTATATGAAGGGAATGAACAGGACAATATCATTGGTCTTATAAATGTGAAGGACCTTATTCTTTTGCAGGATAAGGAAAACTTCAAGATCAGCGATCATTTGAGGAAGGCTTATTACACCTACGAGTTCAAAAAGACTGCAGACCTTCTTGTGGAGATGAGGGAAAAGTCACAGAACGTGGCATTTGTCCTGTCCGAGTACGGCGCTACGGTGGGTATGATAACCCTTGAGGATCTTCTTGAGGAGATTGTTGGTGAGATCAGGGATGAATATGACCTGGATGAGATCAATCTTATCAAGAACATCGGTGGCAGCAGATATCTTGTGGAAGGCAATATGAAGCTGGATGATATAAATGATGAGCTGGGCACCAACCTTGATTCGGAGGATTACGATTCCATCGGAGGCCTTATGATAGAAGCTCTCGACAGACTTCCGGGATACGGTGAGACAGTTACCCTGGACGACGGTATCACTCTTACAGCAAGAGGAGTAAAGGGCAACCGTATCACAAAAGTCCTTATTACAGTTAATTCTGCACAGGAAGAAAAAAACCTTTAACAATTTTGGATTTTATGATATACTGAATCGACGTAAATAACTCGAAATGCTAGAAAAGTACGCATTTTCAAGTAGGAGGCAATATTATGAAGCATGTTAAGTCATTAGTTACAAGAAACCTTAAAGAGTCCATGAAGAAGGGCGGATGCGGCGAGTGCCAGACATCATGCCAGTCAGCTTGCAAGACTTCCTGCACAGTAGGAAACCAGAGCTGTGAGCAGCTTAGCAAGTAAGATTTACCGATAATTCAGGCAATTATTTGGGGCAGCGACCCAGGTATGGTCGCTGCCTATTTCTTGTCAGAACGACAAGAAACGCTCCGCGAGGATGCGCACTCGCGCAAGATGAAATTATTGCCTGTGGCAACTGCGCTCGGCGCGTGGATTTCCCATGGGAAATCCAAACCGATCATGTTTTATTTTTGTTAGGAGTTTTTTTATGGTTCACGCTTATAAGAACAACGGCTACAACATCGTCCTTGATGTCAATTCCGGCTCGGTACATGTTGTTGATGACGTTGTTTTCGACCTTGTTCCCTTTGTTGAGGACAGGCTCTCTTCCTGGTATGGAACTGCAGCTGCTCCCGAGGGTGATAACAAGGAAGGGGATGAGGATTTCCAGAAGCTTTTTAATGAAGTGATGCTGGAAGCGTCCATTTCATCCAGGTACTCTGCCGAGGATATCGGAGAGGCTATTTCGGAGATAATGGAGCTTAGAGCTTCAGAAGTTCTTTATACAGATGATGTATATGAGAATTATGTAGATGATTTTCAAAACAGGCAGACCGTGGTCAAGGCTCTTTGCCTTAATATAGCCCATGACTGTAACCTAAGGTGCAAGTATTGCTTTGCGGACGAGGGTGAGTACCACGGAAGACGAGCTCTTATGACTGAGGAAGTTGGTAAGAAGGCACTTGATTTCCTCATTGCCAATTCAGGCAGCAGAAGGAACCTTGAAGTAGATTTCTTTGGCGGCGAGCCCCTTATGAACTGGGAAGTTGTCAAGAAGATCGTAGAATATGGTCGCAGCATTGAAAAAGAGCACGACAAGAACTTCAGGTTTACCATTACAACAAACGGAACTCTTCTTAATGATGAGATCCTTGAATATGTAAATAAGGAAATGGGCAACATCGTCCTTTCAATAGACGGTCGCAAAGAGGTACACGACTTTATGCGTCCTAAGAGAGGCGGACAGGGCAGCTACGACGAGATAGTCCCCAAGTTCCAAAAGGTAGCAGAGTCCCGTCACCAGCTTCGTTATTTCGTAAGAGGTACATTTACTCACAACAACCTGGACTTTTCAGAGGATGTTAAGCACCTTGTAGAGCTGGGCTTTAAGCAGATCTCAGTAGAGCCTGTTGTGGCTAAGCCCGAGGACTGGTATTCCCTTAAGGATGAGGATATCCCACAGCTTTGTGAGGAGTACGACAAGCTGGCAAGGTATTATATTAAGAAACGCAAAGAGGGGAAGGGCTTTAACTTCTTCCACTTCAATATAGATCTTGAAGGCGGACCGTGTGTGGCCAAGAGATTATCAGGCTGCGGTTCAGGATGCGAGTATCTTGGTGTTACTCCATGGGGAGATCTGTATCCATGTCATCAGTTCGTTGGTAACGAAGATTTCATCATGGGTAATGTCTATGATGGCATTACAAGGCCTGATATCAGAGAGATGTTCAAAAAGAGCAATGTCTACTCAAGGCCTGAATGTGAGAAGTGCTTTGCAAGATACTATTGCAGCGGTGGATGTGCTGCAAACGCCTACAATTTCAATGGCGATATCAACACGACATATAAGCACGGATGTGAGCTTCAGAGAAAGCGCATCGAGTGTGCGATTATGATAAAAGCGGCATTAGCCGAAGAAGAAGGTTAAACGGAGGATTTTAGGATTATGAAACGGTTAAAGTATGTTTTGGCGCTGATTCTGGCTCTGGGACTTCTTGGGGGACTGGGTTACGCAGCTATCTACGGACTTGGCGCTGACAAGTCAGGATCTCTTTCAAGTATCGATCTTGGCCTTGATCTTGCAGGTGGTGTCAGCATCACCTATGAGGTAGTTGGTGAAGAGAATCCCAGCAAAGAGGATATGTCAGACACAATCTACAAGCTTCAGCAGCGTGTTCAGCAGTACAGCACTGAATCTCAGGTTTATCAGGAAGGTTCAAACAGAATCAACATTGAGATCCCCGGTGTATCAGATGCCAACAAGATCTTAGAGGATCTTGGACAGCCAGGTAATCTGTATTTCATCGCTCAGACTGATTCAGAGGGCAATGAGAACTACACATATCACTCAGGCTTTACAGCAGATGGCAATCTTGAGACAGACGAGGATGGCAATTTCCTTTACGGATGGCAGCTGAACAAGACTATTGATGAGCTCCAGGCTGAAGGTTCAATCGTTCTTGGCGGTAATGACGTAGCATCAGCTCAGGCTGTATATCAGCAGGATTCATATGGCGCTCAGGAGCCTGTTGTTTCCCTTGAGTTTACAGAAAGCGGTGCCAAGGCATTTGCGGATGCAACAACAAAGGCTTATGCAAATGGCGAGAGCATTGGTATCTATTACGACGGACAGTTCATTTCAGTTCCTAACGTTCAGGCGGCTATCACAGATGGCAAGGCTGTAATCACAGGAATGGAGTCTTACGAGGCAGCAGATAATCTTGCTTCAATGATCCGTATCGGTGGACTTAAGCTTCAGCTTAACGAGCTTCGTTCAAACGTTGTTGGAGCTCAGCTTGGTTCAGACGCTATCAGAACCAGCCTTATAGCTGCAGCAGTTGGATTTGCACTTATTGCTGTATTCATGATCGTATTCTTCAGAATACTTGGTTTTTCAGCAACCCTGGCTCTGGCATTCTACTCAGGACTTATGGTGTTCCTTCTCTCAGCATTTGAGATGACACTTACACTTCCTGGTATTGC
>JAEEGL010849625.1_pt1 | contig 69392 bp, 52 predicted proteins | sample 9134231 | NCBI WGS metagenome assembly JAEEGL01 (sample SAMN16246548, study PRJNA631951) | gut metagenome | biome: gut microbiome; feature: rumen; material: fiber-attached | host: Bos | place: Iran: Karaj | collected 2018-10 | reverse complement strand
TTACATATTCCGCATTGCTTTTTGCTTTTGCGTCGACTATCAATGCAAAACCCAAAACTGATGATTTGGCGACCGCCGCTGCTGAGATTTCTAAATCAAACTATACTGCGGCGATCAACCTGATGACGTCATATATATCCAACCATGAGATGGAGCCACAGGCATATTATTATCGTTCGGTAGCCGAACTTGGAATCGGCGAAAATGACCTTGCATTGAAAGATATTGATCTTGCCATCCAACTAGATAAAAAATTCCAAATCGTAAAGAAATTATCCAAAAGCAGTAAAATCAAACAGGCAGACCTGCTTCTCCAACGCGCTAAATGCCACCGTGCTTTGGGAAACACAGAGACAGCTATGGAGGAGTTGAACAAAGCTGCTTTGGCTGACAATACTTTGGCTGACATCTACGTCGAAATGGGAGAAATCTATGCATCAAGAAATGATTTCAAAGGTTCCGACACAACTTTTGCAAAAGCTCTCCGCTATGACAGCAAAAACTACAATGCGTTGATGGGATTGGCGAAAAACTACATCAACAACGAAAGAGAAAGAGACGCCATCTCAAAACTTGACCAAGCGATCGCCGTCGACGGTGAGAAAATCGAACCTTACATGCTTCGATACAAAGCAAACATCGGATTACAAAATTACGAAAGAGCTTTCGACGACATCTCATACGTGGCTTCAAGCAACGAGGATTACAACCCGTATCTTGCTGATCTAAGTAATGCAGCATCAAAATGTGTCACTTATTCCATGCCTAAAATCGACCAAAAGATCAAAGCAGACGAGAATACCGTGCTATGGTTGCAGTGTCGTGCCGCTGTAGACAATAAGATTGGAAAATTTGAGGCGGCTATTGAAGACTATAACAAACTAGAAAACATTCTTGGCGAAAAATACGCGATCACATCTTCTGGAAAAGGTGACTGTTATTTCCAGAAAGGAGACTACAACACCGCACTTGCAATGTATAAAGAGGCGAATGAGCTAGAGGAGACAGCTGCCGCAAACGCTGGTATCGCAAGAATCCTGCTTTTGCAAAACGAATCAACAGAAGCACTTGTCTACGCCAACAAAGCCGTATCGCTCGACCCAATGAACTACGAGTATTACTACCTGCGCGGTAGAGTTCAAGAGATGCGTAAGATGACTGGAGACGCGATTTCCGACTACGAAGTGGGAATGCAGATCAACTCGAATTATGCCCCACTCTACTATCGCAGAGGTATAATCAAAAAATCAAAGAAAGATTTTGAAAGAGTAATCAAACTGGAAACAGCACCGTCTGCAACAGAAAACTATAAGCCATTCGCCTACCTTTATATCGGAAAGCAGAATGATGGCAAAAGATCTATAAAAGAGATACTTAAAGCTTATCCAAATGCAGACAACTACTACACTGCCGCCTCCTTTTATGCGGCTATCAACGATACAGCCAACGCATTAACTTCTCTTGAAAAGAGTTTTGAACTTGGATACCGCAACTTCTCACAAGTGGATTCCGACTCAAACCTCGACAGTTTAAGAGCCAAAGCTTCCTACATCGCTTTAGTTGACAAGTGGAAGAAAGCAAGTGGTGTGTCAGCAAACTTTGCAAAGGCTGAGAAATCAGATGCTCAGAAAGCTATGGTTACAACAGAGGTCAAATTCAGACGTGAGCAGCAGAAATTTGCATTGGGATGCAAACTCAACAATCTTGACATCTCATGTCTGCTCGACACTGCCGCTACAATAGGAAGCATCAGTTTTGCCGACGCTCTATTCTTAACTAAATATGGATACATCCAAACTCAAGAATGGAGTCAAGATCCATATAAAGATTTGACAGAGTCAACTGTTGTGACAATCAGAGAGTTGGAAATCGAAGGCATCAAAGTCAAAGGTCTAATAATGAAAGTGACCAACGACAAGAATGCCAAACTTCAGCTTTCTAAAAATGACATTGCCAAATTCGGCAACATCTCCGTCAACAACCAACGAAACATCTTACTTATTGAACACTATTAAAGAAATCAATCATATATACGGGCAGGCTTGAAAACCTGCCCTACATTCTTTAGAGGAATAGAAGATTCTCTACCAAAACAAAACAGATAGACAAAAAAAATAGATGAAAAGTATAAAGATAATATTACAATTTCTAAGAAAACATCTCACGCTGACGCTCATGGCTCCGTTGTGTGTGGTCATAGAGGTCGTCGCTGAGCTTGTCCAGCCTAAAATCATGTCGGAGATTGTCAACCGAGGTGTCATTGGCGGAGAGTCCGAAATAATCACCGCATTGGGAATCAAGATGCTTATCATCACACTTATAGGAGTGTGCGCCGGTATTTTTTCCATCTATGCCGCAGGAAAAGTATCGTATGCGTTTGGTGCGGACATGCGTACAAACATGTTCACACGCATACAAAAATTCTCATTCTCTAATATCGACCGTCTACAGACAGGATCATTGATCACACGTATCACAAGCGATGTGACACAAGTGCAAAACGTGATACAGGCATCTATGAGACTGCTTTTCCGTGCCCCGTTCATGTTTATCGGAGCCATTGTGATGGTGTTCATGCTCGACTTGAAGATGGCATACATCCTTATCATCATCCTGCCAATCCTGCTTTTCACTATTATCTATATATTGAAAAAGACATTTCCTCTGTTCACCATTGTGCAACAGAAAATGGATAAGTTCAACACAGTGGTGCAGGAATTGCTTTCTGGAATCCGCGTCGTCAAAGCATACGTAAGGGAACCAGGAGAGAAAGAAAGATTCGAAGCTTCAAATGAAGACTACATAGCGTCGTCGCTGAAGGTAAGCAAACTCATAATTATAATGATGCCTGCCATGTCGTTCATCATGAATCTCGGAGTAGTCGGAGTCCTATGGTTTGGAGAATACGAAGTGGCCGACGGACGATTGAATGTCGGTGACATCATGGCATGCACCAACTATATGACTCAGATCCTTATGTCGTTGATGATGGCTCAGCGAGTGATAATGTCGATCACCCAGGCAGAAGCCTCTATGGTGAGAATCAATGAAGTTCTGGAGACGGAATGTGAGCTAGACCTTCAGTCGACTGGAGTGGACGTTCCAAAAGAAGGAGATTTGGAATTCGACAATGTCTCTTTCCAATACGAAGGTTCCAACAAGAACCAAATCTCTAACATCTCGTTCAAGATCAACAAGGGTGAGACATTGGCGATCCTTGGCAGTACAGGTTCAGGCAAGTCGACGCTGGTGAATCTGATTCCTCGTTTCTACGACGTGACAGAAGGTTCCATAAAAATCGGAGGAAGAGATATCCGTGAGATTGACAGAAAAGCTTTGCAGGAGAGTGTCGGAATGGTGATGCAGAACACAGTGTTGTTCTCAGGCACAATCGCAGACAACATGCGTATGGGTAAAGAGGATGCAACAGAAAAAGAGATGATAGACGCATTGAAAAAAGCAGACATCGCAGATTTTGTTTTGTCTCTGCCAGATGGTTTGAACCATAAGATAGAGCAAGATGCGACAAACATATCCGGAGGTCAGCGTCAACGAATAAGCATCGCACGCACGTTGATTTCAGAGCCTGACATCCTTATTCTCGACGACAGTCTGAGCGCTGTAGATTTGATAACAGAATCAAAAATCCGTAAGGCGTTGGGCAAACTAGAGATGACAAAAATCATCATAGCACAAAGAATCAGTTCAATCAAAGATGCCAATAAGATTCTGATGATTGAAGACGGAAAGATGCTATGCTATGGTTCACACGATGAACTTTACAAATCATCAGTGGAATATAGAGAAGTTTACGATTCACAAGTTCAAAGTGCAGAGGAGGGCAAACTATGAGAGGACCAATGATGGCAAACGGCAGTGGTGCACCAGGCAGCAGAATGAGAGATATGACTGCCAAGCACGAACGTCCACAGGAGACAAGCAAGACAATCGCACGAATTTTCTCATATTGGAAGGAGCATTGGACATGGCTTGTGATCATGCTTGTCAGTTCACTATGTGAGGTGTTCTGCACACTGATGGCTCCGATCCTTATCGGTAAGGCGATAGACAACTGTATAGATTTGTCAACGTTGACGGTGGATTTCACAAAACTGAATGTCATCGTCATAATGTTGCTGATGCTATATATTTCAAGTTCTTGGTTCTCTTGGGTACAGCAATATGGAATGACCAACGTCTCCCTGAAAATCGCAAAGAAACTCCGCACACAGATGATGGACAAGATGCTCGAGCAGGACATCCATTTCTACGACGTGCATAAACGAGGCGACTTGATGAGCCGATTCACCAACGATGTAGAGCTGATGAAATCGGGATTGGGAGACTCATTCATCCAGCTATTCAACACCATCTTCACACTTGCAGGAACAGTCGTGGCCATGGTAGCATTGAGTCCAACTCTGACAGTTGTCTGCTGTATGTCCATACCTGTGGTGTTTATGATGACAAATGTCATCTCCACACAGACGAGAAAATTCTTCTCCTCACAACAGGTTTCACTCGGCCAGCTGAACGGTCTGGTGGAAGAGAGTGTGAGCGGAATCAAGATGGTACGCAGTTTCGGCATTGAGCAGCAACAGATAGACAAGTTTAATGCCATCAACGAGGAGTTGCGCAAATCAGGAGTGAAAGCGCAGATCTATAGTGGACTGCTTATGCCACTGATGCGAGTGCTTGAAAATATCATATACATCATAGTGGCAGTGTTGGGTGGAATCATGGCGACATCCTCTGATCTGACTGTGTTTGGAATCGGAATCGCCACCATCACCGTCGGAACAATCCAGTCGTTCCTTCTTTACACAAAACAATTCCTACGCCCTATCAACCAAGTGGCGTCACAATTCAACGCAGTACAGTCGGCAATCGCAGGAGCAGAGCGAATCTTCACGATTCTTGACACAAAACCAACAATCATCAATAAGCCAGATGCCATCACATTGAAAGAAGAGACTGTGAAAGGAGACATCGTGTTCGACCACGTCTCATTCGGATATGAGCCAGGCAAATTGATATTGAAAGACATATCATTCACAGCCAAACAAGATGAGGTGATAGCGATTGTCGGCACAACGGGAGCCGGAAAGACCACAATCATCAACCTTCTGACCCGTTTCTACGACATCAATTCAGGCTCAATCAAAGTAGACGGAATTGACATCCGCGACATCACGAAAGAAAGTTTGCGAGACCAGATGGGTATCGTATTGCAGGTACCGTTCCTATTCTCCGACACTGTCAACTACAACGTGTCATACGGATGGCCAGTAGCCACACAGGAAGAGATCATCAACGCATCGAAGGCAGCCAATGCCCACAACTTCATCGAGCGTCTTCCACAAGGCTACGACAGCGAGATTCTGCGTGGAGGAGAGAATATCAGCAACGGACAGAAACAGTTGTTGACCATCGCTCGTGCCATTCTCGTCGAGACTCCTATCCTTGTGTTTGATGAAGCGACAAGCAACATCGACACACGCACAGAGATACTCATCCAGAATGCCATCAACAATCTTACCAAGGGTCGAACATCATTCGTGATCGCTCACAGGTTGAGCACAATCAAGAATGCGGACAAGATTCTGGTGATGCATGAGGGAAGAATCGCAGAGCAAGGCAAGCACGAAGAGTTGTTGGCAAAGAAAGGCAGATACTTTGAAATCTACAACAGCCAGTTTGTGGTAGAATAGGGCAACGATAATTTATGGAAAAGCTAAGCTTTATAGACCACCTGATGTATACCATTAGTATGTCATTGGGATTTTTCTTACATATATTTTATATGTGGTCTGAAATAATCATGTTAGAAACAGCTCGATACAAGAAGATTCTCATTGCTGTAGGCATGTCGCTTCTCTTTTTTTTAGGTTCATACTTTTGTCTTGAATTTGCGGCGAAGATGTCAGAATTCAATCATACAGATAAAGAAGGAGACCTATTGATTTATGGCATCATATTGTCTCCTATCATAGGATCCACAGCCATCTTGATTTGGGAATGGTATTTAAAATTTAAGAGTTTTGGAATCAGATTAATCACTTTAATTCTTGCTATAATACCATGTTGGGGATTTGCAGTTGTCATAATTTCATTTGAGTTCATTTGTAGATTATTCAAAGGCTTGATGAATGGATGGCATGGGTAACAATTCAAAATGCGTAATTCATAATGCATAATGTCAAATTAAATAAAATGGAATTTTTTGAATATGATTTCAAACATACATGTTTTAGGCTTAATTCATTATTGATAATTGGCTCTATCTGGATTTGGTTAATGAATCACCTTGAACAAAATTACAGTAATGATGCCACTCTATTCCTTTTGGTCACAAACATACTTGTCATAATCATATATCCGATATTCGAGATAATTCTATTTGGGTATCATAATTTTAGGAATCAACAAAACATTTGGGGATATCTAAAGCTATCATTACAAATATTCATTTTATTATTTACATCATTTTTCACAGCATTAGTCATTATAATCATTTATTCTATTGTGTGTGACAAAGTTTAAATGGCATCCACGGCTGACAAATCATTATGAATCACTATAAAAACTATTCCGACTACATAAAAGAGCACTTCGATTACAAAGTGCAGAAGATATCCATCAACGCCGGATTCACCTGTCCCAACCGTGATGGAAGCATTGGTGTGGGCGGTTGCACCTACTGCAACAACCGTTCTTTCAATCCTGACTATTGCGTCTCCACAACATCTGTAACCAAACAACTTGAAGAAGGGAAAATATTCTTCCGTCGCAAAGCAAAATACGCAGGTCTGAAATTTCTTGCCTACTTCCAGGCATACACCAACACATACGGTGAATTCTCACGTCTCAAAGCACTTTATGAGGAGGCTTTGGCATGCGAGGATGTGGTGGGAATAGTCATCGGCACACGTCCTGATTGCGTGGATGACAGATTGCTCGACTATTTTCATGAATTGTCGAAAGAGAAATATGTGATGATTGAATACGGTGTGGAGAGCACCGACGACAACACATTGAAGCGTATCAACCGTGGACACGACTTCGCATGTGCATGCAAAGCCATACGTGACACAGCCAGCCGTGGCATACAGACAGGAGCCCACCTCATATTAGGTTTGCCCGGCGAAACACCAGAAATGATTCTAAAAGGTGCAGACAGAATGTCTGAACTACCAATTGACATCATCAAACTGCATCAGCTGCAGATTGTAAAAGAGACTCCGATGGCAGAGGAGTACGCCAAAAATCCAGATGAATTCAAACTGTTTTCTATCGAAGCGTACCAACAGTTGTTGGCCGAATTTGTTGAGCGTCTGCGTGCCGACATCTGCATAGAAAGGTTTGTATCACAAACGCCGAAAAGCATTCTCGTCGCCCCGGATTGGGGATTGAAAAACTATGAGTTCACAGACCGTCTGAACAAGATTTTTGAGGAAAGGAAAACGATACAGGGAAAATTAAGAATGAAAAATTAAGAGTTAAGAATTCTTCACTCTTAACTCTTAATTCTGCACTTTGCATTTATAATTTATAATTTTCACAACTCTTCGTCATCTCCACCACTCTCCAAGATATGCGAAGAAAGCATGTCTGCAGCGTGGATAATAGAGACAAGAGGATTCAATTTGCAGGCTGTATCATAATTTCTTACCTCTTCATAATTAGACTTGTCAATTGCCCAAGCACCCATATGCCAACGGATAGCAAGCATCTCAGCATCAGTAAGTTCCAAGAACGGCAAAATCATGATCACCGACTTTTCACCGTGTCCCATAGGGAAATTCTTATACGACACTTTATAACCCTCCGCGTCTTCCCAAGTGCCAAGAGCCGTTTTTTTCTTTTTTACAGTGCGGAAATAGACGTCGCTTTTGCAAACATCATGAAGAAGAGACGCAATGATAACACTGTCTTTAGGAGTGGACTTTTCCAAAGAAGGGTTTAATGTCTTCATACCTTCCCATATGGCCAACGCACTCTTGCAAGTGTTCAAAGAGTGTTCCACCAAACCACCTGCGACATTCAGATGATGACCTGCAGACGCCGGAGCATCCATAAAACCGTTTGACTGCAATTCCTCTATCATATCCTCCACTCCGTCACGCTCTGTGCTACGAAGAAGTTCCAAAAATTCGTCTTTTACCTTATCACTCATAAATTCAAACTTAACTTTTTAAGCAAAAATAAAAAATGATATGGAGATAAACAAACAAAAAAGATGATCACACTTTTATCACGACACCTCAAGTATTGCTGTGTCATGGATTTGTCCAACAGTTGAATCCATCTTGAAATCATAATAAAAAGAGTGATTTCCATTGCATCCATTCACACCTAAAGATGCATTTAATATAGTTAAATCCGGAACAATCGAAACAAAACAAAACTGTTGAAAATTAACGCATTTAAGCTGTGAAATAAAAAAATTATATTATTTTTGCATTTAGCAAAAATATAGAGAAAACTTATTAAAACGATATTACAAACGACTATTATACATTTTAGGGTCAAAAGTATTTTATAACATGATGAGTATTAGAAGAAATATAATAAACTTTTTCCTTTGTCTGTTGACTCTATTACCGTTCTGCAATATAAATGCAGTCGAGTGCACAAATGAGACTTCTACCCAAGGAAAAGAGTTCTGGATCGCATTCCTACAGAATCACGATGAGGAACTGATTATTCCACATGGATTGGATTTAATAATTTCGACAGAGAAAGAGACCAACATCAGAATTGAAAACAATGTCTTATTAGACGACCATTCAGAGGACGGGCTATACCACTGGAACATCACAATGGAGCCTAATTCCACAAATGTGATCACAGTGCCATGCCAACTGTTCAATCCGACAGAATACGGCACAGTCATAGACAGAACACTGCACATCAAAAGTACAGAGCCAATATCCGTCTACATGGACAACCGACAGAACAAGTCTGACGATGCCACCTTGGCATTGCCAGTATCAGCATGTGGAACATACTATATAATCCAGACTGCGGAAGGAATCGTTGAATCTAATTATGAAACTTATAAACCTTCTATATTCTCTGTAATCGCTACTGAGGACAACACAACTGTTCAAATCATTCCTTCTATAAAGACAAGTGATGGACATGCAGCCAACGTGCCATACACTGTGAAGATGAACAAAGGACAACTTTATCAGGCACAAAGTCTATCATCTGACATCGGGTCTGGATTCTCAGGAACACAGGTATATACAACAGATGGAAAAAAAATAGCTGTATATGTCGGCAACAGAATGGCAAACATCCCTTATTCCAACATTGCAGGAAATTCCAACAATTTGTTTGACGTATCTGTCCCAGTATCTAAATGGGGCAAGGAATTCATCATCCAACCATACAAGACATGCCTGATTGACATGGTAAAAATCACAGCCTGCAAAAACGGCACTAAAATTTATAAGAATGGATATCTTTTGGCTACGATCAACGCATTTGAGTCATACGAGTTTTTAGCAGAAGAGTCAAAAGGTCCTTTCGTATTGGAGACGACGGAGCCAGTTTCTGTCTATCAATATATGACAGGAAACAACTACACCTACAGAAGAGCAGAAGGTGGTCCGGCGTTCCAATATATCAACCCTTTAGGACAAGCCATCAATAAAATATCTTTAAGCACACCTAACAACAGCAATATATCAAACAACTTCATAAACTTGGTTGTCAAGACTAAAGATGCTTCAAAAATCAAACTTGATGGCCAGACACATTTTGCCAAATTCACACCTATAGACGACACATACTCAACCGGCTATGCGATTGTAAGCAATGGACAACATACTATTGAATCCCCTTCCGGATTCATAGCAAACGCTTATGGTATGGGTGAAGGTGTATCATACGCATATTGTGCAGGATCAAACGCTTATGACCTCAACACAAATGCGAATAAGGAAGTAACTATCTGTTATGGTGACTCTATTCTTTTCGGAGGAAAGAACATTAAAGAATCAGGTCTATACATAGACACTCTGAAAAACGCAGACGGTTGCGACAGTTTGGCTTTCCTATCCTTAAAAGTCCTCACGCCAAAAACAATCATTTGTAATGACACTATAAAGATCGGAGAATCATACACTAAAAACGGATTCAATCTCCAGAATCTGCAACCAGGCGTTTACAAAGAAAAGACAGGTGTATGTCCTAACATTTATGATCTTGAGTTGACTGTAGAACATCAGCCATGTTTTGATGGCACACTATTGTTCAAAGAAGATTTTGGTGGCAACTACAATTCTGATCCTGCAGTAAGTTACCAAAAAATCTCACAATGCTCATACGATCTAAGTGCCACACCTGTAGACTTGTATCTGAAGGGTCTGTATTCCATTCGTAAAGTGTCGTATACAGACAAAGCATGGGTCAACATTTCCGACCACACATTCCCAGACAGAAAAGACAGGGGATATTTCATGCAAATTGACGCCGCCAATTCGTCAAGCGACTCTCTAGGCACAATTTACTCTGTTCAGATTGACGATCTATGCGACAGTGTCCCTCTCTATTTTTCTTTCTATGGATTGAGTATGATTAAAGCAGGAGCCGACACTGCTTACGCGAACGCTAATTTGAAACTAGTCATTGAAGATACAGAAGGAAATGTGTTAAGATCAAAAAACATCGTGATGCTTAACGGCCGAGAGAAATGGGGATTATACGATATGCCATACCAAATGCCAGAAGGCAAGACATCTGCCATCTTCAAAATTCTTAACAACGGCACCGCATACTACGGAAACGACTTTGCAATTGACGATATTGAGATCCGCATGTGCAAGCAATCTGTTGATGTGGTTGAGCAGGAAAACAACTCTTGCATAGGATCCAACTTGTCTTTGATCGCAGATTTCCAAAATGACGGGGCATATACAGAACCTGTCGTATACGAATGGTATTACTCTCAGAATCCACAGATCCAGTCTGAAGATTGGACACTCGTAGGAAATGAGAAAAATTTGGTGATAGCAAACTTGAACGAAACGAACAATGGATTCTATCGTGTGTTTGTTGGAGACGCGGGTGCACAAAACATCATCAGCAATTGCGCTTCAGCATCCGACTTGTTGGAAATCAATGTAAAGAGATGTTTGCCTCCGGTATGTAACGACGATTCTGTAAGATTGGCTACTTGTGTAGCGATCGACACTTTAATAAACATTCTGGATAACGACTCGATATCAAATAGAAATAATGTCAGCTTGTCGTTGATCAATGCTCCAGCTTATACTAAGATTGTCGGCAACACACTATCCTACAGTCTCATCGATCTTGATGTTTTAGCTGACACGATCAAATATTCAGTGACATCAGGAGACTTTTCAGATACAGCCTCAGTCATATTTAAAATCGAACATCCTTCAAAAACAAAAGATATAAATGTTCAGATATGTGAAGGTTTAACGTATCACGAATTGATTCTGTTTAACGACACAACCATATCCGACACGACCATAATGGAAGAGTCGAAGTGTCCAAGCATTATCAATCATATCGTAGACGTGGATAAGATCGACGCAAACATCAACGACACATCTATATGTATCGGCGACAGATTGACAATGACAATCAACACTAATGGACAATATTATTACGGTTGGTATTATGACCAAGCCCACACTAAACTGGCAAACAAAGAAAAAGCATTTACTGTAAAGCCAGATAAACCAACGTCATATTATATTATCGTAAGCAATGGTATCTGTCGAAAAGAGATGACAACTTCAGTGGATGTGAACAGCAAACCATATATTGAGGAGGTCAACAATGTTGATGACAAAAACCTTGAAATAATCGCAAACGGAGGTTCCGGACCATACGAATTCAAATTCGGACAGAATTGGTCTTACGACAACAACATCTACGAATACATAGAGAACAAATTCTACAACATTCAAATCAGAGATGGAGAAGGTTGTGTTACAGACACTACAATACAAGCTCCTATCCATGGATTAACAATTCCTATATTAGTAACGCCAAACGGAGATGGTGTCAACGATATTTTTGAAATCAAGAATCTTGACAAATATCCAGAAGCGACAATCACTATTTATAACGGCAGAGGAGTAAAACTTATTGAATATAATTCCAGAGAATGTAAAGGCTGGGACGGAAACTATAACGGCCATCGAATGTGTTCAGACGATTACTGGTATGAGATAAACATTAAAGAATTAGACAAGGTCATCGTAGGTCACTTCACTCTTATGAGAGACTAATGATTGATTAATACAAATTCACATAGAGACGTCGCATTGCGGCGTCTCTTCATTTATAATTATGAATTATAAACTGTTATCACACGCACGTCCGTGCGTCTCTACGTGAGGGAATGTTTACCAGCTGCATGGATTTCCCAACAATTACGAATTACGCATTATGAATTATGAATTAAACAAAATATCTATCACATCTTCTTTCGTCATCAACGACGATGTGTCCGTGCCACTCAACAGGACATCTGAAACGGTCTGTTTGCGACGCTGCAATTCCAACATTTTCTCCTCTATCGTTCCTTTTGCGATGAAGTGGAAGACAGTAACTTTTTGATCCTGACCTATTCGATAGGCTCTGTCTGTGGCCTGCTGCTCAATGGCTGGATTCCACCACGGATCAAGATGCACCACATAGTTGGCGGCAGTAAGGTTGAGACCAACGCCTCCAGCCTTCAAACTGATCAGGAATATCGGCGTCTTTCCGGCTTGGAATTTATCTATCAACTTTGCTCGCTCCTTCATCGGTGTGGATCCGTCGAGATACAGATATTCAATTCCTTCTTCTTGCAAAAGTATCTTTATCCTCTCTAAAAAGCCTGTGAATTGGCTGAATACAAGAACTCTGTTCTCTTCTAGGTCAATCTCTTGCAACAGGTCGAGAAAAGCCAACTCTTTGCTGCTTCTCTCTTTCCAACCCTGGACGAGCAACGACGGTGAACAGGTAAGTTCACGCAATTTGGTAAGCATCGCAAAAACAGCTATCTTATGTGGTCCGACCGCACTCAAATCTCGCTCCAACGCATATTTATCTTCCGTTTGGAAGGCTTCTTTCACCGCCAGACGTGTAGAATCGTAAACAGCATATTCCTCCTTCGTCAGCATCACATCAAGCACGACTTCCTCTATTCCAGGCAGTTCATCAAGCACTTCTTTCTTCGTACGTCGTAAAATGAACGGACGGACAATGGAATTGATCTCTTTCGCAACGTCGTCTGCCCAATCTTCATCTCGCTCACGATTATATTTGACCTTCTCAGAAAATGATTTCTGGCTTCCAAGCAATCCCGGATTCGAAAAATGGAAAAGGCTCCAGATCTCAGAGAAATGGTTTTGAATAGGAGTTCCTGTCAAGACGATGCGGTTCTTTCCATTAAGTCTAATAGCAGATTTGAATGCTTTGGTATTGTAGTTTTTGATGGCATGAGCTTCGTCGAGCACTATGATTCCCCACTCTTTCTTTTCAAGATTTGAAACATGCGTGAGCATCATTCCGTAACTAGCAATCAACACTGTTCCCGGCTCCGCTTCATCTATCGTTTTCGCCTTACGTGCACACTGATTCAGCACTATTGTCTGGAGCGACGGTGCAAATTTCATCAGTTCATGTTGCCAATTAAGCACAACAGATGTAGGTGCGACAACCAATATCGGGCCATCCTCACTCTTTTGCAACATCACTGCAATCGTCTGGATGGTTTTTCCAAGTCCCATATCATCGGCAAGACACACTCCTCCACTCCACGACAATGTGCGCATCATCCATTTATATCCCTCTATCTGATAGTTTTTCAGTTCTCCATTCAGAGTAGACGGGATTGCGAAATCGGCAGTCTGACAACTGTTTATCCGCTCTCGTATTGTAGTGAAAGTGCTATCCGACTCAGTTAAAATTGAATCAAACTCATCATCCAGTGAAGCTAAAGCGAGCTCCGGAATGACAAGCGGCTTATTTAAATCATCATTATAAAGACGTAGTCTGCTGATCAGTTGACGTAATGATTGGCTCACCTCCACATAATTGTCACCGTCGACACGAATATATTTTCCGATTCCTTTTTGCAACTTCCGCATCAAGTCGACAAGTTCCATCTTGGTATCAGACGAGGCCAACGTTCCATTCATATCTATCCATCCACGGACAGTCTGCAAAGTCTCCAACTGAAGATTCTTTGGTGTAAGTTTTTCATTCACATTGAATTTGCAGCCTTCCATCAATTCCACCACAGCCTTGTCGTCATTCTCTTTCGCCCAAGTGATGATATCCAGCACATTCTCAAGGTTGAGAAGAGCTGACGTAACGTCGCTTACATCCTCGTCTTCATATATAATCGCATTTGTTTGGCAGAAGCGTTCAAAAGCAAAAAGATGTCTCTTTTCCGCAATAAAATTCCTTTTTATAAGACGAAGATGATCTCCATCGTCGAGGATACTGAGTGACTGTCCATCCGCAGGTGTGGCGACATATGCTGATCCAGCAAACGGAATAACTACCATCTCAACCCTCCATGTGGATCCTACATTCGTGTTAGGGAACAACCTTATCACAAGACGTGAATCAGCATCTTCAAACGCATCATCATCGTGTATAAGTTTAGAATAAATCTTCGTCACTCCCTCCAGTCGCTTCAATGACTGACGCAGACGGCTCTCCGCTTCTGCCGGAATCGTCTCCATCTGGAGCATAAGTTTATAGACATCTCTTTCATTGTCACGAAGATGGACAACTCCATAATGAGTATCGTCAATTGTGCGGACAAAAGCATTGGTAAGTTCACTCAAATCCGACAGTTTCAGATTGGAATAAACATGGAAAAGTCCATCATCCTCCTTGTCGACAATCAGATACGGATGCTCCATCTTCACTGTGACCTGACGCAGTTGTTTGCCCCATTTAGGCATCAGGTAAATGTGGTCACATCCTACAAACGATAATAATCCGTCTCCGTTCTTGAATGATACTTGTCCGGCTGGCAATGTCTTCAAGATACGGAAATCCTCATCCGTCGCGCATTCTGGAATCTCACGGCTTTTACCTTTCCAAATTCGTTTGATACTGCCATCCCATTCTCCGTTCTCATTTCTCTTTTGGATGAAAGGAGACACTCGCATCTCATTCGGTTCCAGAACATAAATAAGTCTTTCTTCCTGCTCCACAAGCTTCGGTATCTTAACTTTCTCAAGAGAGTCGAGCGTGTACATCCAAGGCTTGATCTTATTCAGACGTGAGACAATTGAGACGTCTGGATCAAACTCATTCTCTACAAAAGTCCAATGTGATGAATCAGTGTCCGTCTCCAAACGTTTTCTGATATCTATATTAAACTGTAGGCAAAGGGCTGTTGCCAAACGGACATCATCAGATTTATATAAGTCAGGCACAAAACGTTTCGTGCTGACGATGAAATCATCTCCGTCGACTTTATTCTTGATCAACGGGATGAGTGAGATCTTGAAAAGTTCATTTTCTGCGACAGTGCGTTTATTCAGGAATGATCGTAGTCTGTTTTCGTTTTTCAGTGGACTATCCAAAGCCATCGCAATGACATACAGATAGTTGAAGATAAAATCATCAAACACGCCTCGCTCATTCAAAAAGCCGCCAAAAGAGTCCAACGACTTTTGGAACGCCACTACAGATTCCCCATAACAATCTCGCAGAAGAAGGCTGACTGCATCATAAAGTCTGCCCCACCCATTGATGCCGTAATACTTGAAATCATCCACTCCCGTCGCCAGATAGCGATAAAGGAAGAAACGGTCACGCATCTCCAATTCCGGATCATCACCGACATTTTCAAGATCATAACGATACTCAATGATCGGCTTGATATTTTCCCAATTGAATTGATCACGTGTATATACGCCATCAAGCATGATCTTGCAGATATCCGCCCAGTTTTTGGAAGGCAAAGAGAAAAACACAGGTCGCCATTCAGCGTCATCAATAACAGATAGAAGCATCTCTCTCTGGCGGATCCCCAAAGAATAGAGTTCGACGGAATCCGTATCCACCAATCTCATTCTCTCCAGCCACCACGTCCTGAATGTCAACGACACATTCTTTCCATCTTCCGGCATTTCACACACTGACTCAATGATTTCCAACCAATCTTCACTGTGATTTTTATAGATATCTGCGACGACGGGAAGTTCACACGCCTGAGCCACAACATATTTGGCAAACACACCAGAACGGGTGTGCATATCAAGCAATCGTTTATCGTACAGCGATTTAGCGACATTCAGAACATCCACATCAGAAGTATCTTTGCCACAAAGATAACGCACAGCAAGCCCCGTCATTGCGGAAGAACATTCGATTATATTCCCACAATAGGCATAGACAGCCAGCACAACTTTTTCTGGAAGTGTAAGGGAATCAAGATGTTGGGGTTGCATTTTATATCTGTACTCCTTAGGAGATTAAAAATTCATTTTAAAATCATCAATATGTCGTCTAATCTCAAAGAAAAACTGTAAAAATTCATTTTCTAGCTCATAATAGTCTCGTATCATCACATTGACCACCTCATCCGAACAATTCGGCAACGATGTCCCGTTCGACATCAGATCCAAAGTGTCACGTATACCATCAATAGTGGCATAGGCGGTAAGTCGCTGTTTGGAAATGAAATTGACGGAGAAATGCCTCATTTCACTTGGCATCCTAAACCAGTTTTTCAATATTCTTCCATAAGTTCTCCACGCATAACTCTTCAATGGCAGGGCATGGTATCCGCCCCAGTTTTTTGCAAGGAAATGGTCGTAAACGACATCACATACGACTCCTGCATATCGTCCTGCGACAGGCACAAACCTATCTTTACTCTGTCGGTAGACAGGATGATTATCCGTAAAAGAATCTATTTCACGGTGCAGAAGGATTCCGCACTGAAGTGAAAACGGATAGTCAGAGAGTCGACGTCCTTTCACACAATCGCCGATATAGTTGCCTATCATCAGGCCTTCATCGTCGTCGCCAGAGAGATATATGTGCGCAAGGAAATTCATTTGTCGATATTACTCTTTTTGATAAAGGAATTGAGTGAATCACACAGTTCAACACTCGTCTTACGCACTGCCCACGAATGTAATTGTGAAAAGCCGATAGACAAATGTATATCTAGATTCTTATACTCTTTCTGAAGTCGTGTGGCAGCATGGAGCCCAAGCACTGTATACTGAAACTCTCCCTTCGACACCATAATAGCGATCGCCTCGTTGTCGTAATTTGGAATAGTATTGATATAGATGGTATCTCCGATCTCTTTTGAAAGATTGTTTAATCGTATTATAGACGGTGAGTTTTCCGGCAATGTCACTGTCTTTTCTGCGAGTTCCAGCTGGTTGTGCACAAAATCCTCATTCACCTTCTTATCCATCACCTTCTTTCTCTGTACAAGCACCTGTTTGTCGTGAATCAGACTCTCTGTGAACAGAAGGGTGTCTCGCAATGATGATGTCACAGGAATATAGCGGACAATCACGTCGCATTCTCCATCCTGAAGATCCTCAATCGCATTATTCAGATTGCTTTCAAGCTTATATTCCACAGGCAAGTTCTGTTGACGGCAAAACTCACGGATCAGTTCAAACTGCTCTCCCACAGTGTCGCCCTCGGCTGTTATCTGCATTCCATCCGTCGACGAATCAATCACCACTCTCAACGCCCCATTCTCACGGATATGCGCAATATCATCAATATCAGGAACCTTTGACATACAACGACTTATAATGAAAGCTGTAGTCGCAAGCACCACAAAAGCAATAATGATAAAATTGAAATACTTACTTCCGTTCATGAGCAAATCTTTTTAATCATCAAATGTTACCGAGATTCCGACACGTAAGAATGACGGACTCATCGCATATCCCGGACTTATCATATAGTTGGAATTGTTTCCCATTTTCTGGTTGACGTGATTCCATACGATAAACATCTTCAAAACCTTCAACTGTGCCTGTCCGTATACATTCAACAACGGATAATCGCCATACTCTTTATCTCGCTGAACGTAAAGCATTCCCGTCGCAGGATTATATTTCTGAGCGTAAAAGCTTGTGTGATAGTTCAATTCTGCTCCGACTTGGAGTGTCAAGCTCTTCTTGAAAATCGCTGGAGATCTCAAGTAGACGTTGCTGTTCCATACGAATGTCGGCAACGGCATAATATATTGATCCGAAGTTGTCTGGTAGGCGATCTCGTTATCCCAGTGGAAAACACCGAATTTTAGTTTCTCTTTTGCACTTAGATAAAATACGTTTACAGCGTCTGATGTCTGCACAGGCAATGCCTTCTCGTTGAAATAGATGTAGTTGTCGATATTGTAATATCCGACTTTCGCAGAAAAACCAATTTTCGACATCTCAAACAGACCGTCTACCGACAAACTGCGTTTATTGTCGAAATCGTTATCCCAATTGAAATAATTTGAATAGTAGTGATCCTCAAAATAATCTGGACACTCGTTCTTCAACTCCATACTACCGCCCAAAGAAACTGGCTGTCTACCTATCTCAAACTGAGTCTTCACATCTCCCTTCAACAGATAGCTCGTTCCTGTCAGCTTCTCGTCGACAAAATAATACTCACCGACAACGTTGAAAAACAGATGTTTGCCGGAATGTTTCGACAAAACCGCTCCGATACCCATCTTAGTGTCTTTGTTCTTGCTCCAATTTGGGCGTCCTCGATAACCAACTGAGTCAATATAAGCGATTCCGTCTGCCAACTCTAAATCTTTCAACTTGTTGACAGCTATGAATTCAGGATCAGTATCACGGTAGTCAAACTGTAATCCGTCGGCATAGTGATATGTCTTTGAGCTGACTGTATAATATCCAGCCAAACCGAATTTCATCAACTTGTTGAACTCCTCATTCAAAGTAACACCGAAATTACCTTTAAACTGACGGAACAAGACGCTATCCATCGTCGAGATAGGCATAAACTTACGAGTCTCCGCACTTGCGTTATAGAATGTATCATGAAATGCATTTGTTCCCCTCTCAGTGTAACGCTTCCAATCAGACTCATATTTCATATCCGCGATAAACGATGTGACAGGCACATAATCCACAATCACAGAATCGGCATTCACCTTATACTCTTTCTCAAATCCAAGATGATACTTGTAGTTGAGATGCATATTATATCCATGCAGTTTAGAGAATGTGTTTCCTGTGAAGTAGACGGGAATAGCCTCATCAGCCGGATTTCCATATCTCTCTGGCGATGTGATGTACGACTCATCCAAGAATCCGCCACTCTCATAATTCTCGAATTTGGCAAAACCAATGCTCATCATCAGGTTTGAACGCAAGCCCATATAGCTTCCGAAAAATCCCGCATTGCAGTTTCGTGTAGACGAAGATTCATACGCTCCATAGGAATTGACCCAATCTCCGTACATACCGAAATTAAACTTTGATCCTGCGTTCACAGTGAACAATCCACCCACACACTGGTCACTACGGTTGCTTGGACCAGCTCCTATAAACCAGAATTTGGAATAAGGTTTACGGGTGTTATAATAGAGGATATCATCTGGCGACGTGTAGTTGGCCTCATACGGAGTGAAGAAAAAGAAATCCGATTTCTTGATTCTGTCAGCGTAGATAAGTGATATTCCCGGAGATCCTAAAGAAGAATGATCCGCATAACGGAGTGTGTTCTTATCAGCCATGTTGGCTATATAGAGTTTGTCGATTGTGGAATCGGCATACGCACGGACTGGCTGGCCAAGAGGGCCGTCCGCTCTCCACGAAAAATACATCATGGAATCCTTTGGTCCACGTTTTGACGGAGACACTTCCGTCTTATATTCAAATGCAGGCACTGAATCTGCCTTCTGGATCTGTAGCGAATCCTTCTTTTCAGCGACCACGGAATCACCATTCGCTACAATGTCAGTTACATTCACAGTATCCTTTACAGATGTCACTATAGACAAAGAATCATTGGCAAACACCGTTGTGCCTGCCGCAAACACAGAAAGGATTATATTAAAAAATCTATTCATCAATATTGAATTAACAGACTATCACAATATTGTCAAGTAATGTTTTAGGCTCTGTCATTAAGTTTACAACTGAAATTTTCCAATCGAACACCGTCTGCTCTTTTGGAAATCCATCAATCAAGCACGACTACTGTCATTCTTCATATACCAAAGAGCACAACAGTTTTCACGTCTGAAAATCTTCTGCGCCGCTTTTCTCAACTCATCTGGAGTGACCTTGGAATAATTGTCGAAATCAGTATTGATCAAGTCGGGAGCACCGATCATCTCGTAATAGCCGAGACGTTCCGCCTTAGCAGCTTCAGAAAGATCGGAAAGGATCTGCGTCGCCTCATACTTATTGACGACCTTCTCCAATTCCAGTTTCTCAACACTCTCCGTCATCAACAATTCCAACTCATCCCATATAGCGTTCTCAACCTCATCACGTGTGAAACCCTCATTCGGCACACCGATCACATAGAACGCACCGTCTTCAAGGCTTCCACGAATACAAGCGTCGATAGAAGAAAACATCTTCTTCTCAACTATCAATCTCTTATACATTCGTGACGACATTCCATTCGACAACAGATCCGAAAGAATATCCGAAGCATAGTAATCATCGTCAAGACGGGAAGGAGAATGGAACACCATATACAATTTATCGTTAGGCACATCACCGCTGACAATCTTTCTTTGCTCGGCAGTCTGCTCCGGTATCTCCGCCATCTTACGCTTCGTAACGTCACGCGACGGAATATCACCGTAATACTTATCCACCAAACGCTTCACCTCATCCAGAGATATATTGCCGACAACCGAAAGATATGCATTGTTTGGAGCATAATGAGAGAAGAAGAAATCCTTCACATCCTGCATAGTGGCATCCTGTATATGCTTGATTTCCTTACCGATAGTAGGCCACGAATAAGTGTGGTCAGCAGGATACATCATTGCAAAAAGATAATGGTAGGCATCACCGTATGGCTTGTTGGATGTACGTTCCTTAAACTCCTCACTCACCACTTCACGCTGCACCTCAAGGCCCTTCTCATTGAATGCCAAAGACATCATTCTGTCCGACTCCACCCAGAAACCGACCTCCGCATTCACAGCAGGGAGGACAACATAATAGTTAGTCAAATCCTGTGTGGTGAAAGCATTGTTGTAGGCACCAGCTTTCTGAAGCACTCCATCATAATCATCCACATTGACAGAGCCGGAAAACATCAGATGCTCAAAAAGATGCGCGAATCCAGTATGCTCAGGATCCTCATCCTTCGACCCGACATCAAAAACAGTGTTAAGAGTAACGGTCTGGGATGTTTTGTCTTCCAGATGCACCACATGAAGCCCATTATCAAGTGTGAACCTATTCGTTTTAACCATAAATTGCTACTTCAGACTAATTTACTGCAAATATAGTCAAACCCACGCAAAGGGGCAAAAAAATAAAATATTATTATTTTTGATATAGATAACAGAAAACGTGCCAAACATATAGACAACTTCGTTGTGGCACTGGAAAACATGTCATAGATGACATTGAAAACTGCTTAACGCAAAAAACAAAACGTAAGGAAACACGTTTAAACCTTCTGTTATACACCGTGTGCATTCTACATCGCCCCCACGATGACGGATTCCACCACAACATACGCCGTAGACGTTTTATATTGGTAGATTCACCATGATGATGCCCCCCATTTACCCCTTTAGGGGTTATAGATACATGCTCGCCTACGGCTCGCACAACAAGAAAACAAGGGCGTTCCGCCCTTTATAACCATCGAGAATATACCATGTATGACAATACAAAACACGACAAAACGGCAGAATAAAACCGCATTCTTTAGTAATTCTATTTTCAATATCAGTAGATTTTAGTAAAATTTCGAAAATAAAATTCAATATTTTTGAACTTTTATGGATTAATTAGTGTAATTTTGCGCCAGAAAAAAAGACAAGTATTAAGACACAATCGGGGATGATTCAGGAATTGAGATTTAAGAATTTTCTTTCTTTTAGAGAGGAAACAACTTTCAGTTTTGAAGCAGACAAAAGCACGGACATGGAAGACTTTCAAGTAGTCAAAATGAACGATGGCGTTCGTTTGCTGAAGTTTGCTATGGTATATGGTGCCAATGCTTCCGGAAAATCAAACCTTCTTAGTGCTTTTGACTTTTTATACGATTTTTGGTCTAACAAACAAACCGATAGCGATGGTGACACAGGCGTCGAACCTTTTTTGTTCGACAAAGAAACACCAAACCTGCCATCTGAGTTTGACCTGAAATTCTACGTAAATGAAAAACGCTATTGGTATCATCTTGAACTTAACAGCACAGCTGTAATTAGCGAAAAGTTATATATCTATAACTCTTCACAACCGACTTTGCTCTTCAAACGTGATCTGGAAAACAATTTTTCCAAACTGACATTCAACAGTGCAGCTATAAAGGTCAGCTCTGTAGCCCAAGAAAAGTTAGAACTTGAATGTTTGAAAAACATCTCATTCTTTTCTGCTATAGGTAGGACAAACGTTGATTTAGGCGAAATTGACAAAGTTCACAACTGGATCAAAGAAAAGATGTTGCCTAATATTTCACCGTCTACTCAAATGTTCTCTTACGCAGAAAGAAAACTATACAAAGACGACAACTTAAAAAAGCACATCCTTACATTTCTTGACAAAGCTGACTTCAACATCTCTGGTATAAACAGCGAACTTGTCAAACGCCCCATATCAAATGATATGATGACATACATCGAAACTTCATCCATACCAGAAAACGAAAAAGAGAAACTGAAAAAAGATGGAACTTTTGATTCGATAAAGACATCTTTCTCTCATAAAGTAAAAAACAAAAGAGGAGAAGAGGTATATTCATTCGATGAATTCCAACAATCAAGAGGCACAATCCGTATGATTGGAGTTGAGACGGCAATTTATGAAGCCGAAAACAAGTCAGCATTCCTATGTATCGACGAATTGGAATCCTCACTACATCCAGAACTGATGGAATTCATTATTCAAAAGTTTCTCGAAAACAAAGAATCTCATTCTCAGTTGCTAATCTCCACACACTGCTTGGAGATTTTCAACCTGATTGACGATTTGGTACGTAAGGATTCTGTTTGGTTCACACAAAAAGACAATTCTGGAAACACAGACCTCTACTCTCTTATCGAGTTTAAAGGATTAAACAAAATGTCTTCTATCTTAAAATCTTATAAAAACGGAAAATTCGGAGCAATACCAAACATCAAAGATTAGTATATGGCAAGAAAAATAGCTTCTAGGCAACCTAAAGAGGCAATACCAACTATCATAGGTGCCGGAATCACGGAGCAACATTACTTCAAACATCTCCAAACATTGATGGGATGGAAGATGAAAATACGTCCTCGTTTCTTTGGGTCGGAAGACATCACAGCTATAGAAAAGAGAGTCGAAACAGTCATTCAGGAAGAAGGCATTGCAATCTGCGTGTTCGACGCTGATGTCAGTGCCTGGAATGATGCTTTTAAGACAAAACTGGAGAAATTCAGAAACAAATATAAAAATAGACAAGACGTAATCATCTGCGACAGTATGCCCTCCATCGAATACTGGTTTTTAATTCATTATCTGGACACAAACAAGCATTATCCTACGTCAGCATCTGTCATCAGAGAGTTAAATAAATTCATTGCTAATTTCTGCAAGAATGACACTTTTCTTTCAAGCCCGACATGGGTGAAAGAAATGATAAGCAATGACAAAATCGACTTGGCTTGCAAAAGAGCCATACAATATGAAACCACTGACGGCTCTTATTCAAGGATTTACAAAGCCATTGAATTGCTTAAGAAATAATTCTTCCTCCTCACCCTATCATCTCCAACATCCTATCCAACTCCCCAAACACTTCTTCTATCTTCGCCACTATGCGACGTTGCTCGGATAAGGGAGGAAGGGGAATAAACCATTCTCCTATTAGTTTAAGCGTAATTCTTGTGATTCCAACACCTTTCATTGTCTCTCTTACGCTACTATAACAAAATGAGGATTGTAAATAACGTAATAAAAATTCAGCATCAACAAATTTACTCGGCTTCAACAATGCAACACTTGACAATAAACTAAAAGGTTCTTTTAAATTATTGATACAAGCAATACCTGTCGTTGCTCCATCCTTTATATATAAAATATCTCCAAATTCAGGATTGCATCTTGCATAAATCTCATCATGTGTTGCTTTATCAACATATGTAACATCCGTCAAATCTACCCCATGAGGTTTTATATTTTTTGCTGTAATATACATATATTCACCTTGCGAAAGATTTGTTGGAGAATGATGAGTGCCATCTGTAATTTTTGAGAGAATATCTGTAACCTTACACCACACCCAACCTTCTGGCACTTCAAAAGGCACTTCATCAATTTCTTCCGATGAAATGGCTGATTTTTTGCCTTTGGAGATGTTAGACGCACGTCCGCGCGTCTCTACGATTCTCTTCAACAACTCGCTGGCTGGTTCGTCGTTAGGATCCTGCGGAACTAATTTGCCGTGGATGGCTAAATCCAACACTTTCTTCTTCGTCTGCTCTATGCTCTTCCTTAAATCCGCCTCGTTGCTCTCCAACTGATCTATTATGCCAAACCATTTCTCTACCTCCGCCACTATGCGGCGTTGCTCGGATAAAGGGGGAAGAGGAATAAAAACGTCTCTAATTGCATCTATTGAAATACTTTCTTGAGCCGTGGCCTTTTTATTTTTAGTTAATTCTGAATATCCAACAATACTCCTTAAAAAATACCAGAGATACTCTTCTTTTAGGAAAATGGAATCGCCATTATAAATCTCAATTTTTCCGACATTTGAACCTAAATGAAACTTTCCTTCTCTATCATGAATGCCTATATTTCCGATTGTTCCAACATATGGAGTAAGCAAACATTTTTTGGTGATTTGACTCCTATACAATTCATCAGAAACATGTTCTGGTATAAATGCCTCAAATTCATATACAATATGACCGTCTTGGATATTTTTCCCCTTAAATAACGGAATACCATCCTTTTCTATAAGATTGTTCGCAATATAATCAGAATATTCAAAACCCGCCAATTTTGTAACGAATGCGACCTCATCCATAGTACACCAAATCCAACCATTTGGAGCTATAAATGGAATATATTCTTCATCTACGAATTTACACTTTTGGCCTTTGGCTGACTTAGCTCTCTCCTCTTTAATTCTCTTCAACAATTCGCTCGCAGGTTCGTCGTTAGGATCCTGCGGAACTAATTTGCCGTGAATGGCTAAATCCAACACTAATTGCTTTAGTTTCTTTGTGTTCATAAATCAGCCCGTTTTATTCGTTTTCTATTTCGTCACGTCCACTACTCTCCAATTCGCGTCGCAACTCCTCCTCTGTTGGCAGATAGGGAAGATACTTGCTTGCAAAATTATACCACTCACGAGCTTTAGGATCCTTTACCCTCATAATCAAACGGTTATGACTCCATGGTAATTTGATACACAGTGTGTAGCAAATCTTAAAGTCTGAATATGTACGGTAGAACAACCTCATATTTCTAAGGTTAGCATACGAAAATCCGTTACCAAATTCAGCAGTAAGTTCTTTTGAGAGATTCTTCAACAATGCATCTCCGTATATTGCTCTATCCTCTCCATGCTGTTCCTCTTCTACTATTCGCTTACCAATGAGCCAATAGGCAGCAGTCATAGCTGTATTGGTTTGGCGAGCAACTATCTTTCGTGCTTCTTGCAAGATAGTACGGACATCAGTAGCTAAATCTGCCGACACTGGCAAATTCGTAAGTTTTTCAATCTCGTTTGAATTCATTTCTTCCATTTTTGTATGACTTATCCTTCAATTCCCTTCAATAATTCTTTCAGTTTCGACACCGCATCCATAATGTTGGCACTCTTCTCGTCGATACTTTTAATAAGTTCCGTCAACGTCAGATCATCATCTTCTGATGTTTCTCTTATCCAAGTGATATCCAAGCTGACTTTGTCTCTCTGCAATATCTCACCGACACTATATTTTCTCCATCTTCCATTCGGATTTGTCTCCGCGTCGTAAGTCTCTTTTCTGGCGTTGATGTCCTTAGCGTTGTAGCATGCGACGAAATCGTCAAGATGATGTCGTTGCATCACCTTCGTCGCCAGTGTGTGCTTCACCCCTGTGCGGTAATCATAAAACCATATTTCCTTTGTGGCATTTCCTTTGCTGAAGAAAAGGACGTTCGCCTTCACTCCATTGGCATAAAAGATTCCTGTAGGCAGACGGAGGATTGTGTGGAGATTGAAGTGTGTCAGAAGTTCCTTTCGGATCGTCTCTCCTGCTCCTCCCTCAAATAGCACATTATCAGGCAGTACGACGCCGGCACGTCCACCATTCTTCAGCATCACCATGATATGTTGCATGAAATTCAGCTGATTGTTGGTCGTCTCCACAAAGAAATCATTGCGGTTAAGCTCCACACTTCCAGCAGGTCTTGTGCCAAACGGAGGATTTGCCAATATCACATCCACCAGATTGTCAGGCTCTTTCTCCAATGAATCCTGACAGATAATCGGACTGCGTTTCGTGCCTATACCATGAAGATAGAGGTTCATAGAGGCAAGAGTCACCACAAGGGCTGTATTGTCATATCCGTGCAACGCATTGTTGAGAAGGAAATTCTGTTTCTCCAGATCCTGGCTCTGTGTCTTCATGTGGTCGAATGCCGCCAACAGGAATCCTCCCGTACCGCAAGCAGGGTCCGCCACCGTCTCCGTAATCTTTGGGTCTACAACCTCCACCATCGCCTGAATCAAAGCACGTGGAGTGAAATACTGTCCTGCCCCGCTCTTCTTATCCTGTCCGTTCTTCTGCAGAATACTTTCGTAGATGGCACCCTTCACGTCGACATCCATACAGAGCCACTGCTCCTCATCGATCATCGTGATAACCTTCTTGAGATAGACAGGTTTGTCGATCTTGTTTTGTGCCTTTGTATAGATAGTGCCGATCAGATCCTCACGATCGCTTAGCTCCTTCAACGTCTCCTCATATTGGGCGATCAACTCATCTCCAGAAAGGTCCTTCAAATCAGCCCATCTGTAGCCTTCTGGAATTTGCGACTCCTCACAGAAGAAATTGACATTCTCATCGTCCATTTTCAAAAACAGAAGATATGTCAGCTGGGTGATATAGTCAGTGAACCCGATACCCTGGCCAGATAAAGTGGTGGCCAGATTCCAAACTTTTTTTGATATTGACGATTCTGAATTTTCGTTTGCCATATTGTTATGTAGACGTGGGATAATTATACGATATTATAAATAATGAATTTCGACATGTCGTTCAAAGCCTCATTCGCCTTGATCGCATTTGAATAAGCCTGAATCAGTTTAATTGCCTTTGAAGGATCGATATTTCTGATATCTGCGACGGTGATGAATCCGTTTGTTGCGATATAGTTCACCAACTGCTTCAAGATATCTATCTGTGCGTCCGTCACACTCATTTGTTTACGGCCATGCCAGATGTTGAAATATGAGTTTGCTTTAGGCACAAGGCTTTCCAACTCATCTATCTGATTATAAGCGAATCTTACAAGCTGGATGATATTGGTGATCGCCTCTTTCTCCTCCTTTGTTTTGTTCTTACGCACCTTCTCCGGCTTCACCAAAGAATAATAGTCCCAAAGTTTCGTCGGGAAGAACTTGGAATTCGCCAATCTGAGCTGTTTCTCCAGATCTTTGAGCATAGCGTAAGAGAGAGGCATACCATCGTTATTATAGATGATTCGCAGAGCTTCCAGTTCATCTTTGTGCTCCATGCAATAGGTTTCAAAAGCGGATGTTGTAGCCACAGCCTCATCATTGGAGAACTCAGCAGAGATGAGTCTATCTTCCGAATTTTCAATCGTGTAGGCATAGCCAGCCGCAATCTCCTTCAATTTTTCCCTCGCATGTGGATTTTTGGCGAGTGGAGCGAAAAGGAAAGCACGCTCAGTGTTGGGATCATTAACGTCGACAAAAGGAGGAAGTCCGCTTTCCATCGCTTTGAAGATAGCGGAAGCCATATTAAGCATACTCATGCCCACCATCTCCTCGAACTTCGACACATCCTCGGCTTCACCACGTTTGGCGAGACGAGACAAGACACCTGCCAGTTTGCGGAGATATCTGTCATGATAATTGCCATGAGTGAGCAATTCCAGTAGTTTGGCGAGAGTCAGTTGATCCTCGTTCCAACCGGTTCCAGGTTGTGGAGTATACTTTTCATGTTCGGTCACACCCACAGCATCGATAAGGAAGAATTCATCTTTACTCTTAGCGTTAGGAGTGACTGCTCTCAGAGCATCATCGGAAATTGTACGCACGCCACGACCTTTCATCTGCACATATAGAGGTTCAGACCTCACGTCACGCATGAATATCAGCACCTCCAAAGGTTTCACATCCGTTCCTGTCGCCACCAAAGTACATGTGACTGCGATACGAAACTCAATATTGGTTCTGAATTTTCGGATCATATCATTGCTGTCGTCCACAGAGTATGTGATCTTCTGCACGAAAGTGTCATCCTCACGTCCGAAAACCTCTTTGGCGATCTTCACGATATTATTGGCATGAGCCTCATTCAACGCAAAGATCAGAGTTTTAGGGATATAGTCCATGTTCGGCTCACGGTCGGGATACAAATCAGCATAGACATGATCGCGATATGTCTCCAAGATCAGTTTGATCTGAGCCGGATTGATCACACTTCGGTTTAATTCCTCAGGAGTGTAGTTTCTAAGTTGTTTTGACCTAACATCCTCCACAGAGCCATAGTATTTGATCTCCTTCTTCAAAGGATCACCCTCAAGGATGGCTCCACCAGACTCCGACACCTCCGTCTTGATTCGGAAAATACGTGCATCTACATTCACATCATCCACGATCGACTGCTCAAGCGTATAGTTCACCACCACATTGTTGTTGAAGAAAGCCAGAGTCTCAGGAATAGGAGTGGCTGTGAGGCCAACGATTCTTGCTTTGTTGAAATAATCCAGCAAAGCTCCCCAGTTTCCATAAATCGAACGATGGCACTCATCCACGATGATAAGATCGAAATAATCCTGTGGAAGAGAAGGATTAGGCGGAAGAACCACCTTCTGAGTCGTGACATTGTCGTCATCCTCATCAGAATCCTGAATATCCTCGCCGCTCAGATATGAAAAGAGACGATGGATTGTAGAGATCACAACGTTAGCATCCTTAGGGATCTTGGCACTTTTCAGACGCTCCACCCCATATATATTGCTGAACGGCTGACCGCTTGTAGTCAATTTATACGTACCGAATTCACTTTCAGCCTGCTTTCCCAAGTTGTTTCTATCCACAAGGAACAGGATACGTTTCATCGGAGTGTAGGTCAGGAAACGGTAAGAAGCAGTGCATGCTGTGAAAGTTTTGCCGGCTCCCGTCGCCAAGACAATAAGAGCCCTTCTTGCACCCTCATCAAAACTTTTTTCAAGATTAGAAATAGCCTCATACTGACAATCACGAAGATGATCCCTCTTCAACAGAGGCAATCCCGCAAACTCATCATCAATTCCAAGCATCTTCACAATCTCCTTTGGAGTGTGGATATGGTTGATAAGGCTTAAATCTTGGGGTTCCTCACGAAAATCTGAGAAAAAGAGATCCTTTCCATTGGAAGTATAGACGAAAGGCAATGGATTTTGATAAGTCTTGTAGATTTTAGGCACAGACTTAGCATATCTGAAAGCCTGTTCCTTCACAACGGCAGAAGCGGCATCCACCTCTTCACGTTTAGCTTCAAGCACACCTACTGCCTTACCTCTGATAAAAAGGAAATAGTCAGCCTCAAGTCCATTCTTGAGAAGACCTTCACGAATAGCCACAGCATTATCTTCCGGGTTGAAGAACTCACGGTCTACAACCTTCCATCCAGATGCCTCAAACATCTTGTCTATCTTCACCCTCGCCTTTTCCTCAGGTGTCATATTATGATCTGCATCCATAGGCCATTTTGTCGTATACTGCATAAACTAACAAAAGTAAGCCACAAATGTGAAAATAAAGCGTAATTTTGCAAAAAATTGACAAAAAGTGTGAAAGATGATAACATTTCCAAATGCTAAAATAAATTTAGGACTCAATGTTGTAAGTCGTCGTCCCGACGGATATTCAAATCTGGAGACGGTGTTCTATCCTATTCCTGTCTGCGACGCGCTTGAGCTGTTGGATTCCGATGAGAAGGGGTTGAAATTTGTGCAGACCGGATTGGAAGTCGACGGTGATGTTGAGAAAAACCTTGTGGTGAGAGCCTTCCGTGCAGTTGAGAAAGCCGCAGGACACACGTTCGACGCAAAGGTACATTTGCAGAAAAGCATACCGTTTGGAGCCGGCATCGGTGGAGGCAGCGCGGACGCATCGTTTATGATACGTATGATGAATGAGCATTACAATCTCGGATGGAGCGACGAGAAGATGGCGGAAATAGCGATCACCATCGGTGCGGACTGTCCTATTTTCATCTACAACCGTCCTATGTATGCAGAGGGCAAAGGAGAAATTCTTTCCGATATCGACGTGAATCTGAGCGGCTACTATTTCGTCTTGGTCAAGCCAAATGTGCATGTATCCACAGCAGACGCATTCCGTGGTATCACACCAGCTCCGGCTAAAATCAACTGCAGAGATATAGTGTCGTTGCCGATGAAAGAGTGGAAAGGCAAGTTGGAAAACGATTTTGAGAAAACGATATTCGCGCTACACCCATCTGTAGCCGCAATCAAAGAAAAGCTATACGAATTAGGTGCTGTCTACGCATCTATGTCAGGTTCAGGATCATCTCTGTTCGGTTTCTTTGAAGAGAAGCCAAATTTAGACGAATTGTTTGGCGACGCATACGTATTCTGCGAAAAGCTATAAATATAACACTACCAACATAAATAATAAACCTATGGTCTGAATTTGTCTGTCGGCAAACTCACAACCATCGGCATTTAATCTAAATTGGATATTCTATTAATAAAAACTAACTAACATTTGTCTTTATCCGTAGAAAGACAAGTTAATCTACATTTTTTAAGAAGATGTATGGGATTCTTAAATTTATCTCACTTTCATACTATTCGTATCTGAAATCAATCAAAGTATCTTTAAGAACAGTATAATTGACATAAGTATCCATTCCATCAGAAGTGATTCCACTTGTATATTTGAGATAATTAAATCTCAATTCTCTGACACCTTTTTCTTTTGTCTTAAATGTCCAGATTTCTTTATCTCCTCCATAATAAAGAATAGAATCAGACTTTGATTCTATCGAAAAACTAATAGAATCCACAGCCGCCTCTGTACGGTTTGTCCAAACCCAACAATAAGAATAACTTGGCCCAAAACCTATTATATGAGAATCTCGAGGAAGCTCAACTGTAATTGTCTCGCTATCAAACTTTTCCTCGTCATCACAAGAAATAAAAAAAGAGACAGACAGAACCGCTGCTGCCATCATTGCAGCAAACTTGAATGATTTTTTCATAAAAAACTACTTTTTTTATTTCTTGAATGTGATCACTGTGTCTTTAAGAGCTGTAGACTCTTCCCATCGTCTCATATAAGTAAACTTCAACACTTCCTCTCCATTTTCTTTAGTTTTGAAAGACCATTTTTCAACACCAAGACCTCCAACTCTTTCGTCATCTGGATTGGCATGATTTACTGATTTCGACACTGAATCAGCCGCAGCACTAGAACTATTAGTCCATACCCACTCATATCCAGTACCCAACTGAGCAGGCAATTCAACTGTGAATGTCTTGCTTTCAAACACATTTTTGCTTTCTTCTTCCTCGTCACATGAGACAAATGAAGAAATAGACAGAACCGCTGCTGCCATCATTGCAGCAGCCATAGAAAAACTCTTTTTCATAAAAATTGACTTTAATGTAAAACTAACTAACATTTGTCTTAACACCTATACAAACATACAATGCTAAGACATTACATATCAGAATTTAACCACTGTATCAGCGATGACAGCAGTCGGATCTTCTTTAGCACGACGTCTTAATTCATTGAGATCCTTATCTAATGCAGGATCTAAAAATTATCTTTTGAAATATATCACTGTGTCTTTAACAACTCTAGATGCAGAATCATTACTAAAATGTTTTCCTAACAATCGATCCTTAAAATACTCTTCCGAAACGGAATCGTCATAGTGATAAACTGAATCAACATATAGTGGTACAATAGAATCTTCTACGAAAGGAAGAATAGATTTATCTAGTCTGTATAAGCGAAACTTTAACACCTCTTCCCCACTCTCTTTAGTAGAAAATGTCCAAACCTCTTTACGTGAACGTCCTAAAATATCTGCAGAATCTTGAACAAACTTAAATGATTTTGCTTCAGCAGCTGCTTCTGATTGGTTTACCCACTCCCAGCCTATGCTATGAGTACAGTCATCAATCATCAAATAAGGCACAGGCACTGGTAATTCAACTGAGAAAGTTTCGCTCTTAAAACTGTTGTTTTCCTCTTCTTCGTCACATGAGACAAACGAAGAAACAGACAAAACTGATGCTGCCACCATTGCAGCTACCCTAAAATAACTCTTTTTCATAAAAATAACCTATTAATAAACTAACTAACTTTTTGTCTTAACACACATATATACCCTATCGATTCGCATTATTACGCATTAATATGTTCGTGTTAAAACATCGACAAATTTAGCAAAAAAGCATATCAAACAAAAAAATCCTAATATTTTTTCTTCTCTATTGATCAAATTAAAAGTATTTGCCATCAAATCATAACAATTCAATCGCCTCTTTTAGAGAATGTATCTCATAATCCACTGGCTCAGGAGTCTTGAATTTATCAGGATGACGGTTGAAAAACATAGTGGCTAGCCCTACACCTTTCGCCCCTAAGATGTCAGTTGAAAAGTTGTCTCCGATCATCAACGTATCAGACGGATTGGCTCCCGTCGCCTTAAATGCATAATTAAAAAAAACAGGACTCGGTTTGTTTGCCCCCGCGTCTTCAGATAATATGATTTTATCGAAAGCATCAAAAAGTCCACATGATTTCAGTTTACGGAACTGCACCTCATGAAAACCATTGCTGCACATAAAGATTTTATAACCCTTCTGTTTCAAATAGTCCATCAGTTCATGAGCTCCGTCCACAACTCCCGGTTTATTGCCACAGAAATCAAGGAAAACATCACTGATTTCCAAACAATATTCACGTGATGGATTGAATCTATTCCCTTTTGAATCAACACCTTCCGACAATGGTCGACGGAATCGTTCCACAACGAGATAATCACGTTCGATCTCTCCCTTCGCATATTGATCCCACAATTCCACATTAGTCTTCCAATATGAACGGAAAAATTGTTCTGGATCTTTGAAATATTCGTTCAAATGGAAGAAATCAAACATCTCTCGCAAAGAGATATCCGCATTACCTCTTGTGTCATATAAAGTGTCGTCGAAATCAATAAAAAGGTTTTTGTACATAAATATTTATTTTTATTACCGTCCGCTTAACTTAGGACATATCAAAATTCGTCGACGCTACTACTGACTTGAGACAAAGACAAAGGCAAGGGCAAAGACCGGCATCTCTCCAAGACAAAGTTGTCAGATTATTATGTGAGATGCCGCCAATAGTAACCAAAATGCAAATCATCTTCGTGCGATGAAGCTAAATGGTTATGCCTTGCATAGCCGAACTGAAAATGTCAGTAATAGCGTCATAAAGAGCGACGGTGCGGTTACTTTGCGTCCACACGCGTCGCCCACCGATTTTTATTTATTTCTCATCAAGACCAGACAGATAGTCGAATGTCGCTTGCAGATCGTTTGGCACAATGATCTTCAAAGATGAAATCTTCTCTATCTCACGTCGCTGCCATGAACTGAAATCCGCATTGATTTTCTGTGATTCTGACTGATATGAATCAAGTTTGTTCTTATACGACTCTGTCTGCTCAGCCTTGGCGATATTGAGTCTATTTTTGATAGACGTCTTGATCTGATTCAGACGTTTCTCCGCATCACGGTGTTCGCTCTGCAACTGCAGATAAACCTTCTCCACATCTTCCTCTTCCACGGAATTTTCGTAACGGTAGATAAGCAGAGAGCTACCCTCACCCTGAGTGGTGATCGGCTTCGACATTATCTCCTGCAAACGACGTCTTGCCACAGAAAACGGTTCATCCGGATGTATGAATTTGCCATACGCAGCAGCTTTTGCCTCCAACGAATAGTATTCAAACCTCTCCGCCACCGACAATTGCTTTATGATATCAAGATCTGTAAGTTCAGCATCACGAATCGGGATTTTCGGCAAAACGATGTCGTTAGCCTCAGCCCAATCTTCAAGAGAGACATCAGAAACCTCCTCCATCATCCTCTCTTTCGTCTTCACAGCCTCACGCATCCACGCGCAAAAGGAATGCATCTCTGCCACTCTTGCCACCATAGTGTTGAATTCAGCAAGCTGATGAGTGGCGTATCCGATCTCCACCTGCTTGCCTGTATCGTTAGCAGAGCCGACGATATCGACATATCCGTTCACAAAAGAGGTCGACTCCAGTTTTGCCTTGCAACCGGCGATAATTTCTGTAGCCAGTTCCGACAAATGAGTCGCGGCAGTTGAAGTTATTCCCCTCTCATTCTTGTTTTCATCGCTGTTAGCGAAGAATGTCATATCTCTGTATATCAAATTCTTCATAACATAAATTTTATGGTTAGTTATCGTATATATAGGCTGAATATCACCGTCTGCGAGACTCAATCAAGAGCCACACACTATTAATGGCCAGCAGTCAAAGGAACTACAGCTCCAGTACCAGGCACAACATAAGCCGCATCAGGAACTTCCTTTCCATCCCAACGTTTAGCTCTCTCCATATTAATATTGTATTCCCACTGAGCTCTCATAGCATTCATATTTGCCATAATCTTCTGAGCCTCGTAAGCCTGAGCATCAGCTCTGATCTTCTGTGCGTCTGCCTCACCCTGAGCTCTCAACACCTCTGCCTTTGCAAACTCCTCTGCAGCCTGACGCTCTGCCTCTGCCTCACGAACTTTCTTTTGAGCCTGTGCGGCAGCAACATTAGCCTCCTGCTCTGCCTGCTTAACCTGCTGTGTACGGTTGGCTGTTTCCTTAATCATTCTGTCGAAATCCTCTGCCCAGTCGAAGTTTGTGATTGTTGTAGAATTAATTTGAATTGGATAATTATCCTGCATTCTTCTCAACACAACCTCGCTTAGTTGCTGAGTGATATCCTGCTGGTTTGCGATAAGGTCGTAGATGCTGTACTTTCCTGTGATCTCCTTTAGAGATGCCTTGATACAGTCTCTCATCGCATCCTCAATAATTTTAGACTTGCGATATTTCTGCACAATCTCAATGATACGTTTCTCATCATAGTTGTATCGAACAACCACAGTAGAACCCACAGTCTGCATATCTTTTGTGATAGCACCGTCTTCACCTACAGAGAATTTAACCTCGTAAGTCATTGGAACGACACTGAATCGCTCAATCTTTGTGACAAAAGGAAGGTGAGTCACAATTCCTGGTTCTATTGGCTCATTACAAGAAATCTCTCCTAATGTAACAGCTACTCCACGTTCATCCGGTTCGATGATATCGTAAGAAAACATTCCAACAATCAGCAATACAACACAAACTATCGCCAAAACAATCTTCTTCGTGTCGATTTTTAATGCATTAGCCAATCCTTCTGAAAAGACTCTCTTTTTTTCAGGCATTTCTGACTTCTCTACCATAATTACTTGTATTAAATTAGACCTAATTTTATTTATTGTTACAACAACGTCAAACTACAGATTACTGCACATTTCAAAGTCAGGGAATATATCCTTGCTATCCCATTCTTTCTTTTTGGCAGTCGACGAAATTGCTTTTCTGCTTTCGTTCAACACTCCTTCCGAATACTGCATCGTGACGCAGTGAAGAGATCCGTGCTGACGGATCAATGTCTGGCAGTCAACACCAATGACTTCACGATCTTTAAACACCTTCTGCAAAACAGCTATCGCGTCGGCATCATGCTTCTGATTATAGGTCGGCACAAGCACAGCGCCATTGATAATCAAGAAATTTGCATATGTAGCAGGAATACGTTCGTCATTCTCATCAAACACAGCATCTGGCATTGGCAGAGGCACAAGATTAAACGGTTTGCCATCAATGTCTCTCAACGCTTTCAAATCATCTTCCATTGCCTTGAGCCACTGGTAATGATCATCTTTCTCATCTTCACACTTCACGTATGCTATTGTGGTGTCATCACAAAAACGGGCTAGTGTATCTATATGTCCATCTGTATCGTCACCGATCAGATCACCATTATATAGCCAGTGCACTTTCTTCAGATTAAAGATCTTTGTAAGAATTTCCTCCACCTGTTTGCCAGAAAAATGGTTGTTACGGTTTGGAGCATTCAAACAGTTGTAGGTAGACAAAAGTTCACCACGAGTATTGAACTCCACACTTCCTCCTTCAAGTACAAACGGAATGTCCACAACATCCACTTCTGGAGAAAACAAATTCTTCTTAACCATTTCAGGAGTGATCTGATTATCCTTGTCTGAAGCGAATTTCTGTCCCCAACCATTGAAAATGAAGTTGCAAACTTTCATTCTTCCACCTTTAACCAATGTGATTCCACCATGGTCACGAGCCCATGTATCATTGCTTGGGATCTGAATGAAGATGATCTTCGAATAGTCCACATCTCCAAGTTGACGACGTACTTCGGCCTCATCCTGGCAGACAATGACTAGCTTTTCAAAACGGATAATTGCCTTGGCTATGTCACAGAATGTGCGTACAGCATCGTCTAGAATATAGTTCCAGTCTGTATCTTCGTGAGGCCATGTAAGCTGCACGAAACTCTGACATTCCCACTCAGCCAATGCTCTATATTCGTTGTTTTTGTAATTCATACTTAAATGTTGATTGTTTTTACAAAGATAATGGATTTTTTCAAATTAGGATTTTGTTTGTTTCCATTTAATCTCCTTGCTACCGATATTAAACGTCTAAAGACGTATGTGGGGCGGTGTGATTCGTCATGCTACCGATATCAAACGTCTAAAGGCGTATGTTCCGTCCTTTTAATCCTCATCCATAACAACCACGCCATCATATTTAGTCCATCCAAAAACTCATAAATCAATGCCTATAAATAAAAAATTGGAACGAATAAAATCCGTCCCAATTCTTATAATATTGTCGACGTGAATGCTCACGTCTGAGCTATCGTCAAATTACCAAGTGTATGACAAGCCAAGAGTTGTGCTCTCCCAGAACTGCAAATATGCCTGACGGTATCCATAGTTGTAGTCGCTGTCAAGATACTTGCTATCACGTCTGTCAACTTTTTTGTCAAGAACATCCTCGTCAACTTTCTGGATATCCTTGTGATAGTTGATCTCTGCCTTGTCATACTTCAACTGAGTCTTGATAGAAAGATCAATATGCTTAGTCAATTTGAACAAAAGATCCAAATTGAACTTTGCAGACCAGCCATTAGTCTTGTCGTATATATCAGTTGAGACACCATCATTGTTGAACTGCAAAGATTTAGTTGAAGAGATCAATTCGTCGACATACTCTTTCAAATCGACAACCTCAGAACCGACTTCAATCATACCTTTGTTTACCTGATGGTATTTATTCATGAAAGCTTCACTGAATCCGTATGTCTCCTTGTTGTAAGCGTAGAAACCTTCAAGTTTTGCAATCAAAGTGAATACTTTGTTGAACGACTTAGTGTAATTGATATTCAACAATGCACCGACTTCAGTACGTACATCTTCATAAGTTCCATCAATACTACGCTTCATCGAATAATTTGGAGCTATATCATCATCCTTACAGAATGTGAACTTACCTGTGATTGGAGAAACATACATAGACAACTCTCCCTTAAAACAGCATGGAACAAAGTCCACACCGAGAGAAGCCTTGACAATATTCGGATTACCGAACTTGTTCTGCATCATACCCAACGACTTGATACTGTCTCTGTCCAACTCATCAAACATCTTGTTAACATGTCCGATAGGAGTCTCATTAGGATCCAGGCCACCTTCTGCCTTCACCTCATCTATCCTGTCTGAGAACCAAGAATCCACATTCTTGTAATTATATGTAGGAGTAAGACGTGATTCAAACGATGCCATCGCACTGTAAAATATACTCTTTGTTGCCTTGAATCCATACTTTGTAGACAAGTTCAATTCATCAATTGCCTTATGTACCTTAGGATTATGCTCGTACTCAGAAGAAAGGTTGACTCCATACTTGACAGAGAAACTGTTATCCCACTTGTGACGGGCATGAGAGTAGTTGGCATTCAGGTTCAAATAGCCATCCACAGCGAAAATGGAACCAACTCCGTCGTGTGAATAAATATTATGGAAAGTTTGAGCGGCATTCATTCCAACCATACCTGGAAATTTCCAAGAAGCAGTGTCATTAGCCCACTCAGCACTCACGTCATCCTTATGAGACTCTGCAAGTTCAGCGACTGTGTTTTGAGTCTCCTTGATCATCTTCAAACCTTCATTTACATCGTCTTGAGCAGCGACTGTCGACACACACATAACAGCAACTGCAGATGCAAGCAAATTATATTTTGTTTTCATTATCTTCTATACTTTAATGAATTAGTCCCCTTAATTAAAATGAGTAAGAGATAGCAAGTGATGATGATTCCCAGAATTGCCAGAACGCCTTCTTATAACCATAGTTATAATAACGAGCGTCAGAGTTCAACAAGCTGACACGAGTATCGTCACAATCTCCCTTATCGGCACGGATCAAATCCTTGTGATAATCAACCTCAGAGTTGTCGTACTTCAGCTGAGTACGCAAATTGAATGTCAAATACTTAGTAGCCTTCAGGATAAATTCCGTCTTCCATACTACATAACGTCCATGACGTGCCATGTAGTCTTCATCATTCCAATCTTCCTTGATATTATTCAAGTCGAGAAGCATATTGTTTCTGATCGCATCGTCAGAAAGCTGATATACACGAGGTTTTCCGTATGCAGCGAAGAATGCCTCAAGAGACGTATTCAACGAGAATGCATCAGTGAATGATTTTGAATAATTCAAATTGAAAAGGACACCGGCCTCAAAACGAATGTCTTTATATAGGTTGTTGATATCATCCTTATTCTTCTCCATCGAATAGCTAGATGCGATCACATCGTTCTCACAGAATGTCCAACGAGCAGAAAGAGGAGATACGTAGAAGAATAGATCCTCATTATCTGACATTTTCATATCCAATCCTAGAGACAACTTCAAATATGCAGGATTAACAAACATATTTTTTACAACACCAGTATCGATTTTCTCTTCACGGTTGCATTTATCAAATTCAAATCCTTCCTCCGACATCACATCGATATCATCATATTTGTATGTTGGAGTGAACTGAGTCTCAAAAGAGGCTTTTGCAGTATAGTAGACGTTTTTGTCAGCCAAATAACCATACTTAGTAGACATCTTCAACTCATCATTCTGCTTTCTCCAATAAGGTTCAGCTTCATAATCCTTAGAGAAGTTTGTTCCATAAGCGACCTCAAGTTTTGAATCCCACTTGTGTTTTGCACGGATATAGTTAGCATTAAACGTAGCAGAAAAGTTAACGCCGACCACTGTTCCGTCACCTTCCACAGACTAAGCGTTGTGTGAAGTCTGCACAGCACTCAACGATATTGTTTCAGGGAACTTCCACGAAGCCGTGTCCGCCGCGATGCCAGTTTTTAGGACAGAAGTGTCTGCTACAGCCAGACTTGTAACCACTGACTTGACCTCATTGTTTTCTTCAACCTTCACCTCTTGTGCGACGCCGGTCACAGCAGCAGACGCAACAAAAAGAGATACGAATAATTGTCTTTTCATCGTAATTATGTCTTAATATCAATGTTTCTTATTTTTGTAATCCCTGCAGACGCGCGATATACTTGCCGATGATGTCAAACTCAATATTCACCACCGAACCGACCTGAATGTCGCAGAAATTAGTGTGTTCCAAAGTGTATGGAATAATAGCCACAGTGAATTGATCTCGTTTTGAGCGGCAAACAGTCAAACTTGTCCCATTGACTGTGACTGATCCCTTTTCCACAGTGAAATAGCCAGCCGAAATCATAGAGTCATCGGCTTCATATTTGAATGTAAAGTAATGGCTTCCCTGCTCTACCCTACGTTCAATGCAAGTGGCAGTCTGGTCAACATGACCCTGTACAATATGGCCATCAAGTCTGCCATTCATCATCATGCTTCGTTCTAGATTGACCTTCGAGCCAACAGATAATTTGCCGAGATTGGATTTATCAAGAGTCTCTTTGATAGCTGTAACCGTATATTCATCACCACTGATGTTAACCACTGTAAGACACACACCATTGTGGGCCACACTCTGGTCTATCTTTAATTCTGACGTGAACGGGCACGAAAGTGTCAGATGTAAGTTTGTCCCATCCTGCACCAATTTACGAACGGTGCCCATTCCCTCTACTATACCTGAAAACATATCATAAATTTTTCTGCAAAATTATATATTTTTTTTAAAATGTAAATTTAAAAAATACGGGATTGATAAAAAGCAGGACCCTCAGGATTCTGCTTTTATATTTTATGGCGTTCTAATCAATGTGAAATGACCGTGCATACTTATATCCGCCTCATCAACCTCTATTGTATACCAATAATCGGTCGACGGCATTGCGTTGCCATTGTAGTATCCATCCCATCCGTCGAACTCATTCTCATATGAGGCCAACTTTTTTCCGAAACGATCGTAAATGTAGATTCTATAATTACTGTAATTGTCTATTCCGACCACATCCCATTTACTATCTAGTGAATTATCAGGATTGAAATAAAAATCAGGCTTGATCGGAGTCAGATAGTAAAAAGTCGTGCTATCCTTACATCCCGTCTCCTCATCATATGCGATGACTTTATATACTCCCGCCTTGTCAAACTCCAAAGTTCCGGTCTCTTTTTTCTCTTCTTCATTACCCATCCACACGATAGTATAAGTAATATTTCCAATATTATTAAACACGTCAATGGAGACTCCATTATCTTCCTCCTTGACGTTAGAGATAGTGACATGATTACGTCCGCTTGCCTTTCCTAGTGGAGACATCTGCAATCCTGGACAAGCCCCATCTATTTCTATTGTGTCTTTAATGTATGTAGTATTGGAAATACTCTTTATTCCACATCTGAAAACGGTGTCAGAAATAGTAGTGTCAGCAGTATTTACCGTGACTTTATAACGTACAATGCTATCACATCCGTTTGAACCTGTATAAATTTCTTCATAGATTCCACTTTCCGTCACACGTTTGCCGTCTACTATAAACGGCTCATTCCAACAAATGGTCTCATTGAACTCCGTTTCTCTAATCCTCACATCTGGTTTTGGTGGGCAGATTGTATCATAGACAGGAGGAGTGCACGGATCCTTCTGTGCCCAAACGGCCACACATCCACCATTAAACTCATCCAACAGCAAAGTAAGCTCATTTCCTTCATGTGACAGTCCATCCTTACTCAACCAATGAATTTCACCCAAATTGCTTTCTGTATAGAATTTATAGATATCACTCTTACAATTTGGAATTTGTTCACATATCAATTTGATAAAATCAGGCTCTTTCGGAGGGCACTCATTATATTTCATCGCATTGCTGCAATCAGTAAAGTCTTCTTCATAAAAATCATCATTTATCTTGACCGACATATAAGTGATCATTCCTCCCAAATAATCCCACGACAAACCTAACTGATCAAGTGTACAGATATTATAATACACGACGCCACCGCCCGATTTATAAATTACTCCATCCTCATATTTGAACCACATTTCCTGCTCATAATCGGCATATCTCAAATCTGACTTTTTGGGGCCGGAATCCACAGCTGATATAGACACCTGCTTCTTATTGGTTTTACTTCTCAATATATCATCAAAATCAAGAGCTAATTCTTCTTGAGTTGAAAACCATATAGTGGCTACGGTGCGATAATCTCTGCCATATATGTATGGATCCGCATATCTATATTTGAAATGGATCTCAAATGTTTCTATATCACAACTTTTCAATGAATAGATGAACTCAGGTACTATATACGGATCTCTATTGGCATTGTAGTCTGGCAGACAACCACCACTGTCAGTAAAGAACTCTTCCGGATAATATGTCTCAAGCACCTCATCTGTAGCCTTATCAATCAAATATGCACTCCAAATTGATGTGTCTCCACAAGCGTTGAATTTTTCCGCTTGCACAAAAAAAACAGACATGAGAACAAAAACCATTAGTAAGACAATGGTTTTCACTAATTCATAATATCGCTTAAAAACAAACTTCATAAAAGTATCATCTTTTAAGTTAGGAAGACGGAATTAGCACTTCACGTTCTTATTGATCCATCTACAAATCAAAAACAACAAAATTGATGCCAAACCCGACATTATTGCAAAAACCATGAAAAAATCATGCAAATTCGCAATCTCGTAACCACAAAATGATTTTGCGACAACAATTCCGTCCGCATTAGCCTCTGGATATAGCGCAGACAACACACCAGCAAACTTATTGGCTGTAGCCGAAGACAAAAGCCATACGCTCATCAATAATGAGGCGAATCTTGCAGGCGACAATTTGTTGACCATAGACAATCCTATCGGCGACAAACTCAATTCTCCAATACTCAACACTAAATACAAGGTTGTGATCCACATCATCGACACTTTTTCTCCTACCGGCACATCATCCACTCCGTATGCTATGAAAAAATAACCGAATGAAAGCAATGCCAAACCAATCGCTTGTTTTGTAGGCGACGCGATATGGATATTCTTTCCTTCCAACGTCATCCACATCGACGACATCACCGGTGCAAGCACAATAATGAAAATTGGATTCAAACTTCCGAAATAGCTGGTGTTGACCTCCTCTCCTGAGCTGAAGAATATAAATGAAATCGTCACAGCAAATATAATCACAGACAAATATGTAGGCAGATCAAAACTTTTATTCAGTCGTCTGCCGACAAAATAAGTCAAGACTACAGACAAAGCCGTGAATATCACAATTGACACAACTTTCGTCGTCAATGTCAGATTCAAATCAAAAAACTTTGGTAAGAATCTGTCCGTCTGCTCCTCTGCGAAATAAGTCAATGATGCTCCTGCCTGCTCAAACGCGGCCCAAAAAAACACCACAAAGAATGCAAGGATATAAATGACAAGGATATTTCGTTTTTCTTCCTTGACAAGCGTTTTGTCTGTTATGATATAGACAGGAACGACACAGCTTAAACTGTATATCAACGCTCCAATATAATCTCCGTCGAATAGCCAGTAAAGCAAACCAAACACAAGGACCTCCAACAAAACAAACAAACCGATTTTTGACTCGTCTGTATGTATCTGGGATGAAGATGTCTCATCAACATGAGATTCCAACATCGACGTCGTATTTGCAACACTTGGCACTCCACCTATCTCTTCACCTTCTGGAGTCACCAAATATTTATCCTTACCTAACAAGAATGAAACGACACCTATAATCATTCCAACACATGCGGCCAAGAATCCATATTTGAAATCAGCAGGATCTCCTGTCACACCAAAGAATCCACAAACAAGAGGTGAGAAGAACGCTCCGAAATTGATACCCATGTAGAATATGGTGTATGCAGAATCCTTGCGTGGATCATTGTCTGGATACAATGTTCCGACCATACTTGAGATATTGGGTTTGAAGAAACCATTTCCCAAGACTAATAATCCAAGGCCTAAAATAAGAAGAGTATGAGTGAGGATTCCCTGCCCTAAGAACGATGCACAAAGGAAAAGAAAAAACTGGCCTAACGCCATAAGTGTACCACCAACAATGATAGAACGCTTATTGCCCCAGTAATTGTCCGCTATGTAGCCACCAATCAATGGAGTAAGATAAACTAAACCAGTATAATTTCCGTACATTTCCGACGCCGCCTCTTTATCGTAGCTCATCGCACCAATAAGGAAAAGCGTAAAAATAGCACGCATTCCATAATAACTGAATCTCTCCCACATCTCAGTTGAGAAGAGCAGATATAGTCCTCTAGGATGACCTTCCTTTGTCATATTCGACCGTATTTATTATCGGCAAAGATATAAAAAACTTTCAGTTACGCCAAATCAACACTTTGCATACCGCTATCATCCAATCACCTGCGACGGTGCGACGCCAAAGTATTCCTTGAATTTCTTTGAGAAATATGCAGGATCCGAGAATCCAACTTTATATGCGATATCACTGATTGACAACGACTGGTTTGGCATCGTAAGCATCGTGTGTGAAAGATTCATACGGTAGTCGAGAAGCAACTGGATCGGAGTTTTGTCGAAATGGGTTGAACAACGGCGTCCTAATGTAGCGGTACTCATACATAGAAGCGACGCCATCTTTCCGATTGTCAAATCACTTTCGGAATAATGTTCTTCAATCATCGCATTGAAATCCTTCACAAATCCGATTTCCAATGCCTCGTCCTGAATATTGCTAGTCTGATCTGGAGATTCATTCCTCAATTTCAAAATATTGTATATCTTGAGCAACATCTCCTCATTCTTGAATGGTTTGTTGATATAATCGAGTGCTCCGACCTTCAAAGTGGACAATTTTGCTCTCTCACTTCCTGAAGCAGACATGACAACAAATGGAATATTCTTCGTCTTTTCCTGAGAACGCAGCATCTTACATAGTTCAAAACCATTCACAATTGGCATCTGCAAATCGCTGACAATCAAATCAGGAATAGTCTGCAATGCTTTTGTGTAAGCAACCTGGCCATTGTTAGCCGTGTCGACTTTGGAGTATCCAGACAGAAGATTCTTAATATTGTCGAGAATCAACTCGTCGTCCTCAACCACCAATATTCGTTTATTCTGCATGAATGAGAAATCAAGAGAAATCTTCTCATTCACATCAAGTTTCTTATCAGCATTCTTTTGTTCTGCAGCAGGCATTCCAACAGTGATACGTGTGCCTTTTCCAACTTCACTTTCAATCTGCATCGTCGCTCCAAGAATATCAAGATAACTATAGATCAAAGAGAATCCCAAACCTGTTGAGATCTCTCCGCTGAAACCAGTCTCTCCATTCTTTATAACGCCTGAAGATGCACGTAACACCTCCAACTGTTCCGGCGTCATACCTTTTCCATTGTCACAGAACTCCACAAAGAATTTTCCGTCATTTGAATATGTAGACAATACGATCTCTCCATTTTCAGGAGTGTACTTGATACTGTTGTTCATCAGGTTACGAAGTATAGTCGACAACATTCTTTCATCTGAAGAAGCATAATCTGTTGTCTTAAATTTACGTACAATAGATATCTGCTTATCCTCTATCACCGCACAATTCAAGTTTACAACCTCTTCCAAGATTGCCACGACATCAGTCTCAACCAAAACTGGCTTTGTTGTCTCTCGCTTCGCAATCGCCCAATTGACAAGAGAAAGCATAGTGTTCTGCAATGTGCTTGCCTGTTCGTAAGCTTTTTTCAGTTTCTCTGTCTCGGCATTCTTAGGTGCATTCTCATCGTTGTATGGCGACAAAGCTCCTACTATACCAAACATTGAGTTTTTAAGATCATGCGCAATCACAGAGATGATATTCTCCTTCATATCGAGTGCAGTACGAAGTTCCTCCGTACGTTCAGCGACCTTCTCTTTCAAAATTTTCTCCTGGATCATGTGTTTGCGTAGACGGTACTCATACACCACCTTGAAACCTAACACAATGAAAGCCAACATTATCAAGTAGAACCACCAAGACTGATACCATTCAGGTGAGACAGCCAGTTTCATCTCCAAAAATTCTGTAGGCTCTACCTTATTCGCGTCTTTCAAATATGCGACTTTCAACTTGAAGTTTCCACTTGGCAAATACGAGAATCTGATCATCTTGTCTTCCGGCACTTCACTCCAGTTGTTATCCTTGCCTTCCAGTTTATAATACAGACGATCCTGAACATTCTCACGGAAATCCGCCACCCTCACCTCGACATTGACATTTTTGTTGTGTGACGCCTCTATCGACAGCACGTCATCCGGATGGAGACGATTACCGTTGACATACACAGAGCCCCAATTCAGATCGCCAATCTTATTGGATTGTTGTTTCAACGAATCAGACACGATGTAGAATCCGCTTGAAGTTCCGGCAAGAATCTGTCCGCTTTTACGTATCAACAGCGACGAATTTGTAAAAAATTTCTTCTGTGATTTCAACGAATTAGTAGGTATCAACGAATATTTCTGCGTAGTCGGATTGAAACTTAGTATACCTGCCGACGTCGCACAAACAAATGTACCGTCGTTCTTCTTCTCTATAGATCTGAAATCCAAAGAAGACGGGAGATAATCCAACATCTTGTATTCCAGAGTCGACTCCATGATCACCATTATACCACGGGTCGTTGCGACATAAAGATTTCCGTATCCATCAATCTTAGAATCCGCAAACATGATAGGATTGTGAGTCTTTTCCATCACCACACAAGGTAACGCATGCTTCAAGACTCCATCTTTAATCAACGCTATCGAATTTGAAGTGACGACCCAAACATTATGATTAGGAGTCTCCAAAGCATTGAAAACCCAATTGTCTTCTACCGTATAGTCTCCTTCACGCATATCCACAGGCTCCCATTTTCCGTTAGTGCGTCGGATCCACAGACCCATTCCTGCCGTACAGAGATAGATCTCTCCAGATGCTGTCTCAGCCACAGAGTAGACACATTTAGGTCGCACCATCTCAGGATATTCAAACTCAAGGACCTTGGTATTGAATGTCAACGGATCCATTTCAAGAATACCATCGCCCCAAGTGGAAAGCCAGATCTTGCCACGTTTGTTCCATTCCGCACGCAGGACATTGTTTGAAGTCAACGAGATTTTCTTTTTAACCTGAAATTTATTGTCGAGTATAAAAGCACCCTGTCCATCGGTAGCCATAAAGATATCACCGTTAGGGAATTCCAAGAAATCAGAAACAACAAAATTATCCAAGCCAAAATCAGTGGAATAGTTCACTCCCTTCTCCCTGTCAAGAGAAAGACGGAAGACACCACCCATCTGTGTGCCGAGCCAAATATCATTGTCGGCACTCTGCATAATTGTATAGATTTTGCTTAACTCTTTGGGTTGTTCTCCATAAGAAAGGATATGCTCGACCACAGATTTCTCATTCAGATCAGTATCGACGCGCCAAAGTCCATCTCCGTCAGTAGCCATATATAGTTTGCCATCAGACGCAAGGAAAACATCATATGTGGAAAGAAACGGGAGTTTGACAACAGATTCTATCTCCAAACTGTCGCCTCCAATGTTGAGCACCTGAATGACAGAGCCACTGCTGATTACAGCAAGACGTGAGCCAGGAAGTTCGATAAACTTAAAAACCAAACCAGAGCATCCATCAGATTCCGAATATTTCTTGATAACCTTTCCGCTCTTGTCCATCACAGTAAAATTCTGGATATCACCGAAATAGAAACGTTGGCGATCATCAACAAAGAAATCCAGAATAAACATTTTACGAGTTGGCTCAAACATGTCAAACTCGTGAGTGAAGCGTTCACCATCGTATTTATAAAAGCCATCCACGGTGGACATATAGCAGTTGCCATCATTGCAAACCTTGAACTGATGTGGCTCTTTATAAATATTGGTTTCGTACTCCAATGGTTTGATATCTATAAATTTATCAAACGTCTCATCATATCTCATACAAAGACCATTGCAAGAGCCGACAAAAATCTCCTCCTTTCCATTGATCACACACTTAGTCACAATTCTCAAATCATTACGTTGCAATTCAGTGTATTTGTCTTTTGTATAGTGATGAAAAGTTTTGCCATCAAAACGGTCGAGAGAGAAATCCGTGGCGATCCATACATTTTTATGTGAATCCTGCATCAAATCAAAAACCCTGTCACTTCCCATTCCGTCGACTGTAGTGTATTGGGCAATGCTATAATGCACATCTTTGACATTATTACGCAAGTCAACATGCTTAACAGCAGATGTCAAGCCGCAAAATGCAAATGTTAGATAAAGTATTGTAAGTAATCTTAAAATCATGTTCCGCATACTATATTTGAAACAACTCGTTTCACAAAAGCAAAAATATAAAAATCAATGGAAAAAACGATGTATGCAAAGGAAATAATAACAAATAATAATAAGACGGCAAACAAATACAGGAAAGGAAGACAAGCAGAAGACAAACTGAAATGACAACATGTGTGGATTTGCACAGAGTATGATATGGCAATGCTCCTAGATCAAGTAACGTCGGAGAAAATGATATGCAAAAAGCTACAGCGGCTCAGAGAGTCGCTGTCTTTTTTTATGTCTTACAAAAATAACCGTCTTATTTCTATTTTTTGAAAACCTTTCCTGTGATGACCTCAGTCTCTGTTTTTGCCTTTACAATCTCACATCAGTTCTTTAATATCCTCGATATCAAGATGTAGGTTATCAGCAATTTCCGACAGAGTTTTACCACTTTCCACAAGCATCTTGATTGTGAATCGAAGCATATCCTTCTGATGTGCCAACTGTTCTTCCTGATGTGCCAACTGCTCTTCCTGATGTGCCAACTGCTCTTCCTGATGTGCCAACTGCTTATCTTTCTGAGCCAATGCTTTTTTCTGGGAAAGAATCTTTGTGTCTAAGTTTTCCAACTCAGAATAAATTTCATCCTCGATATTCATAGTCATACGAATATCTGAGATTGTGGCTGCTTTTGCAAGTCGATTGATGATTCTTTCCATATCTTTATCTTCTGAAATATCTCGGTCAGACACAGAAACAAATTGTGGATCTCCATCCTGAACATAAGTCTGGTCGAATACCGATAACAATTTTTCTACTCTATTCCGAGCCTTTCCTTTTAGATAAGGGACCTGTACAATTATGCTGTCATGAGTAAGACTCTCAACAAATGGATCTGGCACACCTTCAGTAATTTCTTTTGAATCATAATCTAAATACTTGCGACTAACATAAACAACCGGCTCCTTGATTTTGCCGACCTTATGTCCAAGTATATAAATAGACACTATAGGTAAAGAATTACCATTAACATCCAGATTCCTTTTATTCTCATACTGAACTCCAAGATATTGGCGGAAACGAGAAATCTCTGTGCTGCGCCACGTCTTCTGTACCTCAATCAAGATCAAATGTTCCTTGCCATCTTTCTCTCTAACAAGAGCTCCAAAATCAATACGAAATATTGATATACGGTCATTATCCTTGTTGGCGTTGGAGTACTCATTCGGACGCATCTCAACACTGACAATATCTTTCTTCAACAATGCAGACAACAACGTATGCGCTACTTGCTCATCTTCCATCATGAACTTAAACACGCTGTCGTATAAAGGATTCGCTACAAAACTTTGTTTTTTCATTTCTTTAATGTTACTAAACCAAATTTTATGCAAATTTTACAAAATATTCCAACATATGCAAATTTGCAAAACTATTTTATCACAAACTTTTCATAGTCTTCCCTTATTGTCCCCCATGCCAATCATCATTTTCCCTTCTTTCTAAACTTGAAGAGTTTCTTAAAGATGCTTGGTTTTTCTTCCGCCTCTTCCACGTCATCTTCTTCCTCTGTGGTCACTGATGCGCCACTCTTCAACATCTTAGCGGCATCTCCGGTAAGCTCGACATTTTTGCAAGATATCTTTTCTTTCTCTTTTTCCGAAATGATTTCCGCATTCAGCATTCTACCTGATATTGTAGAGAAATACTGCTCGTAGGAATCACGTAGTTTGCCTTCGTCATCGAAACACCATTTGAATTTCTTCGGACGTGGGATGATCATCGCAAGGTAGATTGCCTCTTCTGCAGTCAGTTTTGACGGTTCTTTACCAAAATAAAACTTAGCTGCCTCAGCCGCTCCATACACATTTGGTCCCCACTCTATCACATTGAGATAGACTTCATACATTCTGTCTTTTGATGTAAGAACGTTGTTTTCAATCAGCCACACTATCATCGCCTCTTCCGCCTTACGCTGAAGTTTCTTCTCTCGGTTTAGAAATACGTTTTTCACAAGCTGCATCGAGATTGTACTTCCTCCTCTCGCAAATCTCTTCTCCTTGATATTCTTGATCATGCTTTCTCTCAACGCACTTTCCAAAAATCCCCGATGACGGAAGAAACTTGGATCCTCGCTAAATAGCACCGCATTTCTCAAGTAGACGGAAATATCATCCAGCTTACGGTAGTTTGGATTCGCCTCACTCACCAATATCTTGCGTTGCAGCACGTTCTGATCATAGGCTAAATAGGTAAATGTATCTTGCATCTTCCTGAGGTCGACGTTGCCGAACTTCGTGATCTTGAAGCCTGGATACTTTTTCATCGAAGATGCGAACTGCAAAGAATCAATATTGTCCATATCAAAACTGAACAATAAATGATAATCTATATCTCCTTCTACTTTTATTCCCTCCAAACTTGGCATCAAACCTCGTGGAATAGAAGAGAACAAATTATCGGCTGGAAATCTGTCTTTATTAAGTTTGATTGTCAAACCGAAATTGTCTCCTTTGTCGAGTTTCACGTATGGAGAAAACTCAAGTTTTTCCAGACGCACCACCGTCGAGCTATCTAATTCTATACTATTCTTGTCGATATTCAAAAGGAAATCCGATGATGGAGAACCGCAATTCAATGTCTGTGCAGATAGTCGCTCATGATAAATGGATAGATACTCTGCCGACGCGTTACCTCTAATCTTAAACAGTCCGGCACTTTCATCTGCGTCTACCGACACCTTTACGAAAAAGATATTCGCGGCTATCTTGGCTCCGTACTTATATTCTATAAATGGAACTATAACTCTTGCTGTATCACTATTGGATTGGATATCCGCAGTAATTGTCTGATCATTACGCTGATACGTTCCGGTAAGAGACAGGTTCTGGATCTCATGCGTCATCTCCTGACAAATGACATCAGACTCAAACTTATCATCCTTAATCTGGAATCTAGGAACGGCAATCTTCGCATAGAAAGAGTCAGACTCGACCGACAAATTAAAATCTGTAAGTGAGAAGCGTTCTGGCATCATTCTGAAAAACAACCCTGTAGCTTGATTGAATTTTTCGTAAATGCTTTTCTTACTGCCCTGCTCCACATTCTCAGCCTCAACCTCCACACTATCCGCATCACTTCTGTGCGATTTCATCTTATACACAACATCCACTCCAGCAATTCTCAAACTCACCAATTTGAGTTTTTTCTTCATCAAACTGCGTAGCTGGGCTGTCGCAGTGAGGCTGTCGACGGTAGCGATAGTATCAGTGATGTTTTTATCCGCGTCTACTTTATACAAGGAGATTCCATTGAACGTCATTGAAGAAAGATCATTGAATTTCAAATCGTCATATTCGACCTGAACTCCATATTTATCACGGACTTCATTCAACTCTTTATCCAGCACCTTCTTCATGATGGTGTCAGAGAAAATGAATACAGCACCGACAGCCAAAGCTATCAGCACAAATATCGTAATTATGAAATACAACAGTTTCTTCATGCAACAATCAAATTAAGTTGTAACCCATTCACAAATATTTGTCAAACGGAAAAGTTTCACCAATTAAGTGAAAAACTTTGAGTTAACCTAATTTCTGAATCTCAAAATGTTTTGTGACACAAGACGGAATCTCCAATTTACGGTGAGTGACGTAAATCAATGTTTTCTCATCCTGAGCCGCATATTTCTCCACAATCTCACGCACACGACGCTTATTTGCAATGTCTAATCCATGAAGTGGCTCGTCGAGGATAAGCAGATCCGGATTTTTAACCATCGTTCTGCAGATTAGCACAAGACGTTGCTCTCCACCAGACACTTTCAAGAATGACTGCTCTGCTAGATGATCTATACCTAAAAGTTTCATCCATTGCAATGCCAACTCATATTGAGCATCCGTAGGAGTACGGAACAATCCGATCGTGTCGAAGAATCCTGATGCCACAATCTTCTTGCATGGCTGGTCTTGACGAAAATAAAGATGCATCTCACTTGATATATATCCTATATGACGTTTGATGTCCCAAATACTTTCTCCTGTTCCACGCTGACGTCCAAACAATCTGATATCCAACGAATAAGCTTTCGGATTGTCTGCAGACAAAAGTGAAAGAAGAGTACTTTTGCCAGAACCGTTTTGTCCGGACAAACTCCATTTCTCACCCTTCATAATACGCCAATTTAGATCCTTGAACAATGTTCTGCCTGGATAAGAGACATTCACATTGGTCATACAGAACACCTCATCAAAATCTGGTTTCGACAACACTGTAGCCTGTAGCTCATCCGTTTTGAACTTACGTGGAGCGAACACCGTCGACCTAAGAGCCGAATCGGCAAGATATTTATCCTTTTCAATTCCAGGAAGATATCTTTTATCTTTAACAGGAAGGATATGTGTGGCACAATCTGGGATCTCCTCCTCACTCGGACATGAGAAAATCATCATCTGACCATTTTGTGCAAGCAATGTGAAGAAATCATTGAGTTCCTTCATCATAGCAGGATCAAGTCCAATAAAAGGATTGTCGACGAGGAGCAATTGAGGTGCAGAAATCAGTGATTCAGCAATAAGGAAACGACGCAATTCTCCACTGCTCAACATTATGATATGTTTATTGATGATATCGTTGATTTTCATTTTCTCCATCAACGACTTTAACAAATCCTCATCAAGCATACGGTTTCCCTTCTTCTTCTCGACACTCATCTTCAACAGTTCTCCAACCGTAGGAGCCAACTCATTATCCTGCGAATTGAAACGCTGCTGATAATACATGTTGTTGTAATCAGCAAGTTTGTACGCGCTCTCAAAACACATTGTGCGGATCATGTCGCTAGCGTACTTGATTCCCTCCGGACGATTGTTTGGATCAAAAAATCCGTATTTCAACTCACCACCACGAATACCGCTTTTACCTGAGATCAGATCCAAAAGCATTGTTTTGCCGGAACCATTCTCTCCAAGAATACACCAAACCTCGCCAGGTTTGACCTCAAAATTTATGTTATCAGGAAACTCGACTCCCCAGATACGAGGAGCGACATCCTTCATTCTTAGTACAAAATCCATTTTATCTCTTCATGTAACGATCGATATCCCTCTTAGCATCCTTCTCCTTGATGCTCTCACGTTTGTCGTACTCCTTCTTACCACGTGCCAATGCAATCTCCAACTTGCAAAGACCTTTTTCGTTGATAAACAGCTTTGTAGGCACAATAGTCATACCATTATCCTTCACTTCTCTCTGCAACTTGATAAGTTCCTTGCGATTAAGAAGAAGTTTTCTGTCACGACGTGGCAGATGGTTGTTGTATGATCCAAACGAATATTCTGAAATGTTCATGTTCTTCACCCATAGCTCATTGTTGCCGGCAAAGAAACAGAAAGTATCCACCAGACTTGCCTTGCCCAAACGGATCGATTTTATCTCCGTGCCCACAAGCACAATTCCAGCAGTGAATTTATCAACCAGTTCATAATCGAAAGTCGCGCGCTTATTCTTTATAAGCACATCTTTTTTCATCAACTTTCCTAATTTATTGTTTCCCATATTCTATGTAAAACCTTTCAGTCTAAATTTTAGCCAATGCTTCCCACGCCATATACGTAAGAGCATAAATAATGATAAATGTAATAAGAGTTGAAGGAAAATGATATTTCCTATCCTCTCCAATAATGTCGACAAAATAAACATTATATCCCGACATTATAATGTATGCGGAGTAAAAATTTATAAATATCAGCACCGGAAACATGAACGGCAATACCGACAATATAGCGAATGATATAAAAACCAGTATCTCCGCATACGTCATGAATACAACCATACGCTCGAAATCAACCTGTTTTTTTGTCAGAAACTTTAGATAAAATCGTCCGACAAAAGCAGCTATCAGCAGTGAAATAGCAAGGATCACAGGCCATGACAATGCGATCAATGTCTCTTCAAGCAAGTTGTAGCCAGAAATATAGAAGTTTTGTACAAGCACTCTCACCAACCCAAGCAGACAGATAAGCGCAAGCAAAGGGTAAAGCAATCGAGTCTGTGTGTCTGTCCACGTACGTTGCTCGTTCACCACTTTTTCCCATACGCTGTTGGGATCAATAATGAAATCGTAACACTCATGGTAGAGTGCGACATATTTATTCTTAATTGATTCAAAATTCATTTTCATACCATTTCAAGTCCACATCTGTTAATTAAATCCATTTTCTCTCTCTTGAAGTCGACGCGATATTTGCCAGTCAACTCATTCATATTCATAATCAGTTTGGCGGCGAACTGTTTGGAGTTCGCACTTTGGGGATCAGACATACGATGGTTGACTCCATCCATTATCTTTTCCACACGTCTCATCAAAGCAATCTGATCTGCAGACATCGTCGTCTCAGAGAATTTCTCGAATATATAATCCACCGCCACAGACGACGGATGAAGCATATCTTCTGCATAGAAACGATAATCACGCAAATCATCCATCATGATTTCGTATGACGGAAAATACTCAACCCTCTCTTTGTACTGTTTCACAAGTTCATTGATAGCCAGACGCAACGTCGCCTTGCTCAGACTATTTTCATCCAACCCATCACGCAAATGTCTGATCGGGCTCACCGTCATCACAATACTGGCATCAGGATTTGTATCTGCAATCCTATCAATAAGTCTTTTGTAGACGGAAGTGATCTCATCCACAGTCAACAACTCACGCTTGAAAACACCAGCGTCTTCCTTATGGCAGTTTGCCACCACGAAGTTCTGTTCCTTATGGCGATAAACGAAAGCGGAACCAAAAGTGAGGAGAAGGAAATCAGCAGTTTTCAAATATTCGTTTGCATCACGGAGTGCGTTGTTGGCATTCAGCATTGTGTTCTGCAATTCTCCTGAAAAATCACTGTGAAGGAGAAAGCTGCGCCATATTCCGTCGCGACAGAAGAAATCATCCTCATTGAAATAATCAAGATCGAGTGATTTCTCAATCTGCATAGCTATCGAAAGCGGATTGAACGCAATGCCAAGGGGATTAAGCAACACATCGTATTTGCGATCAAGCAGACGTCTGCCCATCTCTGAAGAGAAGCATGAGCCAAGCGAGACAACCTTACTGTCGTAAGTCATCTTCTTAGCAAACGGCTTGATATTCATCAAAGTACGAAAATCCATATATGCAAAAAATGCAGGGAGCAAAAATCACTCCCTGCTATCATAAAATAAATATATCAATTTTATTCACCAGAAAGAGCCTTCATCAACTCATCCATGTTTGGACTCAAGATGATCTCTGTACGACGGTTCTTCTGACGAGCCTCCTTAGTGTCGGCTGGATCAAGAGGAACATACTCAGCACGACCGCTGGCAGTGATACGTGCAGGATCGATATTCTTGTTGCCGATTAGAGCACGCACGATAGCAGTGGCACGCTTAACAGACAAATCCCAGTTGTCTAGCAAATATCCGTTACCTGTGTATGGCACGTTATCTGTGTGACCCTCGATCACAACATGGATATCCTTATTCTCTACAAGGAAGTCACCGATGCTGTTAAGAGCCTGAATACCCTTAGAATCAACGTCATAGCTACCAGACTTGAATAGCAACTTCTCATCCATAGAGACATAGACACGTCCATTCTTGTTTACTACAGACAATCCCTTACCTTCGAAGTTAGTCAACGCGTCGCTCACTTTCTTCTTCAAACTCTTCATCAAAGAGTCCTGGCGGTTGACCATAGCTGTAAGTTTCTGCATCTCCTTCTCTTTAGCAGAAAGGCTGTCTTCACGAGAAGCAAGTTTGTTCTGCATAGTCTGAAGCTGGTTCAACAATGCCTTAACCTCACTCTCACTACGAGAATTCTTAAGCTGATCAGCAAGTTTCTTATTTAGATTTCTTAGGCTTTCAAGATCAGTCTTGTTCTGCGACAACAGTTTTCCCTTAGCCAAAGTATCTTTAGCCAAAGCGTCGATTGCATTCTGCAAATACTTTTTATTGGATTCAAGATCAGCAATAGTCTGCTTGTTCTCAGCCATTGTCTTAACACCTGCCTGTTTTGCCTTATAGCAATCATCAAGTTCTTCGCTTAGTTCAACGAACTTCTTCTTTGGCACACATGAGCAAAAAAGAGAAGCGGATAGGAAAAAATACAAAATTTTTCTCATCATTGTAATTATTAAGTTCTTCTAATTCTTTGTTGCTACAAAAATAGGAAATAGAATCCAACAAATTGCATTTTTGTTGGAAATAAATATAAAAACGACACTTTAAGAAAAAGTTTCAGACATTTTAATCTTCAACTTTCCATCCTTCAATCGTACGTTCTTCACTGGAGAAGTTGACTCCGATCTTAACAATTGGTCTGCCGTCTGCACGGTATGGATCAGCGTAACCCTTCTCATTGATTTGAGCAAGAGCCTTTTCCGCACTCTCATCCACTTTAAACTCAATGATAAAAATCTGTTTCGGAGAGAATAGAATGCAGTCGAGCCTGCCTTTAGCAGTGTTCACCTCAGACTGGGTATAGAAACCAAGCCAACGGAACAAGACATAAATCACCGTTTGGAAATGCTTCTCATTCTTATTATTCAGCACATTCGGAATCTGCAGGAAAAACTCCTTCAGTAATTCGAATGCCTCATCTATCTTACCTGCTTTGAGAGCAAAATAGAAATCACACATATAGTTTTTACCATCTGTGGCAGAGCATCCAACCCACGACGGCATCATAACCTCAAGCATAGAGACACGAACTTCTGAGTTGGGATAGCCAATCACATAACGGCTCGACTCTTTGTCATAACCTTTAATAGACAGATAACCAGCCTGATAAAGCAACGGATATACACTTCTACTATCCTCCTGTGACACATAGAAATCCGACTCGAAAAGTTCAACACTCTCAAAATCAAGTATCTGAGCGTTATGTTTACGTAAGTGGTCTATGACGTATGACGACGTGGCTGTTTCAAACCAGAAGTTTTTCAACTCCATCTTGCTGAATGAGGAAATCACACTCAACGGATTGAATATGTCTTGCGAGTTTTTGGAAAAATGGTAACCGTCATATTTGGATTTAAGTCTCATCACCATTTCATCGAAAGTGCATCCCTCATTATGTGCAAAACACTCTATATCCTCTTTGAAATTCTCCATCAGCTCATCTACAGTGATACCACATATATCACAGAACTTATCATCCATGGAGATATTGTCCAAATTATTGAGTGTAGAGAAAATTGACACCTGCGAAAAACGGGAGATGCCTGTGATGAAGACAAACTGCTCATATTGCTCGTTCACCTTCAACTGCTGATAAAGTTCCTGGAGTATTGGCTTCACCTCCTGCAATTTGCCATCGTGGAGATGGGAAAGCAAAGGGGAATCGTATTCGTCAATCAGCACCACCACCTTTTTGCCTGTTTGACTGTATGCTGTTTGGATAAGATTTTGAAAACGCACGCCGTTTCTATCGCATTCATTTTTTATACCAAACTGCATTTCATAAATTCTCAACACATTGGCTATATAAGCACACATTCCGTCGGCATCCATATCCTTGCATCCACTCATATCAAATCGGAACACCGGATATTTTATCCAGTCTTTTTCCAATTTGCTGATCTTCAAGCCATCAAAAAGAGTCTTGTTTCCTTCAAAGTAGTGCTGAAGGGTGTGGATAAGAAGAGACTTTCCGAAACGACGAGGACGGGAAAGAAACACAAATTTTCTGTTTCTCACCATCTCATACATACGTTCCGTCTTATCGACGTAGGCAAAACCGCTTTCGATAATGTCCTTGAAATCCTGTCGTCCTATCGGATATGGCTTTATCATAATACTCTCTTTTTCAATACACTCTGCAAATATAATAATTTTGTGTTTGATTATGAAACAAATCCGATATCCGCTTCTAATCAAGAAAAAAGGGACAGGTCATTAAAACCTGTCCCTAAAAATTCACACGTTTCAACGTTTTTTTATCATTCCACACTTATTGTCAAGCCTTCCCAATCGATCTTTGCATTCTCATCGATTGCGACGGTGCCTGCCTTCTTCACCACAATCTTTGTGTCAGGATGTGTTTTGGCCGTCTCTTTAGCGCAACTCTGCACGCAATAGTCGAAGCACAGACCGACAAGATGAAGCTCTTTCACATTGTCGACGTTTGGCAACACATCTATTCCATACTCCTCAACATTCGGATTGCAGCCCTTGTTCAATGTGACGCTTGGAATCTGAATAGCAAGCAGATCAGGATCAACGTCCGCACCTTTTCCTCCAGCCACACAGTGGTCAGGCCATGGTCCACCCTGGGCTTTGAAAGAGCAGTGGTTTGCAGGATGCCAGTCCTTAGTGTAGACGATGCTGTCGTATTTTTCTTTCTTCATCAACTCGATTATGGCAGCTTTAGCCTTTTCCCACTTGTCGAGGCCGACACCTAAACTACCATCGATGAAGTCTTTTTGCGCGTCGATAATTGCCAAAACTTTCTGATCAGGCACAAAACATGGAAGATTAAGAAGTTTGCATTTCCAGCTCATACCATTGATCTTGTTCTGTATCTTCTTAGCTGTCTCTGGATTCACGTCGTCGTAGAAACCTCTTGCCACCTTCTCCACCTCAGCGTATGTGAAACCAAGGTTATCCTCATCTGTCATGCCACACATTCCATCACTAGGAGCTTTCTTCACCAAATCCTCAGGCAAACCCAACTCAATTCCCAATCTCACCACGTCGCTGACATACAGATTAGCCAACGGAGCAAAATCACCAGCACCGTCGCCCCAGATAGTGAAATATCCCATGAGACGCTCGCTCTTATTGCCATTATTACTGATTCTGCAATTACCAATAATCGCTGCCACACCATATAAAGTGGCCATTCTCAAACGAGAAGGAGTGTTTGTCTTGAATTGAGGAGTAGCCTCACCAGCCGTTTTTGCAGTTATCTCCTGAGCAAGAGCATCGTAAGCTCCCTTGATATTCACCTCATAGTTTTTAATACCCAAAAACTCACAAACTCGTTTAGAATCATTGATATCCGTCTGAACACCGTTAGGCATCATCACACCTACCACACGATCCTTACCCAAAGCAGCCACACATGCCGCAGCCACTACAGTACTGTCCTTTCCTCCACTGATACCTATAAGTGCTTTTGTATTCTCGTCACCATTCTTTGCGAAGTAGTCCTTGATCCAGGCTACCATCTGTTCTTTAAGTGTTCTCATAATCTTTTCCTCCTAATTTACTGGTTCCTATTAGAGTACAGTCATTCTTAACTCTTAATTCTTAACTCTTAATTTTTTCGAACATCTCCCAAGCAAGCCTCATCATCAAACCAAAATCATCCTGTCTGACAATCGCATCCATGTCTGCCCTCTTCACGATCTCAGTTTCAAGAAACTCATCATCGTCAGGATTGTTTTTGCCATAGCCATCCACCACCACATAGTAGCAAGTCATTATATTCTCCATGAAAGCAGGATTAGGGCTACCAGTATAAAGTTGCTCCAGTTTGACAACATTCTCTTTCTTGATACCCAACTCCTCATCCAGCTCACGATAGAGAGCGTCGATCGCCTTCTCACCACCGTCTACCATGCCAGAAGGAAACTCTGTGATTTCTCTGTTGATGCCGTGACGGAATTGCTTGACCATCATGAAATCATCAGAACCAGCTCCAAGCTGGACCACAGCACAAACCCAGTCGGGGCAATTCATAGATATATATTTGCGTTCCACACCACTCGGATCAATCTTCTTTGTTGTCACAAAGCTTCCGATTGGTGTTTTCATCACCACTTCCCTCTCTTTTATCTGCCAATTGTTCATACCATTCAAATTAATTGGTTATCAATCACATTTCAGCGTGGTTCATTCTCCAGTCGATGGCTCTTTGCAAATAGTCGACATAGTCAGGATTCTTACACATACCCTTTCCTGGAGTGTCAGAAATCTTTGCAACGTCGCCACCATTACATAGAGTAGTCTTCATCACGATATTTAGCGGTGGCACATCAGTGTCGTTGGCAATGAATGTACCGATACCGAAAGCTGTCTTTGCCCTGCCCTCGAAATACTTCTTTAGCTTTGTAGCCTTCTCAAAATTCAAGCTGTCGCTAAAGAGAAGAGTCTTTGTAGTAGGGTCGATGCCAAGCTTCTGATAGTGAGCGATCATCTTGTCGCCCCATGCGAACGGATCACCAGAATCGTGACGGACACCGCTGAACACAGTAGCGAACTCCTCATCGAAATCACGCAAGAAACAATCAGTTGTGATCGCATCAGTAAGAGCCGTTCCATTCTGCACCTTATACTCAGTCACCCAAGAGCGTAGAGCGTAAAGATTAGAATAAGCAGGATTGACAGCTCTGTTGCCCTGACCTACGCACATGATCCACTCGTGAGCCATAGTACCCACAGGGATAAGATTGTATTTGCGAGCTAGGTAGACGTTGCTTGTACCCACGAAGATAGATTTGTTGTTCATCTTCGCATTTTTCAAAGCCATCACAGCCATCTCCTGGCACTCGGCAGACAATCTGCGACGGAGGCCAAATTCAGAGAATGCACCAAGTTCATAGATATCCTGCTCCAAAAGATTCACTTTCTCATCAAGCTTGCGACGGAATTGTTTTTTAAGTTCCTCATAGTCGTAAGCCATGCGGAAATATACCTCATTGACGATAGCAAGAGTAGGAATCTCATACATACTAGTGTTAAGCCAAGTGCCACACGCCTCAATATTCAATCCACATTCAGCCTGGTCGTTGATTATGAAATCCTCGAATCTTGGACGCCATATACGTAAGAAGTCAACATAAGAACCTTTAATCCAGCCCTTCTTGACGATATTACCATTTTCATCCTTTCTTGCGCCGATGCATCTCAAGTAATCCAATTCACTCTCAGTGAAGCGGAGATTACAGTAAGCCTGCAACTGACGTTTGATTTCCTCCACCATTTCAGGAGTGAATTTCACATCCTTGTTACGGCATTTGAAAGTCCAGGTAGTCTTATATCCTGGGAACTGGTGGAAAATAGCCTGACCCATAGAGAACTTGTAAAGATCTGTCTCCAGCAGAGATGTAATTATTGTATTCATAACTCTTCGATTTTTGGTTTCTTTTTAACTTCGTGTCAAAATTACACAAAATATTTTTAAATCCAAACAAAACCAATTATTTTTTTTGAGAGGAATTGTTAATTAAATATAAAATGGCAGAGGGGGAATAGTGAAAATTATGTATATTTGCGATGGAATACAAAGTAAAATAACATTGCAATCCCCCAATGTTATGTCACCAAATACTTTGATCTAACGACACACAAACAACGAGCCCTATGATAGATGTAAAATTTCTTACAGAACGTTTCCATCCAGATGGATTCAATGTAGGCATCAATGTTGGTGAAACCGCTGGACAAAGTATTTTTCATGTTCACATACACTTAATACCACGTTATAAGGGAGATGTTGAAAATCCGAAAGGAGGAGTGAGAGGGGTGATACCAGATAAGATGAAATATTAAAAGAGACATAAACATAATCAAAGACAAAAAAGCATATTTTATTTTGTAAGGGGTTCTAAAAATACTACTTTTGTTTATTATAGAATTGTATAATTGCTTTAATTCAAACAAAATGAAAATAGATAATTCACAATATCTTTTAGGTAAAACAACTCTGACATTGTCAAATAACTATTTTAACAAAAATCGATGTTATAGATTAACATATACAATGTCAACTTATAAGATTCATTAGAATGCAAATTTCGTAAAATGTCAATTTACAGAAAGGCCTCTAGTTTGATGTAATCAATAAGATTACGAAAACATTAATATTTCTACACTTAAAAGCAACAAAATGTTTTCATAATCAATACAAAAGCATCAAAATTCATATAGGTTATCATTTTTTATAAAAATCAGAACCATTGTATCATATAATGAGCGAATTATAAAACACATTCCTCTCACATAAGGTCTCTAAAAGATGAGAATTAAATTACAGAAGGAGCAAATAAAAAAGTTATGAGCAATGGTCATAATGTAAAAAAATCTTAAAATCATGACAGGTATTCAAGATTCAACAACTAGTCATTTCGGTTCTTTGATAAGAAGTGGAGGTAAATATATCATTCCTAAATTCCAACGAGATTATTCTTGGGACATAGAGCAATGGGACGATTTGTGGCAAGATATAGAGACAATGATTGCCGAAAAAAGCGATCATTATATGGGCTATTTAGTACTACAAATGACCAAAGGGAAAGACTGTCTTATCATCGATGGTCAACAGCGTTTCACCACAATTACAATGGTGATTTTGGCCGCAATAAAATCAATTCAAAAATTAATAGATAAAGGTAGTGAAGTTGAAGAAAACAAACTACGCGTAGAAAATCTAAAAAACACATATATCGGCAATGTGGATCCTGTATCGTTGGAATACGACAATATTTTAGTACTGAATAGGAACAACGACGCATACTATAAAGAATATATAGTTAAATTAGGAGAGTTAAAGCTACGCAACACTTCTTACACAGAAAAATTAATGAAAAAGTGTTTTGAGTGGTATGAAAAGCAACTTACAAATAAATTCAATACTGGAAAAGAATATGCAGAATTCATCACTTATATAGTTGATCATCTACACTTTACCATTATTAGAGTCAGCGACGAAATGAATGCATTCAAAGTGTTTGAAACACTTAATGCTAGAGGCGTTCAATTGTCTTCTGCAGACTTATTAAAAAACTATTTATTTTCTCTCGTGGACAATTCTTCCGAATTTCCAGATCGAATTTCAACACTTGAGGAAAAATGGTCAGCTTTAACAAAGAACATTCGAGCAGAAAAACTACCCGATTTCATCAGATATTATTGGAACTCTAAAAATAAAACAGTCCGATCAAATGATTTGTTTAAGGCAATAAGAGAAAAAATAAAAACAGACTCTGAAGTTTTTACATTGTTGAATGAAATGTTAGGATACAGTGACATTTATATGGCCTTACGTGACGCAAATGATGAACTATGGCAGGGCAAAAGAGATATCAGTAATAATGTTGAGTTGTTAAACATTTTCAATATAAAGCAACCATTTTCTCTATTAATGTCTGCTTATAAATTCCTTGATGAAAGTACATTTGAAAGGGTATTAAAAGATGTTATTGTAATTGGATTTCGTTATAGTGTCATTTGTGGAAAAAATCCTAATGATATTGAACGTACATATAACAACATGTCCATTCTAGTCACACAGGAGAAAAAATATGATAAAAACCTGCTTAAAGATATATATGTAGATGATAATGAGTTCTTGCCTTTATTTAATCACAAAGCAATAGTAGAGAACTCAAGAAATAACAAGATTATAAAATATATTTTGGGGAAAATTGAGCGTTTCAAAGGAGGAGAAAGAAATGTAAATCTCTCAAGCGAGACAGATACAATTGAACATATATTACCACAAAATCCTGGTGAAGAATGGGGTGATGACAATTACAATTTTGACTCACTAATATATAGGCTAGGAAATATGTGCTTACTAGAAAAAAACTATAACAAAGAGATTGAAAATGCTTCTTATAAAGATAAAGCGAATGTTTATAAGAAATCATCTTTTGTAACAACCAACTCTATTCCTGACGATTATTTAAATTGGAACAGTGAATCTATAAATAGGCGCCAACAGGAAATGGGAAATTGTGCTAAATCAATATGGAAAATTGATTTTTAAACACAAATAAAATCAAATAAGGACTAAGTATAAAACTATTTTTCCCCGAAACCGCCTTTCTAGAAATATTTCTTCCGATGCCACTCCCGTCGCACCGGATGAAGACGAGCCTGAATCCCTAGATTAAAAACATCCATCACTCTCCCCTATCACACGAATTTGAAATCCTCATTTCCGTGTGATAGGAATTCTTACTCATGTTTTATAATTTCCCAATGGCCGCCTTTGTCTGGACCAACACGGCGGATGACGCCACATTCCTGTAGCTTCTTTATATTTTTCTCCACACCGCGACGAGACAAGCCAACAATTGTAGTAAGTTCTTTTACAGTCACTTTCGGATTTTCCGCTATCTGTTTAATTATTTTCTCCACACTTTTCTCCACACTTTTCCGCGATCTTTCTACGACATTTTTCTGGACGCTTTCTTTTCTCTCGTCACTATTTCCCTCTTCAGTCGATTTAAGAAATATGTCTATGTCATTACGCAAATGCTCAATATGCAACTGCGTCATGCTATCGACAAAGATGCTGATATCTTCATTATTTCTTGTGTCAACAAGTGCCTGGATATAAGATATTTTGTCCTCTTTGAGCACTCTCACTGGCAAAAGGTCGTATTCCATTTGCAACAAATTCATCAGCAAACGGCTGGTACGTCCATTGCCATCTGCCCATGGATGAATGGTCACCAATTCGTAGTGAGCCCAAAAACTGAGTTCGTAGAGAGCACAAGGCTCTGTCTTGTCGACCAAAATGCGACGTTTGTTAAGTTCATCGCAAAAAGCGGCTAGGCGTGACGGCACTTTCAGGTATGACATATACGACGGACCTCCAAGCCCAGCACTCACATTCAATTTGCGTAACTCACCTCGTGCCGACGAAAAACTTCCTGTCATTGTGTTGTATTCGCTTCCAGTATGTTCCATTACTTTAGCAGCCAACGATATAAGCCAATCCACAGTTATTGGATCGTGTCGTTGGACCCATTTCATTCCATATTCGTATGCGGTCTTGAGGTCGAGGTTCATCATCTGCTCCTGTATTGTACGTTTGCTGCTGGTGATACCCTCGTCGAAAAGGAGTTGTGCCTCCACTTCGGTCACAGTACTGCCTTCAATGGCTGTGGAATGAGCAATAATGGAATAGAGATAGAATTTTTGAAAATCTATCTGTTCCGAAATGCCCAAATTCCTATATTGATTCAGCAATGTAATCAGTGTCTCTTTGTCTTGTTGCGTCATAAACCTTTCTCTTTTTCTTATGCCGTAGCCAATACCTTAAATCATGTAAATATACGATTTATTGTTTTAAATTCCACATGAAATTCAAAAGAAGTCATTTTAATATAGAATATCATGTCCAGAAAACAGTATCACACGAATTTGAAATCTTCATTTTCGTGTGGCATGAGTGGTGATGCCTTCCCAAAATCCATTACTATCACATTCTTCCCGTCGCCCCCATTTTTTCCCTTACATTCCTTGACATAAATCGAAATAAACATTATATTTGTTAAAGAAGGTTTCGAACATTAATTTTTTGAATCATGGAATCAATATCAAATATATTCTCAACTGACATCATCAATTTTGCTGTTGTTGCTCTGATGTCACTGGTGATCGGGTTATCACAGAGAAAACTATATGAAAAAAACAGCGATATATTGCACACTTTCGGTTCGGACAGAACTTTCACTCTGATTGGAATACTTGGTTATGTGCTTTATGTGATGGGAAACGGAAGTCTCACTCCTTTCCTATATGGCGGAGCAACATTGTCTTTGCTCCTCAGCATCGCGTATGCCCACAAACTATTCATACGTCAGCGTACAGGAATCACGTCGATCATGATCGCCTTGATCACTTATTGCATCGCACCGATTATATATGTGTCGTCCATCACGCTGGCTATCCTCGTGGTCGTCACTGTGCTCGTCTTGGCGGAAATGAAAGACAAATTCACCGAGTTTACAAAGAAGATGAACGATGAGGAGTTTATCAACCTTGCCAAATTCCTTATCATCGCAGGTGTCATTCTTCCTATCCTTCCTAACAATGAGTTGATTGAGGGAACGGGTCTGACACCCTACACAATATGGCTTGCCACCGTCGTCATCTCAGGAATTTCATATATCAGCTATCTGGTGAAGAAATATCTGTTCCCCAACGGAGGCGTCATCATCACAGGTATTCTTGGCGGAATATACAGCAGCACAGCCACATGCATCATATTGTCGAAGAAAGCGAAGGATCATTCTGGTGATTTGAAGGAATACATCGCGGCTATCTTCTGTGCCATCACAATGATGTATTTCAAGATATTTATCCTTTTGGGTATCTTCAACTATAATCTGATGCTCAAATACTGGTATCTGTTTGCCATCATGATCGTAGTATCTGCCGTTGTAGCATACTTCTTCTATCGTCAGAAACCAAAGGCAGGAGAGAATGGCTCAGACACAAAAATTGAGGAAGAGGAGGAGAAGAATCCGTTGGAATTCAAAGTCGCCATTCTTTTCGCTATCCTATTCATAGCATTCACGTTGGTGACAACTTACGCTTTGGTTTATTTCGGCGACAGCGGATTACGCATACTTTCAATCATCGTTGGTGTGACGGACATCAATCCGTTCATCATCAACCTGTTCCAGACCCAGCACAACGTGTCTGACGCACTTCTTATCCTTGCCACATTCCAGGCGATCATAAGCAACAACGTCGTCAAAATGCTGTATGGAATATTCTTCTCAGGCAAAAAACTGTTGAAGGATCTTTGCATAGGATTCGGAGTCATTTGCGCGTTCAACATCCTGCTTCTGATCATAGCGTTGTAAAAATTGGAGGTTTTTAACCCGTATAAACAAAAAAATAAGTAATTTTGCAGAAAATAAAACAATTAAAGATGAGCGACAAGAGATATGCTATGCGTGGAGTGTCGGCTGGAAAGGAAGACGTACACAACGCAATCAAGAACATCGACAAAGGTATTTTCCCTAAAGCATTCTGCAAAATCATCCCAGATATCTTAGGAGGAGACGCGGAATATTGCAACATTATGCACGCCGACGGTGCAGGAACGAAGTCATCGTTGGCTTATATGTATTGGAAGGAGACGGGAGATTTGTCAGTGTGGAAAGGCATTGCGCAGGACGCATTGATCATGAACATCGATGATCTTCTTTGCGTAGGTGCGACAGACAACATCTTGGTGTCATCTACAATTGGAAGAAACAAGCTATTGGTTCCAGGTGAGGTGATCAGCGCCATCATCAACGGTACAGATGAGCTACTTGCAGAGCTACGTGAGATGGGTGTAGGTGTATACGCCACAGGTGGAGAGACAGCGGATGTAGGTGATTTGGTACGCACAATCATCGTCGACAGCACAGTCACTTGCCGTATGAAACGCAGCGACGTTGTCAACAACGCCAACATCAGACCAGGTGACGTGATCGTCGGTTTGGCAAGCTACGGCCAGGCAACATACGAGAAGGGATACAACGGAGGTATGGGAAGCAACGGTTTGACTTCCGCACGCCACGACGTCTTCTCAAAATATTTGGCTGAGAAATATCCAGAGAGCTACGACAAAGCCGTTCCAGAAGAGTTGGTTTACTCAGGCGGATTGAAGCTTACAGATAAAGTTGAGGGATCCCCTATCGACGCAGGAAAGTTGGTTTTGTCTCCAACACGTACATACGCGCCAGTCATCAAGAAAGTGTTAGACGAATTGCGTAGCGAGATCCACGGAATGGTACACTGCTCTGGTGGTGCCCAGACTAAGATCCTTCATTTCATAGACAATCTGAAGGTAGTAAAAGACAACATGTTTGATGTTCCGCCATTGTTCAAGACAATACAGCAGCAGAGCAACACTGATTGGGCTGAGATGTACAAGGTATTCAACATGGGACACCGTATGGAGATCTATCTTGACAAGAAGAATGCAGACAAGGTAATCGAGATTTCTAAGTCGTTCGGCATCGACGCGAAGATCATCGGACACTGTGAGGAGTCTTCAAAGAAAGAGTTGATTATCAAGAGTGAGTTCGGAGAATTCCGTTACTAATAAAGCATAGTGGAGACGTGGGGTGCATTCCCACGTCTCTATTTTTTAAACTCATTCATTTCCAACATCATCCATTATAGTTGAGACAAATATTAAAGATTGAGTGTTAAAATTGAAGAAACACACATTTTAACAAAAATTATATGATTTTTTTGGGGAGAAATATGAAAAACCCCAAAAATTTTAATAATTTTGTAAACAAATAAAGGGAATAATTAACACAAAAATTTAATAAAATATGGGAACAGATGCATAATATCAAAAAAGTATTCAACTTCACTAGAATATATTTAGGTAGTTGTTTGGGTACTACAGGATCAATATGTTCTATTGCAGGATTAGTAATGTGTTTTAGTAACAACAAAACAGCTATAATAATTGCGTTAACGATTGTTATTTTATGTCTACTCATCATTGTTTTTCAGATAATAAGAGTAATCAACAAGTTTATTGATGAGAATTCCTCTGAAGATTATAAACGAATATCCACTTTTCTAATCTTCAAATCCAACGATGGAGTGAAATCCACATTTGAAGTTTACCGCACAATACAATGCAAAAGGTTGTTTCTCACAGAAATACCATATAATTTCAAATGGACAGGTGCGATTCCACCAAAAATCGAATCAGTATCACAAAAGATTAGTCCTCTGATCCACAACGAAAACAAAAATGAATGGGATACGGCGAAAATAACATTCAATCACCCATTAAAATACAATGATTGTACAGTAATCAGTATAAAAACAACCAATGAAGACACTGACAACACAGCCAAGCCATGGATAAGTTCAAGACTCGACACACCTATTGAAGTGCTCGGTTTTAGAGTTTTATTGTCTTACAAAAGCAATGAATACGCAAAGCCAGCATATTTCGAAAGGAAAAAGATCGTGTCTCAAATAGATGGAGATTTCGAGTTCATTGAATCCGTGGAATTTGACAAAGATCATAAACTATACTATCATACAAAGACCAATCCAGAGCCAGGCTATATTTATAGGCTGAGGTGGGAAAAATAAGTCGGACACAAACGGATAAATTCTCTGAAATTGACAGAATATGAATTGGAATGACATCATAGTTTTACTGCAGGCAAACGCAGATAATGATTACCGAGATTTCTCAATCAAACTGAGTCCCGGTGTGACAACCATGTATGGTGTGAGATTGCCAATTCTCAAGCAGATAGCGAAAGATGTATGCAAAGGAGATTGGAAATCGACGCTGATGGAGGCAAAAGACGACAGCATCGAAGAGCGGATGATC
>JAEEGL017157447.1_pt1 | contig 69464 bp, 66 predicted proteins | sample 9134231 | NCBI WGS metagenome assembly JAEEGL01 (sample SAMN16246548, study PRJNA631951) | gut metagenome | biome: gut microbiome; feature: rumen; material: fiber-attached | host: Bos | place: Iran: Karaj | collected 2018-10 | reverse complement strand
ATATCTTGGCTTTAATCATCCAATTACTCATAAGTTTATGGAGTTTTATAAAGAGCCAGAAGATGAATTTTTAAAAATAGTAGATATGTTTAGAAATTCATAATATATACTGTTGTTATTAGTATTAAAGCGTATGTGTTATATACTAGGTAAGGTATTAATAAGTATGAAGCTTTTTTACTAATTTTTTTTGTTTCTTTATATAAAATAATAGATGAAGAGAATATAATTGTAGTTATACAAAAACCTAAAAATGGACTTTTCAATTGAAAAAAGAAATATATAAATAGTTGATTTGAAATATAATTTGTTAAAAGTATATATAAGTAATCTTTATTTTTAAGTATATTAGTAAATTTTGATATTTTTAGAATACTTAATGATATTAAAATATATATAATAAACCATATAATACTAATTATTTTTCCATTTATTGTGAAGAAAGGTAAAGATAGTTCGTTATAAAAAGTATAATCAACTTTAAATAAGAGTCCTCCTAATAACCAAACAAATAGAATAAGTAAAAATAATAGAATATTTTTAAATGTTGTTTTCATTTTATCACCTCTTTACTAAATATATGTTTAATAGTAAAATAATATTATTGAAAGGAAAAAAAGGATGAACGTAAAAATTGATAAAAAAGATGATATAGTACTTAAAATCTTACATTATTTTATTACAGAAGAAGACTATAAACCTGTAATTATTAATGGTCTTGATAATGAAATTTGGCTTGAGAATATGGAAAAAGATTTAAAATTAATTAGAATAAATAATAATTATATTCATAATGATACTCAATTAAAAAATGATACTTATAAAGCAAAACAAATAATGAAAAGTATTAAGAAAAACACATTATCATTTAGAATGAATATGTTAAATTTACTACTTGATACTGGGGATGCTGTTACTGAGTTTAATGAAGATAATATTGAAACAATAAAAATTGATCAAATAACTGATTTTAAAAAGAATAATATAGTTAATGAATTCTTTCCAGGTGTAAAAAATGCAATATTAAATGATAAGATGGATCCAACTGATTTCTTTAAACTAACTGAAGATATGAATCAAAAAACTATTAAAAATGAAAAGAAATTAGCTAGAATATTTAGTCCTAAAAAACCAGTTCTAACTTATTTACTAGTATCAATAAATGTAATAATGTTTTTATTCTTATATTTGTATCCACAAGGAGATTATATTAAATCGTTATTAGTAAATAATAGTTTACTTGTTAAAAGTGGAGAAATATATAGATTATTTACTAGTATGTTCTTACATGCGGATGTTACACATTTAATATTTAATATGTACGCATTATTTGTTGTAGGACCTCAAGTAGAAAGATATTATGGGAAGAGAAGATTTGCATTTATTTATTTTATAAGTGGATTACTTGGAAGTTTATTCTCATGTGTTTTTTCTGGAGATTATGTATTTAGCTTAGGAGCTAGTGGAGCAATATTTGGTTTATTTGGAAGTATTGCATATTTTACATATTATTATAGAGCAACTCTGCAAGGACTATTAAGAAGTCAAATTGTTCCAGTAATTGTTATTAATTTAGTAATTGGATTTTTAATTCCTGGAATTGATGTAAGTGCTCATATTGGTGGACTTATTGGTGGTATACTTACATCTATGTTTATTGGAATTGGAGATAAAGGTAGACGTAGTGATGAGATAAATGGAATAATTGTTCTTGTGCTAATGACTTTATTTATGTGTTATTTATTGTTTTTTAGGTGACATATAATGAGGGGGTACAAAGCATTATCATCCAATTTAACAAATAGGTATGGTTTTACTTATGAAATTGGTAAAAAATATGTTTTAAATGGAAAATTAAAATGGATGAAAAACGGATTTCATTTCTGTACAAGACCAGAAGATACATTAAGATATATAAATGGATATAATGATGATTTCTCTATTGTATTAGTTGATGGAAGTGGAGAGCTTGTTTTATATGAGGATGACTACTATGGTTTTTATGACATGTATGCATCAAGTGAAATGACTATTATTGGTATTGTTCCAAGAAATGAAATATTTTTAGATATAATTAATAGTAAAAACTATTTTAGAGTAAAAAGATATGCTTCTCTTGTAAGACTAGAAGAATATGAAAAAGAAGAGATACTAAAAAAGTACCCTGAACTTGAGGATACTATTAAATATTATCAAAATGATGAGTTTATATTAAAAAGAAAACTTGAATAATTTTATTCAAGTTTTTATATTTTTCTATAAAGACCAATAGCTTTACCAAGAATAGTAACATTATTTAATATAATTGGTTCTAATAGATCATTTTCTGGTTGTAATCTAATATGATTTTTTTCTTTATAAAACCTTTTTAAAGTTACTTCATTTTCATCAGTCATTGCTACTACTATTTCACCATTATTAGCATTTTTTTGCTTTTTAACAATAACTATATCATTATCAAGTATTCCGGCATTTATCATACTTTCTCCATGAACAAGTAGGGTAAATACTTCGGTATTTGAAGGAACTAATTCTTTAGGTAAATTAAAGTATTCATCTGGATTTTCAATTGCTTCAATTGGATTACCAGCAGCAACACGACCAAGTAATGGAACTTCTATAACATTTTCATGTGACTTATCATATTCATTTGTAACATTTAATTCAATAGTTCTAAATTTACTTTCAGTTTGATTAATATATCCTTTTTTAGTTAAATTTTTTAGATGAACAAACATAGTAGCAGTACTACTCAAATTACATAGAGCACATAATTCACGAATAGTTGGTGCATATCCTTTTTCAGCCATAAATTTTTTAATTACTGTTAAAATTTCACTTTGTTTATTAGTTAATTTTTCCATATTAATCACTTCCTAAAAACATTTTATCATACAAACAAATGGTTGTAAACACAAACAAATCAATTTGGTGCTTTTTTATTGGTAGATTCTTGCTTTATGTGATTTTTACAACAATGAAATGTAGTAGAAGAAACTATTATTTACACATTTTTTTGTATATGTTATAATTAAATTGTATCATGGTAATAATATTGCCAGATTAATTTTTTGAAATGAAGGGTGGTGATAAAATGTCAAATATGGTAAAACAAGATAGTGAAGCATTAAGAAGAATAGCAGGAAAAATAGAGGCTCAAGCAAGTGCTTTTAAAAGTACAAAAGAAAGTTTATTTAATAAATTACAAAATGATATTGGAGCTGATGAAAGCCATGGTGCTTGGTATGGTCCATTAGCAGGTGAATTTATTGCAAATTTTAATGCAACAGAAACAGATTTCAATAATGCTTATAATAATATGATAAATATTGCAAGTAATCTAAGAAAACAAGCAGATTCTTGGGATCGTTTTGAAAATATGTAATATGAATATTAAAAAAATATATAATAAGGAGGTGTCATAATGAGCGTATCAGGAATGAATTATGGCAGTATACAAGCAGATATAGATTTTGTTAATAAATGTAAAAATGAAATGGCAGGACAATTTGAGACTTTAAAAAAGATCCCAAATGAAGTAGCTGCTGTTTATTCAGGTGATGCTGCTAGTCAATATAGTAGTACTTTTAATGCAATGGCAAATAATATTGATAATGCAATGACTAATATTGCTACTCAATTAAGTACACAAGTTAAGACAAAAATGGCAGATTATCAATCACAAGATAAAGCAATGCAAACTTCTACTGATGTTGGTATGAATTAAAAAAGTAAAGTATAGGTGAAATAAATGTTAATGAATTTTGACAACTTAAATCCCTTTTATTCAGGAGATGATTTTATTGGGCCTGCTACAGGACCAACTGGTGCATTAACTGGTGATTTGGAGGATGCTTTTAACAATAATACTTTAACTCCTAATGAGTTTTCGAATCTTTTGGATGCCTATGGAATTCCTCATGAACAAATAATGTTTGGTGAGAGTGATTTATTTACAGATTCCGTTGGAAATACATATCATTTAGATTCTTTAGTTGCATGCGAGGGTGATTATGTTGGATCAGTTGAGTTTACTATTAGTCCACCACAAGGTGGATATGTAAACTATCATATTCAAGATGATGGAGACGATGTATATGTAGGAACATGGGATACTTATGGTACAAAAAATAGTTTTCAAACATCTTTTAAGGATGGTAAAAATTGTCATGAATATGTAAACAGAAATGATAATGGATCATTAACTAAAATTGTATTTGCTGATAATGGAGATGGAACAATAACTGTAAAGCAGTATGAAGCTAAAAATAAAACAACTGAATATGTAGAAGTTAATAGCAAAACATATAAAGGAGATATGAGTGAAACTTCAAAAGCTGCTAAGGCTGTTATGAATGGAGGAATTAATTCAATAACTTCTGTAACTACTGAAGATACAACAACTTCTAAAACGGATGGTGATTCTACAACTCCTAAAGTAGAAACATCTGAAAAAAATGGAGAAGTAACAGAAAAAACAACTTATCCAGATGGTGCTACAAAAGAACGCGTTGTGTCAACTCGTCAAGGTATGACAAGCGAAGTAGAATCAATTAAATATGATGGTAATACAATTATTAAGGCTACTTATCCAGATGGGGTAGTAGAGTATAAAGTTAATGGTAAACGTGTTGATGAAGCAACTTATAATACTTATCTAGATGAGTTTAATAATACTCATTCTGATAATCAAACAAACGGAGGAACTGGTGGAGGCGGAGCACCAAAGACGGATGATAATGTAAATTCTCAAACTTCTAGTGAGACATCAGAAAGCAAAACATCTTCTCAAGGTGGTTCATCTAAATTTTCTATTGAAAATATTTTAAAATCAGATTTGATAACTGATCCTAATATTTTGTATGAACATATTATAGATGAAGGAAATTATTCTAGTTTTGATTCATTTCAAAATAAAATAATTAATGATTCTAATAAAATAATCACTTTAATTGGAGAAATAGATGCAACTCTTGTTGGTACTAATTCTAATGCTTTTCAATCAAAAGAGTATATTGCAAAATTAAATCAAGGCCTAGAAGATACAACTAATGCAAAAAATGTAGTTGGTAGAGTTCTTAGTAGTGAAGTAAAAGATATTATAAATAAATTTAATGAAGAATTAAGAAAAAAGCGAAAAGAAACTAGGCGTTATCTTGCAGATAAAACTGCAAAAGATATTAACAGTAAAAACCTTGAAAATAAAAGCAAAAGAAAACATGGCGGAATTATTTCTATCAAAAAACCATCAGATACTACTCAATATGAAGATGGAATATATAGAGTAGAGAGAAAATGGTCTTTGAATGATATAGGTACTGGAATCATGAATTGGAAAAGTACTACGTATTATTATTACGATTTTAAATATGATGAGGGAGCAAAAGCAGCACATATTGAAGGCCTTTTGCAGAAAGCAGGTCTTACTTCATATTTGCCTTATGAAATAAATAAGATAGTGGACGATTAGAGGTGAAAAAATGGCATTAGTAAAATATGATTTTGATGAATTGAAGGGTGCACTTGATAAAACAAGTGTTGTTCAAACTCATATAGAAGATATTATAAACAATATTATTTCTATTAAAACAAAGTTAGATGAAAGAATTGTTGAATATTATGCTGATTATTTTAGTGGTATTCATAAGTTAGGTAATACAATGTCAAGTGATTCTCTTGAATTTAAAGCTTTTTATGATTGGTTAAATAATGAAATAAATCTTGCAAAAGGAACTGATGAAGAAACAAAAGCTCAGGCAGAAGGTGAAAAACCAACTGAAGTTGGTGGAAAAGTAGGGGAAACTTCTACAGAAGTTGGTGAAATTGATCCAACAACTCCAACTGGTCCAACTATTCCACAAGATCCACAGGATCCATCTAAACCTGAAGATGGATTATCTGAAGCTGATCTTAAAAAAATATTGGATGGACTAGATGTGTCTTCATTGACTAGTGCTTATACTGCTGCTGTTTCTTTATATTCATTAGATCCAAATGCATGGGATAATATTCCTTCTGATGTACAAGATATAATAACAGCTAAATTACAAGAATTAGGATATACAGATGAAGAAATAGATGCATTTAAGAAAGGTAATACTCTAATACCTACTGTAGTGATAAATACTCTTAAAGGTACACTAGAAGATGTTTTAGCTAATCATTCTGAATTGCGTGAAGAAATTAAAGCTATATATGGATTTGATATCTTTGATAAAGATGGAAAAATTGATATGACTAAATTAGCTATGTTATTATTGATGGACTTAAAGAATGAAGATGATATCTTTGATATATTAGTATGGCTACGTGATAAATATGGTATTGATTTATGTGTACTTAAAGAATTTGGTATTTCTAAATTAGATAAGGAAACATGGGATAAAATACCAGAAGAAGTTAAAGCTGTAATACTAATTAAACTTAAAGAAGTTGGTTATACTGATAGTGAAATAGAAGATATTATATCAGGTAAAATAGGAGTACCAAGAATTCTATTAAGTTCTGTTAAGAATAAATTAGAAGCAGCTTTAGTAAAATATCCTGAAATTCGTAAAGAATTAACAGAATTGTATGGATTTGATGTTTTTGATGATAAAGGACAAGTAATACAAGAAAGACTAATATTAATGTTATTAGTTGATGCTAAAAAAGACAATGATAAATATGATGTAATTAAATTATTACGCGATAAATATGGAATAAATTTAATTGATGCAGATAAGATGAAAACATTATATGATAAAGTAACAACTGTTATGAAAACAGATAATACTTTACAAGAAAAAATTGTTGCAAAGTATGGAATTGATATCATTAATAAAGATAAAACAATTAATACGAATAATTTAACATTAGTTATGTTAATAGATGATTATAGTCCAAATGATGATTTTGATCTATTAAAACTATTAGGATAAGTATTAATTTTAAATAATAAAAAGAGAATTAGTTCTCTTTTTTTATATTAATTTAAAAGTATTTTAATAGTTGATCCTTGCTTTACATATTCTTTTTCATTTGGAATAGATGCTATTACTTTATTGCCACTACCAACAAATTCAACTTTAAAACTTTTAAGAGCTTTTTTAACTTCTTTTTTTGTTAGTCCAATTAATGAAGGAATTGTTTCATATATAGTATCATTCCATCTGTATATTTTAGGAAGTCCATCTTTACTTTCTTTAATATTATATATTGAAATAATATCTTTAAGTACACTTTGGGCTATAGGTGCACTAACAACACCTCCATATTGTGTTACACCTTTTGGATTATCAAGAGCAATATAAATTACATATTCTGGATTATCTGTACTTAAAAAACCTATAAAGGAAAGAATATAATTACCACTCATATATCTTCCATTTGATCCAACCTTTTGAGCAGTTCCTGTTTTTCCACCAACTCTATAATTTTCAATATATGCATTTCTACCACTACCATTAGCAACTACACTTTCAAGTGCATATCTAACTAAACTACTTGTTTCTGTTGTTATTATATTATCTTTCTTTAAAATAGGATAAAAGCTTTTATTTCCAACTTTAGAAACAATATATGGTTGATATAGTTTTCCATTATTAATAATAGATGAAACTGCAGTTACTTGTTGAATTGGAGTAACACTTATTCCTTGACCAAAAGCAGTTGTAGCAAGTTCTAGAGTACCAATTTTATCTTTATTAAACATAATTCCGGTTGCTTCACCTGTTAAATCAATACCTGTTTTTTTACCAAATCCAAATTTATCTATATAATTAAATAGTTTATCTTTTCCTAATTTTAAACCTAATGTTACAAAACCTGGATTGCATGAGTTTTCTACTACTTGTAAATATGTCTCTCTTCCATGACCACTTCTTTTCCAACAATGTAGTGTAGAAGAAGCAACCTTTATTTTACCTGTATCATAATATGTGTCTTCAAAAATATTTACAAGTCCTTCATTAATAGCGGAAGCAAGAGTTACTATTTTAAAAGTTGAACCAGGTTCAAAACTTGAAAATATTGGTAGATTTCTATTAATTACTTTTTCATTATATTTTTGATAATTAGTTGGATTAAAAGATGGAAATGATGACATAGCTAGTATTTCACCAGTTTTGGCTTTCATAACAATTCCAATAGCACTTTTTGCATTATATTTTTTATATGCGTTTTTTAATTCGTTTTCTAAAGATAATTGAACATCTAAATCAATAGTTAAATAAATATCTTTACCATTAATTGGTTTTTCATATACTTCTGAAATATTTAATCTTTTTCCTTTTCCATCACTATAATATTTGATGCTTCCATCAGTTCCAGTTAATTCTCCATTATACTTTAGTTCTAAGCCGCTTAAACCTTGATTATCTATTCCAGTAAAACCAACAACATGAGAAAGTAGAGAAGAGTACTTATAATACCTTTTACTTGATTTTAACAAATATACTCCATCTAATTTTAAATCATTAATTCTATTTGTTATCTCATAGCTTAGATTTCTTCCTTCTGGATGAACACGCTCTAACATACTTTTTTTATTTATATGTTTAAGCATTTCTTCATAAGAAACATTAAGTATTTCACTTAACTTTTTAACAACTAAGTTTTTGTCTTTTATTTGGTTAGGAACAATATATAGGGTAGAAGTACTAACATTATCAACAATTATTTTCCCATTTCTATCATATATTTTTCCTCTATCTGCATTAACTATTAATTTTCTACTCCAAAGTTCATTTGCTAATTTGTTTAATTTTTTATATTCAATAACTTGTATATAAAACACTTTAATAATGATTAATAAAAAAACTAATAATGAAATATATAAAACATATTTTATTCTGTTATTTTGTTTTATTTGAAGCATATTATCACCATTAAAGTATATTATTCCAAAATATAAACTATTAACAAAACTCGTTAATAGTTTATTTATTAATCAACTGTTTCATCAACAAAAGGAACATTTAATAATTCATTATTGCTGAATTCTTTATCAGCTTCATCATCTGATAATTCTTGTATTTCTAATTTTTGTGGTTCTTCTATACTTGGTGTAATATCAATATCAGAAGATGGCTCACTGTTTTCAATATTAAATATTATTTCATCTCCTGGTTTTAAATTATTATCATCAATAATAGTTTCTTTTGGTGTTTCATTTGTTTCTACATTTATAGGATTTTCTTTTGGTTGCTCATTAATATCTACATTAATAGGAGCTTCTTTTGGTGGTTCTTTAACATCAGCATTAATAGGAATTTCTTCTGGAAGTTCCTTATTCTCATTAATTATAGGAGTTTCTTTTGGTGGCTCCTTGTTTTCCTTAACCATATTATTTAAATCTAATACTGGCCCTTCATCTACAACAATTTGAGATTTCTTAGGCTCTTTAGTTATTACTGGTGCAATATTAGTATCAACTTTTTTGAAATCTTTTTTCATCTTTGCATATTCTTCTGCAAAGTGTTCATGTACTGCAAGGTCATTTTCAATATCAACTAATTTATATAATTCTTGGAAAGTAGTTTCCCCATTCATTATTTTTTCAAGTCCATCTTCAAGAAGTGTATGAGTTTGTCCATCTATATAAACAAGTTTTCTCATTTCTTCTTTTGGAGCAGAAGTGGTAATTGCGGTTCTAATATTATCTGTTATTAATAAAACCTCAGCAATGGCAGTTCTATCTTTATAACCTTTAAAGCAATGTTCACATCCTTCAGGATTTATGTCATATATTTTATTTACATCTTCTCTTAATACAGTTTTAAATAATTTCTTTTCATAGTCATTAGTTTCTCTCAATATTTTACAATGTGGACATAGTTTTCTTGCAAGTTTTTGAGAAATAATACCATTTAAAGATGTACCAATTAAGTATCTTTCAACATCCATATCTGTAAGTCTTTCAATTGTATTTAATGCATTATTTGTGTGGATTGTTGATAAAACTTTATGTCCAGTGATAGATGCTCTTACGGCAATTCTAGCAGTTTCAGTATCACGAATTTCTCCAATCATTATTATATCAGGGTCTTGACGTAAGATACTTCTTAAAACCGTAGCAAAATCAAGTCCAATTTCTTCTTGGGCTTGTACTTGATTTAAGCCAACTATATCCATTTCAACTGGATCTTCAACCGTAATAATATTAACATCACGAGTATTCAATTTTTGAAGTACCGAATATACAGTTGTTGATTTACCTGAACCAGTAGCACCGGTTACAAGAATAATACCATTTGGTATTTCAGTCATTTTTATAATTTTATCATAGTTATGTTCAGAGAAACCTAAAGATTCTAAACCTTGTAAACTTTTAGTATAATCTAAGATACGAAGAACTATTTTTTCACCATTATAAGTAGGTAAACTAGAAACACGAAGATCAATATCTTTTCCTCCGATTCTACTTTTAATAGCACCATCTTGAGGAAGTCTAGTTTCCATAATATTCATACTAGCTATCATTTTGATACGTGAAATCATATTTCGTTTGTGCGTTGGTGGGACAATGGCGTAGTCGTACAGAACACCATCAACACGGATTCTAATTACGACATTATCCTCGTATGGATCGAAGTGAATATCACTAGCACCACGTTTTACGGCTTCTAAAATGATTTCATTTGCTATATCGACAATTGGCTTATTTTCGAAATCGTAATTCTTCATCCTTGTCCCTCTTTCTATTCTACAATTATTAGTATACTATATAATTAACTTTTATTCAAGAAAAAGAGTTGTTATTTTGATTAAAAATATGGTATACTTTTTAATGTAAAATAGGAGATATAGATTTATGAAAAATGAAGGATTTACTCTAATGGAATTGTTGGCGGTTATTATAATTATGGGGATACTAATCATAATGATAGTACCTAGTATTATGTCTATTAGAAACAATGTTTTAGAAAATGCTTTAGAAAACAGAGTTAGTATGATAGAAAATGCCGCTAAAGACTATGCTCATGATAATATTATAGAACTAAAGAGTAGTGTTACTTCAAATTACTCAGGCGAAAAAACAGCTAATGATAATTGTATTTATAGAAATGTTAATTTTTTAATAAATAATGGATATATTTCATCTAGTAATACATATGTTGTTACTGATGAATCTGATGGTCAGATTAAAGAAAATCAAATACTAGATCCTACTACTGGGAAAAGTATGAATAATAGAAGAGTTTGTATTAGATTTGATACTAATGATGCTGTTAGTAGGAGTGTAATAGCATATTTAGTCGAGGAGTAAGTTTATGAGATTAAGTGAAAGTTTTTTCATAACTAGAAGAGAAGACCCTAATAATGAATTTAGTGATGCATCAAAATTACTTGTTAAAAGTGGAATGGTCATTAAAAATGATGGGGGTCTTTATTCATATCTTCCTATAGGATTAAAAGTGGTTGATAACATTCTTAAAATTGTTAGAAAAGAATTATCTATAATACATGCAGAAGAAGTTTTTTTACCAACGCTAATAAAAGATAACTATGATAATGAAAATATAATAGAAGAAGTTTATCATATCATTGACAGAAATAATAATAAAATGAAATTAGCTCATTCTTCTTTAGAATTATTTAGCGATTTAGTTAGACAAAAGGTAAATAGTTATAAAGATTTACATTTCTCTTTATATCAAATAAATAACAAATATAGAGATGAAAAAAGAGTAGAATTTGGTCTTGTTAGAATGAAAGAATTCTTAGAATGTGAAAGCTATAGTTTTGATTCTGATGAGGGTGGATTAGATGTAAGTTATGATAAAATGTTTTTAGCATTTAAAAATATTTTTACTTCTTTATCCCTACGTCCAATGATTGTAAGAGGTAATGAAGAATTGTTTAGTGAAGAGTTTCAAGTTATTTCTAAAAATGGAGATAATAGTGTTGTAAAATGTTGTAATTGTGGATATACATCTAATATAGAAGATGCATCATCAAAAGTTGTAATAAGTAGAAAAGAATTTGAATACAAAAAGAGAGAACTTATTAAAGCAAATGGAAATAGAACAATAAAGGAATTAAGTGAATACTTTAATGTTTTCGAAAAAAATATTTTGAAAAGTATAATTATTAAAGTTGATGGTATATATAAAATGGCATTATTAAGAGGTGATTCTGAGTTAAATGTTAGTAAAATTCAGAAAATATATAAAACTTTAAATGTAGAAATTCCAACAGTAGAAGATTTAAATAAACTTGGAATAGATGCAGATTATGTTGGACCTGTTAATTGCGCAATGGAGATTATAGCTGATAATGAAGTTAAAAGTATGAATAACTTTATTTGTGGAAGTAACAGGAAATATTATCATTATAAAAATGTAAATATTGGAAGAGATTTTAATGTCAATAGATATGAGGATATAAAACTATTTAATAATAATAGTTTATGCCCATTATGTAAGAGTAAATGTGAAATATTAAAAGGAATTGAGATAGGACAAATAAATAAACTAGGAAATAAATTAGCAAAGAATTATGGACTATTCTATACAGATGAAGTGAATCAAAAAGGCTATGCAGAAATAGGCTCTTATTATATTGGAATTGATAGGTGTCTAAATGCCGTAGTTGAAGAAAATCACGATGAAGATGGTATTATTTGGCCAATGAATATTGCTCCTTATAAAGTTGCTATAATAATAGCTAATGTTAATCATGAAAAAATGAAAGATGAAGCAGAAAAGCTTTATAAAAGATTAGAATCAAATGGTATTGAAACAATACTTGATGATAGAAAAGATTCAATTGGGGTTAAATTAAATGATATGGATTTAATAGGTATTCCAATTAGAGTAACTATAGGCAATAATATTGATAACAATATTATAGAAGTAAAACTTAGAAATAGAAAAGAATCAAAAGAAGTTAAAGTGAGTAAAATATATGATTATATAAATGAAATGATATACGAATATAACAATAAATAAAAGATAGAGTTATGATGTCTTTATCTTTTTTTGCTATTGATTATATTATTCATAAAAGGAGAAAATAATATGAATAAAAAAGGTTTTACATTAGCAGAATTATTAGCAGTAATAGCAATACTAGCAATACTAGTTTTAATAGCAATACCAAATGTTATGCAATTATATAATGAATCAAAAAAAGAAACATTCACAACAGAATTAAAACTAATTGTTAAAGCTGCTAGAAATCAGTGGATGAATGAATCAATGTTTGAAACAAATGAAAAAGTATATGCAAGATGTAAAAGTGGAACATGTCCAAATCAGTTAAATTTATCAGGAAGAAAAGAACTAGAATATTATGTAAAAATGAATAAGAATGGAAATATAACAAAATTATATGCAACAGATGGATCTTATCAATATCAATATAGTGGAAGTGGATTAAAAATAGAAGATATTGAATCAGTGGTTGAGATTTCAAAAATTAGTATGGATAATATTGTTGAAATTTCTTGTTTTGGCTTTGGGAGAAATGCAGTTAATACTATTTTAAAAGATTCTACTCTTGTTGATATTGCTGACGCGAAAAGATACGTTGGTACTAATCCAAATAATTATGTATCATTTAATAATGAATTGTGGAGAATAATAGGAATATATAATGATAGATTAAAAATAATAAAATCAGATAGTCAGTATTCAATACAATATAATACTTATGAAAAACAATGGGATAATGATTGGGATCAAAGTACAGTAAATAATTGGTTAAAGAATGAATATTATAATAGTTTATCTAGTATCGCAAAAGAAATGATTGATGTTAGTAGTTGGAATATAGGAAAAGCTAATGGTGATGAAAATGCTGGTGAATCATATAATAAATCTAAATTATTAACATGGAATGGAACAGTTGGAACAATAGCTGCTTATGAATTCTTATATGCATCATTTCCTTCTTCCTGCTATCTTGTATCTGGGCATAATTATAGTGGAGGAACGTATTGTGGAAGAAATTGGTTAGCAAGTAATTCTATAAGCATAACAATGACAGCATATGAAGATAATCAGCATTTAGCATGTTTTTTATATGGAGGTAATTATCCTTCTATAGGAGTTAGCGGAGTTCAGAACACATTAACAATAAGACCAACGGTTTATTTAAAATCCAATATCATGATTACTGATGGCGATGGTACAATTAATGCTCCTTATACGTTATCATTAGATTAATAATAAATAATTGTTGATTTTAAGTAATTAAGGTGTTAAAATGTATGTATCTTTTGTGAAGAAGTAGTAGTGAAGTAAAAATTATTTAATAGAGAGTTAATAATTTGGTGTAATATTAACAAATAATTATTCATGAATTCACCTTCATATAAAAAGAACGGATTCTTACGTTATAGAGAAATAAAGATGATTAATAAGTCATGAATTAAGGTGGTACAGCGACAAGGACGCCCTTATATTTATGGCTTTTTTTTTAAGGAGGAAGTATGAAAGAAAAACTAGAAAGTATTAAAACTGAAGCATTAGAAGAAATTTTAAAATGTAATGATGAAGCATCAATTAATAATGTTAGATCAAAGTATTTAGGTAAAAAAAGTGCATTTAGTGATGTTATGAGTAATATGGCAAGTCTTGCACCTGAAGAAAAAAAGTCAGTTGGAATGGTATCTAATGAAGTAAGAAATTCTATTACTTTAGCATTAGAAACTAGACTAAAAGCTATTAAGGAAGAAGAGTTAAATAAAAAATTAGAAAGTGATAAGATTGATATTACACTTCCAAGTAATATTAGAAGAAGTGGTTATTTGCATCCACTTACATTAGTTCGTGAAGAGATAGAAGACTTATTTATATCAATGGGATATGATGTAGTAGACGGACCAGAAGTAGATTCTGATGCAAATTGTTTTGAAATGTTAAATTTACCAGCTTCTCATCCAGCTAGAGATGCACAAGATAGTTTTTATATTACTGATGATATGCTTTTAAGACCACATACAAGTTCTATGCAAGTAAGAAGTATGCTTGCAAATGCAGAAAAGAAACCATTTAAACTTATTTGTCCTGGAAAAACATATAGAAGAGATGATGATGATGCAACTCATTCACATCAATTTAGTCAAGTTGAAGGACTTGTTGTTGGGGAAAATATTTCTTTATCTGACTTAAAGGGTACTTTAGAGTTATTTGCTAAAAAGATGTTTGGTGAAAGTCGTGAAATTAGATTTAGAGCTAGTTACTTCCCATTTACAGAACCTTCTTATGAAGTAGATGTATCATGTTTTAAATGTGATAAAAAAGGATGCAATATTTGTAAAGGAACTGGATGGATTGAAATACTAGGTTGTGGAATGGTTCATCCAAATGTACTTGAGAATTGTGGATTTGATCATACTAAATATCAAGGATTTGCCTTTGGTGTTGGTATTGAAAGAGTTGCAAGTCTTAAGTATGGTGTTACTAATATTAGAGATTATTTTATTAATGATTATAGATTCCTTAAGAATTTTGATAGAAAGGAGATATAATAAATGAAATTAAGTCGTAAATTTGTTAATGATTATACAAATCTATATAAAATGGATTTTAATGAATATGCAAATTCAATGCTAAAAATGGGTAATGAATATGAAAGTATTGGCCCTTTAGTAAACGTAAAAGGTTTATTAATTGGAGAAGTAAAATCATGTGAAAAACATCCTGAAAGTGATCATTTGCATATTTGTAAAGTCAATGTAGGAAAGAGTGTATTAAATATTGTTTGTGGAGCACCCAATGTAAAAAAAGGCTTAAAGGTAATAGTAGCTCCAGATGGATGTGTTTTACCTCTTGGTACCATTAAAAATACTACCATTCTAGGTTATGAATCAAGTGGTATGATTTGTTCACTTGAAGAGCTTGGAATTGAACACAAATATTTAAAGGAAGAAGATATAAAAGGTATTCATGAGCTTGATTCAGATGCTAAAGTTGGAGAAGATCCAATAAAGTATTTAGAATTAGATGATGATGTTATTGATTTTGAATTAACAGCAAATAGAGCTGATCTTTTAAGTATGTTAGGTCTTGCTTATGAAAGCTCAGTTATTACTGGAGAAAAAGTAGTTTTACCTGAAACTAACTATAAAGAAATAAAAGAAGATATTAATGATTATTTAACTTTAAAAGTAAATACTCCAAATGTATATACTTTCTTAGTTAAAAGAGTAAATAATATTGAAATAAAAGAATCAGATAATTTCATGAAAAATAGGCTTATGGCATGTGGAATTAGAAGTATTAATAATGTAGTAGATATTTCTAATTATGTAATGCTTGAAACTGGTCAACCACTTCATTTTTATGATGCTGATAAACTTGGAAAAGTAATTGAAGCAAGAAATGCAAAAAATAATGAAAATCTTGTTACTTTAGATAGTGTTGATAGAGTACTAAGTGATGAAGATATCATTATAACTAATGGAAAAGAACCAATAGGGCTAGCTGGAGTAATGGGTGGACTTGATACTGAAATAGATGAAAATACTAAAAATGTAGTTGTTGAATGTGCTATATTTAATCCTGTTAACATTAGAAAAACATCTAAGAAACTTTTAAGAAGTGAAGCTAGTATTAGATATGAAAAAGGACTTGATGTTAATAGATGTTATTTTGCTATGCAAAGAGCTTGTTATTTACTTTCTAAGTATGCAAATGGTGAAGTATTAAAAGGAATGTTAGAATATAATACTTTAGATAGGAATGATAAAGTAATTGAAATAACATTAGAAAAAATAAATAGTGTACTTGGATACAACTTAACTATTAAAGAAGTAGAAGATGTATTTAATAGATTAGGTTTTGGTGTTGAAGCTAAAAAGAATACTTTAAAAGTAACTGTTCCAACTAGAAGAACTGATATATCAATTGTTGAAGATTTAATAGAAGAAGTTAGTAGAGTATATGGAGTAGATAATATTAAGAGTACTCTTCCAGTATTCCCAAGTACTCCAAGTATTCATAATAATAAAGAGAGAATTATTAGAGAAATATTAGTTTCCCTTGGTCTTAATGAAGTTATTACATATTCACTTATAAATGTTAGTGATGTATTTAAATTTACAAATGATGAGTTTGGACTAATAAAAGTACTAGATCCACTTAGTGAAGATAGAGTAGTTTTAAGACATAGTATTATTACTTCATTAATAGATGTTTATAATTATAATAAAGCACGTAATATTAAAGATTTAAGTATATTTGAAATATCTAGATGCTTTAGTAGTATTAATGGTGAATATATTGAAGAAAAGAAATTAGCTCTATTAATGAGTGGAGTTTATACTGAAGGATTAAAGAAAGAAAGCTATGACTTCTATTCCGCTAAAGGAGTAGTTGAAGAATTACTAAATAAATTAGGATTTAGAGGAAGATATGAATTTGTAGCAAATAATACTATTGAAGAAATGCATCCAACTAAGAGTATATATATTAACGTAAGTGGAAAAATAGTTGGTATGTTTGGACAAGTACATCCTAATATTTGTAAGGATGAAGTATATGTTTGTGAAATTAATCTTGAAGAATTACTATCTATTAAGACAGGAAGACTTAAATATAAAGAAACTTCTAAATTTCCTGGAATTACTAAAGACTTAGCATTTATTCTTCCAAAGAATGTTTTAAATAAAGATGTAGTTTCATCTATTAAACAAGGTGGAGGAAAATTACTTAGTACAATAAATGTATTTGACTATTATGAAGGAGATAAAATAGAAGAAAATAAAAAATCAATCGCATATAGTCTATACTTTGAAAGTAATGATAGAACTCTTGAATTAAATGATATTAATCCATTAATTGATAAGATTATTGAAAATGTTGTAAAAAAACATAATGGAATTTTAAGAGATAAATAATAAAATAGCATTCACTTTTGTGGATGTTATTTTTTATTTTATTTACTAAAAAAATATATTATAATAAATGTATAGAAGGTGGAGAGTTTTTATGAAAAATAAAATAATTATTATTGTATTATTGTTGGCTTTTCTTTGTGGATGTACAAAAAAGAATAATGATACTGAAGTAATAAAAGTTAATAATAAACAAGAAGTTAAAATAACAAAAAGTATAACTAAGACAATTGAGTATGAAAAATTTGATAATGGACTTGTTTCATTTGATAAACCAAAAGGATGGAAAGTAGATATTCCAAGTTTAGATTATATACATTACACATTTAAAGTATATGATCCAAATAATCCTTCTTATAGAATAATATTTATGTTAAAACTTGAAGGTTTTAATAAAAGTAGTGCCGCTAAAAAATGGCAAAAAAAGTATTATCCTAAAGCTATGTTTGCTAAAACACCAGTTATAAATCCACAAAATACAAAGGGATTTTATAAGGTATGGAATCAAACTGCTAATTATGTAAATAAGTATGATGTTAAATATAGTTATTTACCAAAATTCAAAGATTTTAAAATTATACAAAATTTAGGAAAAAATGTATTAGGTGGTCAAATATTAAGAGCAACTTATAAAGATTCAAAAGATAATTTGATTCAAGGTTTATTTACTGCTAGTGTTAAATCTGCTGGAAAATACTATGTTAATAGCAATGTGTTTAATATATTTAGTAAAAAAATAGATGTATGGACACTTGATGTTTATAATATTATTCTTATGACTGCTCCAGATGAAGAATTTAATAATTGGCAAGGAATACTTGATAAATGCATAGCATCTATAGAATTTAGTAGTGCATTTTTAAAAGGGTTTAATAAACAAGAATCAACTATATTAAAAACAATACAGGCAAATCAAAAAGTATATGATCAAATATCTGATATGATAATGGATTCATGGGAGAAGAGAAATAATTCTTATGATATTATTAGTCAAAAACAAAGTGATGCTACACTTGGATATGAAAGAGTATATGATACAGAAACTAATGAAGTATATAAAGCATATAATGGATTTATGGATGATTATAGTGGGGACAGATATAAAACTATAACAGATGATATGTATACTTCTTCTATTAGTGGATATATAGAAAAATAATAATAATTACAGGGAGGTTTTTATGGAAGATAAAGAAAAATCATTAATAATAATTTTTATCTCAAATAAAGATACAAAAGAGTTAACAGTAGAGTCTGTTGCGGTATGTGAAAAAGATCCAAATGATAGTATTTATGATATTATTAGTGGTGAATTTAAGGGCTTTAGTAGTGAAGATTTTAATCGTTTTAAAGTAATTGGAATAGATAATCCTTTTATTAAAAGTAATAATAAAGTAAAGCCAAAAATTGAATTTGAAAACATGTATAATAGTGGTAATGAAATAATATATTGTTTTGATAGTGAATATATAAAACAATATTGTTCTTCAAATAATAAAACATTTGAAGAAGCTTGCTTAGAATTATCTTATCAAGCATATTATAATACTATTACTTTTGATAGTAAATTTGGTGATTTAGATATAACAGCAATGCATGATTTTCATTTAAAAAATAATAATATTGATATACCAGAGAGTGTTATTAGTGGTATGCTTAAAGGTGAAGAAGAGGAAGTAATAAAGCCACTTGATGAAGATATTTTTAGTATAAATGGTCTTAAAGATAGGGTTAGTTCAATAATAGATGATATAAGTAAGAAAATTGTTGGTCAAGATGAAGCAATAGTTACTTTAGTAACAAATCTTTTTTATAATCAATTAATTATTAAAGAAATAACAAGCAATTATGAATTTGATTCTTCCGAGCTTGATAGTAGAAAAGTAGGAATATTATTAGATGGTTCAACTGGTACAGGAAAAACTGCAATATTAAAAGAAATTGCTTCTAAATTAGATTTACCATTATGTTTAAGTAATGCTAATAGTTTTTCTGAAACAGGATATTATGGGCCTTCAATTACAGATATTTTAAGAAAACTATATATTTTATCTGGAAGAGATATCAAAAAAGCAGAAAAGGGAATAGTAGTTTTAGATGAAATAGATAAATTAGCAAGTACTAGTGATGATTTTGGAAAAGATATGAAAAAGGGAGTTCAAGATGAACTTTTAGGCTTTATTAGTGGAGGAGAATATGATTTTCCTCTTGAAGATAAATTTGGTTCACCAACTATTCATTTTGACACAAGTAAATTAACATTTATATTAAGTGGTGCATTTACTCATTTAAGAGAAAGAAAAATAAAAGAATCAAATAAAAAACAAAAAACAATTGGATTTGGAACCAATGTTAATGAACTAGGTAATAATACATATGTAATAAAAGCACAAGATTATGTTGATGAAGGATTAGCAAGAGAATTCTTTGGAAGAATAAAAGTATTAACATGTACTAAATCATATAATTTTGATGATTTAAGAACAATATTATTAACTTCAACTATAAGTCCTCTTAAGAATCTTGAAAGAACAGTTAAGATGTTTGGATATCCTGGAATTATATATGATGAAGAATTTATTAGTGATGTATGTAATCAAGCACTTGATATGCAAACTGGAGCAAGAGGACTTCAAACTATAATGTCTGGTATTCAAAACAGATTACTAATTGGTTTAATAAATCAAACATATGATTTTGATAAACCAATAGAATTATCTATAAATTTATTAGATGAATATAATAAATCTTTAGTAAGAAAATATTAATATTGATAAAAAAATAGTATTATTATATAATTGTTTTGTAAGTGAGGGATTGATATGATAGATGAAAATGAAATTAAAAACAAAATGGATAAAGTAGTTGAAAATTTAGAAAGTAGATTTACTCAAATTAGAGCAGGTAGAGCAAATCCAAACATTTTGCATGGCGTTATGGTTGATTATTATGGAGTACCTACACCAATTCAAAGTCTAGCAACTATTTCTGTTCCAGAAGCAAGAGTTCTTGCAATAAAACCATTTGATAAATCATCACTTAAAAATATAGAAAAAGCTATTCATGAGGCAAATCTTGGTATTGCTCCAACTAATAATGGTGAAGTTATTATGTTAACTGTTCCTGAACTTACAGGAGATACAAGACGTCAATATGTTAAAGATGCAGAAAAAATGAGTGAAGAAGCTAAGATAGCTCTTAGAAATATTAGACAAGATGAAAACAATAAAATCAAAAAAGATGAAGAATTAAGAGAAGATGAAAGAGATATGTGTTTAGAAATTGTTCAAGAAATAATTGATAAATACAATAAAATTGTGGAAGAAAAATTAAAAGAAAAAGTTGAAGAACTTACTAGTATATAGTAAGTTTTTTATTGTTTCTTTTTGGGGTTATGATATAATTAATAATAGAGAGTAGAGGTGTAGATAATGCCTAATAATTATGAAGAAGCGTATTCAAAATTCATTAATTATATTGAAAGACAATTAATGTCTGTTCAAAGCAAACTTAAAAATGTTGAATACTACAATATAATTAAAAAAATGATTAATGACCTTTCTAATTCTGCTAAAAGCAAAGATTACTCTAAATTTATGGAATATTATAATGTGTTATCTAGAATAAGTGATGATGTAAAAGACAATCTAGATATTATTTGCTATCTAGCAGTTCATAATACTTGTGATATTCCTCAAATGGAAGAAGCTATTCAAAAAGTATTTTCTGATAAATCATTACTAAAAATGATTTCTTATAATGAAAGTAAGGAATTATTAGAGGGCAAAAAAGAAAAATTAACAAGTATTATAGATGGTACTTGTGATTTTGAAACTCTAAAAAATGCTTTACTTGATAGTGATTTAGAAGATGAAGAGATGATAGTTATATTGATGCATGAAGCACAAAAGACTATTTTAACTAGTAGAAAAAAACTACCATCATTAGAAGTAAATGAAAATGAAAAAATTATTAATTCAAATAATGAAATAATCAATAAAATAAATATATTAATTGAAAAATATTATCCTCTTGTTTCAAGTAAGCCAAATAAACTTGTAGAGATGTATAAAAAACTTGCGACACCTGATAACATAGATAGTATTAATAGTATGTATAGTGAAAAGGATGTAAGAGTATGTCTTCATATACTATATTTAATTAAGCTAAAAGAAGAAAGAGATGAAGTATTGAATTCAAAACCAGTAGATTATCAATTATTAGAATTAAATACTCTTGAACTTCTAAAAGAATATGAATTATCATGTTTAGCAATAAGTGAATTTGAAAAAGAAAGAATGGAAAATATTCCACAGGAAACAAGTGTTTATTTCTTAATAGATCCAAATAAAGCATCTTTTGATTTAAGTGATTTAAGTGATGAAGAAAAGAAAACAATAGAATCCATGATTAAAGATTTAGAAAGTGGATTATTTGACTATGAAAGAAATAAAAATGCTCATACTATGGTAAAACAAAATATATGTAAAGATTTAAATGTATTTGTTAATAGAAAGAAAAATATATGTATTTCTTATATAAGAGTTAATTCTAAAGTACTTATTTTATGTTTTGGTACAAGTAGAGATATATTTGATTTATCAAAGAGTATTCTTAATACTAATAAATCATTAATAAATAAAACTATTTCTAATATTAGGGATAATGATGAAGAGTTTATTAGTAGTGAAGAAGAATTTAGAAATGCTTTAAATCAAAGTTTCCCAAAGGAGGTAGAACCTCATCATGGATAAAAATTTAAATGAATTATTTAAAGAAATTAGAAATGAATGTTTGCAAATTATCGAAGTAAAGAATGTAGATATAGAAGAATTGTCTTTCAGAATGGGTATGAGTACAAATAATTTATATCATTTTTTACAAAAACGAAATAGTGATTTTTCTGTATATTTAAAACTATATGAAGTATTATTAGGATGGTGAATTATATGAGTTTAGAAGAAATATTAAATGATAGATTAAAGCCATTATATAAAAAAGAAAAAAAGACTTCAAAAATACTAATGAGTAATAACAAGAAATTAAAAGAATTTTTAGATGATATTGAACTTATTTCAATTTTTATAGAAGAAGTTTCTGTTATTGATAATATTAGATCAGTTGATACTAATGTTATAACTGATTTATTAGTAAAATATAAAATAGTAGATGATTATAGCATAGAAGATGATTTAAATAGTATTAAAGTATTACTAAGTGGTATATATGATAAAAAATTGAAAATGAGTTTAAATCAAGAACAAATAGATAAGTTAAAAGAATATATTTCATATGTATATAGACTACTAGATGAATTAAATGAAAGGAAATCTAGATTAGAGGATTCAATATCATCAATACAAGATGATGATGACATGTATATAAGTGAAATTACATCTCTACAAGAATTGATTGAAAAAATAAAAGATAAAGATAATAATGAACTATTAAATCAAGAAGACTTAGATATAATTAAGGAAATTATTAATGATTCAAGTGTTCTTCTTGAAGTTAAAAAAGAATTGTTAATTAGATTTATTGAATATAATAATGCTAGAAAAAATGGTGAAACTAAAGAAAACAAAACTGATATCAATGAAGTAATATCCGTATTTAATGAATTTAATATAGACATGTCTAGTGTAATAAAGAAATATAAAAGTGAAGTAGAAGTTTATGCTAATATAAGTAATATAAGACAAATTTTATCTTTTATGATGAAAACAGATATTATAAATAAATTTAATAATGTAGATTTATTAACAATTTGTTTGCATGGAAATTATGAATCTGTAAGTGATACTTATGATGAAATAAGTAAAAAAGATAGTAGTGATTTTTACTATACAATTCCAAGTGCATGGGTTAATAATTTGGAATCAAAAAAGATAAGAAAGAAAAAATATAAGGGACAAGAAACTAAAGAAAAAAGTAGTATTTCTTTAAAACAACTTTCTAGTATTATATCAAGAGAAGAAATTGATAAGAATATTAATTATTTACAAAATGAAGGCTTTGTCTTTGATATATATGATATTGGATCTAGAAAGACTATTATGACAAGTCATTATAAATTAAAAGAAAATGTAAATGCTTTAAAGCAGTATGGTATTATAACAGAAGAAAATATTTCTAGATTTAAGATATGGTTATTGTCTGAAAATCAAATAGTTGAAAAATTAGATAGATTTATTGAACTTGGACTACTTAGTGGACATAATTCTCCGGTTGAATTTGCAAATTATTTAAAAAGATATCCTGGTCAATTACATAATATGTTATATCCAACATATATGCTACTTTATAATGCTAAGCAAACATATAGTAATGAATCATACTATACAACTATAGCATCAAATAAAAAAGGACAATTATCTGGATATTTAAATAGTGGTGTACTAGGAGATATATTATCAACACCTGATTCTATATTAGAATATAAAAAAACAAATTTTATAGAACCAAATACATATATTGATAATTATGATTCTTACGAAGAAATAATTGATTCTAATTATGATGTTAAAATTAATAAAGATATATTTAACAATCCTGAAATACAGAATTTAGAAAAGAATTATAGTATTGAAGGTAATCAATTTGTATATGTATTTGATGGTGTTGTTATTTCAAGATTAAAAGTACTTAGAAATTACTCATTAATAAATGATGGAAAAATAGAATCATTAATGTCATCAATTGTAAATGGCAGTTTCTTAACACAAGAATCAGTAAATAAAATAGCAAAATGTATTAATTATTCTCTAGGAGGTGCACAATGGACTATTTAAAAGAATATCATCTTAATGAAGATGATATTAATGAAATAAAAAACTCTATTGATGAAAGAGATATTCTAGAATATAGTGTTCATGAAGAAAATATAAGAAAAATACTTGATTATTTAACTTCTAAAAAACTAAATATAAAAGAATTATTAAAGAATAAATCATATTTATTTTATACAGATGCTAGTGTATTAATTAATAAATTTAATAGTATTGAAGAAGATAAACTAAAAGAATTAAATGACAATATTGATATTTTAGATGAATTATTATAATACATAAAAAGTATTAATTTATTCATAATATATAATGGTGAATAGTTATGTTTATGAATAACAAATTTAGTACTAAGAATAAACAATTATATAAAATGAAATGTATTAATACTAGAAATCAAGAGTATAAAGAATTAGAAAATGAATTTGATTTTAAAACAGAAAGAATAAATGTTAAAAATAAAAAGTGAAAATTGTTTTCACTTTTTTTCTTTTCTTTGTTATAATAATATCGAAATAGAAAGAAGGAAGAAAAATGAAATTATTATGTGTTAATGCTGGAAGTAGTTCACTTAAATTCCAATTATTTGAAATGCCAGAAGAGAAAGTAATAATAAGTGGTTATTTTGAAAAAATTGGACTTGAAGATAGTTTTTGGAATATTAAAGTAAATGGAGAAAAAATCAAAAAATCAAAATTTATAAAAAATCATACTGAGGCTGTTCAAATATTAATAGATGAACTTATTGATAATAATGCAGTTAAAAGTTTAGATGAAATAAAAGGAGTAGGACATAGAGTTGTTCATGGTGGAGAAAAGTATAAAGAATCAGTTATTATTACTGATGAAGTTATAAACGATGTTATTGATTTAACAAAGTTTGCATCACTACATCATCCAGGAAATTTAGCTGGAATTAATGCACTTAAAAGTGTATTACCAAAAGTTCCAATGGTTGCTGTTTTTGATACTGCATTTCATCAAACAATGCCAAAAGAAAACTATATGTATCCTGTTCCATATGAATGGTATTTAAAATATGGTGTTAGAAAATATGGTTTCCATGGTACTAGTCATAAATATATTACAACTGAAATGCAAGAAAAATTAAAGAAAAAAGATGTTAATTTAATAATTTGTCATATTGGTAGTGGTGCTAGTATTAGTGCAATCAAAGAAGGAAAATGCTTTGATACTACAATGGGAATTACTCCACTAGATGGACTTATGATGGGAACTCGTAGTGGTTCAATAGATCCTTCTATTTTAGAATATGTTTGTAAAGAATCTAAAGAAGATATTTCAGATGTTACAAATGCATTAAATAAAAAGAGTGGTTTACTTGGAATATCTGGATTTAGTGATTGTAGAGATGTTGAAGACGCAGCTAAAAGAGGAGATGATAGAGCAATTCTAGCACTTAATATGTATAATGATAGAATAGCTAAATACATTGCTGATTATTATATTGAATTAAAAGGTGAAGTAGATGCTATTGTATTTACTGCTGGTGTTGGAGAAAATGGAATTGTTGCAAGAGAAGAAATATTAAATCGTTTAAGTCCTCTTGGAATCAAAATAGATAAAAAATCTAATGAAACTATAGCTAGTTTTAAAGATGTAAATGAAGGAATTATTAGTTCAAAAACATCTAAAGTTCCTGTATATGTTGTACCAACAAATGAAGAATTAATGATTATTAGAGATACATATGAATTAATAAAAAAATAGAAAAGAGAATATTAATGAATAATATATATAAATCAATTTATAATGAAATTAAAAAGTATAAGATAATTTATATAGCAAGACACATAGGACCAGATCCAGATGCATTTGGAAGTCAAATGGCACTTAAATATAGTATTAAGCTTACTTTTCCAGAAAAAGAAGTATATGCTTTAGGTGCTTCAGTATCAAGATTTAAATATTTTGGTAAACTTGATAAATTAGAATCTTATGATTATGAAAATGGTCTATTGATAGTTTGTGATACTCCTGATAATAAAAGAGTAGATATAGAAAATTTCTTAAGTTTTAAGCATGTCATTAAAATTGATCATCATCCAAAGGTTGATACGTTTGGGAGTATTGAATATATTAGAGAAAATGCCAGTTCTGCAAGTGAACTTGTTTATGAATTAATAGAAAATACAAAATTAAAAAATAACATGGAAATAGCTGGATATTTATATATGGGAATATTTGCTGATACTAATAGATTTTTATTTAATACAACTAGTGAGACTTTTGAACTTGTATCTAAGCTAGTTAAAAATTATAAACTTGATATAGAAAGCTTATATAGAAAAGTTTATGCTAAACCTCTTTGCGAAGTAAGATTAATGGGGTATATAGCATCTTCATTAAAAGTAGACAAATATGGATTTGCTAGTATTGAAATAGATGATGATGTTATTGCATCATTAGGATGTGATATATCTGCTGTTTCAAACATGATAAATGATTTTAATAATATAAATGAAATATTAGTGTGGACTTTTGTATCATATGATAGAAAAAATAATTTATATAAGGTTAATATTAGAAGTAGAGGCCCAGTTATAAATGAAATAGCTTCTAAATATCATGGCGGTGGACATAAATATGCTAGTGGTGTTAGAACTGAAATAAAAGAGGATGTTTCTTCACTTTTAAGAGATTTATCTAATGCTTGCAAAGAATACAAAGAGATGGAGGAAGATAATAATGGAAATAACTAGTGTTGATGAACCAATTATAGCTGTTAGAATTAGTCAATATCCAGAAGATAAAAAAAGTGAACTTTTAATTCTTGGAAGAAGTAATGTTGGAAAAAGTAGTTTTATTAATACTATTATAAATAGAAAAAATTTAGCAAGAACTAGTTCTAAACCAGGAAAAACTCAAACTTTAAATTTCTATAAAGTTAATAAAGAATTCTATATTGTTGATGTTCCTGGGTATGGATATGCTGTTACAAGTAAAAAGCAAATGGAAAAATTTGGTGTTATGATAGAAGAATACTTAAAACAAAGACAAGTATTAAAACATGTTTTCTTGTTAGTTGATTATAGACATAAACCAACAGAAGATGATGTTTTAATGTACAAGTTTTTAAAATATTATAATTTACCTGTAACAATAGTATGTACTAAATATGATAAAGTAAATCGTTCACTTAGAATGAAACAAGATGATGTTATTAAGAAAGTATTAAATCCTGCACTTGGTGATGAAATTGTTAATTTCTCAAGTATAACAAAAGTTGGAAAAGATAGAATTTATGAAATAATAGAAAACATTATTGCTAAAAATTCTTGAAAAAGCAAAAATAATTTATTATAATGATATATAGAATAGAGGTTGATTGTAATGGATAGAAAAGGTTTTACTTTAGTTGAATTACTAGTTGTTATAGTTATTATTGCTGTATTAAGTGTAATAATTGTACCTAGTGTAATTAATATTAATAAGAGTATTAATAAAAGATTATTAAGTGAAAAGATTGAAAATATTGAATCAAGTGCAATTCTATATGCTAATAATAATGAAGAAATATTTAATGGAACAGACGTAGTATATATATATGTTTATGAACTAGTTGATTCAAAATATATGACTATTGATATTGCTGCTGGAACAGATGCTTGTAAAGTAGCAACTGAAAAATCAAGAATAGGTTGTGTAATTGATCCAACTGATAAAACTTCAATAAACAATAATTATGTTATCTTAAGAAAAGAAGGCGCTGGTGTAACAGCAACATATGTTGATACAACTGAATCTCCACAAGGAGTAGCAAATGAATCAGTAACTTTAGTAGATGCTGTATGTGCCGGATTTGCAAATGGAACATTTAAAGGTCAAGCTTATTCTGGAAATAGAATAGTTGATTGTACTTGTGATAAAGCAAAAGGAGCAACTAAATTATATGTTAAAAATACAGCAACAGAAGTTCAAGCTTGCTTAATAGCTGGAGAGAATGTTAATAACTACTTAAAATATGGTGATACAAAAGCTAACTGGAGAGTTTTAGGAGTATATAATTTAGATGGAACTATTACTGCTAAAATGATTACTTCTGATCCAGTATAAAAAATATAAATTAAACAATATACATGGTATATTGTTTTTTATTGTTTAAAAATGTATAATCAAATGGTAGGAGAAGAAAGATGAAGGATTATTTTAAATATAGATATACGACAGATATTGAATTTAATTTATCTCTTAAAACACATGTAGCTATTATTGGTAATAGTGGTGATTTTTTTCTTGATACTTTAATTAATAATAATGATAAATGTAATATATTTATTGGTGATAAAGAGTATACACCAGATAATAAATTTTATATAAGAAAATTAATGAGTTTTGTTTTATATAAACATTTAAATATATTTGTTGGTGAAACTGTTAGAGATGAAATAGTCTTTGGTCTTGAAAGTCTTGCATTTACAAAAAATGAAATAAATGAAAGAGTAAATAGTTTTAGTAGAAGGTTTAAATTAGATAATTTACTCGAAAAAGACCCCAATAGTTTAGGATCAAGTGATAAAGTAAAAATGAAAATATTATCTAGTTTAATAATAAAACCTAATGTACTTGTTCTTGATAATGTTTTATGTGAACTTGATTATGTAGATAAATTACTAATTTTTGATATATTAAAAGAATACACTGATAATGAGGGTGTAGTTATTAATATAACAAATGATATGGAAGAAACTCTAGAAGCAAATAGAATAATAATAATTCATGATAACAAACTTGCTTGTGATGGTAAAACTATAAGTGTTTTAAATGAAGAGAAACTTCTTAAAAGACTTGGTCTTGGTATGCCATTTATAGTAGAGTTAAATAAATATTTAATGGATTATGGAATAATAAATAAATATTATTTAACTAATGAAAAGTTGGTGGGAGCTTTATGGAAATAATTTTTGATAAAGTAAGTTTTGTAATAAATAAAAATACACCACTTGAAAAAACAATATTAAATAATATTTCTTTTAGTATTACTGAAAGTGGTATATATTCATTTATTGGGGCTTCTAATAGTGGTAAAACTGCTATTGGTGATTTAATTAGTTTATTATATAAACCAACTCGTGGAAGTATTAAAATTGGTGGATATAAAAATAGTAGATTAAAGAAAAAAGATATTAATAATTTAAAAAGTAAAATAGGTTATGTTTTTAAAAACCCATATAGTATGTTTATTAATGATACAGTTTCAAAAGAAATAAGTTATGCTATTGATAATTTTGGATATAAAAAAGAAAGTAAGGAAAAAAGAATATTAGAATCATTAAAACTAGTTGAACTTGATGAATCATATTTAGAAAAAAATCCATTTGATTTAAACATAACAGATGCTAAAAAATTAGCTCTTGCTTGTATACTTATTTATAATCCAAAAATAATTATTTTAGATGAAATAACAAATGGTTTATCTGTATCAGATAAGAATAAATTAATTAGATTATTTAGAATGCTTAAAAATAAATATAGAAAAACAATTATATTACTAAGTAAAGATACATCATTTTGTTATCAAATAACAGATTATGTTTATTTACTAAGTTATACAAGACTTATTGATTATGGAACAAAAGATTTATTAGAAAATACAAATATTCTTAAAAATGCAAACTTAGAACCACCTAAAATAGTTTCATTTGTTAATGCTTATAATAAAAAGGGTAGAAATCTTGATTATTATAATAATATACTTGATTTAATTAAAGGGGTGTATAGAGATGTATTCTAGAAACTATTATGGATCATTTTATCCTATAACATCAAAAATACATAAGTTAAATCCTATTGTTAAATTAATTAATTTTATTATTATGATTCTTTTAATAATACTTACAAATGATAAAGAAATACATTTATATTTATCAATGTTTGTAATGATAATGATATTATTAAGTTATGTTCCAATTAAGTATTATTTTAATACTTTTTACTCATTAAGATATATTTATTTATTGCTTGCATTTATTTGCGCTTATTTTGGGCTTGGTTTTAGTGATTATTTGGTTTATGTATCTAAAATAATAGTTTTTATTCTTTATTTAAATGTTATAGTTTTTACAACTTCACCTAGTGAAACAATTTATAGTATAGAAAAGTTTTTAAATTTGTTTAATTTTCTTAATTTAAAAGCCGTAAAAATAGCCAGTAGTATTAATGGTTTATTAAGATATCATCCTTTATATATGATGGTAAAAAATGATGTAATGCTTGCATCTTCAGTAAGAGGAATTCATATTGGTTTATTTAGTGTTAAAACTAAAATTAGATTAAATAAAAAAATAAGAGAGTTAACAAGAATTAGAAGTAAAGAAATGAATGAATGTGCTGAACTTAGACTTTATGATATAAATAAACATAGAACAAATTTTAGAACAAATAAAGTCGGTTTTTATGATATACTATTCTTGATATTTCATATTGTACTATTATATATGTACGCAACACTGGAGGGATTATTATGAGATATTTAGTGAATTTATCATATAATGGTAATAAGTATTTTGGATATCAAATTCAAAATAATAATATTACTGTTGAAGGAGAAATAGAGAAAGTTTTATCACAAATATTAAACTCAAATATAAATACTATTGCTTCTTCTAGAACAGATAAAGGTGTCCATGCAATAAACCAATATTGTCATTTTGATTATGATAAAGTATTAGATACAAAAAAACTTACTCATAGTATGAATAGTATGTTAGATGGAAATATTTATATAAAGAGTATTAAAAAAGTAAATGATGATTTTCATGCAAGATTTTCTGTTAAATATAAGGAATACATTTATAAAATTAATATGGGTGAATATAATCCAATAGAGAAAGATTATGTTTTGCAATATAACAAAGAAATAAATAAAGAATTACTTGATAATTTTATATCACAAATAAGTGGTAAACACGACTATAGAAGTTTTACTAGTGATAAAGATAAAGATAATTATGAAAGAGAAGTTGTAATTGATTATAAAATAGATAATAATATATTATATTTAAGATTTTATTCAACAGGATTTTTAAGATATATGATTAGAAATATAGTTGGTTTGTTACTTGAAATAAATGATGGTAAGAAAAAGTTAGATGATATTAAATTTATTTTTGATAGTAAAAATAGATGTAGCCTTGGCACTCCTGCTGATGGATGCGCATTATATTTGAATAAGGTTATATATTGATATATAATTAAAAAAGGAGGTAATTTATGTATATATATAATACCCTAACAAGAAAAAAAGAAGAGTTTGTTGAAATAAAAAAAGGGCATGTGGGTTTGTATACTTGTGGACCTACTGTATATCATTATGCTCATATTGGAAACATAAGAAATTATATTGGACATGACATTTTAGAAAAAACACTTGAATATTTAGGATATAAAGTAAAAAGAGTTATGAATATTACTGATGTTGGACACTTAACAAGTGATTCTGATTCAGGTGAAGATAAAATGGAAGTTGCAAAAAAAAGAGAAGGTAAAAGTGCTTATGAAATAGCAGAATTTTATACTGCAGCTTTCTTTGATGATTTTAAAAAAGTTAATTGTGATGTTCCAGATATTGTAAGTCCTGCTACAGATAATATTGATATGTATATTAAAATAATTGAAAAATTACTTAAAGATGGTTATGCATATATAAGTGGTGGAAATGTATATTTTGATATTTCTAAATTAAAAGATTATTATGTTTTAACAAATCACAAGGAAGATGAAATGGTAGTAGGAGCAAGAGAAGGAGTAGAAGAAGATAATAGAAAGAGAAACCAAGCTGATTTTGCTCTTTGGTTTACTGTAAGTAAATTTGAGAATCATGAAATGCTTTGGGATTCACCTTTTGGACGTGGTTACCCTGGTTGGCATATTGAATGCTCTGGTATTTCAATCAAATACTTAGGAGAATATTTAGATATTCATGGTGGAGGAGTAGATAATATATTCCCACATCATACTAATGAAATAGCTCAAAGTGAAAGCTATCTTGGACACAAATGGTGTAATTATTGGTTCCATAATGAACATTTACTTGATCAAAGTGGAAAAATGAGTAAATCAAATGGTGCAATTCTTACAGTTAGTGAACTAGAAAAACGTGGATATAATCCATTATCATTTAGATTTATGTGTTTAAATTCACATTATCGTAAACAATTAGTTTTTTCATTTGATGCTTTAGATCAAGCAGAGCAAACTTATAAAAAATTAAAAGATAAAATATCTAATATTGTCGATGATGGAGAGTTAGAGGAAGATAAGTATAATTCTTATAATCAAAAATTTATAGACGAAATATCTAATGATTTAAATATATCAAATACAATTACTATTTTATATGATTTACTTAAGGATACAGAAGTAAATGGAAAAACTAAACTTGCATTAATTAATTCATTTGATAAAGTATGGTCTTTAGATTTAACTAAAACTATTGAAGAAGATAAAGAATTAACTGAATATATCTTGTCTAAAATAGAACAAAGGAATAATGCTAAGAAAGAAAAGAATTATTCTCTTGCAGATCAAATAAGAAATGAATTATTAGAAAAAGGCATTGAGCTTATGGATACAAGAGAAGGAACCAAATATAAAATATTGAAGTAATACAAAAAAATAAAGAAAATATCTTTATTTTTTTTTGATATTTGTTATAATTATATTTAGAATAGGAAGGATAGGTTTTTTAGTATGCTAGGAAAAATATTAACAATTAGTAAAAATACTGCAACTCTTGCTATTAATAAAGATGCAGGAGAAATAAATGATTTAATAAATTTACACGTAGTATTTGAAGATAATAATAAAAAGATACTAGGTGAAATAGATTCAATTAATCAAGATACAATAAATGTTACATTTTTGGGTGAACTTACCGAAAATGATTTTATTGGTGGTTTAATAAGAAAACCAAGTTTAAATGCAAATGTTAGAATTATTAATGAGCAGGAACTAGCTATTTTGACGGGAAATGAGAATGCTAGTATTCAACTTGGAGTATCACCTTTATATAATGATTTTCCTTTGAAGGTTAGTATCGATGAATTATTCTCAAACCATACTGCTATATTTGGTAATACTGGTAGTGGTAAAACATATGGTATTTGTAGAATAATACAAAATATTTTTCCAAATAGCAGTATTATTCCATATAAGGCAAATTTATTTATATTTGATTCTTATGGTGAATATATAAATGCATTTAAAGATTTAAGTAATAATAATCCTTATTATTCTTTTAAAGTAATAACTACAAATAAAAGTAAACCTTATGAGAAATTAAATATTCCAGTGTGTTTACTTGATTTAGAAGATATATTAAATTTACTTGAGGCTACAAGTTTTTCTCAAATTGCAATGATTGAAACAGCTCTTACATATGTTCGTATGTTTGCAAGAAACGATAAAGAGGCAGCTGAATTTAAGAATCATGTTCTTGCTAAAGCAATTATTTCAATAATGTATACTAATCAAACTTCTGCAAGAATAAGAGATCAGATTTTTGAAATATTAAATGAAACAAATACTCCAGAGTTATCATTAGATACTGAAGTACCTGGAATTGGATTTACTCGTAAATTTAGAAATTGTTTTGATATAGATAGTGAAGGAAGATTTGCAGAACATAAAATAATATCAGATTATATTAAGACTTTTATAGATGATAATAGACATTGGAATTTTAATTCTGAGGGAGTTTATTATTCACTTCATGATTTAGAAGTTGCATTGAATTTCACACTTTATAGTGAAAGATATTTGCTTAATGAAGCAATGTATGATTCTGCAATGAGTTTAAAAGTAAAATTACATGATTTGACTAATCGTGGTAATGGAGAGTTCTTTAGTGCAAATGAATATATTACTATAGATGAATATATTAAGAGATTACAAATAAATGGTAATAAAAAAAGTCAAATTGTTAATTTCAATTTAGAAGATGTTGATGATAGATTTGCAAGAAGTATAGTTAAAATATTTGGACGTATGTTTATGAAATTCACTAGAAGCTTATCTGATCGAGCAACATTTCCAATACATATGATATTAGAAGAAGCTCATAGATATGTTTTAGAAGGCGATGATAAAAAGTTATTTGGATATAATATATTTGAAAGAATAGCTAAAGAAGGTCGTAAATATGGATTAATTCTTGATTTAATTACACAAAGACCAACTGACTTAAATGAAAATGTTATATCACAATGTGCTAACTTTTTGATATTTAAAATCAATCACCCAGCTGACCTTGAATATATCGCAAAAAGTGTTCCAAATATGAGTGAAGATATAGTAGAAAAACAAAAGACATTACAAGCAGGAACTTGTGTTGCTTTTGGTAGAATATTTAAAATACCAATGATTGCTAAGATGGAGAAAGCTGATCCACCACCAACAAGTTCAAACTGCGAAGTTTATAAAAACTGGATGGTACAATTAAAACAATAATTTTAAAAATAGCTTAGAAAGGAGGATAATCTATGTATGATTTAGGTGAATACTTTAAAATAGATTTAGTAAAGAGTAAAACACCATCAACATTTGTTTATAGAGGTAAAAACTATAGAATTAGTATTTTATCTGATACTCTAATTAGATTAGAATATAGTGAGTCTGGATCATTTAATGATTATCCTACTTTTTTTGCTCAAAATAGAAGTTTTGGTCAACCTAAAGTTGAAGTAGTAGAGGATGAAAGTATTCTAATTATTAGAAATGATAATTTTGTATTAGAATATAAGAAAAATAAAAATTTTGTTGGAAGTAAACTAATGCCTGAACAGAATTTAAAAGTAACTATAACAAATACTGAAAAAATATGGTATTTTAATCATCCTGAAGCAAGAAACTTTAAAGGAACAGCATTTAGTTTAGATAATATGAATGGAAGTGTGGATCTTGACAAAGGCTTATTTTCTTTAGATGGATTTACATCAATTGATGATGAAAGAACACCAATTTTAGATAAGAGTGGAAATATAATTGCTCCAAATTATATGAATATTGATACATATTTATTTGTATATAATTCAAACTTTGGAATAGGACTTAGAGACTATTTTAACTTAACAGGTTTACCATTATTACCTCCTAGATATACTTTTGGAGTATGGTGGAATAAAAATGAAGAGTATAGCGAAGAAAAGGTATTAGACCTTGTTAATTCATTTAAGAGATATAAAATACCATTCTCTGTATTATTATTAGGTGAATATGCTAGAAATAAATATAGTTCTACAAATACTAGTTTTTCATTTAACAAAAATATTTTTCCTAATCCAAAGGCTTTGTCATCATTCTTAAATAAAAATGGAATTCATTTAGGACTAAATATTAAGACGGATGGTATTATAAGTACAGAAGAAGAACATCATGATGATTTTGTTAAAATATATAGTGCTGAAGCAGATAAAAATATTCCAATAAATGTATATAATCCTAATTTAATGGATGGTTTTTTAAAAGGCATTATTAATCCATTATTAAATACAGGTGTAGATGTATTATGGATAGATGATGATAATAAAAATAATAATTTAAGGAATTTTGCTTCAAATTATTATTTGTATAAAAATTTTCTTTCTAACGTTGAAAAGAGAGGATTAATTTTATCACGTAATTTTGGTATTGCACCTCATAGATATTCTATTCTTTATTCTGGAAATACATTTATTAATTGGAAAACACTAAGATATTTGCCATTTTTTAATTTAACTGCATCTAATATAGGCGTTTCTTATTGGAGCCATGATATTGGTGGATTTAAAGGTGGCATTGAAGATGGCGAACTATATATGAGATATGTTCAATTAGGTGTTTATAGTCCAATATTAAGACTTTCAAGTGATGCTGGAAAATATTATAAAAGAGAGCCATGGAAATGGGATGCTGAAACATTTAATATTACTCATGAATATTTAACATTAAGACATAGATTGATTCCATATTTGTATAGTGAAGCAAAAAAATATTCATCTTTTGGTTCACCTATGATACAGCCATTATATTATAAATATCCCGAAACATATGATGAACCTCTTTATAAAAATGAGTATTATTTTGGAAGTGAATTATTTATTTCACCAATCGTAACACCAAAAGATAGTATTATGAGTAGAGTTGTTCATAGATTATTTTTACCAAATGGAGTTTGGTATGATTTTAAGACTGGTAAAAAGTTTACTGGTGGACGAAGATATGTTACTTTCTATAGAGATGAAGATTATCCAGTATTTGCTAAAACTGGAGCTATTATTCCAATGGCAGTATTAGATCCAGATAATATTAATGATGTATCTTCTCCTAAAACTCTTGAAATTCATATTTTCCCAGGAAGAAGTAATACATATAAACTATATGAAGATGATGGTTATTCATCTAAATATAAAGATGGTTTAAGTTATACAACAGAAATTAATTATTATTATAAAGAAAATGACTTTTCTGTTTCTTTAGAACCAAAAGATGGTCAAAGAGAAGTAGTTCCTGAAAATAGAAATTATATAATAAGATTTAGAAATACAAAGTATACTAAAGGTGTACAAGTATTTAGTAATGAAATAAATGTTCCATTCAAGAGCTATATTGAAGATAATGATTTTGTTATTACTTTTGATAATATACCTACTGATGCTAAAATATATGTTTATTGTAAGGGAAATGATATTGAAATAGACGCTTCTCGTGCAATAAATGATGATTTAGAAGGTATTATTACTGATTTAAAAATATCAACAGAATTAAAGATTTTAATTGATTCAATATTATTTAGTGATAAACCAATTAAAGAAAAAAGAATTCAAATTAGAAAATTAAGAAGAAAAGGTCTTGATACAATATTTATTAAAATGTTTATAAAACTATTAGAATATATTGCAGAAGTATAAAAGCATCAATTACTATAGTTGGTGCTTTTTTATAAAAAAATTCTTTATTAAAGAGTATAAATGTGTTAAAATATTAATGTATATTAAAATAGGTGAAGAGAATGAAAAAAATAATTAAATTATTATTTTTGTTAATGTTAATATTACCGATATTTATTAGTGCTGATACTTATAAAAATGCAGTTAAGAATGCTAATGAATTAATTAATCAAGAATATTATATAAATACTTATGAAAAATATATATTACAAGGAAAAAAGATTAAGTATGAATTTAGTAATGGTAAGAATAAATATAATTCATTATTTGTTAAGGGTGGATTTATTAGTAAGGATGAATATGAATTAACAAAGGTAAAAGGACTTTCATATTTATTAATAAATGATAGCTTTTGGACATTATCAAAAGATAAGAAAAATGTATATGTTATAACAACAGATGATATAGATATTGCTAAAGATCCTAATAGTGACTATTTTTCTAGGGTAACAGAATATGTAAGACCTAAAACAGTTGTTAGTGGAAGTGGAACTCAAAATGATCCTTGGCAATTTGATCCTATGTATAAAGTTTCTGCTATAGTTAATCCAGATTATGCAAAAATAGAAAGTGGAAATAATGAATATGTTAAAGGAAATTGTGAAACTGCAGAATGTAGTGCAAATATAAAGATTATTGGAAAAGGTGGATATAGATATATTTCTAATGATTGTAATGGAGTATATGATATTAAAACAAAAACTTTGAATGTTAAATCTGTAAAAAAGAATTTAGAATGTAATGTTGAATTCGGTTATGGTCTTTTTACAATAAACATTACTGATGCTAAACCAGATACTTTTTACGCAATATATGGCGATAATTATTATTCAGATATTGATAATAAAACAGTTTTAAATACATTAAGTTCAGTTACACCTAAGAAAGGTTATACTTTTAAAGGATTTATATATGAAGATCTTGAAATAGTAGATAGTAAGAAGAATTTGGTTAAATCATCGTTAAATAATATAACTAAAGATTTAACAATACTTCCTACTTGGGAAGCTAATAAATATACAGTTTCATATGATTGTAATGGTGGATTTGATTCTCCAAAGAATCAGACTGTTACATTTGAAGGACCATTTACTATAACTGATGAATTGTGTAAAAGAGAGGGTTTTATTCAAGTTGGATGGAATTCATCAAGTGATGGTGATGGATTCTCTTGGAGTAAACAAAATAGAACAAATTGGTCATGGAGTTTAGATAATAATGTGACTCTTTATGCAATATGGAAAAAATGTAATGCAGGTACTTATTCAGGTGCTAGTGACAATAAATGTAATGATTGCGAAGCTGGAACGTATTCTTCAAGTGGAGCTGGAAAATGTTCTCTTTGCCCAAGTGGATATACTAGTGAAGCTGGTTCTGATAAAATAGACAAATGCTTTATTAAAGTCGAAGCGGGAAAACGTTTAATAGAAGCAAAAACAAATAAAATTGTTGAATGCCCAGATGGTCAGTATAGTGAAGAGCATTCAGTTACTTATGGACGTGTTAGTTCATGTACTTCTTGTCCAGTTGGTTATGGTGATGGAACTAAACTTGAAGATAAAACTAGCCAGAAGAAATGTTTAAGAAAAATATCAGCAGGATATTATATTTCTGCTCCATATGCAGCTGGTAATACTATTTGCGAAAATGGAAAATACAAAGAAGCTCATCAATTACATTATGGAGAAACAAGTAGTTGTGAGTCATGTCCAAATGGATATAGAGATGGATCTAAAATAGAAAACAAAGTATCAGAAAATAAGTGTTTAAGAAAAGTTACTGCAGGATATTATATAGCTAGTTCAAAATCAATTAACAATACATTGTGTCCAACAGGACAATATAGTATAACTCATTCAATCCTATATGGAGAAACAAGTAAATGTAATGAATGCCCTAATGGATATCAAGATGGAAGGAAACTTGAAAATAAAGTATCTAAAGAAAGTTGCTTAAAAAATGTTCCAGCAGGAAGTTATGTAGCAAGTGAAAAATCTGAAGAAAGTAAAGTTTGCCCTAATGGTTTCTATAAAGAATCTCATCAATTAACATATGGACAAACTAGTAAATGTACTGTTTGTCCAGAAGGATATAGAGATGGTGCTACAGTATCAAATAAAACAGCAAAAAATAAATGTTTAAAAAATGTTAGTAGTGGATATTATATTTCTAAAGCTAATTCTAATAGTAGTACTTTATGTCCAAATGGATATTATAAAGAAAAACATAGTGTAACATATGGATCTGTGAGTAGTTGCTTACAATGTCCAGAAGGATATAGAGATGGAAAGAGTGCTACAAGTAAATCTAGTCAAAGCTCTTGTACTAGAATTGTTGAGGCTGGATATTATATAGCTAAAGCTAATGATAAAACAAATTCATTGTGTGATAATGGAAGCTATAAAGGAACACATAATGTAACTTATGGAAGTACTAGTTCTTGTAATATTTGTCCAGATGGATATAGAGATGGAACATCTATTGACAGTAAGACTGCTGAAAATAAATGTGTAAGAAGTATTCCTGCTGGATATTATGTTATGGGTGCAAAGGCAACGAATGACACAGAATGTCCAGAGGGACATTATAAAACTGCTCATGTAGTAACATATGGAAGTATTAGTAGATGCTCAGTATGTCCTAGTGGATATAGGAATGGAACAACTGTTTCTAATAAAGTTTCTGAAAGTTCATGTGTTAGAAATGTACCACAAAATTACTATGTAGAAAAGAGCAAAGATGATAAAAATACTGCATGTCCAAAGGGAACGACAAAGAAAGCTCATACAGTATTATATGGTCAAACGAGTACTTGTAATTAAAATAATAAAAAACAAAATAATGAATTATTTTGTTTTTTTATGATATGTTTAAATGATAAAAATAAATAATTAAAAATATAAAAAAATAATATCTTTTTTATCATAATAATGGTATAATTTTAATAGATTTTTTGGAGGATTTATATATGAAACTAACAAGAACAGAAGCAAGAGAAAAAGTGATGATTATTTTATATCAAATAGATTTTTATTTAAAAGACAATATTTCTTTTGATGTAGAAAGTGTAATTAAAGAAAACTTAGAAATGGATAATAAATATGTTAATGATATAGTTAATGGTGTACTTCAATACTTAGAAGAAATAGATAAAACTATAAGCAAATATTTAGGTAATTGGAATTTAGATAGATTAGGCAAAACAGATAAGGCAATTTTAAGACTAGCAACTTATGAAATAGTATATTATGATACTCCAAAAATTGTTGCTATTAATGAAGCAGTAGAACTTGCTAAAAAGTATAGCGATGATAAAATAGTAAAATTAATAAATGCAGTTTTAGATAAAATTAGAGATGAAGTAGAGGAATAAATGAACGTTGAATATCTTACTATAAGTGATATTAATAAAATTATTAAAAACACTATTGAAAACAATAGTGAACTTTCAAGTGTCTACTTAAAGGGAGAAGTTAGTAATATAAAATATCATTCAAGAGGGCATTTGTATTTTAGTTTAAAAGATGAAAATAGTAAAATTAATGCTGTGATGTTCAATTATGAAAGATATTTGAATTTTAATCCAAAAGATGGCGATTCTGTTATAGTTCATGGAAGAATAAGTGTATATGAAGCAAGTGGTAGCTATCAAATATATGTTGATTCTATGGAAATGGATGGTCTTGGTAACTTATATGTGTTATTTGAAAAATTAAAGAAAAAACTTAGTGAAGAAGGACTATTTGATAAGGAACATAAAAGAAAAATCAAAAGAGTTCCAAGAAAAATCGGAGTAATTACTGCACCAACAGGCGCAGCTGTTAGAGATATTATTTCAACAATAAATAAGCGTTTTCCAATGACAGAAATTTATTTATTTCCAACACTGGTTCAAGGTGAAGATGCTGCACCTAATATAGTAGAAATGATTAATCTTGCCAATACTTTTGATGATATAGATACTATTATTTTGGGACGTGGTGGAGGATCTATTGAAGATTTATGGGCCTTTAATGAAGAAATAGTGGCAAGAGCCATATATAATAGTAGAATACCAATAATAAGTGGTGTAGGTCATGAAATTGACTTTACAATTAGTGATTTTGTTGCTGATTTACGCGCACCAACACCAACAGGTGCTGCATTAATGGCAACACCTGATCATGAAGAAGTAAGAAGGTATTTTATAAGTTCAAAAGATAGAGTTAATAATGCTATTTTAAATAAACTAGATAGTCTAAATGAACTATTAAAAAAATATAAATCAAATTATATACTTAATAATCCAATGAGACTATATGAAATGAAAGAACAAAAATTAGATACTCTATATGACAGATTAAATAATATAATAAAAAATCGACTTGATAATTATAAACATATATTAGATAAATATAAATCAAATTATATACTTAATAATCCTAATGTACTATATGATAGTGAAAAGGAAAAGATAAATAATTTAAAAGTAAATCTATTTAAAAATATAACTAACATCTTAGAAAAAAATGCTACTAGTATTAATACTTTAAAGGTTAAGTTGGATTTATTAAATCCAGATAATATTCTTGATAAAGGTTATAGTATAGTACATAAAGATGGCAAAATTATTAAGAATATTAATGATTTAAGTATTAATGATGATATTAATATAATGGTAAAAAATGGAAATATTTTAGCTAATGTTAAAGGAGTAAACGAAAAATGACAGTAAAAAAAGAAGAAAAAACATTTGAAGAACAGGTAAGAGAACTTGAAACTATAGTAGGAGAACTTGAAAGTGGGGAACTTGATTTAGATAAATCAATAGTGAAATATACTGAAGCAATGAAACTAATCGAATCATGTGAAACTAAATTAAATAATGCTACTGAAACAATTAATAAATTAGTGGATAAAAATGGTAAAATAACTGATTTTGAAATTAATGAATAACAATAATTGGATATATAATCAATAGTAATAAAGCCAAAATAATAAAGAGGTGAAATGTATGAAAAAGATACTTTTTACTTTCTTTATTATTTTTATTTTACCAATAAGTATACTTGCTTATTCAAATAAAATAATAGTTGGTGGAGAAAGTATTGGTATAAATATTGAAAGTAATGGTCTGGAAATAGTTGGTTATTATAAAGTTAAAGGTAAATATATAAATAAAGATTTTTTAATTGGAGATAGAATTATAAAAATTGATGGTGTTAATGTCTCTAATAATGATGATTTATTAAATATAATTAATCATAAAAAACAAGATAATTATAAAGCTATTATTATTCGAAATAACGAAGAAAAAACTATTGATTTAAGTATAATAGAAGAAAACAATAAATATAAAACTGGATTATATATAAAAGATAGTGTTGTTGGTTTAGGAACTTTAACATATATTGATCCAGAAACAAAAATATATGGTTCTTTGGGACATGAAATTAACTATAGTGAATCAAATAATAGAGTAAGTGTAAAAGATGGTAGAATAATTGAAAGTAAAGTCACTAATATTAATAAAAGTACTAATGGAAATGTTGGAAGTAAAAATGCGACATTACTCTTTAATAATATTATTGGTAATATAAAAAGTAATACTATTAATGGTTTATATGGTTATTATTTGAAAAAGATACCAAATGATAGATTATATGAAATTGAAACATTTGATAACATAAATAAAGGAAAAGCTTATATATTAACAGTAACAAATAATAGTGAAATTAGAAAATATAATATAGACATTTTAGAAAAGTATTATAGTAAGAAAGATACAAATAAAGCATTTAGCTTTAAAGTGATTGATGATGAATTAATAAGTAAAACAGGTGGTATTGTTCAAGGAATGAGTGGTTCACCAATTATACAAAATAATAAGGTGATAGGTTCAGTTACTAATGTGGTTATTGATAATGTTAAAATGGGATATGGAATTTCAATTATCACAATGCTAGAAGAGGGAGATAAAATAAAGAATTAATATTGTAAATTAATTCTTTTTTTGTTAAAATTATATATAGAATATGGAGGAAGTCATATGGATGATTATTTAGAAAATAAACTTATTATAACTGCGGAGGATGGAAATAAGGTCTTAATAAATGTCTTAGATATTATAGATTCTTATACTTATAATAAAACTTTTATGATTTATACTTTTGCAAATGAGAATAAGTCAGTCTTTGCATCTATACTAAATGAAGATAGTGCTTCATATTCTTTAGATACCATTATTAATCAAGAAGAGATTGATTATATTAATGCTGAAATAAACAGAGTTTGCAGTGAACTAGCTGAGGCAAATTAAGGGGGATATTTAAATGAATTTTGGAAGTTATAGTGAATTAGAAAAAGAAATAGATCGTTTAAAAAATAATCTTGAGAAATCATTAGAATATAAAAAAGTTGCTGAAAATTCTTCTAGTCTACATTTTGATGATAAAGCTAAGTCTTTGAATCGTTTGGAAGGTGAAATTAATTCTTTAGAAAATCAAATTAAATCATTAGAAGAAATACAAAAAGCTTATAATGAATATATTGATAATCTAAAAGAAATACAAGATTTATATAATAGTATAGAAAAAGTAGAAAATTTAGAAGAAAAATTAAATTCATTAAGAGACAAAGTTAGTAAAGCAAAATCATTATTGCCTGAATCATTATTAAAAGAAGCTATGCAAAAGATTCAAGAGTATATTAAAACTCGAAATAATAATGTAGTTAAGCCAAAAATTGAATTTCATGAAAATGAATTTCAAGTAAGCTTTAAAGAAGAAATAGACAAATTGGTCTCACAAATGAACAACATTCTTAAAGATAAATCTGTAGAGGAACTTCGTTATGGAGATTTAATAAATTCTAAAAATGATTTACTTAGATTAATTCCTGTAAAAGAAGAATTGTTCTCACGAATAAAAGCTTCTCAAAAACTTATTGATAAAGCAACGTATGAAGAATTGATGAGTCAGAATGTATTAATAACTAAAAAAATTGATGAATCAATGAAGAGTATTGATGCAAATAAAAGAGAAAGAGATGCAATAAAAAAATTAATTAATAAAGAATTAAAAGATGATAAAAAGAAAATTAGTATTTTAGATAAAAAGAGAAATGAATTTGAAGATAAAGTCAATAATCCTGAAAAGTACAAGTTATCTCAAGAAGAAGTTGATAAGTTAATATTTGCTTTAAAGGTAATTAGTGATGATAGAAATATGCTTATTGGTAGGGTTCGTGAGTTAAATGTAAATTTAAATAGGGTAAATGATGGAATAGCAATAAAAAAAGAATTTAAAGACAGTTTATTAGTAGAACCTAAAACAAAATCAGATTTTAAGGCTTTTGAATTATCTAATCCAAAGCCAAAACCTAAAGCTAAACCAGAGCCATCTAAAACTCAAAATGGAAATTCATCATCATCTTCATCAACAAAGTCAGCACCAGATAATAAAGCTCCTGTAAAGGGTTCAGAAGAAAAAAGAAAAACTGGTGAAAAAGAAATTCCTAAAGCAGTAAATCCTAATTCAATAGAAGATTTAATCAAAAATGGAAAATTACCAAGATTTTTAGATTTTGATAATTTAAAGAAAATATTTTATGCATTGAATATTCCAGTAAAAGATAAAAATACTGTTTTGAATCCTGAACAAATTGATAGATTACAAAATGATCATGAGATTCAAGTATTATTGTTGTGTGAAAAAGTATATGATCGAAATGAAAAGAAAGTTTCAGAATATGATTTATTAATTAGTAAATATGAGTCTATATTAAAAGACAAGATGAAAAACCATGATCATATTAAGAATTTTAGTCCTGCTTATATTCAAAAAGTACAAAATTTATTAGGTAAATTAAAGTATGAAAGAGCTATGTATATTGAAAGAAATCAAAGACTTAAAGCTAATCTAAAGATTGGTAATCTTGATTTAGAATATAGTGGAAAGAATGTTCTAGCAAATATTGATGATAAAAATAATGCAATGCTCTTAGATACTGTTGCTTCAGTTAAAAATGATAAATTGAGATCTAAATATCAAAAATTAGATGGATTAAGAGAGAAAAAATATAAAAGCAAGTTTAGAAATAAAATTCACGAAAAAAGAATTCAAAAAGTTTTAAAAAGAATAGAAGAATTAAAGTCTAAAAAGGCAGCAATAGCATCTAAACAAACTCAAATTATTAATTCAAATACTGATTTATACATAAAGAAAGTTACTGAAAGATTACAAAAATACTCAAATAGGCAAAATAGTATAGAACGTAGTGTTGATAAGATTAATGATATTGGTGAAAGAATTGAGATGAATCATCAAGAAAGAAAAGATTTATTAGATGATTATAGAAAAGAACCAAATTTTTTAGATAAAATGAGTATTGCTTTTGAAGATGGTAGATTAGAAAGAGAAACTGATAGGTTAGAAACTCAAAGAGATATCGAAAATTTAATTGGTAGATTAAGATAAAAAAATGTTTCCAAATGGAAACATTTTTTATATACCAAGAACAGAAACTGCAATTTTAAAGTAAATAAATAATGAAACTGCATCTACTATTGTTGTTATAAATGGACTAGCCATTACAGCAGGGTCAAACTTCATTTTTTTTGCAATCATTGGAAGAGAACATCCAATTACTTTAGCAACACATACTGTTAGAACAAGAGTTGAACATACAACTATAGCAACTTTAGTTGTTACTTTATCAATAAATAATAGTTTTAAAAAATTTGCTGCTGCTAGTGTTAATCCAACGAAAAATGATACTCTTAATTCTTTAAATATTACTTTTAATATATCTTTAAATTCTACATCATTAAGTGATAAACTACGAATTATTGTGGCTGAAGCTTGACCTCCAGCATTACCGCCAGTATCCATAATCATTGGAATAAATGCAGTAAGTATTACCATTGCTGCAAGACTTTCTTCATAATGCTGAATTATTTTTCCAGTGAAAGTAGCAGATACCATTAAAAGAAGTAACCATGGAATTCTACTTTTCCAAATATCAAATATTGATTGCTTTAAATATGATTTTTCAGTAGGTAAGATTGCGTTCATTTTTTCGATATCTTCTGTTGCTTCTTCTTCAATAATATCAACAACATCATCGATAGTTACAATACCTACAAGTTTATTTTCTGAATCAACTACTGGAACAGATGTTAAATCGTAATCCATTATAAAATTTGCTACTTCTTCTTGATCCATTAGAGTATTAACTGAAAGAACATCGCTATCCATAATATCAGATATCATAACATCATCATTATGTACTATTAAATCTTTTAATTGTATTGTTCCAATTAACTTTCTTGATTTATCTGTAATAAATATAGTTTCAATAGTTTCTGTTTCGTCATATTCTTGTCTTATTATTTTAGTAGCGTCTCTTACTGTATTATATTCTTTTAAATCAATATATTCAGTAGTCATTATACTACCAGCTGAATTATCTGGATATTTAAGTAGTTGATTTATATCTCTTCTTGTTTCCTTATCAACTTTATTTAATAATCTTTTTACTACATTAGCTGGCATTTCATCAATTAAATCAGTAGCATCATCTGCTGCCATATCATTAATGATGTTTACAGCTTCTGTATCACTTAACATACTAATTAATTTTGCTTGTGTATCAGTATCAAGATATGAAAAAACATCAGCGGCTTGCGACTTTGGAAGTAACCTAAATACTTTAATTAATTCTTTTTCTTCAAGTTCTTCTAAAATATCAGCTATATCGTGTTCATACATTTTAGATAATAAATCTTTAATTTTTGAATATTGTTTTTCATCAATTAAAACTTCTATCTTTTCTTTCATTCTATTCACCGCCTTTATTCGCTTAAATTATACAAAAAAAATACTCTGAATGCAAAACTTTTTTATTCACTTTACTTTTTATGTTATAATTATTTAGATGAAAGAGGTAAAAAGTATATGAATAATGGTATTCCAAATCATGTCGCAATTATAATGGATGGAAATGGTAGATGGGCAACAAAACAAGGTAAAAAAAGAACTGATGGACATTATGCCGGATATAAAAGACTTAAAAAAACAGCACTTTACATTTTAAGTAAGGGAGTTAAATATTTAAGTGTATTTGCTTTTTCAACAGAAAACTTTGGAAGAAGTAGTGAAGAAGTAGGTTACTTAATGGATCTTTTTGTAAAAGCATTCAAGAAAGAAAGAACATTTTTTAAAGATAATAATATTAAAGTATTATTTTCAGGACGTAAGAAACCACTTAGTGATGATGTTTTAAAAATCATAGATATAATACAAGAAGACACTAAAGATTGTAGTGGTGGAGTATTTAATGTATGCTTAAATTATGGAGCACAGGCTGAAATAGTAGATGCAACTAAGAAAATAGCACAACTTTATAAAGAAGATAAAATTAGTCTAGATGATATTGATACAAATACATATTATCATTATTTATATAATGATTTACCACCAGTTGATTTAATGATAAGAACAAGTGGTGAAATTAGAATAAGTAATTTTATGTTATATAGTTTAAGCTATGCTGAGTTATATTTTACAAGTACATGTTTTCCAGATTTTGATGAAAAAGAGTTTGATAAAGCTTTAGAAGATTATCAAAATAGAAATATTACAAAAGGTAAAATAAAATAAAGGATATAAATCCTTTATTTTTTTCTTAATTCTAAGTATTTTATAAATCCAAGAAGAATATTCTTAACATTTTGATTAATATTAGAAGATAATAGTTTTTCTTTTGATTCACTAAATAAACTTATCATTTTATTATTAGCATATTCTAGTGCACCAGAAATAGTTAATAATTCTTTAACTTTATTATATTCTTTATTTGTAATATTTTTCTTTCCATATATTTTTAGTAGTTCATCTAAATATTCTTTTTTATTTGTTTTTATATAAGAATATAAAATAGTTTGTTTAAATTCTTCTATATCAGAATAATTTGGTTTACCAATTACATCCGTACTACTAAATACTCCAATAATATCATCTTTTATTTGAAATGCTATTCCAAGAGGTAATAGAATATTTTGCATTTCTTTAATATCTTTATCTTTGTTATTTGATAATACCATTCCTAAAGTAAATGGACCCACTATTGTATACATTGATGTTTTTAATTTATATATTTCCATAATATCATCTTCACTTAACTTATGATTTCTATCATTTTTTTCTATAAAAGGAATATAAATATCAAGTATTTCTCCTTTAATGGTATCTATAACTATACCATTAAAAGTTGTAAGGATTTTATTTAAATTTTTATTATTTTTATAATGTGAAATTATATAATTATTTAAATAATAAAGTCCAATATCACCTAGACATAATGCAAGTGAAGTAGGAGTATTATCTAACTTTAAATCTTTAAACTCTTCTTTATATAATTCATGTATTGTTTTTTTACCGCGTCTCAAATAACCATTATCAATAATATCATCATGAATTAATATAGATGTTTCAAATGTTTCATATGCAGCTGCTAAGCTTAAAGCTTTATCGTCATTTTTATTCATTTTATATCCAAGATCGATAAGAACTCCTCTGATACATTTTCCCCCAGAATTCATGTATATAAATTTATTTAAAGCATCATCTACAATTTTGTTGTTTTTTTGAGATGTTACTGTTTTATTGAGTTTTACTATTTCTTTTTCAACATCTTTTTTTCTATTTATATAATAAATATAAAATTCTAGTAGATTGGAGTACTCTAGTATTTGATTTTTCATAGTAGAAGCTCCACCAGTAAATCCGATCTTATCACTTGTTTTAAATTTTCTAGTTTTTATAAACTCATAAAATTCTTCTATTTCACTAAAGAAGTAAGTTTCACATACTTTTTTGCATTCATTAAATAATTCTTTAGTATTAGAACTATTTTTCCCTCCAATTACTATCATAATATTCATTTTTTTAGCAAGCTCAACACTTGATAATTGAATTAGTTTTTGATAATTACAAATTGTATCTTTAAATTCATAATGGATATTATTTTTATTCATATATTCTTTAAGTTTATTAACATCCTCGACATTAACAGTTGTTTGTGATACCAAATAATAATTAGTATTTTTATCTAATAATTTATAATCATCTTCATTTTCTATAATAATAGCACTATCATCTACCCATCCATTTGTTGCTATAACTTCTGGATGAAGTTTTTTTCCAACAATTATTATTTTATAATCTTTCTTTTTTTCAAGTACAATATCATGTATTTTTTTAACATTTATACATGTAGCATCATAATATTTTATTCCTTTTGAATCTAAATAATCAAATGTACTTTTGCTTTCACCATGTGCTCTAATTATTACAATATCATCCTTAGTTAAATTATCTAGGTTATCAATTATTTTAATACCTATTTTATTAAGTTCATTCACAACGTAATTATTATGTAATATTTCTTTATAAATATAGACATTTTTATTCTTGTTTTCTTTTTTAACTTTTATTGCCAAATTAATTGCATTATTAGCGCCACTACAAGTACCATAAATTTTAGGAAAATAAATCATAGTACACCTCTCTTAACTAGATTATATCATAAATAATTATTGTAAAGTATACAATATAATATTTTAAAAATATTAATTATATTATATTATTTAATAGGTGATATAGATGAGTGATATTTTTAATAAAATAAATGAATGGTCATATCAAAGATTTGCTAGATTTTTTGGAATAGTTAAACCGTCAGATATAGAATTTGATAATAAGATGAAAAAAATATATGATTTAATTATTAATGAAAAAGTTGAAGATTTAGATTTTATCACCAAAGATTCAGGGTGTAGTTTTGATGAATGTGTTTTAAAAATTAGATATTTAAAAAATAAAAGATTAATAGGTGACTATTATATAGATATACCAAATAAAATAATTAAAGAATGTAGTTCTGAAGATGAAATTCTATTACAAAAATATGTCCCTTATATTTATAATAAGCATTTACAAATCAATGAGATCGCTCTTAGACTTCCTAATACTTCTATTAATAACTTAGATGTGATGCAAGAAAGAGTTTATAAAGACATTAAGTATTTAAATGATAAAGGATTATTAAATGGTATTTCATTTGATGAAGTTGATAAAAAAATAGTGTATTACACAATTGAAAAACATAAAAATGAAGCAGATACTATTACAATTAATTGTCCTAATTGTGGTGCTATCAACGATGTAAATAGACATGGAAAAGTAAGATGTGCTTATTGTAAATCTATAATAGAAGATAAATAAAAAATGACTATATTAAAATAGTCATTTTTATTGTTAAAAAAGTAATTATTTGTTAAAATATATATAAGGGAAGTGAGAGTATGAAAATGGATGAAACTACTATTGTAGATACAAAAACAATTATTGATGAAAATATGAAGAAAGAATTAATTAACGTAAGTAAAGATTTGGAAGAAAGAGGTTATGAACCAGTTAAACAAATAGTGGCATATCTTGTTAGTGGTGATCCTGGTTATATTTCTAGTTATAAAGAATGCAGAAATAGAATTACCAAATTTCAAAGAGAAGAAATACTTGAACTTATGTTGAGTAGTTTTATAAATAAATAATGGTATACTTAGGTTTAGATTTAGGTAGTAAGACTTGTGGAATATCAATAAGTGATAAAACTTCTACAATAGCTAGTAGTGTTGAAGTAATAAGATATAAAGATACTAATGAATTATTACTTAATTTAGATACAATTGTATATACAAGAAATGTTGATGCGTTTGTACTTGGAAATCCTTTGAATTTAGACGGAAGTGTTTCAACAAGAAGTGAAATCACTTTTGGTTTTAAAGAATTATTAGAAAGTAGATATCCAACTAAAAAAGTTTTTATGCAAGATGAAAGATTATCTACAGTAGAAGCAGAAAGGTTATTAATTAGTAATGATACTAGAAGAAAGAATAGAAAGAAAGTTATAGATAAAATAGCTTCTACGATTATATTACAGGCATTTTTGGATAAGAGGAAAAATGAGAAATAATTATATAACTTTAAAAGATAAAAATGGTAAAAAAAGAGAATATAGAGTTTTATTTGATGTAGAAAATACTAATAATAAATTAAACTATATTGTTTATACTGATGATAAAAGAGATGATAATGGAATAGTGTCTTGTTTTGCATCAAGTTATGTTTTAAGTGATAAAGGTAATATTACTAAAATGAAAGCAATTTCTTCAGATGAAGAATTTAAAATACTTTCAAATATTTTAGAATCATTAGAAAAATAGTTATAATCAAAGGTGTGTTTTATGAAAAAAATAATAGGTTTATTAGTTCTTTTAATTATAATGGGATGTGTTTTATTTTTAACATATAATCATTTATTAACATCTCCAAATAATGATGGAACTAAAGTTAAAATATATATTGATGAAGGACAAACATATAGTACCATAGGTTCTTTATTAAAAGAAAAGGGTATTATAAGAAATGAACTTGCATATAAGATATATGTTAAATTGAATGAAACAAAAGATTTAGAATTTGGTGAATATGAAATAAGTAATAATCTTAGTGTTATGGATGTTATTAAAGAGTTAGAAAAAGGTAGTAATACAACAGCAGAAACAATAACAGTAACTTTTTATGAAGGAAAGAATATGAGAAATGTAGTCAATACTATGGTTTCAAAATTTGGACTTGATGAAAAAGAAATATATAGTAAGTTAAAAGATACTACTTACTTAGATTCATTAATCAGTAAATATTGGTTTTTAAATAAAGATATTAAAAATAAGAATATCTATTATTCTTTAGAAGGATATTTATTTCCTGATACTTATGAATTCTATACAAGTGCTACTATAGAAGATATTTTTGAAAAAATGCTTGATAATATGGAAAGTAAATTAGAAAGTTATAAAGAAAAAATAGAAAAAAGTAAATATAGTGTTCATGAATTATTAACTCTTGCATCTATTGTTGAATTAGAAGCTGGTAATAGTAATGATAGAAAAGGTGTTTCAGGAGTATTTATAAATAGATTAAATGATGGATGGAGTCTTGGTAGTGATGTTACTACATATTATCAAGCAAAAATTGATAATTATAAAAGAGATTTAACACAAGAAGAATTATCAAAATGTGGAAGTTATAATACAAGAAATGGATGCTTAGAAGGACGCCTTCCAGTAGGTCCAATATGTAATCCAGGAATAGAGTCTATTATTGCTGCTATTAATCCTAAAAATCATAATTATTATTATTTTGTGGCTGATAAGAATGGTAAAACTTATTTTAATAAAACTTATGATGATCACTCAAGTACAGTAAGTCAGTTAAAAAGAGATGGATTATGGATAGAGTACGAAGAGTAATAAACGAAATAAAAGAGTATGGTATTAATAATGACGTACCAATAATGAGTGAAGAATCTATTAATACAATAAGTAGTATTATTAAAGAAAATAGTATTAAAACTATTCTAGAAATTGGAACAGCAATTGGATATTCAACTATTTGTTTTGCAAGTCTTAATCTTGATAAAATAACAAGTATTGAAAGAGACAAAGTAAGATATGAAATAGCTGTATCTAATGTAAAAAAGAGTAATCTAAATAATATTGAATTAATATTTGATGATGCATTAAATACTAATATTAATGGTATTTATGATATGGTTATTATTGATGCTGCAAAAAGTCAAAATAAAAGATTTTTAGATAAGTTTAAAAATAATTTAAAAAAAGATGGAATAGTAATAATTGATAATTTAGATTTTCATGGATTTGTTGGTAAAAGTGGTGAAATCAAATCGAGAAATTTAAGACAAATGGTTAGAAAAATAGAAAAATTCATTGATTATCTTGATAATCAAAATGAATTTGATGTAGAATACATCGAAGTGGGAGATAAATTGGGTGTATGCAGAAGAAAGAAAAGTTTTTAATTATTCCAAATAAAAAAGAATTAAAGTTATATACTAAATATAACTTTAATATTTTTATTTTGCCTTTAAAAGGTTATAGTATTGGATATGATGTATATTATGATATTGATGAAATAAATGAATTATCATCTAACTATGAAATATATGTTTTAGTTAATAAATTTTTACATAAAAAAATATATGATTTTAAAAAATTATATCCTAAATTCAATAAAAGAATAAAGTTTATTATTGAAGATATAGGACTTGTTAATATTATTGATAAAGATAGATTTGTTTTATGGGAAAACCATATATTATCAAACTATAAAGCTATAAACTACTTATATAGTTTAGATATTAAAAATGTAGTTATTAATAATGATTTAACTATAAATGAACTTGAAACAATTATAAAAGAATGTAAGTCAAATATATACTATGGATACTTAGGTAAAAATATGATTATGTATTCAAGACGTAATTTAGTTAGTAATTTTAATAAAAATTATAATATTGATAATAATATAAATAGTTATGTTTTAAATGAAAAAGTAAGTCATAAAGAATTAGAAATATCTGACTATGAAGATGGAAGTATTGTTAGATTTAATAAAGTATTTTGTGCATCTAAGTATTTGGATAATTTGAGTAGTTTTAATCTAATAATTGATTTAACTAATATAGATTCAAAAACCACAGAGTTAATACTTGATAATTTATTTAATAAAAAATTATGTGATTTAATAGATTCAGACTATTACTTCTTAGAACATGATATTAAATATAAGGTGGGTGATTTAAAATGAATTATGAACTTTTATTACCCGCTGGTGATTTTGAAAGATTTAAAGTGGCAATTGATTATGGAGCTGATGCAGTATATTTTGGTGGATATAATTATAGTTTAAGAGCAAATGCAAATAATTTTTCATTAGATGATATAAAAAAAGCAACTAAGTATGCTCATGAAAGAGGCAAAAAAGTATATGTTACAGTAAATATGATATTTCATAATGAGGATCTAGAAGGACTTGATGAATACTTACTTGCTCTTGACAATATAGGAATAGATTCATATATAGTTAGTGACTTTGCAGTAATTGAAGCAATAAAAAGATTAAATATAAAAACAAAATTTTATATATCTACTCAAAAATCTATTACTAATCTTGAAAGTGTTAAATTTTATAAATCACTTGGTGCTTATAGAGTAGTACTTGCTCGTGAGGCATCTAGAGAAGATATTAAATATATAAAAGAAAACATTGATACAGAACTTGAAGTATTTATTCATGGAGCTATGTGTACTAGTTATAGTGGAAGATGCGTAATGAGTAATTATGTAACATTACGTGATTCTAATAGAGGAGGATGTTCACAAGTATGTAGATTTAATTTTGATAATAATACAGAATATGATTATGCATTTTCTTCTAAAGATTTGAATATGATAGATTATATATCTGATATGATGGACTTAGGTGTTGAATCATTTAAGATAGAAGGAAGAATGAAAAGCTTATATTATATAGCAACAGTTGCTAATGCTTATAGAACTATTATGGATAAAAAAATAGATGGTAGTCTTGATAAGAAAACTATTGATTACTATAAAAAAGTATTAAATAGAGTATCTAATCGTGAAAACATTAGTCAATTTTATAATGGAATTCCTGGAGTTGAAGGACAATATTATAGTGGAAGACAAGAAGTATCAAATCAAGATTTCTTAGCAGTTATTTTATCTTATAATGAGAAAACAAAAGAAGCTTTAATTGAGCAAAGAAATAAATTTAGTGTTGGTGATGAAGTAGAGGTTTTTGGTCCAAATACACCTGTTCAATCATTAAAAATAGATTATATTATCAACAATGATAATGAAAGTGTAACTTCAGCATCACATCCCCAAGAAAAACTAAAAATTAATATGCCATTTAAAGTCAGTGAGGGTGATATTGTGAGGGTTAAAATATCTTGACAAAATATACATTTTATTGTATCATTTGTTGGTAGCAAGAAAGAGGTGGCTTTACATGAAAAAGAAAGAAATATTTTTAACTAGCGAAGGTTTTTTAGAATTACAAAATGAATTACACTATTTAAAAACTGAAAAAAGAGCTGAAGTAACTCAAACTTTAAAAGAAGCAAGAGCTTTAGGTGATTTATCAGAAAACTCTGAATATGATCAAGCAAGAGAAGATCAAGCTAATTTAGAAAAAAGAATAATGGAAATAGAATATTCTTTAGAACATGCTACTGTAATAGATGAAAAAGAAAGTAATGGAAAAGTAGGTATTGGTAGTCAAGTAGAACTTCAATATGAAGATGATGATGATACTGAAAGCTATAAAATAGTAGGTAGTCAAGAAGCAGATCCTGATGATAATAAAATTTCAAATGAAAGTCCAATTGCAACTGCAATAATGGGTAAAAAAGTTGGAGATGTTGTTGAAGTATCTTCTCCAAATGGTGTTTATTCTGTTAAAATCGTTGCAATAGCTTAAATTTTAAATTTTTTAGGAGGTTATATGAAAAAGAGTTATAGCGTTAAATTAGAAGGAAATGAATGGAAAGATTGTTTAAAAGAATCTTATAATAAAAAGAAAAAAGATATAAAGATGGATGGTTTTAGAAAAGGACTAGTTCCATATGAAATATATACTAAAAAAGCTGGTGTAGAATCTTTATATATGGATGCTATGGACTTAGCTGTTGATAAATTATATGCTAAACTTCTAAGTGATCCAGAAACAATTACTCCAGCTGCTACTCCAAGTATTGATATTAAAAATATTACAGAACATGAAGTAGAAGTAGAATTTACTTTAGTATCTTCACCAGAAGTTAAAATTGGAAAATATAAAAACTTAGGTGTTAAAAAAGACAAAGTAGAAGTAACTGATGAAGAAATAGAGCATGAACTTGGTCATATAAGAGAACAATATGCAGAAGTTCGCACTTTAGATGATAAAACTGTTTTAGAAAATGGTATGATTGCTGTTATTGATTTTGAAGGATTTAAAGATGGTGTAGCATTTAAGGGTGGAAAAGGATCAGATTATAATCTTGAACTTGGTTCTAATACATTTATTCCTGGATTTGAAGAAGCTTTAGTTGGACTTAAGAAGGGTGATAAAAAAGACGTTAATGTCACATTCCCAGATAATTATCATAGTGAAGAATTAAAAGGAAAACCAGTTGTATTTAAAGTTGAAATTAAAGAAGTAAAACAAAGAGTTATGCCTGAATATAATAAAGAATTTTTTGAAGACTTAAATATTGAAGGTGTAACAAGTGAAAAAGAATTAAAAAATTATATTAAAGAAGGAATTGAAACTGAAAAAGCAAAACAAGTGGAAGATGAATATTTATTTAAATGTTTAGATAAAGTTGTTGAATCATCTACATTTGAAATTCCTGAAGAAATGACTAATGATGAGGTTAATAGATTAACTAGAGAATTCTCTGAAAAGTTAAGATATCAAGGATTAAACTTCAATGATTACTTAAAGTTTACTAATAGTAAAGAAGAAGATTTTAAGAAAACTTTAGTTCCAGAAGCTAATAAGAGAATAGGTTATAGATTAATGATGGATGCTATTGTTGAAAAAGAAAAACTTGAAGTAAGTGACGAAGAATATGAAAAAGGATTAGAAGAAGCAGCTAAGAATTATGGAATGAAGAAAGAAGATTTCTTAAAAGAAATTGGAAATCCTGATTTATTTAGATATGATTTACTTATGAAGAAAGCAATGAAAGTTGTTACTGAAGGTAATAGCGCAAAAGAAACAAAAACTAAAAAGACAACAAAAAAATCTGAAAAATAATTTCAGATTTTTTAATTATTTGGATCGATTAAAGAAAGGGAAACTTTCTCTTTTTCTTTATTTATATCAATTACATAGCAAGTAACTATTTGTCCAACACTTAATACTTCACTTGGGTGTTTAATATATTTATTTGCTATTTTAGATATATGAACAAGTCCATCACTATGAAGACCTATATCAATAAATGCACCAAAATCAACAACATTTCTAACAGTACCTTCTAATTTCATTCCAACTTTTAAATTATCAATTGTTAATATATCACTTTTTAAAAGTGGCATTTCATAATCATCTCTAAAATCTCTATTAGGACGTTCTAGTGAATCAATAATATCATTTAATGTATATAAATCTATATCTAATTCTTTTGATACTTTATTAGTATCTAATTTTTTTAATGCATCAATTAATTCTTTAGATCCTAAATCATTTGTAGTCATATTAATATATTTTAATATTTTAATTGTTTTATCATAACTTTCTGTATGTATATTTGTTTTATCAAGTGGATTATCTCCATCAATTACTCTCATAAATCCTATTGATTGTTCATATGCTTTATCATTTAATAATTTTTTCTTTTTTAATTCTTCTCTTGATTTTATTTTACCATTATCCTGTCTATATTTAATTATTTTATCTATAGCTGTTTTTGTTAAACCAGATATATATTTAAGTATAGATGGGGAAGCAGTATTTATATTTACTCCAACATTATTAACACATTTTGATACAGTAAAATCTAGGCTTTCAGATAGTTTTTTTTGACTAACATCATGCTGATATTCACCAACTCCAATACTTTTGGGATCTATTTTAACTAGTTCATTTAATGGATCTTGAAGACGTCTAGCAATAGAAACAGCACTTCTTTTTTCAACAGTTAAATCTGGAAACTCACTTATGGCAAGAGCAGATGCACTATATACACTAGCTCCTGCTTCAGATACAATAGCATACTTACAACCATTAACTTCTTTTAGAGTTTCACTTACTAGTTTTTCACTTTCACGTGAAGCTGTACCATTTCCAATAGATACAATATCGATATGATATTTATTTATTAAATCCTTTAATGTTTCTTTTGATTTTTCCCATTCATTTTGAGGTTCATGAGGATATATAACAGATATATTTAATACTTTACTAGTTGGATCTACTACAGCAAGTTTGCAACCTGTTCTAAAAGCAGGGTCAAATCCTAAAACTGTTTTTTCTTTCATAGGTGCTACAAGAAGTAAATTTTCTAAGTTTTCTTTAAATACTTCAATAGATGCATCTTCACTTTTTTCTGTTAGTTCACTTCTAATTTCACGTTCAATAGATGGACCAATTAATCTTTTATATGAGTCTTTTATAGCATCAACTACATATTCACGAACTGGACTATCTTTTTTAATTATTTTTGATTCTAAAAACTCTTGTATTTCATCAGTATTAACATCAATACTTACAGTCAATACTTTTTCATTTTCGCCTCTATTAATTGCTAGAACTCTATGTGGTTTTATACTTTTAACTGCTTCAGAAAAGTCATAATACATTTCATATACTTTATTAGTATCTGGATTAGTCTTTTTAACTTTAGATGTAATAATTCCTACTTTCCAAAAGAAACTTCTTATCCATTTTCTATAATATGCATTATCACTAATCCATTCAGCAATAATATATTTAGCTCCCTCTATAGCATCATCTCTTGTTTTAACGTTTTCATTTAAGAATTTATCTACACTTTCTAGTTTAAAGTTATCTGGAAAACTCATAATAATTTTAGCAAGTGGTTCAAGACCATTTTTAATTGCTTCAGTTGCCTTAGTTTTCTTCTTTTCTTTAAAAGGAAGATAAATATCTTCAACTTCAACTAGTTTTTTTGCTTTTTTAATATTTTCTTCTATTTCAGGAGTTAATAATCCTTTTTCATCTATTAATCTAATAACATCTTCTTTTCTTTTTAAAAGGTTAACTTCATATTCATAATATTCATTTATATGTCTTATTTGTTCTTCATCAAGTGCTCCAGTTACTTCCTTTCTATATCTTGCTATAAAAGGAATAGTGTTCCCTTCACTTAAAAGATTTAAAACATTTTTAACTTGTGAATCTTTAACATTTAATTCTTTTGATATTTCACTTATTATTTCATCATTCATTTGTATTTCTCCTTATTGCACTTTATTATTATATCAATTAAAAGAATTTAGAGAAATATTTAAAACAAATTATTTACAAAAAAATAAAAAACTCAAGAAATTCTTGAGTAATTTTTTATATGGCGGAGACAGAGAGATTTGAACTCTCGCGCCAGTTTCCCGACCTACACCCTTAGCAGGGGCGCCTCTTCAGCCTCTTGAGTATGTCTCCGTAGGCACGTATTAATAATAACCTATAATTATTAATAAGTCAAGAAAATACTTGTATTATTTGACTAATTAAGTTATAATGTATATATATGTACGATAGATGAGGGAAGTGAACTTATGAAAGAAGAAACAATGTATCAAACAACAGCAATTATTGATATAGATGAAGAATTAAAACGCCAGGAAGAATTAATAAATACAATTAAAATGGAACCTATTTTAGAAACTACAGAGATTCCAGAAGAAGAAACTATTATTCAAAAGAAGAAAAGAATTAGATTTACTGATTATTGTTTAATGTCTATGATAGTAGTATTAAGCGTTGTATTTATAATGGTTATATTTAACGTAATGTAATTATTATGTATTTTTAAACAAGACAGTAAATGTCTTGTTTTCATTTGCAAAATATTATATAATCAATTTGTTAAAAAAAGAGGTGCAAAAATGACTAATAAAGATTTAGCTGATTTGATATTTCCTAATATTAATAAAACAGTAAAAGATTATGAAAAAATATATCCTGATAGAGGTGGAAAAGTAACAACACGTATTGCTCCTAGTCCAACTGGATATATGCATATAGGTGGAATATATCAAGCAATTATAGATAATTTAATTGCCAAGAATAATAATGGCGTATTTATGCTTAGAATAGAGGATACTGATCAAAAAAGAGAAGTAGGTGAAGCTGTTGAATTAATTCACTCTGCATTAAAAAGATATGATTTAAATCCTGATGAATACGAATATCACGACAAAACTGTTGGTAATTATGGACCATATGTTCAAAGTGAAAGAAAAGAAATTTATCATGCTTTTATTAAGCATTTAATAGAAATAGGAAGAGCTTATCCTTGTTTTTGCAAAAAAGAAACATTAGAAGAATTAAGAGTAATGCAAGAGCATAAGAAACAAAGAACTGGATATTATGGTAAATATGCTAAATGTAGAAATTTAACAGTAGATGAAATGATAGAAAAAATCAAAGCTGGAGAAGAGTATGCTATTAGATTTAGAAGTGAAGGAGATTTTGAGCGTAAATTCAAATTTCATGATGAAGTAAAAGGAGACCTTGAATTATCTGAAAATGATGAAGACTTCATTATCATGAAAAGTGATAATCATCTTCCAACATATCATTTTGCACATTTAGTTGATGATTATTTAATGCATACAACTCATATAATTAGAGGAGAAGAGTGGTTAAGTAGTGCTCCAAAACATGTTGAATTATTTAATACATTTGGTTTTCCACTTCCAAAATATGTTCATACTCCATTAATTATTAAAAAAGAAGGAAACAGCATTAGAAAGATAAGTAAAAGAAAAGATCCAGAAGCTACTATGAGTTATTATAGTGAAAATGGTTATCCAAAAGAAGCTGTAATTGAATCATTAATGACAATAATTAATTCAAATTATGAACAATGGCATTCAGAAAATCCTGATAAAACATATTTAGATTTTGAATTTAATCCTGAAAAAATGTCATCTTCTGGTGCCCTTTATGATTTAGAAAAACTAGGTAGTTTATCAAGAGATATTATTGCTCATAAAAAAGCTAGTGAAGTAGCAAGTGAATCATACGAATGGGCAAAAGAATATAGTCCATCTTTGAAAAGTATGATTGAAAGTGATATGGACTATTATACTAATATTTTAAATATTGAGCGTGAACAAGAAAAACCAAGAAAAGACATTGTTAACTATAGTATGATTGAAAGTTTAATTTGGTATATGTATGATGATAAATTTGAAAATACTACTAAAGAATATGAATGGAAAAATATAACAGATATAAATGAAATTAAAAATATATTAAAATTATATTTTGATAAGTATTATGATGAAAATGATGATAAAGAAACTTGGTTTAATAAAGTAAAAGAATTATGTGAAGAACTTGGATATGCATCTAATATAAAAGAATATAAACAAAATCCAGATGCATACAAAGGAAATGTTGCTGATATTAGTACTGTAATAAGAGTTGCAATCACTTCAAAATCAAATACACCTGATCTTTATGAATTAATGAAATTACTTGGAAAAACAAGAATAATGAAAAGAGTTAACAGTTTGTAGTTTAACTCTTTTTCTTGACAAAACCCTCGATTTATATTATAGTTATTCTTGTTGTAGGGGTATCATATAGTGGTAGTATGCCGGTCTCCAAAACCGTTCGCGAGGGTTCGAGTCCTTCTACCCCTGCCATATGTGAATTACACGAACTCAATTGCTATATTTAAGTATGGTTTTGCAGTTAGTGTTTCAATACAGAGAACTAAATATTAGTTCTTTTTTTAATGCTTTAAATATAATAATCTAATAGACTCATACAGGCTCATACGATAGTATTATGCAAATGAAAAAGGCTTTTAAGTATAAATCTTTGTTATTAAAAAATATGTTCTAGTGGGACTATAACACCCTTTAAAATTGATATAATAATTTTATAAACAATTTGTTATTTTTTTTAAGATAATTCAATATTTGAAAACAAATAAGAGTAGGGGGTATTTTACAAAATTATATTTTGCTCTTTTCTAATTACACATAAAGCACTTTATACATTTATTTATTGTTAAAATTATAGTGATTTTGGAGTAAATAGTGTATTATATTGTTGTATGAGAGTGAGGATATAATGATAAAAAAATATAAAGGTACTTTTAGATTTGACGGAAAAAATCATCCCGGAGAGTGTGAGGTTGATTCAAATAATAATATTAAATTAAGAATTAATGAAAGTGATATTAATGGATATAAGGAACAAATAAAAGGTGTAGCAGATAATACAAGTTTAGATTTATATGAATGTAAATTAATTGGTAATGATATAGGATATTATTTATATTCAGTTGCTTATTTAGTTGATAAGGAAGACATAAGGTTTGGAAAAACAGATTTTAATAAACATATATATGATTTTAGATTTACTTTTGAACCATTAGAATATTGGCTTGATGATAAAATATTAAATATTACTGATAAAAGCATAGAATGGAATATACCAGAAGATATTATTATATATTCAAAAAAGAATCTTGAAATTAAAATTAAATATTTTAAAGGAGAAGATATAATTAATAATAAAATAGCAAAATTTGAAATTATCCCATACGTTTGTGTAAAATCTTCTAAAAAACTTAATATTGATAATATAATGTATTATGTTCAACTTATAACTAGGTTTTTCTCATTACTTTGTGGATATAGTGGTCAAGTAAATGAACTGATATTTCATAAGTATTATAATGGTAAAATAATATTTGATACACTAGAAGATTCTTTGATAATAAATACAGATTTTAGCAATTTTAATGATATTAGTATTGCATATAATGAACGTAATTTGAGGACATATTATAAAGAGTTTGGATATGATAAATTAGTTAAAATGTTTAATATATGGTTTGAATTATATTCTAAAAAGTATAAAATGGCATTCGTAAATTATTTTAACCCATATAGTGCTAAAACAATAGAGTCAGAATTTTTAAGAATTACTAAAAGCATAGAAAAAGCGAGTATATGTGGAGAAAATCAAAAAGAGAAGAAAAAGAAAAGTAGAAAACTTGATAAAGTATTAAGTGATTTTTATAATAATTATAAGAGCAAATTAATAGAATCTATGAAAAATAACAAATTTAAAAAAGACTATGTAAAAAATATTGAAAAAATTCATAAAGGTATTATAGACTCTGTTGTATATGGCTATGAAAATAGAAAAACATTATCTGATAGATTAAAAGAATTTGATGTTGATGATAATATTAAAAATCACTTTAGAGAAAAACATATTATTAATTCTGATTCAAAAAAAACAAATGTATATGAAGTATTAGCAAACACCAGAAATTATTATACACATTTAGACAAAAACACAAATATTATGGATGAAAAGTATTTGGTTGGATATAATAGAATATTAGAAAAAAACTTTATTCAACATATACTAAAATTAATAATTGAAGATGATTTATTGGCAAATAAGATTGTAAACAAAGATAATTATTTAACAATATATGACAACAGGGAATAATTTTAAAAAAATAAAACAAAGTATTTACATATTACTTTGTTTTAAAAAAGTCTTTAATATCTACCTCAAGCACATCTGCAATTCTTCCTAATATAGCAAGACTAAAAGTCTTTTTTCTTTTATCACTTTCTATTTCTGCTAAATAATCAATAGACATATCAACTTCATCTGCTAGTTTTTGTTGAGTATATCCTTTTTCTTTACGGAACTTTTTAATATTTTTTCTAACAACATCATAATAATGCATATCACTATGAACTTGTGCCATTAGTACCACCTCTATATTTATATTGTCCTATAAATAGAAAAATTATTTTATGGGCTTATAGCACTAGATTAAAAATAAATATTATGATATATTATATATAGTGCTTATAGCACAATTAATAAAGGAGTAGTAGTATGGCAAAGAATAAGGGTGGCAGTTCAATTGGCGGTACAATTGGAGCAGTTTGTATAATAATAATTTTAATAGGGTTAGTTTCATCTTGTTTTGATGATGATACATCATCTCCAAGTTCATCTAATTCAAATTGGAGTGAAGAAAAATCTATTGAATGTAGAAATAGGAGTGATACATATTACAAATGTAGTTGGAATGTTTGGGAAGATAGATGTACTTGTAAACAACGATAATCTTAAAGGTGTGAATGAATGAAAAAGAATAATATAATATTAATAATTTTAGTTGTATTTATCTTATTATTATTTTTATATTTTAAATATGATAGTAGAGTTAAAGAAATTAATAATAATTTAAATAATACTAAAACAATAGATAATAATGAAATTGAAAAAGTTGATGATGATGAATTAATAAAAACTAATATATTACTTATTGATGAAGTTTTTGTTTCATATTCTGATAAGGTTGGAGTTTTAAGTTGGAATTCTGCTAAAGAATCTTTAGACAAAGATAAATATAAAATTACTATTAATGAGCCAAACAAGGATACTATTGGAAAAATAAAAATATATGATGAAAATAATAATTATGTATTTCTATCTTTTTATCCTAAAAATGGTAGTGAAATATTAAGTATGCTAACATATGAATCAAGTGATAATGTTTATGAATTATCAATAAATAATAATTATCATACATCATATGTAAAATATAATTTATTTGATAGAAACTCTGCTATTAAAAATAGAGAATTTTATTCATTAAATAAATTATTAAAAGAATTTAATGATTCTATAAATAAGTAAAGGAGAGTTATATTGATGAAGAAATTTTTAAATATATTATTAATTATCACAATTGTTATTTCATTTTGTGGTTGTAAGAATGAAAAGGAAAAAGAACTAGAACCAGTTTTAGTTGAAATTAATGAAAATAACTTTGATGAATATTTTTATATTAAGGCAGATATTTCAGATTTTAGACAAGAAAACAATAATTCTGCACTTGCGAGTTCTTATATTGGATATGCAAATTTAAAAATTACTATTAGTCCTAAAAAGAATATTAAAACTGAAAATTTGGTAATAAAAGGAAAGGCTAGTTTAAATGGTATATGTTGGTCAAGAAATTATCCATACTTTGAAGTTTCTCTTGATAATACTGGTAATGGAGATAGAACTCAAGCAATACAATCAGAAACTTGCTATTATATGAGACCAGATAGTCCTGTTGTAAGTCATTTTTATTCATATGAATTAAAAGAAAATGAATTCTATGTTAATGATAAAGCATTTGTATTATATAAAATTACAGGAAATGTGTATGAATTGAATAATGAATAAAAAACTACTGAAACAATCAGTAGTTTTTTGGCTATTCAAATTTTAAACAATGGTGTGTTCAATATTTGAACTCCATACAAAGAATTAAAGAATTAGACTATTAAAAAAATGTATAGTAGAAAAATTTGATTTTTCTTTTTATTTATAGGCTAAACATCATTACTTGAATAAATTGAATATTTACTATATATGTGTTCATACTTTTAATACCTTTATTAAATATTACCATACCATAGTTTATAAATAATAAAAAATGATTCTATTCATCATTAAATGGAATAGAATTCTTTTTAGTTAGTCTTTTATCATTTGGATGTATAAAGAATTCATCAGTTCCATATTTAGTCCAATTATCACTAAAAGCATATATATTAGGTTTACGAGCAAGTTTCCCGTGATATTTTACTTTAATAAAACCCTTATTAATTAATTCATCTAAATCATACATTACTGAATTTTTAGATAGTTTAGTGTTTTTTATATCTTGATTAGTAATGTGTATGTCTTCTGCATTATCTGAATCATCAGGACGTTTTATATATTTCTTTTTTAATAATAAGTATAAGCCTTGTTGTCTTAATGTTAATTCTTTCCACGCTTTTGACTCTTGCATATCATCACATATTTTTGTGAATTTTTGTCCTCTTGCTTTTGTACTTTCCCATTTTTGATTCTGAATTATTACTTTTTTTCTACTCATAGAATCATCTCCTTTTATGTTTGATTAGCAACATAATAATACATATTTTTTTGCTTGTAAATAGAAAAGTCCAGAATTCAACATCCCTTTTATTTAAAGGCAAAAATGATATAAAGATAAACAAATTGTTTAAACTATAAAAATAATAAATAATTTGTTGACACATAAGTTTAGAAATCATATAATGAAGATATGAAAGGAGAAAAATATATGGCAAGAAATAGAGTTCAAATAGAAAAAGAAAAAGAAAGATTATATGAAAATACTAAAGATGATATTATAAAAGCAATGCAAAATTTGGTTGATAATAAAATAAAAGAATATGATAAATATGGTAAAAAAATTACTAAAACTAAAATTGCAGATGATTTAAATATTACATATCAAGCATTATCTAATTACACATTTGATAGAATACCAGATTTAAAACAATTGCTTTACATTAAAGAATATTTTTCAGTTCCTTTTTCAACATTCTTTAAAGATAAAAAAGAAGATAACAATGAAAATAGTATTACTGATATTAGTATTGCTCTTGGTTTAGATTCTGAAACAATTAATATATTATCTGAATTAAAAAGAAATACAGAATATGATAGTTTTGAAAATAATAATGAAAACAAAATAATATTATTTCTAATAAATGCAATTATAAAAGATAAAGAATTATTTAAAAGCCTATCATCATATTTTGCTATTGCTTTAGGTAGAAATATACTTGATAAAAAGAATGATAAATTTATTGCATATAAGCCATTTGGAAATGATAAAAGTGCTTATAGTATGACAAAATTTTCTGTGATGACAGATTTTATTAATTTAATTGATGATTTAGTTGCAGGAGAAAATGTTCCTAAAGATATTAGAGAAAAGGCTGAAAAATATGCATTTAAATACTCTGGGGAAATGCAACAGATTATTAAAGAAAATAATAGTAAAAAAATAATTGATAACTACTACAAATAGTTATCAATTATGGTACACATAAAATCGTCGGCAAACAATATATGTGTACCTCTATTATATATTAAAGTAAAAAAAAGATAAAGTGAAATAGAGGAGATAAAAATGATAAATAAAAATCAAATTGAATTATTATCTAGTGTATTTAATGCTAAAGAAATTAAAGAATATATAGAAAAAAACATATATGCGTATTTACTATTTAAAAATAAGGTAGAACATCCTAAAAGTAAAGTATTAATTAGTGTAAGTCCATATTCATCACTTACATTATTTAGGGGTGTTAGTTTATGAATGCAGTAATATATGCAAGGTATAGTTCACATAATCAAACTGAATGTTCTATTGAGGGACAATTAGAGGTATGTAGAAAATTTGCAGAAGAACATAATTATAATGTAATTTATGAATATATTGACAGAGCAAAATCAGGAACTAAAGAAAATAGAGAATCATTTCAAAAGATGATAGAAGATAGCAAAAATAAAACATTTAAAGCAATCATAGTCTATCAACTGGATAGATTTGCGAGGAATAGGTATACAAGTGCCATATATAAAAAGCAATTACAAGATATGGGTGTTAGAGTTTTATCTGCAAGAGAAAATATAACAGATGACGCTAGTGGTGTTCTTATGGAAAGTGTGCTTGAGGGAATGGCAGAGTACTTTTCAGTTGAATTAGGTCAAAAAGTAAGAAGAGGTATGAAATTAAATGCGGAAAACTTTTATTATAATGGTGGTAATGTTCCTTTAGGATATAAACTTGAAATAGTTAATAATGAAAGATTTAATAATGGAATTAAGAAAGCAATAAAAAAGAAATATGCTATTGATAAAGAACAAGCAGAGGTAGTAAAAAAAATATTTGAAATGTATTCAAATGATTATAAGATGAGTGAAATAATTAAATATTTAAACTCTTTAAATCTAAAAACATCATATAACAAGCCATTTAATAGAAGTAGTATTAGAAGAATATTAGAAAACAAAAAGTATATTGGTATATATACATATAATATGGTAGAAACAAAAAATGCTATACCTAGAATAATTGATGATGATTTGTTTTACAAAGTTCAGGAAGAACTTAAAAGAAATAGTTTAGCCCCCGCTAGAAGAAGAGCAAAGGCAGAATATTTATTATCTGGAAAGTTGTATTGTGGCTTTTGTAAAGAAAAAATGACAGGCAAATCTGGAACATCAAAAACAGGAAAACTACATACATATTATGCTTGTAAATCATATTTAAAACATCAATGTGAAATGGAATGTGTAAGAAAAGAATATTTAGAAGATATAGTTGCTAAATCTTGTCAGGATGTTTTAACTAGAGATAATATTATCTTAATAGCAAAGAAAATAGTTGAATATGCTAACAATGAACAAAACACTATTGAATATAAGCAATTAAATAAATCATTAAAAGATTTGGAAAAAAAGAAAAATAATCTTATAAATGCAATATCAGAGTGTGATAATTCAAGTGCAAGACAAATTTTATTTGAAGAACTAAATAATATACAATATAAATTGGATGAAATAAATAATGCTTTTATAATTGAAAAATCAAAACATTTAAGATTAGACATTAATGAAGTAAAATTCTTTTTAAATAGTATTAAAAAAGGTAATATAAATAGTTTTAAATACAAAAAGGCTTTAATTAATACATTAGTTAATAAAGTATATTTGTATAATGATAGAGCAACAATACTTTATAATATAAATAATCAAATTGAAGAGGTAAGTATCTCTCTTTTAAAAGATGTTGAAAGTTCGCTTTTTAATGCACAGGCTCTGCCATTTGAGAAAATCGTCGCACCAAGCGATGTTGAGATAAAACTTAGTTCGAAAGAATTAAGTTTTTTTGTCGTTTAAAGAAAGGTTGTGATGATATGTTTAATATTATTAAAGAAAAACTTGATTTAAGCCCCGATTTAAAGAAAAAGATTAATTGGGCAAAGAATTATACTTCTGCTTCAATAACTCTTCAAAAAGGCCATTTAATTAGGTTAGAACCATCTAATCTTGCTTATGTAGATCCTCATAAAGTAATTATTAATAATTATACCTTCTTATTCTTCAATGGAATTGATACTTTTTATGTTAATAATTTAAATGAGAAACATAATTTATCTGAATTAGAAAAATATTTTAAAATTGCTAAAAGTTGCTAAACTATTGACTTTGTAAGAAAAAGTGATATTATAAATAACCATCAAAGAGAGTATCTCGAAAAAAGGAGGTACATCATGATAAAGCGAAAAAAGAAAATTTATAATATTAGAAATTCTGAGGAGTCAGTAGTACATAGACTTTTATGCGCTACTGTCTCCTCTTTTTT
>JAEEGL013996322.1_pt1 | contig 69480 bp, 60 predicted proteins | sample 9134231 | NCBI WGS metagenome assembly JAEEGL01 (sample SAMN16246548, study PRJNA631951) | gut metagenome | biome: gut microbiome; feature: rumen; material: fiber-attached | host: Bos | place: Iran: Karaj | collected 2018-10 | reverse complement strand
GAAGTTCATCGTATTTGCTGCATCTTCAGCAGTATAGAGCGGCACGACTTCGGGACCGCCGGTCCGCAGGTTCTTCTTCGTTTCAGAGGCAGCATCAGTTTCCTGTATATGTGCACTATCAGCCAGCATGACAGCGCACAGAGCAGTCGTTTCCGCTGTCGCATAGATCGTTCCGCTGAAGCCCTGTTTATAGAGCAACGGCAGAAGACCCGAATGATCAATATGCGCATGGGTCAGGAAAACATATTCAATCTGTGAGGCGGCGACCGGCATATCAGCCATCTGGAAATCGTTTTCTCCCTGCTCCATGCCGTAATCAACAAGGAAATAGCGATTATCCTTCCATTCGACCAGGGTATGGCTTCCGGTAACCTGATGCGCAGCTCCGAGAAAAGTGATCTTCATGGATGGACTTTCCTTTCTGATTCAGATTTGCAAATACACGGGAGTCAATTTATAATATGGTTTGGTCAGGAATTTGGGGATTCTTCCTGCTCGAGCATGATCCGGTCGATCGTGACACCGCGATATTCTGCATCGCCGTTCACACATTTCATGCAGTTGTCGCAGATTTTTTCAGGATCAAGATCACACCGGTCGCACTCTCCGCAGCCGATGCATTCCCTGTCATACAATACGCAAGGACGATGATTCTCCATATATTATTCCTCCTGTTGTACTGATTATACAACGTGTCTGAAAGGAAGGTCAAGTTTGAACGGGCTCGAACTGCGAACCTTTACAGAAGAAGAATATCATGCTTTCTTTATGAAATATGTCCCCGATCCGATAATGGATTCCTCCCCTTTCCGGTACAGCCGGGAACAGATCTCCCGTTCCTATCTGTACAATCACGGAGGATTCCGTCCTGACTATGTTCACTTTGGGGTTTTCCTGGACCAGTTACCGGTCGCGTCGCTCCAGTTAAAACGGATGGACCGGCAGAAACACTCCTGTGAGTTCGGGATCATTTTGCAGAACGATGACGTCAAGAACCGGGGAATCGGAACGGCCGCGATCCTGAAACTGATGGATCTTGCCCGGGATCAATACGGTATGGAAATAATGACTGGCGAAACGATGGGGCGAAACAAAAGAATGATTCGTGTATTTGAAAAGCTTGGTTTTGAAAGGGTTGAAACCGTGCCGGATGCTTTTGAGCTTCCGGACGGACAGAAGGAAGACCGGCTTATCTATCGGAAGTATCTTACGGAGGGATAAAGATGGCAGCAAAAGCGATACTGAAACCTGGCAAGGAAAAACGCGTCTATACTTTTCATCCATGGATCTTCAGAAGCGATATCGATCGGATCGAAGGATCGTTTCTTCCGGGAGATATTGTAGATATTGCTAGTTCAAAAGGCCGTTTCCTGGCCAGGGGATTCTATAACCCGAACAGCCAGATCGCCCTGAGGATCATGACCTATCGGGAAGAGCCAATTGGCCGGGAATTCATCTTCCGGCGCGTCCATGAAGCAGTCGAATACCGGAGAACATTTGCTGATATGCAAAGCTGCAGGCTGATCTTTGCCGAAAGTGACCGTCTTCCAGCACTGATTGTTGACGCATTCGGCGATGTACTCGTACTTCAGTGCCTTGCACTGGGGATGGAACGTTTCAAACATGATATCGTTGATGCACTTATTGAGGAGATGTCACCCCGCGGGATCTGGGAAAGGAACGATGTTCCCGTAAGGCGCCTCGAAGGAATGGAGATGTTTACCGGCCTCTTATACGGTGAAGTTCCGGATAAAGTCGAAATGATTGAAAACGGTGTACGTTTTCTTGTTGACGTAAAGGAAGGACAGAAAACAGGATTCTTTCTGGATCAGAAAGAAAATCGCGCCGCAATCAGACCTTTTGTTAAAGGAAGGACCGTCCTGGACTGCTTTACCCATACCGGCTCTTTTGCGCTGCATGCCGGAATTTACGGAGCCGAAAATGTCACAGGCGTTGATATCAGCGAATATGCATGCCTCTTCGCACAGGAAAACGCAAAGCTGAACGGACTGGAGGAACGAGTTCACTTTGTAACTGCAAATGCATTTGACCTGCTTGCTGAAGAAAGCCGGGAAGGAAAAAAATACGGTGTGATCATCCTTGATCCGCCTGCATTCACAAAGACCCGGTCAGCTGTGGACAGCGCAATCCGCGGATATAAAGAAATCAATCTCCGGGCTATGAAGATGATCGAGCACGGCGGTTATCTGGTTACCTGCTCATGCAGTCAGCATGTTCTCCCGGAAATGTTCCGATCCATGGTGCTGGATGCAGCACATGATGCACATGTTTATCTGCGCCAAGCGGAGTTCCGCACCCAGGGAAAAGATCATCCTATCCTTCCCTATGCACGTGAAACAGAATACCTGAAATGCGGTATATACCAGGTGTTCACCTGATCGGAAATATATGTCCGTCAACGGGATTCATAACCAAGGTTTTTCAGATCGGAAGCGTTGTTGCGCCAGTCTGGACGAATCTTTACCCAAAGCCTCAGATTGACGTGCGTATCCAGCAGTTTCTCGATATCCGACCGGGCTTCTGAGCCAATCGTCTGCAACATCGAGCCATGTTTTCCGATGATGATGCCTTTATGGGCTTCACGCTCGCAATAAATGGTGGCATTGATTTCAGTCAGCCTGTCGTTTATGGCCTCGATCTTGACCATTTCGACACCGATTCCGTGCGGCACTTCATCCCGCAGATGCCTCAGCGCTTTCTCACGGATGATCTCTGCGCAGAGTATTCTTTCCGGCTGATCGGTGATCATATCATCAGGAAAATACCTGGGCCCTTGTGGAAGATGCTTTCGCAGGCATGAAACGAGATCGTCAAGACCGCTCTTCGTCTTTGCACTGACAGGAATGATCTCATCATATCCAAGGTCTGCCATCCTTGCTGTAGCGGACAGAATGTTTTCCGGTGTAACAAGATCGATCTTGTTTAAGGCAAGAATTGCCGGCACTTTCTTTTCTTTCAGTTCTGAAGCGATCCGGATATCGCTGTCCGTGATATGAGAGACATCAAGAATCGTAAGGATACAGTCCATTCCGTCCATTGCGTCACGAACAGAATGCATCATATATTCCCCGAGTCGTGTCTTCGGCTCATGAATTCCCGGCGTATCCAGAAAAACCATCTGGTATTCGTCATGGGTCAGCACGCCCATGATCCTGCTTCTGGTTGTCTGAGGACGGTTTGATACGATCGCGATCTTTTCTCCGATCATCGCATTCATCAAAGATGATTTTCCGACATTGGGACGTCCGATGATCGTGATAAAACCGGAATGGAACGATTCATTATTACGGCTCATTCTTTTCTCCTGATCATGAATTACATACTGTCCGGGCCGAAACCCTCCGGAAGCAGTTCGTGAAGGTTCTTTTCTTCGACATGATCCTCCCAGGTAACGATCACACGTATATCGGGAGCAAACTCGTTCAGTACCTGGCGGCAGGCCCCGCAGGGCCAGGGTTTCGTTTTTCCGGCGATTGCAATCACATCGAATCCGCGGGCGCCCTCGCTGACCGCTTTGAACATGGCTGTCCGTTCAGCGCAGTTGGTCAGGCCAAAGGATGCGTTTTCGATATTGCAGCCGGTGAATATTCTTCCGTCCGTACAATGAAGCGCGGCGCCAACCGGATAAGATGAATAAGGGGAATAGCTGTTTTTCATCGCTTCACGTGCCAGCATGAGCAGGGTATCATCAACAGAATCCGGCTGATCGTCACGGCTGACTGATATTTCGGAAAGGATCTTTTCTTCCATTTCTCTCATTCTCTCCTTGTCTTCTGGTTTGATATGATCATAACCCATCAGATGACAGATTCCGTGGATCAGCAGATAACATGCCTCACGAAGCTCAGCATGCCCGTATTCTGCCGCCTGTTTTCGCATATGGGGCACTGAGATAAAGATATCACCCAGAAAACAGGCTCCGGTCTGATCATCATACTCCATTCGGAGCAGGTGCTCATTGCTCCCTGCTGTCTGCCCGACAGGATAATCCACAGATGGAAACGATAATACGTCCGTGGAAGATGGAATGCCCCGGTATTCTCTGTTGATTCCGGAGATCGTTTCATCATCGCAGAGACAGACATGGATCAGGCAATCCATTGCAATTCCTTCACAGGCAAGTGCTCGATCCGCTGCAAAGGACATCCGGTCAAGGATTAATCCGTCAACAGGGTACAGATTTTCCCAATCAATCTTCATTCTTCTGCTCCGGCAATTCGTCAGCAATTTGCTCATCCCTCCCTGCCGGAACATCTTCAGAGGCAGAAACCGGTGTTTTTGACTCCTCAGTTTCCTTTCCTTCCGCATCAACTGATTCGGCAGAGTTAGCAGCTATGCTTCGGTCGTTTTCGGCGGTATCGGTTTTTTCGGCATTAACATCGGATGCAGCTGAAACGGCAGCCGGATTCCCGTTGACATACTGCGGAACTTTCGGATACTCGATTCTTTCATGATAAACTCCTTTGAGGATCCCGGAAAACGCTTCGCTGATCTTGTCGATATCCCTAAGCGACAGTTCACAGTCTGACAACTGTCCATCTTCAAGTTTCCCGCGGATCAGCCGCTCGATGAATTGATCGATTCCCTTCGGTGTCGGGTCTTTCATGGATCTGACTGCTGCTTCAATAGTATCGGCAAGCATAACAATGGATGCTTCCTTGGTTTGCGGTTTCGGACCTGTATAGCGGAAATCGTTGATATCCACATGCTGTCCGCCGGCAAGCTGAAGCGCCTTATGATAGAAGAACATGACAGGCGTAACACCGTGATGCTGAAGAATGATATCCTGGACTTCCGGTGGCAGATGCTCTTTCTGCGCCATCAGGACACCGTCTTTTGTATGGGACGTAAGAATCGCAGCAGAAACATAAGGGTCAGTATTGGCATGCGGGTTGGATCCATGCTGATTCTCACTGAAATATCCGGGCCTTTTGAGTTTTCCGATATCGTGATAATAAGCTCCGGCCCTGGCAAGATAGGAATTGGCCCCGATCTTGTCGGCCGCTGCTTCGGCAAGATTTGCTACAATAATGGAATGATGATAGGTTCCGGGCGCCTCAATCATCAGGCGTTTCATAAGCGGATGATTTGGATTCGTGATCTCAAGAAGTCTGCTCGGCGTTGCCAGATGGAAAATTCCTTCAAAAGCGGGCTGTAGCGCAACAGCAAGAGCACCGCTGAGCAGGCCGCCGCCAAGCGCCCAGGATCCGGTACGGATCATATCCAGTGTTTCCGCCGAAGTGAGCAGCTTGATACCGACGATCATCATGATGCTGAAAAATGACGTAATCAGTCCTGCGATGAGTACTCTTGTACGCTGAGGACGTCCCTTCAGGAACCAGATCGTTGCAACGCTGGCCGAAAGCGTGTTCGACATGATCAGAACGACGTCATAAAAGGTCGTTGAACTGCTGCAGCTTGTCAGCCCTGCAAACAGCAAAGCAAGGGGAAAAGTCAGGCAAAGGCCGGCCCGATAACCGAGGAGAACCGTGCCCAGTATAGCACCGAGTGTGATTGGAATGATATACAGGCTCGGAAGCAGATTGGAGATTGCAGCAAAACACATGCAAAGAATCAGAATCAGAAGGATTACAAGCAAAGGCCTTGTTTTGGAAAGGTAGTCTTTCAGCAGGAGACGCAGCAGCATAATCAGGGAAAGCATAGCCAGAAGAATACTGATCAGCGCGCCACCGTAAACTGAATAATCGTAATGGTCATCGTTCAGCAAGCCAAGTGAACGGAGCACTTCGAGCTGGCTCTGCGTGATACGATCTCCTTCCCTGATGACATTCTGACCCTGCAGGAATATGACGGGTTCTACCGCATCCCTAGCTTTCTGGATCGCTTCGTCCGTTGCTTCCTGATCGATAATCATATTGGGTTTTATACAGGTGCGCAGGACGGCGGGAAGTATTGTCTGGGTCAGCGATACATCCACTTTATAACCGACGATTTGCTGGATTGTCATGATTGCCTGGCTGACCTGACCTTCACGAATCGTCGTATTCAGGGAGTTTTCAACGGCAACTGTTACCGTACTGACCATGTCGTCAAAAACCTGTGTGTCCACACGCAGCAGCGTTGTAATTTGAGTTCTGCTCAGAGTCAATGTATTGACAAGGCTCAGGGCATAATCAATTTCCTCCTCGGAAAATGAACGATAATACCGATGTACGGAATCGTCGTTTTTCAGCGTGACCCCGTACTGTTGGATTGTGCGAAGTTCATTGAACGTATTATCGAGAGATGTCAGGACTTCTTCCTTTACACCCTGCTGAAAACGGTATGTAGGCTCGACTGTCGCTTCGGCGGCAGCCCTTTTTTCTTCGGTTGTGACTTCGTCAACGACATCCTTCGGTGCATCCACTGTCACATGTGAGATTGATCCCACGCGGAGATCGTATTTGCGCGGAGCACAGATGAAGAAAAAAAGAGCAAGAAGAATCAGGAAAGTTCCAAAAAGAAGAAGTGCACATTTGCAGGAAGGAGAATGAAGCCATTCTGTGAAACTGTTTTTCCTGCCTTTTGCCGCCTTGCGGCTGTCAACAGTCAACTGAGTCATACATTTTCCTTTCCGGCAGATTGCCTCCGTTGTTCAGCTGCATCGTACGCTTCAACGATCTGCTGGACAAGTTCGTGACGAACGATATCCTTTCCTGACAATTCGACAATACCGATTTCGGGAATGTCGCGAAGGAGCCTGACTGCTTCAGCAAGTCCCGAAACCTTCCCCTGAGGAAGATCTGTTTGGGTTATATCGCCTGTAACTACGACACGCGATCTGAAACCCATTCTGGTCAGAAACATCTTCATCTGTTCGGAGGTTGTATTCTGCGCTTCATCCAGAATAATGAAAGCATCGGAAAGCGTCCGGCCACGCATATATGCGAGCGGCGCAACTTCAACAATTCCCCTTTCGATCAGCTTGGTATAGGAGTCGGCTCCCATAAAATCATACATCGCGTCATACAAAGGTCTGAGATAAGGATCCACTTTCTGGGTCAGATCACCTGGCAGAAAACCGAGTTTTTCACCTGCTTCAACGGCCGGCCTGGTGAGAATGATCCGTTCCACTTCCTTATTCTTCAGGGCCATCACAGCCAGCGCCATCGCAAGATAAGTCTTTCCTGTTCCGGCAGGACCTACGGCAAAGGTGAGTACATGTTCGCGGATCGTATCGACATAAAGACGCTGACCGACTGTCTTGCAGGTGATTTCTTTTCCCCTGTGTGTAACGGCAATAACGCGTCTGAGGTTTTCTCCGATAAGATCTTTGTTGCCTTCGCGAATCATGGCAATGGTATAACGAATCCTGACACGGTCAACGGTTTCATTCCGTTTGATCAGATCGAGCAGATGCAGGATCACATTGCGCGCAATTACGATATCGGTATTCTCACCGGTAATAACAAGATGGTTCCTTCGAAGGGCGACCGTCACATTGCACTCCTGTTCGATCAGGGCAATGTTCCGGTCGTTCAGGCCGAAAAGTGACACATAGGCGTCCATGGAATCGGCGGAGAGTTCAAGGTCAAGATCTTCTGTCAAAACGCTTAGCTTCCTTCCCTTTCAGGTACTGTATACTCATCGTATTTTACTATAATTACCGTTGACACACAAGGATTATTATGATAATATCCACATAATTTCATACTGTGAAAGACGATGATGGTCGATAACCCTTTTACAGAAGCTTCAGAGAGCTGCCGGCAGCTGTGAGGCAGTGCGGAGTAAAAGGCTACTGCTTCCGGAGTTGATTCCATGAACGCTTCAGTCAGTAATGGAATACGGGTGCCCCGTAACAGGCTGTGAACTTAAATGAGTTCGAGAGAGACTCTGCTTTAGAGTAACAAGGGTGGTACCGCGGAATGATTTTCGTCCCTGAAGCTTCGGCTTCAGGGATTTTAATATGGGAGGACAGTAAATGAACCAGTTGGAAAAGATTCAGATCAGTGACTGTACGCTGCTGGATGCCGCAGATCATGCGGAACTCAGTTTCCGTGAAAAGATCGAGCTTTGCCGCCTCATTGACAAGCTAGGTGTTTCCACGATTGATCTGTGCGGAATCCGACAGAAGAAGATTGACCGGCTTCTGATCAAATCGATCTGCTCCGCCGTAAAAAACGCGATGATCGCAGTTCCTGTGAGTCTGATTGAAGAAGAATCCGTTCAGATGACCTGGGAAGCACTTAGAGAAGCAAGATCTGCACGCCTGCAGGTCGTTGCACCTGTAAGTTCTGTCCAGATGGAATACCTGCTGCATATGAAACCGGCCGGGCTGGCTTCTTCTGTGGAAAAAACAATTCGCGAATGCAAAAGCCTGACGGATGAAGTTGAATTCATTGCAGCGGATGCGACACGCAGCGATCCCGCATTCCTGCGGCATATCCTGAAAACAGCGGCTGACGCAGGCGTCACCTGCATCACGCTTTGTGATACGGCGGGAGTTATGACACCTGAGGAGACATATGACTTTGTCAAGGCCCTCCGTCAGGAAGTTCCGGAACTCAAGGATGTTGTCGTCGGCTTTTTCTGCTCCGGTGCGCTGAATCTTGCGGATGCATGCGCGTATGCTGCTGTGCGCGCAGGTGCACGCGCACTGAAAGCAACTTCATGCCGAGGTGACTCTATTTCGCTGGCTAACATTGTGCGGATCCTGAGTGTGAAGGGAAGTTCAGAAGGCGTCCAGACTGCTGTGGGAGTGGAACAGATCCGCCGGATCACAGGTCAGGCGGAGATGATCTGCCATTCCGCCGGGCACAAAGGAGTTGCTTTCAGCGAGCAGTCAGGGCATGAGACAGATCTGATCCTGAGCGTTCACGATTCAATGGATACGGTAATGCACGCCTGCGAAACACTTGGTTACGACCTCAGTCCGGAAGACCAGCAAAAAATATGGAAAGTCTTCAGCCAGACGGCTGAGAAAAAAGAAACGGTCACACTAAGGGAACTGGATGCGATTATTGCAGCTGAAGCGATGCAGGTCCCACCGGCTTATCACAATATTCAGTATGTAATCAATACCGGCAACCAGATCGGTGCAATGGCACACATGAAGCTGATGTATCATAATCAGGAGATCGAGGGCATCGCTTCAGGAGACGGTGCGATCGATGCAGCTTTCAATTCCATTGAACAGGCAACCGGCAGGCATTTTGAACTGGATGATTTCCAGATTCAGTCGGTGACTGAAGGACGAGAAGCCATGGGTCAGACAATCGTCCGGCTTCGCTGGGAAGGAAAGCTTTATTCCGGACGCGGTATATCAACAGATATCGTCGGCGCGGGTATCATGGCTTACATCAATGCTGTCAACAAGATCATCTATGAGGAGGAAGAGACATGAACCTCTCTTTTTCAACACGCGGCTGGAACCATCTCAGCTGGGATGAGCAGGTGCGGGACGCAGAAGAAATGGGATTTCAGGGCATTGAACCCTACAACATCCAGGAATACCCTTCCCTGTCGGGGCGGGGCGGTGCCTTTCATGCCTATATGCAGAACGAAACGATCCGGACACTGCGTAAATCCGGCCTGGTGATCCCGTGCTTTGATACCTATATCGACCTGTCTATCCAGCAGGAATCCCTGGAAAAAGCACAGGATCTCATCAGAACAGCTTCAGCCATGAAGGTCCCGTATGTTTCCTTCTGTGCCCTTCGGGATCAGGAAGAGATCGTCAGGGAATCGCTTTCTGTACTCCTTCCATTAGCCGAGAAGGAAGAGATCTGCATCCTGATGAAGACAGTCGGAATATTCGCCGATACGTCAAGGCTGAGAACGCTGATGGATTCGTATGCCTGTGATGAACTGGCAGCACTGTGGGATATGCATCATCCATTCCGGGATTTTAAGGAGACGCCTGATCAGACGATACGTAACCTCGGCGGCTATGTGAAGCATGTTCATCTCCGTGATTCCAACGATGATCTGTCCTACAACCTGATCGGGGAAGGAACGCTTCCGGTCCGTGAGATGATGAATGCGCTTTCCTCCATTGATTACAACGGATTCATCTCGCTGGAATGGAAAACGGAATGGATGACCGATATACCGGACCGCGAGATCATCTATTCGCACTTTCTGAACTATATGAATCGCTTTGACAATCCGCGCGGAAAGAAAAAAAGCCTTTATTTCAATCATGACGGGACCGGCAAGTATATCTGGAAAAAGGACGAGCTGATCGATCTGACGTTCGGAAACGTACTGGACCGCCTCGTTGAGGAATTCCCCGATCAGTATGCATTTAAATACACCACCCTTGACTATACACGTACTTATGAGGAGTTCAGGGAAGATGTTGACCGGTTTGCCCGTGCACTGATTTCCATGGGCGTGAGGGCAGGCAGCAAGGTTGCGATCTGGGCAACGAATGTACCGGCCTGGTATATTACTTTCTGGGCTACGACAAAGATCGGGGCCGTTCTCGTTACCGTAAACACTGCTTACAAGATCCATGAAGCCGAGTATCTGCTTCGTCAGAGCGATACGCATACCCTCGTAATGATCGAAAGCGCACTGGACAGCAATTACAGGGCGATCATCAATGAACTCTGTCCTGAACTGGTTGAGTCAAAAGCCGGCATGCCGTTGCATTGCAAGAAACTGCCATTCCTCCGCAACGTGATCACAGTCGGTTATGTCCAGCAAGGCTGCCTGACTTTTGAAGAAGCGATGAAACGCGCCGAGTCGGTTCCGAGGGAAAAGCTTGAGAGCATGGCCCTGCATGTCAAACCGGATGATGTATGCAACATGCAGTATACTTCCGGAACCACCGGATTCCCCAAGGGTGTTATGCTGACGCATTACAATGTCGTCAATGACGGAAAATGCATCGGAGACCGGATGGGGCTTTCCACGGCAGATCGGATGATGATCCAGGTACCGATGTTCCATTGTTTCGGTATGGTACTCGCTATGACAGCGTCCATGACACACGGCACGACGCTTTGTCCCCTTCCGTATTTCTCTGCAAAAAACTCTCTTGCCTGCATCAACCAGGAGCGGATCACCTGCTTCCACGGTGTACCAACTATGTTCATTGCGATGTTCAATCATGAAGATTACAGGAAAACCGATTTCTCCCACATGAGAACCGGTATTATGGCCGGCTCCGGGTGCCCGCCTGAACTGATGAAACGTGCAGCCCAGCCGGATGAGATGAATATGCGCGGTATTGTCAGCGTTTACGGGCAGACAGAGTCCTCCCCCGGGAGCACGATGTCCGCATGGACAGACTCTTTGGAGCTGAGAACGGAAACGGTAGGTTATTCCTTCCCGCATGTTCAGACCAAGGTCATTGATCCGGAGACCGGCAAGGAACTTCCCGATGGAATGGACGGTGAATTCTGCTCCCGTGGTTACAATATCATGAAAGGATATTACAAGATGCCGGATGCAACCAATACGACAATCGATGCGGACGGATGGCTCCATTCAGGCGATCTTGCACGGAGAAATCCGGACGGAACCTATCTGATCACAGGACGGCTCAAGGATATGATCATCCGTGGCGGCGAGAACATCTATCCGAAAGAGATCGAGGAATTTATCTATACGCATCCGGCAGTAGCGGATGTCCAGGTGATCGGCGTCCCTGATGCAAAATACGGCGAAGCCGTCATGGCGTGCATTATTCTGAAAAAAGGCGAAAACCTGACAAAAGAAGAGATGATCGAGTACATCAAATCGCACATGGCACGACACAAAGTGCCGCAATATATCGAGTATGTTGATTCTTTCCCGATGAATGCAGCGGGAAAAGTATTGAAATACCGTATGCGGGAAGAAGCCGCACAGCGCCTCGGCCTTGTCGGAGCGGCAGGGATCGATACTGCAGGCGGCATCAAACAGTAAGCAGATGACGCATGCCTGACGGATCGGTCAGCACTTTCGCACATCCAAGCACAACACAGTCCCTGGCATCCTCCGCTACCCTGCAAGGGATATTGAGAACAGAACCGATCGCTTCAGCCAATCCATACAGCAATGCACCGCCACCGGTCAGTGTAACTCCTCCGTCAAATACGTCGGAAGCAAGCTGGGGCGGTGTTTTTTCGATCACAACCTGAACGGCTTCGATCAGGTCATTTACCTGGTCAAGGACTGCTTCATAGATCTCATCGGATTCGACGGACATTGTCTTTGGAAGACCGGAAATCAGATTTCTTCCGGTTATATCCATCTCAACTCGCGGCTCCCGGCGGACTGCACCGCCTAGCGTGATCTTGATCTGCTCAGCTGTTCTCTCACCGATAAGCATATTATATTTCTTTCTCAGGTAGCGTATGATTGCTTCGTCAAAATGATCGCCGCCGATATGAACCGTACTGATCACCGAAATTGAACCGTTATAAAGCACGGAAAGGTCTGTGCATCCGGCACTGATATCAACGACCATGCTCCCGTACGGCCCCAGGAAATTCAACTGAGCCCCCAGGGCGGCTGCGATGTTTCGGTCAAGGAGCTGTGTTCTTCTGACACCTGCGTCAAACATGGCGCTGATCAGCGCCTTTTTTTCGATATCCTTTACGCCTGACGGAACTGACATGACAGCCCGTGGCCTGGCAATCAGCCTTTTACCGATCACAGAGGATACAAAGAAGCGGAGCATGGCACTCGCAAGGTCAAAATCAAACATTTCCCCTTGTGCAAGCGGTCGAATCACGTTCACATTGGCCGGGGTTCTGCCGATCATCCTGTATGCCTCCAGCCCGAAGGCAATAATATTCTTTGTTTCCCTGTCAATAGCGACAACGGAAGGCTCACGGAACACAATACCGTTGCCTTTCATATAGATAACAACGTTTGATGTGCCAAGATCGATACCGATATCATTCGTCTGAGCCATGATGAAACCCTTTCATCTTTCATCTTGAATTCATCGAAAATCATAACATTAACATGATCAAAAAACAAGTTGCGTAAAGAGGCTTTCTTGACAACGGATGACATAAAAAGCATAATAAAATGGGTTATTATGAGGAGGTGCTTGAGTTGGCTGTCAGGATTTTGTCCGTTACGCCTGGTTCTCCTGCCGAACTGGCCGGGATCACTGCCGACGGAAGCATCCTCTCGATCAATGGTGAGCCGATCCTCGATGAGATTGACTATCAGGCGCTTTCGGTCGAAAGAACGCTGACCGTTCTGGTCCGCCAGGGGTATGAAGACCGAAGGTTTCTGATAGAAAAGGATGAATGGGAACCGTTGGGCCTTTCATTGGATGAAACGGAGGCAATGAAACCGCGCCACTGCCGCAACCACTGTCTGTTCTGTTTTGTCGACCAGCTGCCCAAAGGCATGCGAAGCACACTCTACGTCAAGGATGACGACTGGCGTTTAAGCCTTATGATGGGTAATTATGTGACGCTTACCAATGTCAGCGACAGTGAATTTGACCGTATCATTGCAAGGCGCGCCTCACCGCTTTATATCTCAGTCCACGCGACCAATCCGGAAGTGAGATGCAGAATGCTCCGCAATCCGAACGCCGGAAAACTGATGGAGCAGCTTCGTTCCTTTAAAGAGAACGGACTTGAATACCACTGTCAGATCGTGTTATGTCCCGGGATCAATGACGGTCCGATTCTGAAGCAGACCATTGATGACCTGATTTCCCTGTGGCCGTCTTCACGCTCGGTTGCCATTGTGCCTGTCGGTCTGACAAAACACCGGGATGGTCTTGCCCAGCTGGCCCGGTTTGATCGGGATTCCGCCGGACAGCTGCTGGATCTTGTCCATGAATGGCAGGAACAATGCCTTCGCGAACTCGGTACCAGATTCGTCTTCCCTTCCGATGAGTTTTTCTGCCTGAGTGGCCGTGAAGTACCATCGGATGAAGAATACGAGGATTATCCCCAGATTGAGAACGGCGTCGGATTGCTGCGCCAGCTGGAACATAGCTGCCGGGAGTCTTTTGATTACCTGCTCCCGGATCGCAGACCTGTAACCAGAAAGAAAAGGATACTGGTCCCGACCGGCGTTTCGGCCCACGGTTTTATTGAACAGCTTTATCGTCGATACGCACCTGAAAGTACTTTTGTAGATGTAGTTGCTGTTCCCAACCGGTTTTTCGGAGAAACTATTACTGTAACCGGCCTGATCGTCGGACAGGATCTGATTCATACCCTTAAAGGCCGCGAATGTGATGAGATCTGGCTGGCAGATACAATGCTGAGGGACCGAACTGACTGTTTTCTTGACGATATTACCCTGGAAGAAGTGCGCACGGCACTGAACCGAAAGATTCGCGTTGTGCCGAACGACGGAGAATCCCTGATCCGAGCGCTGTGGGAGATGGAGGAATGATATGCCGAAACCGCTTGTTGCCATTGTAGGCCGCCCGAATGTGGGCAAATCAACTTTTTTCAACAAAATCTCCGGTAAAAGGATCAGCATTGTGGAAGATGTACCCGGTGTAACAAGGGATCGGATCACAGCGGATGCTGAATGGCTCGGCCGTGAGTTCACGCTGATCGATACAGGCGGAATCGACCCGAAGAGCGATGACGAGCTTCTCAGTCAGATGCGTGAACAGGCCGCGACAGCCATCGAACTCGCAGATGTAATCTGCTTTTTTGCTGATGCCCGGGATGGGCTGACGGAAGACGACAAGGAAGTTGCCAATCTCCTGCGAAAGACCCGAAAGCCTGTCCTGCTTGTTATCAATAAAGTGGATTATCTCGGACTGAATGATAACCTGTATGAGTTTTACGAACTTGGTCTGGGTGATCCGATCGGAATCAGCAGTGTCAATATGCTTGGTTTCGGTGATCTCCTCGACCAGATCATCGCTCTGCTGCCGGAAAACAGTTCAAAAGATGATCCGGAAACCCAGCCGATCCAACTTGCGATCGTCGGTCGTCCGAACGTCGGAAAAAGCTCCCTCACGAACAGATTGCTGGGAGAAAAGCGTACAATGGTATCCGAGATCGCGGGAACAACGCGTGACGCAATCGATTCGCTCTATACAGATCAGAATGGCGTGACCTTCAACATTATTGATACAGCCGGAATCCGGAGGAAAAGGGCCATCGAGGATGAATCCCTTGAACGGTACAGCGTTCTGCGGTCCATTGCAGCGATCAGGCGGTGCGATGTGGCCTTAATGCTGATCGATGCCAATGACGGAGTAACTGAACAGGATACAAAGATCGCCGGGCTCATTCACGATGAAGGAAAAGCCGCTGTTGTAATCGTCAACAAGTGGGATATGCTCGAAAAAGAAACCGGAACATATGAAAAGTATAAGAAAAAAATCCTGGATGACCTGAAATTCATGACCTATGCACCGATCCTCTTCATTTCTGCCAAATCCGGCCAGCGGGTGGATACTGTCCTTGACAAGGTGAAGGAAGTATATGAGATTGCAGGAAAGCGGATCACAACCGGGATCCTGAATGATGTACTCAACGATGCGGTTAACGATCTTCAGCCTCCGATTCAGGGTGGAAAGCGGCTTAAGATCTATTATGCGACTCAGGGCGGTATACGACCTCCGTCCTTTGTCCTGTTTGTCAATGAAGAAAAACTGATGCAGTTTTCCTATCAACGATATCTGGAAAACTACTTCCGTAAATCATTCGATTTTACAGGAACGCCGATCCGTTTCATTCTCCGTGAAAAGAAAAAGGAGGACTGACCCGAATGACAAGAATCCCCGTTCTGATCCTGTCCTGTATCCTTTCTTATCTCCTAGGTTCCGTTTCATCCGGCATCCTTGTTTCGAAACTTGCCAAAGGCCCTGATCTGCGGACAGTCGGCAGCAAGAATACGGGTGCAAGCAATGTCCAGCGGACCATGGGCTGGAAATACGGCCTGATCACCTTTTTTGCCGATGCCCTCAAAGGAGTCCTTTCCTGCCTCATCGCGGAGCTGTTGACGGGCGATCATATGGCTGCACTGCCGGCCGGACTTTGCTGCGTAATCGGCCACAACTGGCCCGTATTCTTTGGTTTCAAAGGCGGCAAGGGAGTTGCAACGACCGGTGGCGTCATGCTGTACTGTTTTCCGTTCCCGGCGCTCTTCTGTATTGCCGGTACCATCGCGCTGATCGCAGCATTTCGTTATATCTCGCTGGGGAGTCTGTTTATGGTCGTATCCTTTGCGATCGCATCGTTCTTTTTCAGCAATGGCAATCTGTGGATCATTCTTTGGGCTTTCACCCTGATGGTGATGTGTGTTATCAGGCATCATGCCAATATCGGAAGACTTTTGAAAGGCACTGAAAACAAGCTTGGAAATCGTTCCGGCCGATCGGAGGAACCATGAACAACGAAATGAACCGGATCCGCAATTTCTGCATTGTAGCGCACATCGACCACGGAAAAAGCACACTGGCAGACAGGATCCTTGAAAAGACCGGCGTCTTCGAGCACCGCGAAATGGTTGACCAGATCCTTGACAGTATGGAACTGGAGCGGGAAAGAGGCATAACGATCAAAAGCAAGGCTGTCCATATGACATATCGGGCAAAGGACGGAAACGATTATACCCTGAACCTGATCGATACGCCCGGGCATGTAGACTTTACCTATGAAGTCAGCCGCGCTCTTGCCGCCTGTGAAGGGGCCCTGCTTGTGGTTGATGCGACTCAGGGCATTGAGGCACAGACGCTCGCCAATGTATATATGGCCCTTGAGCATAATCTTGAGACTATACCGGTGATCAACAAGATCGATCTGCCGTCCGCACGGCCTGAAGAAGTCCGCAGGGAGATCGAAGATGTGATCGGCCTGGATGCAAGCTATGCTCCCTGCATCTCCGCAAAAACAGGCCTGAATGTGGAAGATGTACTCGAGGCGATCGTTCATCATATACCCGCCCCGGAAGGAGATCCGGAAGCCCCCCTCCAGGCGCTGATATTTGATGCGTTCTATGATAACTATCGCGGCGCCATATGCTTTATCCGGGTAAAGGAAGGAACAATCCGTGCCGGTATGAAGATGCGTCTGATGGCTACCGGCAGTGAATTTGATGTTGTCGAAGTCGGAATTTTCGACCCGGGATATAAGCCATGTGATGAACTGAAAGCCGGTGATGTCGGTTATGTTTCCGCATCGATCAAGGATGTGCGCGATACACGTGTGGGCGATACGATCACCGATGCGGAACACCCTGCTTCTCAGCCGCTTCCGGGTTATCGTCATGTCACCCCGATGGTATACTGCGGAATCTATCCGGCAGACGGCGCGGATTATCCGGCGCTGAAAGATGCCCTTGAAAAGCTCCGGATGAATGATGCTTCCCTCTCCTTTGAGCCGGAAACTTCAGTCGCCCTCGGATATGGATTCCGGTGCGGATTCCTCGGGCTGCTTCATATGGACATCATGACAACCAGGCTGGAACGGGAATTTGATCTGAATCTTGTGACAACTGCGCCGAGCGTTATATACAAAGTGTTCAAGACAAACGGGACGGAACTGATGATCGACAATCCGACCAATCTTCCGCCGATCGCCGAGATCGCATCCATGGAGGAACCGTATGTCCATGCAACGATCTATACACCTCAGGAATATGTGGGAACACTCATGGAGCTCTGCCAGGACAAACGCGGAATCTTTATTGACATGCAGTATGAAGGCACAAGGGTGAAGCTGAATTACGACATGCCGCTGAATGAGATCATCTATGATTTCTTTGATCAGATTAAAAGCCGGAGCCGCGGATATGCTTCATTCGATTATGAGCTGAAGGATTACCGTCCGAGCGACCTCGTTAAAATGGATATCCTTCTGAATGGGGATATATGCGATGCATTCTCCATCATTGTCCATCGTGAAAAAGCATATGCACGCGGACGCGGCATTGCAGAAAAGCTGAAGGATGTCATTCCGCGTCAGATGTTTGAGATACCGATCCAGGCAGCAATCGGCGGGAAGGTGATCGCGCGGGAAACGGTCAAGGCGATGCGCAAGGACGTGCTTGCCAAATGTTACGGCGGAGACATCACGAGAAAGAAAAAACTGCTTGAAAAACAGAAAGAAGGAAAAAAGCGCATGCGTCAGTTCGGGACTGTCCAGGTTCCGAGCGAGGCTTTTCTGGCTGTGCTCAAAATGGATTCATGATGGATCTGACTGCATGTTTTACCGGCCATCGGCATCTGCCGCCGGATAAACGGGATTCCGCCGCGGCATCACTCGGCCGTGCGATCGAAGAAGCATATAAAAACGGCTATCGCCGGTTTATGTGCGGCGGAGCACTCGGTTTTGACACAATTGCTGCGCTCCAGGTGCTTGATTCCAGAAAAGAGCATCCCGATATCAAGCTGATCCTTGCCATCCCCTGCCTGGATCAGGCAAAGCGCTGGTCAGATCATGACCGCGGCATCTATGACATGATATCTGCGCAGGCGAATGAAAAGATCGTATTGTCGCCGGAATACTATCAGGGATGTATGCAGACACGCAACCGATATATGGTCGATCATTCTTCGCTTTGTATCTGCTATCTGTATTCACTTCACGGCGGAACTGCTTATACGGTCCGGTATGCTGTCTCTCGCGATATTCCAGTTATCAACCTTGCAATGGAGGACTCGCACCCTGAATCGATGTTGAGGGAAGATCAATGCTGCTGTATGTTCACATCCCGTTCTGCAAAAGAAAATGCCGGTATTGCTCATTTGTATCATACGAAAAGAGCGAATCTCAGGCAGAAAGATACATAGAAAACGTATTAAAGGAAGCCAAAAACAGGAAAAACGAATTCATCGAACCCATCGACACCCTGTTTATCGGCGGCGGGACCCCTTCCCTGCTTTCTCCTGGACTTCTTCTTTATTTCACAGATTCCTTGTTCCGTATCCTTGAAGCGGATAAACCAACCGAGTTTTCCATAGAATCCAATCCCGGTACTGTTACAGAAGAATGGATGTCTGCTGCTGTAAAGGCCGGTATGAACCGCTTGTCTCTCGGAATGCAGGCGCTGCAGCCAAAGCTTCTGAATACTCTCGGCAGGATCCATACATTTGCTGATGTAAAGACAGCGATCCGGACAGCCCGCAGATACGGGGTCAGCAATATCAATATTGATCTGATTTTCGGGATCCCGGGGCAAACCCATGATCAATGGACGGAAACCCTTGAAGCTTCTCTCTCTCTTCATCCGGAACATATCAGCGCATATGGTTTGATTCCGGAAGAAGGCACCCCTTTATATGAAGATCTGCAGTCCGGTACATTAATCCTGCCCGATCCGGATCTGGAAAGAAAGATGTATGATTCTGCGCTTTCCATACTTCGGTTGCATGGTTACGGTCAATACGAGATCTCAAATTTCGCAGTTGACGGAAAAGAATGCAGACATAATATCGGGTACTGGAAACAGGTTCCTTATGTTGGCCTGGGAGTCGCAGCGGCATCTATGACGATCATTCAGCAGGGAGATCACGGTATGATCTGCCGCCGCAAGAAGAATCCGGATCAGCTCCGGGAATATGAAGAAATGGTCTTCGGACAAAGGGATCCTGCGGAAGATCTGGTTGTTAATCCGGCCGAAACACGGTTTGAAACGATGATGCTCGGCCTGAGAATGAATGAAGGGGTCGATGAAGATCTGTTCCGGAAGATGCACGGAATCTCCATTGAAAATGTCTACGGAAAAAAACTGCACAGACTTGAGATGCAGGGTCTCCTGACCCATTCCGGTCATTACTGGAAACTGACCCGCCGCGGATTTGATATTCAAAACAGTATTCTCGTCGAACTGATGGACGACTGAAGGGAATCGGGTTCAGTTTAAAGCAACAGCATGTCCGCTCCGGGAAAAATAAGCAGACGCCGATGCTTCAATGATCGTGCATGCGTTTTTCAGCGCCGGATCATGATGAAGATCCCTGACACAGCGGGTTACTTCATCAAGCAGTTTTACATCACCGTAAAGGAAAGCGGCACCCGGCTCGCCGGATTGCCGGGTGCCAATCAGATCACCCGGGCCCCGCAGTTCAAGATCTTTCTGGGAGATAACAAAACCGTCATTGGTAGAGCACAATACTTTCAGTTTCTCAGAACAGTCGGAAAGCAAAAAACACCAGCTTTCCAGATCACCGCGTCCTACCCTGCCGCGAAGCTGATGCAGCTGACTCAGACCGTATCTTTCAGCGTTTTCAATGATCATGATCGTAGCGTTAGGATTGTTCACACCGACTTCGATCACTGTTGTTGAGACAAGGACATCGTATTTACCTTTCGAAAAATCCATCAATGTCCTGTCTTTCTCTTCCGGTCGCTGAGCACCCCATGTCAGGCCGATGCGAAGTCCTTTCAGTCCGTTGTTTTTCAGGTTTTCATAAAGTGATTTTGCGCTCTGAAGATCGCTGTCCGAATCGGTATCTTCAACAAGCGGACATACGATGTAGGCCTGTCTGCCCAAAGAAACCTGATCACGAAGGAAAAGATACATATCCTGTCGTTTATTCTCAGGAACAAGCCTGGTTTTCACGGGGATCCGTCCTGCCGGCAGCTCATCGATTACGGAGATATCCAGGTCACCGTAAAGGATCAGGGCAAGCGATCTTGGAATGGGCGTTGCCGACATGACCAGGACATGCGGGGAACGCAACTCGTTTTTCCCTTTTTCCTGAAGGAGTGTCCGCTGGTTTACACCAAAACGATGCTGTTCATCTGTAATAACCAGCCCCAGGCATGGATACTCAACGTCTTTGCTGATCAATGCGTGCGTTCCGAAAACAGCATCACATGCTTTTTCCGAGATCTGCTTCAGGATCTCTTTTCTTTCCCGAGCTCTTGTGCTGCCCGTCAGCAGCCTGCACCGGATGCCGAGCGGCTCCAGGATCGATTTGGCGCTTTCAAAGTGCTGTCTGGCAAGGATTTCCGTCGGAGCCATCATCGCCGACTGATAGCCCGCCTGTTTTGCCATAAAGATTGCCCCGAAAGCAACCGCTGTCTTTCCGGATCCCACATCCCCCTGTACCATTCTGCTCATGGCAGTATTTTTCTGCAGATCACCGGCAATCTCATCCAGAACCTTTTTCTGTGCATTTGTCGGTTCAAAAGACAGCGAACTCCAGAATTTTTCCTGAACATTTTCAGCAAACACAAAAGGAGTGGAAGATTCCTTTCGCGATTTTGTCAAGGAAACATAGACGAGGTAAAGAAGGATTTGTTCAAAAGCCAGACGTCTCCTTGCAATCTTCAGTGCTTCCATATCATCGGGAAAATGCGCCTGACAGATCGCATAGTTCAATTCGCAGAGCCGGTATCGAAGCCTGAAATCCGGAGGCAGGGTTTCTTCGCAGCAGTCGTCTGTCATTTCCAGCGCTGAACGAATCAGTTTACGGAATGATTTTGACGGAAATCCTTTGATTGCTTTGTAAACGGGACAAAGCTTCTCTTCATCCGACAGGATGCGTGGATTCTGAAGCGTTCTACGGTTGTTTTTAACGGAAAGCCTGCCGAAAAGCTTCAGGTGGTCTCCTTCGTGAACATGGTTGACCATCCAGGGCTCGTTGTACCAGCAAACAGGCATTTTCCCGGACTCGTCCGAAATGGTTGTCGTAACCCTTTTAAGCCCATGAAACACGGAAAGCTTCGGTTCAGAAACCACTACTCCGGAAACGACAATATTACCTTCCTGTCTTGTGCAGCAGGGCATCGTAACGGAAAAGTCGTCATAACGGACGGGCAGCGTAAACAGCAAATCGCGCAATGAGTATATTCCCATTGCGCGCAATGATTCTGCCCTGACCGGGCCGATCCCTTCCAGCTGAGTCAGTTCCATCTGTTACTCCACAGAGATCAGATAATAATACAGCGGCTGTCCGCCGTTATGGCATTCCACATCACAGTAATCATACTGGCTTTCGATCTCGCTGGTGATCGACTGAGCATCGCTTTCCTGTATGTCCGCCCCGTAATAGATCGTGATCAGCTCATCCTCATCCGTGATGATCTTTTTCATCATCTCAAGCACAACGTCATGGACCGATTTTCCGGAAAACTCAATCTGGCCGTTATGCAGGCCGATAATATCTCCCTGTTTTATCGCGATTCCGTTATATTCACTGTCCCGGATCGCATAAGTGACCATAGCGGTCTTCACATGCTGTGCTGCTTCATTCATCCGCTGCATGTTGTCATCCGGGCTCAGTTCATTCTGGAACGCGATTGCCGCTGCGATACCCATTGCGACATTCTTTGTGGGAATCACCCTGACATCCTTTTTTGAAAGCTCTGCAGCCTGATTTGCTGCAAAGATCACGTTCCCGTTATTCGGAAGGATAAAAACGCAGCTGGCATTGACATGCTTGATCGCATTCAGCAGATCGTCGACCGAAGGGTTCATCGTCTGTCCGCCTTCGACAATCTGGTCGACATTAAGGTCCTGGAAGAACTTGGAAAAACCTGCGCCGAGGGAAACTGCAACAAATCCGTATTGCTTTTCGGGTTCGTCTGTTTTTTCTTCCGCCGGCTCGGCAGGGGGCTGATCAGCTTTTTCCAGTTCCCGCTTCATGGCGGCAAGGTTATCGATTTTGATCTCATTGATCTCTGCAAGTTCAATACCGTAATCAAGTGCGAATCCCGGATTGTCTGTATGCAGGTGTACTTTTGCTTCGGAAAGATCCCCATTTACGGATACACAGTCGCCAATACGATTCAGCCTGCGTCTGAACGAATCCAGATCATGTTCATCACAGTCGTCACGGAAATGATTCAGCGTAAAGGAAACACAGTATGAATAAGTCAGGTCCCTTGTGAGATCGTGACAGTCTTCCTCAACAACCTGCACATCGTCTTCCATCAGGGAATCAGCGGAATTGATATCCTCACCGCGGAGGACCGCTGCATAACCCTGGTAGATCAGCATCAGGCCGCGACCGCCGGAATCAACGACACCGGCCTGCTTCAGAGCCGGCAGCATATCCGGCGTCTTCTTCAGGATGGCTTCTCCGCTTTTCAGCATCACATTAATCAGCTGATCATAGTCATCCGGTGCCTTTTTAACCTGCTTCAGAGCGTCTTCCGCAACAACGCGTGCAACGGTAAGAATCGTTCCCTCTTTCGGTTTCATGACAGCTTTATATGCCATCTCCGAGCCTTTCATCAGGGCTTCGGCAAACTGAACGGGAGTAATCTTTTCCACACCGTTCAGGGCTTTTGCAAATCCGCGCAGCAGCTGGCTGGTGATAACGCCCGAATTTCCGCGGGCGCCTTTCAGAGCCCCTTTTGCAAGCGCATTTGCCGCTTCATCGGCGCGCAGGAATTCTTTGCTGTTTATCTCACGTGTAGCAGACTGCATGGTCAGGGACATATTTGTTCCTGTATCGCCGTCAGGCACAGGAAAAACGTTCAGCGCGTCAACTGCTTCCCTGTTCTTTTCAAGGATCGCTGTTCCGGCCATGACCATATCACGTAACAGGAGACCGTCAATTGTTTTGAACTGTATCAAAGGAACTTCCTCCGTCAATCATTCTGAATTTTCAGAAGATCAGATCCTGATCCCCTCGACCGTGATGCTGACCTTGCGGACTTTTACACCGGTCGTGCTCTCCAGTTTATACCGGACAGTTTCGACGATCGTTTTGCAGACTTCGGAAATAGAGATACCGTACTCGACGATGATGTAAAGATCAACATCCAGCATATCGCCGACATTCCTGATCTGAACACCCTTTGTCAGGTTTTCACGGCCAAGCCACTCAACAATGCCGTCTGTCGCCTTCTTGGCAGACATCGCAACGATACCGTAGCATTCGAGGGCAGCATATCCAACGACTTTGAGCATAACGTCTTCAGCGATATAGATCGTGCCGTATTCGTTCTTAACCTTGCATTCCATGTGATCCCCTCCCGCCAGATGCGCAGTGGAAAAACCAGATATCCATTGCAAAATCCATGCAAAGGACATTTAATTATACATTATATTCTTTGTTTTATCAAGCATCAGGGCCTTGACAATATGGTTGATTTCGAACATAATACCTCTATGCGATGAAGGGAAGAGTAAATGCCCGCCCGGTTTTCAGAGAGCATTCGGCCGGTGAGAGAATGCAACCGCCCGCATTGAAGTACATCCCGGAGCCGTCCGCCTGAAGGAGCGATACACGTTTATTAGGGCCGACCCGGTTCGCCGGTTACAGCGATCTGAGAGCAGCACGATCTGCTGCTGAATGGAAGTGGTACCGCGGTCTTCGCCTTCCGGCGAGATCGTTTTTTTTTGAAACGGAGGAATAATGATGAACATTACTGATGTCAGGTTCGCCCATCGTTTTGACCAGGTGACCGGAAGTGCGATCCGTGAGTTATTAAAAGTGACCGCACAACCCGGTATGATCTCTTTTGCCGGCGGAAGTCCTTCTCCCGATGCTTTACCTGATGATACGGTTGCCGAGCTTGCGGAATATGTAATGAGGAACGATGGAAAGCGCCTTCTTCAGTATGGCGCAACGGAAGGTTATGCACCGTTTGTCGAGAGCCTGAAGTCATATGTCGAGGATATGCTCGGTATTCAGGTGCCTGCGGTTCTTCCTGTGACAGGCTCGACACAGGCGATGGACCTCCTCAGCAAGGCCCTGATCGACCCGGGCGACACAGTTCTTGTTGAGAATCCCTCTTTCCTCGGGAATCTACAATGTCTGAAACTGTATCAGGCCAATCTTATCCCCGTTGATAGCGATGATAACGGTCTACTTATCAATGACCTTGAAGAAAAGATCAGAAAATATCATCCGAAGATGCTCTATACCATCCCGACATTCCAGAATCCTTCGGGCAGAACGCTTTCGGATGAACGAAGAAAAGCCATAGCAGCGCTTGCCGAACAGTACGGTATGATCGTTGCGGAAGATGATCCGTATCGCGACCTTCGTTATGAAGGTGAAGTGCTGAGATCAATAAAATACTATGATCAGGGCGGATGGGTGATGTACCTGGGCAGTTTCAGCAAGATTATCTCCCCCGGCCTTCGGGTCGGATATATAGCCGGTGATGCATCCGTGATCCGCAAATGCACCATCGGAAAACAGTCAACGGATGTGCATACAGCAAACCTGAATCAGGCGATTGTTGATCAGTATATCCGAAGAGGTCTCCTTCCCGATCACATCCGCAGTATCTGCCGGGGATACGGAGCTAAGATGCGCCAAATGCTTGAATACCTGGAACGTTTCCCGGAAGGAGTCAGATTTACTCATCCACAGGGAGGATTATTTATCTGGGTGGAGATGCCGGAAGGAACGGATACCATTCAGATGCTGAAAAAAGCGGTCGATCGGAAAGTCGCTTATGTTCCCGGAACCTCTTTCTGCGCTGACGGCGGGCATCTGAACACATTGCGTCTTAATTTCTCGAACAGCACTCCGGAACAGATCGAAACCGGAATGAGTGTTCTGAACGATATTGTCACTGAAGAAATCATGTAAAGAGGTGCTGAAAGATGGAACATATCCTTGATGTTTTGAAAGAAAGAGGTTTTATTGCCCAGACAACCTTTGAGGATGAACTTTACGAGCAGCTTAAGGAGCCCACGACGTTTTACGTCGGCTTTGATCCGACCGCAGACAGTCTCCATATCGGTCACTATATACCGATCATGGCCATGGCACATATGCAGCGGGCCGGGCATAAACCGATTGCGCTCATGGGCGGGGGCACCGCAATGATCGGAGATCCTTCCGGAAAAACAGATATGCGGAAGATGATGACTACGGAAACAATCGACCGGAATGTTGAATGCATCAAACGGCAGATGTCCCGCTTCCTGGACTTTGGTGACGGCAAAGCGATCATCGTCAATAACGGCGATTGGCTGCGTCACCTCAACTTCATCGAATTCATGCGCGAGATCGGATCACAGTTTTCCGTCAACCGGATGCTGACAGCGGAATGCTACAAGGCGCGTATGGCCACAGAAAACGGTCTTAGCTTTCTTGAGTTCACTTATATGCTCATGCAGAGTTATGATTTTCTTGAATTGTTCCGTCGTTATGGCTGCCGTCTGGAGATGGGCGGAAACGACCAGTGGAGCAATATGCTTGGCGGTGCGGATCTTGTCCGAAAAATGGAAAAGGAAAAGGCTTTTGCCTGCACATTCCAGCTTCTGCTGACCCATGACGGAAGAAAGATGGGTAAGACGGAGGCCGGCGCCCTGTGGCTTGACCCGGAAAAGACAAGTCCCTATCATTTCTATCAGTACTGGAGGAATATTGACGACAAGGACGTGGAGAAATGCCTTGCTCTGCTTACCTTCCTTCCGATGGATGAAGTCCGCCGCCTCGGTTCACTGAAGGACGCCGAGATCAATGAAGCCAAGAAAGTGCTCGCATATGAAGTGACCAAACTTGTTCATGGGGAAGAAGAGGCAATCAAAGCAGCTGATGCATCTGCGTCCGTCTTCGGAAAAGGTGCGTCGGCTGAAAACATGCCGACGCTGGAGCTCACCGCTGACGAATTTACTCAGGATGCCAGGATCTCCACCATGCTTGTCAGATCCGGACTTTGCAAGAGCCAGAGCGACGCCAGAAAACAGATTGAACAGAATGCCGTTTCAATCAATGACCGGAAGATCACAGACCCGGCAGCAACGCTTGCATTCGATCAGCTGAAGGAAAGCGTGCTCCTGAAAAAAGGCAAGAAAAGCTTCTGCCGGGTTATTCTGAAATGAACCTGTCATATGTCACGGTGGCTGAGCAATCCTGTGAAGAGATTGTTATCAACAAAAGCAGGTTTATCGGTTATGCCGCTCCCTGCGAAACCGAGGAACAGGCGCTTTCCTTCCTCCAAAGCATCCGGGATGAGCACAAAACAGCGACTCATCACTGCTACGCCTATATCATCGGTGAGAATGCCAGTGTTATGCGTTACAGCGACAACGGCGAACCTGCCGGTACAGCCGGAATGCCGATCATGGATGTGATGCGGAACAAGGGAATCGTTAACTGTTGCATTGTAGTCGTACGTTATTTCGGCGGTGTTCTCCTCGGAACAGGCGGACTGGTTCGCGCATATACACAAAGCAGCCAGGCAGCCGTTGAATCAGCCGGTATCTCCAGGATGGAAATGACATCCGATGAATTCTGTGAACTTCCTTATTCATCCTGGGACAGGTTCCGTTATGCAGCAGAACAGCTTCCTGTCCGCATTGAAAGAATCACCTATGGCAGCGATATTCGTTTTCATCTCCTGGTTCGTTCTTCCGACAGGGACGAAGTCCTGAATTCGCTGACAGATGCATCCGCCAGGAAACTCGTGACCCAAACGGAAGCAGAATCATTCATGCCCTGGAAACTATAAGAAAAACACGACGGTTCAGGTTGCCGTCGTGTTTTTTGTTACTTTTTCCGATCAGGCGATCGACAATCCCATTTCCATCATATTACGGAAACCGATCTGCCTTTCTTCTCCTGAGAGTTCCTCTCCGGTGACCAGACTGTCAGAGATCGTGCAAATCGTCAGGGCATTTTTCTTTGCCCGTGCTGCATTCAGGTAAAGTGCAGCTGCTTCCATCTCAACAGCCAGGATTCCAAAGTCCCATAGTTCCGGCTGCATATTTCTTCCTGTATAGAAAACATCGGAAGAATAGATCGGGCCGCAGACAACGTTGCAGTCGAGTTTTTTCCCGGCTTCTACAGCCTTTGAGAGCAATTCATAGCTGCAGCATGGGGCAAGATTGCCATCAAATCCAAAGCTTTTCACATAACCGGAATTTGTATATGCAGTCATACCGATGACAATATCCTTCAGTTTCAGCTCAGGAGACACAGCACCGGCTGATCCGATCCGTATGATGTTTTTGACATCATAGAAATTAAACAGCTCATAGGAATAGATGCCGATGGATGGGCATCCCATGCCGCTTGCCATTACGGAGACACGTTTTCCTTTCCATGTCCCCGTATATCCCTGAACGCCTCGAAGATTGTTGACAAGCACGGGATTTTCAAGATAGTTTTCAGCAATAAACTTTGCGCGTAACGGATCGCCGGGCATCAGTACCGTCTCTGCAAATGCACCTTCCTGTGCATTGATATGGGGGGTCGGAATGGGTGAATGGCTCATGGGGTTACCTCCTTTATTATTTTTCAGGCTTGTTTTATCCAGTGTATATGAATCTGTTCTTTCAGGTCTTTCAGTGATGGGATATCGATCAGGATCAGGCTTCCGTATGGCAGGAAAAGGATTCTTTCAGCAGCTGTCCGATACTGTTCCGTGATGTGCAGCAGTTCGGCAAGATCCGTTTCGTTTCCTATGATTTCGTTTTGAATGATCGCATCGCATACTGACATCCAAAGGTCGTTCACGATCGAGATGACGATATCGGCATATATATCAGGATCTTCGCAGTGCAGCTCACCGGCTCTCGTCCCTGCTTCAATGGAATCCCGGATCGGACCGTGAAAAGAATCCTTCAGTGAATCGCAGTAGGATATCCTGAGCCTCTTGCCTTCAGGAAGAGCAAATACAGGGAGAAGCATTAACAGGAAGGCAAGTTTTTCGTCACGAAGAGGAATCATGCCTGTCAGCAGGTGATCGAGCTGATCAGAAGCCTTGCTGTATGAACATAATCCAGCTATCACTGAGTTTTTGCTCTGTTCAGCTCTCTGGTTGCACAGTGTTTCAAGCAATGCATCCTTACTGACAAAATGATGGTAGAAACTTCCCTTGCTGGTCTTCAGCTGATCCAGGATATCCTGAATGCTGGTTTGTTCGTAACCTTTACGGCAGAACATCTGTTCGGCCGTACGAAGAATTTCCTGTTTCCTGAGGTCGCCTTTTTTCATCACTGTTCCTCCGGAAGGTACGGTTCGTTTTTTCTGAAGCCTCCTGCGATCATCCCGGAAGCAAATGCGAACATCAGATTGAATCCCCCGCAGTCACCGTCAACATTCAGGACTTCGCCTGCAGCAAACAGCCCTTTTGTGATTCTCGACTCCATTGTCTGCGGAAAAAATTCATCACAGGAGATACCGCCGGCTGTGACCTGCGCATCGTCAAGTGTTCTTGTACCGATCACATCTGCCCTGTAATGGTAAGCAGTTTTGACAATGCTTTGAAGATTATTGTCGGATATCGAACCTGTCGTTTCCCCCCGCAAAGGGATCCCCGCCTGTTTCAGCACGGCATAGGCGAGCTTTGGTACCAAAATGCCTTCAAGCAGCAAAACAGGTGAATACTGTGCAAACGTTTCCCTGCGGGTCAGCATCTCTTCATAAGCTTTGTCCGGACTCGAAAAAACGGAAGAGAGCAGATCAAGCTCCATATGCAGCCCTTTTCTGTCGATAAACCGGGAACACTGCATGACACAGATTCCGCTGAGGCCGTAATCCGTGAACAGGACCTCTCCTTCTTCCTGATGCAGGATTTCTTTTTTGTCGATTAATGATACCCTGCACCGTACACGGATACCTGAAAGTCCGGAAATACTCTTTGAATCCGTTATCACCGGTACAAGAGACGGAGACAGCGGTTCAAGACGGTGTCCCATCGCCTGAAGGTACCGATATCCGTCCGTGCTTCCTCCCAGTCTCTTCTGGGCCGCCCCTCCTGCACAGATGATCATCCGCTGTGCCTTGTATTTCTTTTCATCTTCTGTTTTGCAGATGAATCCGGATCCTTCTTTTCTGATCCTTGTGACCACTGTACGCAGAAGAATATCCACATGGTTCATTTTCATCGCATGCTGCAGCGCGTTCAGAACTGACACGGACTGCATGGTGACCGGATAAACACGCCCTTCCTGTTCTTCCGTAACGATCAGGCCGTATCGCCTGAAAAATGCGGTCATGTCATCGATGCTGCAGTTTCGGATAACTTCATTTGCAAACTCCGTTGCCCCAAAGTATCTTGTCACACCGGTATTCATCATGTTGCATCTTCCGTTTCCGGATGCTGATATCTTTCTCCCGAGGCGGTCAGCTTTTTCCAGCAGCAGGACTGATTCACCGTGTTCTGCTGCTGTTACTGCCGCAATCATCCCCGAAGCACCGCCGCCGATTACAATTGTGTTATAGTTTTCTTTCAACGCAGATCCTCCGCAAGAACAGAATCCGGTCTATTCCGAAATATGATAAACAGACTTAAGTTCATTTGTCAAGTCACCATTCTCCTGATAGATGATCAGCGGCGAAAGCGGATGCAGCATGGGTTTTGCGTCTTTGACTGCCTCGATCAGAACCAGATTGGCCGGTTTGTCTGCCGAAGGATAAACCAAACGAAAATGCTTGGGCTCAAGATGATAAAGCTGCAGCTTTTTCATCATGTACAGCATCTGCGGAGCAGGATAGATGATAAAGAGTTTGCCTTTCCCCTTCAGAATTTGAAAGGCTGCTGAAAGCAGTCGGTCAAGCGTGTCTGGTTGCTGATTTCTAGCAGTCGCTTTCTGACTGTTCGGGCTGATAATGGCTGAATTCGGCTGACTGTACGGAGGGTTGCATATAATTGAATCAATACTGCAAGGATGAACAAAACCGGTTGCATCAGTAACATCAGCATGTATAATACAGATCTTTTCCTCCAGTTGATTGATCGATACATTTCGCTTCGCAAGTTCCGCTGCTTCCTTCATGATCTCAAAAGCATAGAATTGTTTCCCCTTCCCCCGCCCGATCAACAGCAGGGGAAGAATTCCGTTACCGGTACCGAAATCGCATACGACATCATCGGGCCGGATATCTGCAAAATCAGCGAGTAAAACCGAATCCATGCCATATCGGAATGCTTTTCTCTTCTGTATCAGTGAGAGACCCGCCAACTGCAGGTCTTCTATCGTCTCACTTTGCGGATCATAAGGAAGTTCCTTCAAATCAACCTCCAAAATAAGGATGTGCCCGGTGAGACACATCCTTTCTGACTCCTCAGAACAGGTTCAGATATCAACAACAACCGGATTCGGGCCTTTTGTTTCTTCCTTCTCGGGAGCTTTAGCATCAAACAGCGATTGATAAAGCTTCAAATACTCCTTGGCAGAACGGTCCCAGCTGTAGTCCCCGTGCATGCCTCTCTCCTGGAGATTTTTCCAGATACTTCTCTGATTGTGGTAGTATTCTGTCGCCCGCTCAATCGTATGAAGCATATCATGCGCATTGTAATTGAAGAATGTAAAGCCATTTCCATCGCCGTTGAATTCGTTGTAACTCAGGACTGTGTCACGAAGTCCTCCGGTTTCACGTACGATCGGAACAGTTCCGTATCTCATCGCGATCATCTGACTCAGGCCGCAAGGCTCAAACTGACTGGGCATCAGGAACAGATCCGCACCGGCATAAATCCTGTGTGACAGTGCATGGTCCATCGTAAACCGGGCGGCGACTCTGCCCTTGTATTCGGATTCCGCCCAGCTGAAAAGGTTAAAGTATCGTCCTTCGCCCATTCCAAGAACGACAAGCTGAACATCCTGGCGCATGATATCAGCAATGACGTAATCCACAAGATCAAGGCCCTTCTGATTGCTCAGACGCCCAACCATTCCGATCAGCGGTGTATCGGGTTTGATATCCAGGCCAAGTTCTTCCTGGAGGGCTTTTTTACAGGCAGCTTTCCCTTCAAGGTGCTCATAGGAATAATTCTGAGCAATCCGTGTATCGGTGGCAGGATTGTACTCATTCATATCGATTCCGTTCAGCACCCCGAACAAGTCCTTGTTACGGGCGCGCAGGAGCCCGTCAAGCCGTTCTCCGTAGTAGGCCGTCTGGATTTCCTCAGCATAGGAAGGGCTGACTGTAGTGATCAGGTCCGTATAGACAAGTGCCGCTTTCAGGAAATTCGCACACCCGAAGCATTCCAGTTTGTCTTCTGTCCACAGGCTGTCCCCGAGCCCGAGGATATCCTGAACTTCACGGATTCCGAATATTCCCTGATACTGAAGGTTGTGAATGGTAAAGACAGTTCTGATATTGGCATAGAACGGAAGATGCGCATACTGGATCTTCAGCAGCGCCGGGATCATACCGCTCTGCCAGTCATGCGAATGGATCACATCAGGCTGGAATTCGATCAGCGGCAGCATATTGAGAACGCCTCTGCAGAAGAAACCGAATCGTTCATACTCATCACCGCCCATACCGTAGATATACGGACGCCCGAAATAGTATTTATTGTCCATGAAATACCATTTAACGCCGTCCTTTTCCAGCATTTCTATGCCGCAGTACTGGCGTCTCCAGCCGAGCTGAACTTCAAAATCACATACATGTGTCAGCTTTTGCATGTATTCCTGAGGGATCGTATTGAATTCAGGAATGATGACGCGTACATCATGCCCTTCTTTGGCAAGAACCGGCGCGAGGGCCCCGACAACATCACCGAGCCCGCCTGTCTTGACAAAAGGAACTGATTCACTTGCAGCAAACAGTATTTTCATTCGATAATGAGCCTCCTCAGAAGTTAAATTACGACATTTTTCGCGATAACGATCGGATATGCTTCCGGTCCGATCAGACGGGCATTACGCTTGATAACAGCCTGTTTGTCCAGGATACAGTTCTCAAGATAAGCGCCTTCCTGAACCTGGCCGTCCTGCATGATAATACAATTCTTGACATATGCATTCGGGGCGATCTTTACTCCGCGGAAGAGAACGCTGTTTTCAACAGTCCCTTCAATCTGACATCCGTCCGCCAGCATGGAATTGATCGTCTTGCAATGATCTCCGTAATACGTCGGCATTTCATCACGAACTTTCGTGAAAACAGGCAGATCCTCACGGAAGAGCCCTTTGCGTTTTTCCGGATCCAGTATATCAAGATTAAACCTGAAATAGCTCTGTACCGAATCGATATTCCAGCACATCCCTTTATATTCGTATGCATTGACTTTTGCCTGCTTTTCCTGCACAAGGCGCAGCAGCAGATCCCTGTCAAGGCTGTGGAATCCATGTGCGACGGCTTTGTCGACCATGTCGCGAAGGAATTCCCGCTTGATTACAAGTACCTGCATAAAGGTGTTTTCATAGGTGGGATGTGTCGGCTGAACCTCCAGATCCTTCACATTTCCACTCTCATCCACGGAAAGATAGGTTCCGTATTCATCCCTTCTCATGGAGGGATCCCTGGTATAGAGTAACGTTATGTCTGCCCCGGTATTCTGATAAAAGGAGATCATCTCATCCAGGTGCGCATTGTAGATGATGTTGCTGTTGCTTAAAACGATCAGTTCCTGCTTGCTTCTTGTAAGATAATCATTATTGGAACGGAGGGCATCAAGGAATCCCGGATATAATCCGACATTTTCCCTGGTCAGGAACGGCGGAAGAATATGAAGCCCGTTGATTTTTCCATGAAGATCCCATTCCTTGCCGGATCCAAGATGGTCCATCAGACTGTGATAATTCTTCTGCATGATCACACCGATGTTCCTGATTCCTGCATTGACCATGCTGGAAACCAGGAAATCGATCACGCGGAAACGCCCGGCAACAGGAAGCGCCGCGATCGCCCTGATAATGGTCAGTTCGCGCAGGAGAGCATCATTCTCGCCTGTATAAATGATTCCCATTACATCCTTCATATAGCAAACTCATCCTTTCGTATTTTGTTTTAAACTCAGAATTCAGTGTTCTCATCAACCTGCTGCCCGGCACTTACCGAAGCGCCGGCAGGGACGTTCACGCCCTGACCTACCACAGCGATATTTCCTTCATTTTCGCCGACAATAGCACCGGCGCTTACTGTGGCGTTTTCAGCAAGGATTGAACGGCGCACAACCGCACCGCGCCGGATAACGCTTCCCGGCATAATCACGCTGTATTCGACATCAGCGCCTTCTTCAATGATGACACCCGCGAACAGGATAGAATGGTTCACTTTTCCGTAAACCTCACATCCTTCTGTGATCAGGGAATCGGTAACCGTTGCTCCGTCCGCAATATAATGCGGGGGCATTCCGGGATTCTTTGCAAAAATGCGCCATTTTTTATCGTGCATATCAATCGGCATCGGACTTTCAAGGAGATCCATATTGGCTTCCCACAGGCTTTCGATCGTGCCGACATCCTTCCAGTACCCGACAAAGTCATAAGCATAAAGGACTTGTTTGTCGTTCAGCATGTTTGGAATGATATTCTTGCCAAAGTCGTTTGAGCTCTTTTTGTCTGCTTCGTCTTCGGTCAGATAGTAGCGAAGCTTTTCCCACGTGAAGATGTAGACGCCCATCGACGCTTTGTTGCTCTTGGCATTTTTCGGTTTTTCTTCAAATTCGACGATTTTTCCTTCCGAATCCGTATTCATGATTCCGAATCGTGAAGTATCTTCCCACGGTACTTCACGGACAGCAATCGTGGCATCTGCGCCATTGCGAATATGGAAATCGAGCATGGCGTTATAATCCATCTTGTAGATATGGTCTCCGCTTAGAATCAGAACATAATCAGGGTTGTACTGTTCGATGAATGCCATATTCTGGTAGATCGCATTGGCAGTTCCTTTATACCATTCAAGGCTTGTCGCCTTCTGATAGGGAGGCAATACGAAAACGCCGCCGTTTGAAATGTCAAGATCCCATGGTGCGCCGCTGCCGATGTAGGCATTCAGTTCAAGCGGTTGGTACTGGGTCAGGACGCCGACAGTATCAATACCGCTGTTCGTACAGTTGCTGAGCGGGAAATCAATGATCCGGTATTTGCCTCCGAAAGGAATTGCCGGCTTTGCAACATTCTTTGTCAGGATCCCGAGCCGGCTTCCCTGTCCGCCAGCTAAAAGCATCGCAATACATGTCTTTTTTCTTAACACGAATTCACACGCTCCTTTGAATTGTTATTCAATGACAACAGATACATTATGACGTTCATAATAATGAACTGTTTTCCGTTACAGTTATTTTACCTTTTTCATGATATGTTCGTCAAGAGTAATTCAAACGATTTTGCCTGTCGACGCAAATTCAGGTCTTTTTCCTTGCGAATGGGAATTTTCTATAGTATGATTTTTCAGAATCCGGGAATTAACTTTGATTCCGATACGTTTTATGTATGGAAAGGTGTGTATTGATTGAAGGGAACTGATGTGGCGGCGGACCGGATGCCGCTGTCATTTGATGAGCTTTACAGGCTTTATGCGACAGATGTCCTCCGTGTTTCGTATTACTATCTTGGCAGCCGTGAACAGGCAGAGGACGTGACACAGGATGTTTTTGTCCGCCTGATCGTCAATCATCCGGATCTCGAACCCGGCCGGGAGAAAGCGTGGCTGCTGAAAGTCGCTCTGAACCGGTGCCGTGACCTTTGGCGGGGTGCCTGGTTCAGGAAGGTCGTCCTGGGACATCCTTCCTTTGAACTTTTCCCAGCCCCTGATGAGATCGGCGCCACTGCAGATCGCTATATTCTGGCTGAAGCAGTCAACCGTCTCAGGCCGGAATTCAAAGAAGTGGTTCTCCTGTTCTATTACCAGGGGTTCAGTGTTGCAGAAATCTCTGAAATGCTCGGCATTGCCGAAGGAACCGTATCCTCAAGGCTGAGCCGCGCAAGAACCAAACTGCAGGAAGAATTGAAAGGAGACGAAAGTTGTTGAACAAGCTCGAAAACCTGCCGGAAATCACCGAACTGGCACTTGACGGCCTGAGGGCAGACGACGTTCTGAAAACAAGAATCCTGAATACTTCCCTTCAGCAAGATAAACCATCCGGAAAACAGCTGAGGTTTATCCCGGTTCTTCTTTCTTCGGTTGCTCTGATGATTCTCTGCGTATTTCTCCTGAATGGAAAAAAGCCGCTCCTTCCTAAAGAGGAACAGCATCTGATTCATTCTTTCTCTGCAGGAAACAGTGTTTCCGAGACAATTGCTTTCAATGAGTTCACTGATATCGATCCGGATACCATTGAATCCATGGAACTCACTCCAGGCGGCAAACAGGTCTTGTCAGGGCAAATCGTCCGTCTGGCAGAACTACTCCGGTCCGGTTCGGAACCTGCTCCGGATAACAGGGCAAGTGATCTGAAAGGCCATCTTGAAATCACCACGTCTTCCGGTCTTGCGATCAGTCTGCCGGCAGAGTCACCGTATATCGGATGGTCGGACGGCGTGAGGAAATGTGAGGCCTTCTTTGAAATGCTCAAAGAAACGCCTGATTAATCATCCTGCCGATAGCCCGCGGTTTCTTCAAGATATTTTTCAAGCTTGCGCTTGACCCGTTGAAGAGCGTTGTCTATGCTCTTGACATGCCGTCCAAGTGCCTCTGCGATCTCCTGATAACTTTTCCCGTCCAGATAGGCCGCAAGAACTTCCTGCTCAAGTCCGGAAAGGACCTCGTTAATCTTCTGATGTATATTACCCAGGTTTTCCTGATTGATGATCATGTCTTCCGGATTGCTTGTGGTGCCTTCCATCAGAATGTCCAGCAGCGTACGGTCGCTCTCTTCATCATACAACGGTTTGTTCAGGGATACATAGCTGTTCAGCGGAATATGCTTCTGCCTCGTCGCTGTTTTGATTGCCGTGATGATCTGTCTGGTGATGCACAGTTCGGCAAACGCGCGGAATGAACTGAGTTTTTCCTGCTTGAAATCCCTGATCGCTTTGTACAGGCCGATCATTCCTTCCTGAACAATATCTTCATGGTCTGCGCCGATCAGGAAATAGCTCCTGGCTTTTGATCGGACGAAGTTTTTGTATTTGTTCAGAAGGTATTCTTCCGACAGCGAATCCCCGTTATGGCATAGCTGGACGATCTCTTCGTCGGTCATCTCTGAATAGCGTACGGAAAATACATCTTCATCCTGCTCGATTGGCTCCGCTTCAGGTCTGTTTTCCATACTGCTCAGATGATCCTCTTTATACACGCTCTGTTTCATCTCCACTGTCATTAATGGTATGAATAATCATCTGCAGGTTTCAGTTTCTGCAGCTGAACACCTGATACATCATGATCCCGGCGGCAACCGATGCGTTCAGGCTGTCGATCTTTCCGGCCATCGGAAGGGAAACTGCGTGATCGCATTTTTCACCGATCAGGCGGCTGATTCCGTCTTCTTCCGAGCCGATGACAAGCGCAACACCGCCGCGGAAATCCATTTTCCGGTAGTCGGTACCGTTCATGGTCACCGCATAAACCCAGATATTCTGCTTCTGGAGCATTTCAATGGTTCTGTTAAGATTCGTTACCCTTGCAACCTTCACGTACTCAACTGCCCCGGCCGATGCCTTGACTGCTGCAGGTGACAATCCGACGCTGTGATGCTGGGGCACAATGATTCCATGAACCCCTGCACATTCTGCCGTACGGATAATTGCACCCAGGTTGTGAGGATCGGTCACTCCGTCCAGAAGAACGATAAAAGGATCTTCTCCCCTGCTCTTTGCTGTATCCAGGATTTCTTCAACGGTTGAATACTGATAGGCTGAAGCATAGGCAATCAATCCCTGATGGTGCGGTGCAATATCATCAAGCCGGCTTTTCTCAACAATCTGTATCTGAACCTTCTGCTCTTTGGCTTTCTGAACGATTTCCCTGGCCGAGCCACTCAATTCGCCTTTCTGAACAAGCAGTTTTTCAAGATCATGATGGTTTTTCAGTGCTTCGCGGATCGGATTCCTGCCCGTCAGGATATACTGATCCCGCTCATTTTCGCTGTTCTGACTGCGTTCATTCGATCTTTGAACACCGGAAGATGGATTTTTGTATTCAAATCTGCTGTAATCGCGTGATTCTGTTTTATTCTGACCCGTTCTTTCCTGTCTTGATTCCCGGGGTGTTTTACGATTGTTTTTCGTTCGGTCAAATGCCATGGCTCATTCCTCCGATATCGATGTAAGCAATGCCTGACGGGCTTCCCGGATCCTGCCGGCCTTTCCGCAGCTCTTTTCGCCTTCCGGACAGGCTCCCCGAAGGCATGCCGGCCCTGCGTCCCTGAAAATCGAAGGAGCTGTTTTCAGGCATAGAAGAAACATTTGTTCCGCCATGTTCCGGATCTCCCACTGAGCGCGACTGCACATCCTTAATGAGAAGAAATGCAGCAGTTCACGTGCGTTCATGGTCATGATAATCCGTGTTTCGCAAGCATTCGGAAGGACAAAGCGGGCATCCTCATTTGATTTTTCTCCTTGCTGTCCCAATGCTTTCTGCCAGTCACGATACCATCCTTCTGCAGTTTCCATCTGGGCTTTAAACCGGCTTACGGCATCATCTCCGAGTGCCTCGATGCTCTCCGGGATGATATAGCCGAAACCGTTTTCATAGGAAACATAGCGCTGGCTTTGCACAGAGAAGCTCGCGATTCTGTGACGCGTCAGCTGTGCGAGCAGGACCCGGCTCACTCCTTCAATTCCAAAGGTAAAACTCGCATGCTCCAGGACCGACTCATGACCCATCTTCATGAGCTTTTCAATAAAATCAGACTGATCTTTCCGGGAGATCTTCTCACGGAGATCTTCGATCGTTGATTTTGAATAACAAAGCTTTGCTGCCAGGGAGACCGTCTCTTCGGGCGAAGATGTGTGACGGATCAGGACCACTTTCAGTTTCTTTTGTTCAGCCATTTTGACACTCCTGCTCCATTATGATCTGATATAACTCTCTGATCCGGTCATTCTGTCCGGTAAGATAAAGATATCCGAACAAAGCTTCAAAGCCTGTTGACGCTGCATAATTCTCAGGCTGCTGGTTCCTGGGAACCGTGTGCTTCGGATGAGCATTCCTTCCGCGTCGGACGATCTCCGCCTCATTTTCGCTGAGAGAACCGCTGATCCGTGAAAGCATTTCCGCCTGTGCGGCTGCGTTTACCCGTTTGACGCTCTGCTCATGAAGGTGATGCACATTGAGCTTCTTCAGGATCATATGATAACGGATGATCGTTTCCCATACGGAATCGCCAAGATAAGCAAGCCTGAGCACATTCATCTGGTATGCTTCCCGTTCATCCATTACCTTTTCAAACCGAAGACTCAAAGGCATATTCCTCCACATCATGCTGTATTTCATTATATCATAATATGAATCAAAAAACATTCCTGAAATATAGAAAATCTTATCTTGACAATGTGCAGATTATGAGTATAATACCTTCTTGTTGAGCACCATTAGCTCAGTTGGTAGAGCACCTGACTCTTAATCAGGGTGTCTAGGGTTCGAGTCCCTAATGGTGTACCACTTCCTGCAGTAGGCGATCTACTGCAGGTTTTGTTTTCTGTATATACGAAAAAGCCATCCCGTCAAGAGATGGCTCTTCTGTCTGGTAACCTTGTCAGGCCTGGGCTGGAGCGCCAACGGGGCATGTTTCGGCACACGCACCGCATTCAATGCAGGTTTCAGGATTGATCTCGAACTTTCCGTCGCCTTCACTGATGGCAGAAACGGGGCACTCAGCGGCACAGGCACCGCAGCTGATGCACTCTTCAGAAATTTTGTAAGCCATGATTCATACCTCCAAAGTTTTCTTTGCACGTAACGGGTACGTGTCGATTCAATAATAATATATCATTGAACAGTCTCAAAAGCAAGCTCTCCTGTTACTCTTTGTCAATCGCACGCATTGCATTCTGAACGGCGTCGGCCCAGGCGGAAGAAGTTGCTTTGGGAGCTATTTCAGCCTTTTCGGAAGTCGTTTCGTTCATTTTCCTGTCTTCCGCTTCTGTACTTCTTTTTTCTTCTTTTTCGTTTTTTGAAACTTTTGTGTTTTCACGATTCGGGTTTTCGCGTTTTACAGGTTGGCCGAGCTGCTGGTTTCTTGCACGGTTTTTGTTTTTGTTCTGGTTGCGGTTTTCTTCCTTACTGCTGGATGATTCTGTCTTTTCACTCTTATCCGGGGCGCCGGATGCCGAATTCCCTTTTTTTGCTTTTTCAGTATTCTCATAATTGGATGCATTTTTTTCCGGCTGTGGGTTTTCCACCGTCCGTGTGATGCTTTCAAGCGGATATTCCTTAATCTCACTTGTGTCCCCGTTTGTAAGCCGGACGAATACCGTTTCCCTGATGATATTCAGTTCGGTCACAGGTCCGGAACCATCCGGTGTATTGACTGTTCTGCCGACCTTTGGCATGCGTTTGCGCGTCTGTTCATAATGATCCTGTTCATATTTCAGGCAGCACATCAGCCTCCCGCATACGCCACTGATCTTTGTGGGGTTGAGTGACAGGTTCTGTTCCTTTGCCATTTTGATGGATACCGGCTGGAATTGTGAAAGGAATGAGCCGCAGCAGATGGGCCGTCCGCAAGGGCCGAGTCCACCAAGCATTTTTGCCTCATCTCTGACGCCGATCTGGCGCAGCTCGATCCGCATCTTGAATACAGACGCAAGATCTTTGACCAGTGAACGGAAATCAACACGGCCGTTGGCGGTGAAATAGAAAATAACTTTGCTGCCGTCAAATGAGTACTCGACAGAAACGAGTTTCATTTCCAGTTTGTGTTCAGCGATCTTTTTCTGGCAGATCTCAAAAGCTTCCTTTTCCTTGATCCGGTTGTCCCTTCCATGTTGAATGTCCTGTTCGGTCGCGATCCTGACGACCTTTTTCAGTGATTCTGTCTCCTGAAGTGCAGGCATCTCCCTCGGCGAAAGAACAACTTCACCGAGATCGAGTCCGCGTACCGTATCGACGATTACATATGTGTTGTTCTGTACTTCAATGCCATTGGCATCGAAATAATACATCTTTCCGTTCTTCTGGAACTGAACCCCTATGATCTTGCTCATTCTATATCACTCCCATAAAGCTCAGCAGCAACTGTTCCACAATCGCCTGAATACTGACATTTGAGCCGTATTGTTTCCTGGCATCAATGATCCTGTTCAGTAAAAACACGAACCTTTCAGGATCCGTCTCCGCAGCAAAGCGCCTCCAGGCGTCAGAAAAACCATTCATCCTTTGGTCTTCTTTCTTTTCTATGCGGTATATCATCATGATACGTACGCATTCCTCAAGTGTATCAAACAGCTTTTCCGCATCAGCCTTATTCTCCTTCCAGCGTGATGACACGGAAAGGATCGAGCTTCTTTCTCCTGATCGGAAAAAGGACGTGACAATATCGTCCCGCATCTTCCAGTATTCTTCGTCGGCAGTCAGCTGTTTCGCATATCCGATCGATCCGTGGCAGGCCGCTGCCGCCAGTCGGGCTCTTTCCGGATCGCTTCCGCATTTTTCAAGGATGTCGATGATTCTGTTCTCTTCCCAGGGACGCAGCTTCAGAAATCGGCATCTGCTTCTGACTGTCACGAGAAGCTGTTCCGGATGCCCGGAAGTCAGCACAAAATAGGTGTTTTCCGGAGGCTCTTCCAGGATTTTCAGCAGGCAGTTCTGCGCCTGCGGCGTCATATCCTCCGCATTGGCGATCAGAATGACCCGGTTTCCGCCTTCAAACGGATATGAACTGCTCAGGCGGATCATTTCACGAATATCGTCGACAGGGATGGAAGCCTTGCTTTTGCGGCTTTCATTGGTTAACGGAACACCTTTTTCGATCGTGATAAGATCGGGGTGTTCGTTATCGCTCACGCGGATACAGCTACTGCATATTCCGCAGGGCCTGTTTTCCTCGCTTCTGCAAAGGAGCGCAGACGCAATGAGACGTGCGAGCGTCCTCTTCCCTGTGCCGTCTTCTCCCGTGATCAGCAGTGCATGGACCATTCTGCCGTTGCGGATCTGGTCCTGCAGCACTGTGATCTCATCCCCCTGCGGCAGAAAATCCTGAAATGCCGGTGCATTATTCATCTTTCCGGTTAAACCTTCAGGAACTGATCGACCGTGAGCACAAATACCGTTGCACCGCCGACAGTCACTTCGATCGGATAGGTCGGAAACTCACCATGGGAGATTCCTCCAACCGTCGTTGTGGCCGTGGAAATCTGTTTCCGGCTTTTGCAGACAGATTCGACAACTTCAATTGCTTCTTCTACGCGGGAATCATCAACACCAAGCAAAAGAGTCGTATTCCCGGCTTTCAGGAATCCGCCGGTCGTCGCAAGCTTTGTAACGCCAAAGCCCTGCTGCATCATCTTGGATACGAGCTTCGAGGAATCTTCATCCTGAACAATGGCAATCAGCAGTTTCATAAGAATCCCGGTTCCTCCTCTCATTACCCGGAAATTATACGATACATTGTTTTGAAAAGCAAGCTTACTGCTGTTCAGTTCCTGTCAGCCCGGAGTTCCGTTTTTGTTTACATCCTCGCAAAAATCCGATAAACTCATATCCGGGAGGTGATGGATAATGGATCGTCAGTTCCGTTGTTTCGCCAGTGCAGCATTTGGTATGGAGGGGCTTATATCCACTGAACTGAAGCGGCTCGGCGCCTCAGCGGTCACCGCGGAGAACGGCGGCGTTCTTTTTGACTGCTCGCTGATCCGCCTCTTTGAATTCAATCTGCGTATGCATTTCAGTGACAGGCTATTTATCATTCTGTCCGATACTGTCTGCCGTTCCTTCGAAGATCTGTATCAGGCCGTTTACGGAATCGACTGGTCCTTCTGCTTTACAGGGAAGGAAGCGATCAATATCAGCTGTAAATGTACCAGAAGTACGCTGATGAGCCAGAGGGACTGCCAGTCAGTCGCAAAAAAAGCGATCATTGAAAAAACAAAAAAAACCACCGGTCTCCAGGTTTTTCCGGAATCAGGTGCTCCCCTTCCGATACATATCTCTGTCCGCAATGATCATACGCGTATTCTGCTGAATACTTCCGGTGACGCTCTTTCACGTCGCGGTTACCGTACATGGAATGGTGAAGCCCCTCTTCGTGAAACGCTGGCTGCCGCGCTTGTCGAGCTTTCTCCCTGGCATCCCGGTATTCCTTTGCACGATCCCTGCTGTGGCACAGGGACTCTCCTGATCGAGGCCGCGTTCATGGCGTCGCACCGCGCGCCGGGGATTAACAGGCGTTTTTCTATGGAAGATCTGTGCTTCTCCGATCCGTCAATACTGAATACGGTCAGGGAAAAAGTCAGAAGCGAGCTGATTCACGGATACGTCACCGGTATCACCGGATCGGATATCGATCCGGATGCGCTGGAGCTTGCCCGACGCCATATTCGCCAGGCAGGGCTCTGTCAGGATGATATCCTGCTCTCCTGCGTTCCGCTCCAGCAATTGAAGCTGGAGGCATCCGACGGCGTTTTCCTCTGCAATCCGCCCTATGGGGAACGCTTGTCTGATCAGAAAAACTGCCGTCTCCTTTATCGCGATCTTCATGCCTTGAAGGACCGACATCCGTCCTGGCGTCTTTGCGCGATCTCGTCCGACCCAGCGTTTGAGCGAAGCTACGGGAAAAGAGCCGATCGGAGGCGGAGGCTCTACAACGGTCGGCTCGAGTGCGTGTTTTATTGTTTTGATTGATTTCCTTTCAGCAGGTAAACCTGCCGGATCCCTGTTCCGACCGAATCTTCCGCCATTCGTTCAGCGATCGTTTCCGCATCCGCCCCGGAATCAGCAGGACGTAAAACGATAAGCGGCCTGATTTTTTCAGGGCTCGAATCGAAAATAATCTCCGCTGTCAGTACGGATGCCGCCTGTTTCTTTCCGCCCCTTTGGATGCTTCCGTCGCCCAGCCCGTAGAGGATCATTCCGTTCTCAAATCCTTCGCATCCGAAAAAAGTCCTATTGCCGTTGCCGACAACGAGATCAGCTCCTGCTTTGACGCCTTTTCTGGCCATGGCCTCCTGAATGGCTGTATGCTTTTCTGCCTTATGATCAGTCCAGAAACACCTCAGGATGATTTTCTCGCATCCTTTCTCATGAAGCTCCTGAATCCGCCGGGTAACTGTTTCCGGATCCCTGAGGTATTCCTTCTCGCTGCATCCGGCGAAGCCGATCCGATGACCGTCGGCCTCCGAAACTGCTGTGCGCGGGGATGCTTCTTCGACCCATTTTTCATCCCTGAGGGAGATCCGGAACTGTCCAGCCGTTGTTTGGAGCGGTTCCCGGATGATTTCCGGGCCTTCTGTCACTGGTCTTCTTTCGTCCGGATCGTCAAGAATCAACACCCGCGTGTGATACGGTATGTGGGTCCAGATCCAGTAGGCGTTGATTCCGTTTTCGCCTGGTTCTGACTGGATCCTGATGCAGGCATGGGATGCTTTTGCACCAAGGTATCCCCTTCCAAGCGAGAAATCCTTCTTGTCCTTTCCCCATTCGTACGGGATCTGGTGCAGCAGGTTTCCGCCATCATACTGGACCACATAGTCATATTTCTTGCCGTTCATGGAAAAATCGACCCGATGGTAACCTGTCAGAAAGCTTCCGGCAGCAGTCTCCTGCTCCGGATGCTTCGGTTCGGGCCTTCCTGTCGATACATTAAGCGTGTCGATCCGTTTTCCACGGTAAAACACCTCCATCGTCTGCATCCGCTTATTGATCAGAAGGCCGTAATCCGGGTCAGGTTTAACAACTTTCAGTAAGGCAGAAGGCACCCAGCCTTCCATATATTCCGCCTCTTCATGGTTCCACGCGCCGATAAAAGCCCAATCATCCTCAAGCTTCATGACTTTCAGGGCCTGTGTCTGTCCATGCAGCGTACCGAGGGAAGCACTCTCCTTATTTTTCTCTGAATAAACTTTCTGATGTTTGAAAAAATCGATATCCACGACGACCGAAGGCTGCTGCATATACTGCCAGATTTCTGCTTCTGACATTCCCGCTTCCGGAAGGATCTCTCCGGTCAGGAATACTTCTTTCGCCGAGGGAGATCTTTCCAGAACATTAAGGTCGAATTCAAAGGTTTCTTCCGGTTTGCTCTTTTCAAAGGCAGTCACATGAAAGCTTCCTGTCGAAAGCGCTTTCCCCGTCAATTCGCTGTAGGTAAGACGGTTGATCCTGCCTCCTGTCGTATTTACGGTATATTGGGTCTGTTCGTCTTCTGTTTTCTCAAACAGAAAAATAACTGTTCCTTTCTGAACCGTCCTGAACTCAACAAACCATTCTTCCGGGTTCTCGAGCGCAATCAGATCTGAAGAAGGAAGCAGATACTGGAGGCACTGCCCGGTATATTCCACCGGTGTGTTGAAGCTGATGCTGTATTCCTCACCGGAAATGCCCTTCAGTTCGGCGCTGATCGTATAGTTTTTTGCCGCAAGTTTTTCATGATTGAAGGCGCATCCGTCCCAATGGATGGTCATGTCGCCCGCTTCGATCTCCTGTCGGATCACACGGTATACGGAAATATCGTCGTGAATGCTGATTGTCAGCTCCCCGCTTTCCGGAGCCGTGACAGTAAAAGCGTTGTCACTGAAAGGGATCAGGTTTCCGACCCGTTTTACGGAAAAATCTCCGGCTGAATACACGGTTTTCGGCAATAGGAACCATACGATCACCAGGAAAAAAGGAATACAATACCTTGAAACGCGTTGCAAGGCATTCACTCCTTTCCTTCATGATAAACGGATGTTTATCATTTGTTTCAAATATATTACCGAATTATCAGACATTCTGCAAGCATTCTTCTTTTCCAAGCTTGACAAAGTACCGTCTACGTTTTATAATCCCTATGCTTCTTGCGGTCGTGGCGGAATAGGCATACGCGCACGTTTGAGGGGCGTGTCCAGCAATGGGTACGGGTTCAAGTCCCGTCGACCGCACATTTCTCCTGGTCTCATCCGACCAGGTTTTTTTGTATGAAAAAACCGGTCAAGGTTAATCTTGGACCGGCAAGAGTGGAGATGAGGGGAGTTGAACCCCTGTCCGAAAATACTTCAGCAGGACTTTCTCCGAGCGCATTCCGCGGTTTGTTTTCCCCCGTCCGGCCGTCCGCGGAAGGACTGCCGGCAGGGTAGCTTCATCATTACGGATCGCGTCGCAAAGCTTAAACGTGACTCGTTCCCTGCATCAATGACGCCGGTGACCTGATCTGCAGGCGGTCAGGGCCGACGCGCGGCATTAAGCCGCGAAAGCGTAATTGCTATTGTCAGTTATTGTTTTTCCCCGTTGATACGCAGTTCAGGGTCTGCGGCTCGCTTATCCTGCCCCCGTTATTCCCGTCGAAACCGGATCATCCCCATGCAGGCAGACTGACAATATGCGCTTACTTTTGTTTTTCGCGAAGGGCGCGGCGGATCTCCCGGTCCGAATCGCGTTTGGCGAGGCTGTCCCTTTTGTCGTGCAGCTGTTTCCCCTTGCACAGGCCGAGCTGCACCTTCACCCTTCCGTCACGAAAATAGAGTTCCAGGGGGATCAGGGTATAACCCTGCCTCATCACAAGTCCGTCAAGCTTTCGGATCTCGTTTCGGTGAAGCAGCAGTTTCCGGGCCCGCAGAGGATCGCGGTTAAAGATGTTGCCCTGCTCATACGGGCTGATATGCATCCCTTCCACCCAGACTTCCGATTTGCGGATCTGTGCCCAGCTTTCCTTCAGGTTAACCTTACCGAGACGGATACTCTTGACTTCCGTTCCGAAAAGGGCAATGCCGCATTCGTATTTCTCATCAACAAAGTAATCATGATAGGCCTTCCGATTCTGTGCGATGACTTTGATCCCCTGCTGGTGCGGCATCCTGACAACTCCCTTCAAGCGGATTATAACACAGGGCATTTCCCTTTTCAATCATTGCTTTGTCTGCTATAATGTACCGGGAGGGATTGATATTGAAAGATTTACATGATCTCGCACAGCGTTCGAGGCTGTCGTTTTACCAGATATCCGTTTCCGCTGTCGATACAAGAAACGCTGCGCTCCTGCGTCTCGCTGAACTTCTTGAGCAGGAAAAAGCCGCTGTTTTTTCAGCGAATCAGAAAGACCTTGAAAACGCAAAAAATGAGCAGCTCGCCCCGCCTCTGCTTCATCGTCTCGCCTTTGGGGAGGAAAAGCTCGCCCAGGTAGTCTGCGGCCTTCAGGCGCTTGCAGCCATGGAGGATCCGCTCGGTCAGACGCTGATGGCCACCGAGATCACACAAGGGCTTAATCTATATAAGGTTACCTCCCCGATCGGCGTGATCGGTGTGATCTTTGAAAGCCGTCCGGATGCGCTCATCCAGATCTCCTCGCTCTGTATAAAAAGCGGGAATTCCGTTCTCCTGAAAGGCGGCCGCGAAGCCCTCGGCACCAATCAGATTCTGACGGAACTCGTTCGCCGCGCGCTTTCCGAATCTTCTCTTCCTGCAGATTCCGCCCAGCTTCTCGAAACTCGTGAAGATGTCGCTGAGATGCTGAAGGAAGATACGCTGATCGACCTGATCATCCCACGCGGGAGCAACAGCTTTGTCAGATACATCATGGATCACAGCAGGATTCCGGTTCTCGGCCATTCAGACGGGATCTGTCATGTCTATATCGACCAGGACGCCGATCCGGAGACTGCGCTGCGGGTTGCCGTGGACAGCAAGGTCCAGAATGTTTCTGTCTGCAACGCCATGGAAACGCTCCTGATCCATGATGAGATCGCTCCCCTGATCCTTCCGCGGCTTTATTCGCTGCTTACTTCCAAAAAAGTAACAATACGCGGGGATGCTTCCGTCTGCAGGATCATTCCCTGCGAACCTGCTTCGGAAGAAGACTGGTCCACCGAATATCTTGATTATATCCTGTCTGTCAGGATCGTTCCATCCCTTCACGAGGCGATCGATCATATCAACCGTTTTGGTTCTCATCATACGGACTGTATTGTCACAACCAATGAGCAGAACGCGTCTGTTTTTATGAAGCAGGTGGACAGTGCCGGCGTTTACTGGAATGTTTCCACCCGCTTTGCGGACGGCTTTGTTTACGGCCTGGGTGCGGAAGTCGGGATCGCCACAGGCAAGCTTCATGCCCGCGGTCCGATGGGGCTTGAGGGGCTTACGACCTACAAGTATAAACTGATCGGTTCCGGCCAGACCATGGAAGACATGAAAAAAGGCCTTCGCGTTTATACGCATCGAAAACTGAACGAAAACTGCCCGCTCTGATCTGAAAGGATGGTTGGATTTGCGCCTGCAGAAATACCTCGCTCTGTGCGGCGTTGCTTCAAGAAGGAACGCTGAAAAACTGATCCTGGAAGGTCATGTCTCTGTAAACGGAATTGTGATCACAGCCATGGGCGTCCAGGTGGATGAGACCGCCGATGAAGTTTGTGTAGACGGACAGGTGGTCCTCCCTGAAACGGAAAAGCATTATCTTGCCTACAATAAACCTGTAGGTGAGGTGACCACGGTCAGCGATCCGGAAGGCCGCGCAACGGTCATGGACCGTTTCCGGGATTATCCTGTCCGGCTCTTCCCTGTCGGCCGTCTTGATTATGACAGTGAAGGCATCCTGCTCCTGTCCAATGACGGGGACATGATGAACCGTGTCCTCCATCCCAGCTTCGAGATTAAGAAAGTCTATCTCGTCCGCGTTTCCAACCAGGTGACCGATGCGGAAATCGCGCAGCTCCGGAAGGGTGTGATCATCGACGGCCGGATGACCTCCCCCGCTGACGTCAGGCTGACGCGCAGGGATGCTTTTTCCACGGATCTGCTGATTACGATTCATGAGGGTCGCAACCGCCAGGTCAGGAAGATGATCGATGCGATCGGCCATCAGGTCGTCCATCTGAAGAGGGTGCAGTTCGGTCCCGTGATCCTTGGCGATCTGCCTTCCGGAATGTGGCGAAAGCTGACGGAGGAAGAGATCCGGAAGCTGGTTTCAGCAAAGTGAAGCTTGACAAATCATAAAAACCCGATATAATTTCTAAATTGTGAGCATTCATTGCCTGGAGAGTTGGCTGAGTGGTCTAAGGCGCACGACTGGAAATCGTGTGTGGGGTGATACCTCACCTAGGGTTCAAATCCCTAACTCTCCGCCAGAAAGCACAGCTTCGGCTGTGCTTTTCCCTTTTTCTTCCGTTCACAGACACAGCGTCAGCTGTACGCCTCCTTTCCCTTTTCAATGAATAGTGCTATAATGAAATGATTCTATATTCGGAGGATTGTTCATGAGGATCATTGTTATCGGTGCGGGAAAAGTCGGCTTTACCATTGCCGAGCATCTGATCGCTGAAGAACATGACGTCATTATCATTGATAAAAACGAAGAAGTAGTTGAACGTTGCACAGGATCTCTTGACGCACTCTGTATCCGTGGAAACGGCGCCAATGCCAAGGTCCTTCTGGAAGCTGGTGTGGATAAGGCCAATATCGTGATCGCTTCGACGGAGAATGATGAGAGCAACATGCTGGCTTGTCTCATCTCCAAGCGTCTGGGCGCTCATTATACGATCGCCCGAATCCGGGATCCCGAATTCAATGAAAGCCAGACATTTCTGCAGAATGAACTCGGCATTGATATCGCGATTAACCCCGAAAGGGCAACGGCGCTGGAGATCAGCCGCCTTTTGCGTTATCCTTTTGCCGGCAGTATTGAAACGTTTGTCAAGGGCCTGGTTGAAATGGTTGAGTTCCGCGCGTTGGAAAGCGATCCCTTTGTCGGTATTGCGATGAAGGATCTTGCCTCCCGGGTCCCGCGTCTTCCCCGCATCCTTTATGCGATGGTGGAACGCAATAACACGGTCATGATTCCGGGTGGTGACTTTATGATCCAGCCCGGCGACAAAGTTTTCGTGTCGGGCGATATGCTGACGATTACGGAGTATTTCCGTTTCCTTGGAAGAAACAAGCAGAAGATCCGCAGTGTTATGCTCCTCGGTGGCGGAAGAATTTCCTATTATCTTTCGAAGCTTATTGTTCCTATGGGTATTCATGTCTCGCTGTTTGAGATCAATCCGTCCAAAGCCCGGGCCCTCAGCGAATTACTGCCGAAAATCGATGTGATCGTGGGAGACGGAACCGACCAGGATCTGCTGGAGGAACAGGGGCTTTCCCAAATGGATGCTTTTGTTGCCCTGAGCAATCGTGACGAAGAGAACCTGATGAGCAGCCTCCATGCTTCCCGCAGCGGCGTCCCGAAAGTGATCGCCAAGAACAGCCGCATGGCTTATCGGGATGTGCTGAACGATCTTGGCCTGGATTCGGTGATCAGCCCTCAGTTTATTACCAGCTCGACGATCCTTCGTTATGTTCGTGCGCGCGAAAACAGCAAAGGGACCAAGATCGAAAGGCTGTACCGGCTTGTCGGCGGAAAGGCGGAAGCCATCGAATTTGTCGCCCGAAAAGACGATGCGTATATCGGTATTCCGCTTAAGAAGCTGAAAACGCGCACAGGTACTCTTGTATCGCTGATCGTGCGCCAGGGAAAAATCATCGTACCTTTCGGAAATGACCATATCGAAGAAGAAGATCACGTCGTGATCATTTCGGTCGTCTCCGGTATATCCGACCTGAACGAGGTGCTGTATCAATGAACCGGAAGCTGATCATCAGGATGCTCGGAGCGCTGCTGCTGATCGAAGCGGCAGCTATGATCCCTGCCCTGATCATTTCCTTTTTATACGGGGATGGAGATTCAAAAGCCCTCGGCTTAACGATTCTGCTGATCGCTCCTCTTGGTTCGGCGTTGTGCTTTCTCCCGAAGACCGGAACGAATTCCCATCTTCGCCTGAAAGAGGGCTATATCATTACGGCGCTCGGATGGCTCCTCCTTGGTGTATGCGGATCCCTTCCTTTTCTCTTTTCCGGAGTTTTCACCCGTTTTGAGGATGCTTTTTTTGAAACAGTTTCAGGTCTGACGACGACCGGAGCATCTGTCACGACCAACTTTGAGGATTTTCCCCGGGGTGTGATGTTCTGGCGCGCCACGACGCACTGGATCGGCGGCATGGGCGTTCTTGTCCTGACGCTTGCCCTGCTTCCGAAACTGACCGGCAGGACCTCCCACCTTGTCCGTGCGGAAAGCCCGGGGCCCTCCCTGAGCAAGCTGGTTCCAAAGACCGGAACGACTGCGAAGATCCTTTACAAGATCTATATCCTTCTGACCCTTCTCGAGTTTGTCTGCCTTTTGCTGTGCGGGCTCAATCCCTATGATGCCGCCGTTCATTCCTTTGCAACGGCGGGCACTGGCGGTTTCAGCAATTACGGCAAAAGTATTGCGGCTTTCCAGAGTGTTCCGGTCGATATTGTGATTACGGTTTTCATGTTCATGTTCGGCGTCAACTTTGCTTTATACTATAAGTTCCTGATCGGAGAACGTTTCAAGGCTTTCTGGCGCGATGAGGAATTCCGCTGGTATTTCGTAATCGGTATTTCCTTCATGCTGCTGATTTCACTGATTAATCTTCCGTATTATAAGGGGGATTTCCTGACTTCCCTGCGCTACGGAACCTTTCAGGTCAGTTCCATCATGTCCACGACCGGCTTTGTCACAGCGGATTTCAACCAGTGGCCGGCTGCGTCACACGTGCTCATTATCCTGGCGATGCTGATTGGCTCCTGTGCCGGTTCGACTGCAGGCGGAATCAAGGTCGTCCGGATCAATATGCTCTGCAAACTTTCCCGCCGGAATATCCGTTCGACAGGTCAGCCAAAAAAGGTGGAAGTCGTCAGGATTGACGGTAAAGCGGTGGATGAGCATATCCTGTCTCAGGTCGCTCAGTTTGCCTTCATGTACATTGCTCTGGTGTTGATCGGCAGTTTCATCCTGGCCGTTTCAAGCTCTTACGATCTGGTCACCAATCTCACCGCTTCCCTGACCTGTGTGAGCAATGTCGGCCCGGGTCTCGGCGCCGTTGGCCCTGTGGAAAACTTTGCCGGCTATGGGGTCATCGGGAAATTTACTCTTTCGTTCCTGATGCTCTTCGGGCGTCTGGAGCTGCTTCCGATGTTTATTCTTTTCACCCGTTCCGCGTGGAAAAAGTATTAGTTTTATGACCACAATAACGGTCCGCAGACCTGAGTGAACCTGTTCGGAAAGGAAGAAATTATGACAGACAGACAGCGTAGTCTGATCGGCGGCATCTCTGTTCTCGGCGTAGCTGGGCTGATCTGTAAAATGGTCGGCGTTCTCTATCGAATCCCGCTGGCTAATATGATCGGCGGTCAGGGGCTTGGCCTGTATCAGCAGGTCATGCCTGCTTATAATCTTCTCCTGGCCGTTACCTCCGCCGGCATTCCTGTGGCGATTTCCCGTATGGTTTCGCATTATGTGACGCTGGGCGAACACGGAAATGCCCGCCGGGTTTTCCGTACGGCGCTAAAGTTGCTTTCCGTTCTGGGAGTGGTCACCACCATCCTCCTCTTCCTCCTTTCCCGTGTGATTTCCCGACAGGTTGGCACGCCGGAAGGCTATCTCAGTTATATGTGTATCGCGCCTTCCCTCTTTTTCGTATGTGTGATGAGCGCTTACAGGGGATATATGCAGGGGATGCGCCGCATGATGCCCACCGCTGTCAGTCAGCTGATCGAACAGGTGGGTAAAGTGGCCGTGGCCCTCCCCTTTGCTTCCATCGGTTTTGCCCGCGGCGGATGGACAATGGGAAGTGCAGGCGCTCTTTTGGGAACCTCCCTGGCGGAATGCGTTGCGATGTTCTATATGATTATTCGCTGCAGGTTCCTCAAGCCGCAGCTTCCCTCGCCGGAAGAAAAAACAGTCTCCACCCGTACACTTGCGAAACAGATTGTGTTTATTTCCATTCCGATCACGCTCGGTGCCTGTATCGTTCCCCTGGCTTCCACCATTGATTCCGCAATGCTGAAGAACCTGATGATGTCAGCGGGTATTCCCGCGGATGATGCAACCGTTCGTTATGGGATTTACAGCGGTATGGTGATTACGATGATCAACGTCCCGACCGCGCTTGCCATGGCGATGTCCACCAATCTGGTCCCCTCCATTGCGGCCGGAAAAGCGCGTAATGACCGTGCATTTATTGCCCGTGAAGCCGGCACCGGGCTTCGGATCGCCTCGGTCGTCGGCTTTCCGTGTTCCATCGGTATGAGCCTGCTGAGCCGGCCAATCATCTTCCTCTGCTATGGCGACAGTCCCAAGTATACCTTTGATCAGTTGATGCTGGGCGGAAATCTGCTGGAGTTTTCCGCGCTCACGATCATCCTTTTCACGATGGTCCAGGCAACCTCCGGTATCCTTCAGGGTGCCGGGAAGCAAAAGATCCCGATGATCACCCTGGTCGCTGGTGTCGTCTGTAAGATCGCCCTGAACACAATTCTCGTCCGCCAGCCGGGGATCAATATCCATGGAGCCCCCATCGCCTCGCTGACCTGTTATACGGTTTCCATGCTCCCGAACCTGTATTATTCCTGCAAATATACGGGATACCGCTTTTCCGTCGGGGATGTGATTCTTCGCCCACTTGGCGCCGCCGCGCTGATGGGTGTTGCCGTCTGGTCGGTCTATACCTTCGTTTTCGGTGGTGAACGCTGTCTGCACGCTTCCGGCTTTGCTGCCAGATTGCTTCCCGTCGTGGTTTGTATGTCAGTCGGCGCAGTGGTTTACCTGGTTTCTGCCATCCTTTTGAAAGCAGTGAAGAAGGAAGACCTGCCTGCACGTTTCCGTCGCAAATTCAAAACCTGATTTTTTCACAGGAGTCTTGTATGCAGTCGTCAATCACGCTTGTAAACATTGCCGCCGGTGATCCGGACCTTCTGAACGCGAAAACCGTGAATGCGTTGAAAAAAGCCGGCCGGGTCTTTCTTCGTACGTCACGCTCTCCGGTTGTCTCCTGGCTGAAGGCGGAGAAGATTTCTTTTTCATCGCTTGATAACCTGTATGACGCCGCCGAAGATTTTGATCATCTTTCATCGGCGATTGCTGAACATCTCTGGGCTCAGGCTCGTCTCACCCCGGTAGTTTATGCGGTTCCCGATCTGATTGTGGACAACTCCGTTCAGGAGTTGTATCGTCTTCGTCCCGGCGATGGAAAAATCCTTGTCGTTCCCGGCGTTGGTCTTTCAGACGTTTTGCAGTCTTCCGTCCGGCCGCTGCTCTCGTCTTCTGATCTGCGCACCCTTTCTGCTTCGGATTTTCTTCTCGGAGATTATGATCCGAATACATCCGTTCTGATTACGGAACTGGATAATCCAATCCTGGCCGGAGAAGTCAAAATTCTCCTCTCGGATACTCTGGAGGATGAATACCGGGTCTTTTTTCTTCATGATTCCGCTTCCCCGGCTGAAATCCCGCTCTATGTACTGGATCGTCAACCGGATATTGATCATCTTTCAGCCGTGTTTGTTCCCGGTTCAGACTTTATGGTCCGCAACAGTTTTGTCCTGAATGATTTGCTTCGCATCATGGACAGGCTTCGGGATCCTGACGGTTGCCCCTGGGACCGGATTCAGACACATCAGTCGCTGCGTCCGTATCTGGCGGAAGAAGCCTGGGAATGCATCGCTGCAATCGACCAGGAGGAACCTCTGCACCTTGCAAATGAACTCGGTGATCTTCTTTTTCAGATCGTGTTCCATTCTTCGATCGGGAAATCCTTTGATGAGTTCACCATGAATGATGTTATCAATTCGATCTGCCGGAAGATGATCCATCGCCATCCGCACGTCTTTGGCAATTCGTCTTCCGGATCATCTGCAGTACCCTCGGTCTCGGAATGGGAAAGGCTGAAACGGTCTGAAACCGGCAGCAAATCGGTACTTGAAAGCCTGGATGATATTTCTCCGGCCCTTCCATCCCTGAAATACGCCGCAAAACTGATCCGAAAGATTTCACTCTTCCCCGCTCTCCGGCGCGATACCGCTGAGATCATTTCAGAGATCCGTGATTCCATCGACCATCCGGGGGCGTTCGGTTCCGAAACCGATGAGGGCAGGATGGGCCGCTTCCTGTTTCTCTGTGCGGAACTGTGTGATTCGCTGAACCTGGACGGTGAACTGATTCTTCACCGGTCGGTAACGGATCTGAAAAAACGTATACAGGCTGCCGGTGAGCAGGCCGCAAGTGATGGAAAATCGATGGAAAGCTTGACTTTCGCTGAACTGTGTGTATACTTAAGCCATGTTGAAGGCGAAATTGAATAGATTCCTGTCTTTGACATGCTAATCTTTATGCTCATGCATAAAAAACAAGGAGGAGTATTCTGTGAACAAGAGTGAACTGATTGCTGCATTGGCCGGGAAGGCCGAACTCTCCAAGAAGGATGCCGAAAAGGTTCTGGGCGCTTTTGTGGATACCGTTTCTGAGTCGCTTGCCAAAGGCGAGAAGATCCAGCTGATCGGTTTCGGTACCTTTGAGGTGAAGAAACGTCCCGCCCGTACTGCCCGCAATCCGCGTACCGGCGCCGAGATCAAAATCGCCGCTTCCAAGGCTCCTGCTTTCAAGTCCGGCAAAGCCCTGAAAGAAAAAGTAAACACTCCTGCCAAGAAAAAGGGCAAGAAGTAATTAAACCATTCTGCCCGCAGGAACATTGTTTCCTGCGGGTTTTATTTGTGAGGAACGCATGAGAATCGATAAATACCTGAAAGTTTCCAGGATCATTAAAAGAAGAACGGTTGCTAATGAAGCCTGCGCCGGCGGCCGCGTTTCCGTCAATGATAAGGTTGTTAAGCCTTCTGCTGAAATCAAGGCGGGCGATATCATCAGCATCCGCTTTGGAGAGCATATCGGTCACTATGAGGTGATCACTGTCAGGGATACTGTCAGCAAGGATCAGGCTGCGGATATGTACCGGATCCTTGATGAAGACGCTTACTTGAATGCAGTACGGAGTGAAGCATAATGGTGTATTCTGTAATCCTTGCCGGCGGCTCCTCTTCCAGGATGAAGGGCCCTGTCAATAAAACCCTGATCAAACTCTGCGGAAAGAGTGTCATCCGGAGGAGTGTGGAAGCTTTTTCGGCCCTTTCTGATCAGATGGTTGTCGTTTGTCACCAGGATGTCAGGCAGGATCTGATCCGTGAAGTCGGGGAAGCCTCGGTTTCCTGTCCCGTCGGTTTTGTGAACGGCGGCAATACCCGTCAACAATCTGTGCTGAACGCCCTACTTTCCCTGGATATCGGGGACGAGGATCTGGTTCTCGTTCATGATGCGGCGCGCTGCCTCGTTTCCCGCGAGATCATTATGAATGTTATCAGTTCAGTCAGGTCCTGCGGCTCAGGTGTCCCTGGCATTGCCGTATCCAGCACATATAAGGTCTGCGATGCGCAAGGCCTGGTCCTGCAGACGCCGGACCGGTCAAGCCTTTTTGAAGTGCAGACGCCCCAGGGCTTCATTGCAAAAGATCTTCTTCAGGCCTCCCTGAAAGCTTCCGAAGAAGAGTTTGAAGGGACCGATGACGCCAGCCTGATGGAGCATTACGGATATCCTGTGCGGATCGTCCCGGGATCAAAGTCCAATCTGAAGCTGACAACGCCGGATGATCTGAACGCTGCTGAGTTGATTCTGAGAGGAGGAATTCCGTCCATGAGAGTCGGGATGGGATATGATGTTCATCGTCTGGTCGAAGGTCGACGGCTGGTCCTGTGCGGGGTTGAAATCCCGTGGGATCTTGGCCTCCTCGGCCACAGCGACGCCGATGTCGCACTTCATGCGCTCATGGATGCGATGCTCGGCGCCTCCGGCCTGGGCGATATCGGCCGGCATTTCCCCGATACGGATGACCGGTTCAAAGGAATCTCTTCCCTTCTCCTTCTGAAGGAAACGAACCGACTGATCAACGATGCCGGCTTCAGTGTCAGGAATGCAGATATCACAATCGTTGCCCAGAAACCGAAAATGATGCCGTTCATTCCCCAAATGATCCTCACCGTCTCGGAGGCGCTTCAGATAAAAGAAGACGCCGTGAACATAAAAGCCACGACGACGGAAAAGCTCGGTTTTGAAGGCCGCGGGGAAGGGATTTCCGCATACGCGGTCTGCGTGGTGGATTAAGGTTTGAGTTGCAGGATGCTGTTCAGCATCGGGATCAGTTGCTCCGCAAATTCCGGGCCTTGGCCTTCCGCCTCGAGCTCTGTGCTGATCGTTCCTCTTCCTTGTGCTCCCTGCGTCCTGTTCCCTTTGATGTGCAGGCTTGATTCAAAGAGTACGGATTGGATCCCACCTTCAAAAGCATAGTCTTCTCCTGCGATACCGGTGAATCGGATCTCGGCAAACTGCACGCAGTCCTGTTCGCTGATCATCCTGAAAGCCGGCGCTTCACTCCGGAAAAGGCTGCTTGCATACTCGATCCCCTCCGGGCTTTCGTCACAGGTCAGCTCTTCATAAAAGACCGAATCCGCCGCTCTCCGGGCCAGCAGGATGTGGAAACCATCCGTCACTGAAAGATCGGCAGACAGGGCAATCATTACCTCTTCACCCCGAATAATGTCGATCGTAAAGTATTTCCGGTCGTATGTGCTGATCCTTGCTCTTGTGTTTGTATCAAATACTTTTCCGGCAATGGATCGGAGAACCTGTTCCAGCTTCTTCATCGTCTCAGGCTGAAGGAAAGCGCCGGTCGTTTCATCCAGGGTGTTCTGAAACCGGCCGGCAATCTCGCTGATCAGATTGTTTACCGCTTCACCGGTCAGTTCGATTTCTTCCTTTGTGATCGCGTGTTCAAACAGGTCTCCGGCGTAGGAGCCTTCGTGGGTGCTCGCCCTTTCTTTGTTCAGATCAAGCACCGTCTCCCGGAAACACAGGAGCAATCTGGGCAGGATTTCCGGCCGGATCAGCGCGAAAACATCTTCCGCATCCCCGTTCTCCGCCCGGTAGATGGTTGTCTTCTGTTCCGGCAGCAGGGATGTTGTCAGGCAGATTGCATCACCTTCATCCGTTACGGTGAAGGTGATCTTTTTGTTCTCATTCTCCGCCGTCGCTGAACAGGCAGGAATTATAAAACAGATGGTTACCAGGATACACAGGAACCTTTTCATACTCATTCTGCGCTGTCTCCGCTTTCCTCCCCAGGAATTGGCGCCGCTTCTGCGTTTTCGGAAACGTCGCTTTCTGTTTTTCCCTCGGCTTCTGTTTCTGAGGCAGGCGCAGCGGTTTCCGCCGGTTTTTCCTCCTCTGCCGTATCGGAAGGATCAGTGTGGTGGATCATGGATGCTGCGTTGCTGGTCCAGTCGGTTGCGTATTCTTCCGTGATCTCGGGATGATCCGGGCCGATCTCAATCGGGTCCTTGACTTCAAATGGCATAAACAGCCACGGCGCCGCTGTCTTGACTTTTCCTTCGATTGCCAGGGAAGAACCGTTTTGCCGGAATCCGGCTTTTATCTCAAGGGTTGTTGCGCTGTTCTGGGAATATTTGCTGTGGTAATGAAGGTCTAGCTCAGCTTCGATGTCGTGCCATTCTTCAAGCTCGTCATTCTTATGGGTTTCCGGAATCCAGGTGGTATCCTGGCGGATCACCGCCTCATAATGTTCCGTCTGATGGCTCTTTTCTTCTTCGTCGTTGTATTGGCTGAATGTCTTTTTGATGTCCGCACGTACGGAGAAGTTATGGTTTTCCTTGTCGCCGGCTACCGCGTTGCCGATCGATGAGATCCACACGGAGGTCTCGTATTCCTGTTCGTTCAGCAGGTCAAAGGACGGAAGTCCCAGCACGAATACCTTGTCGCTTCCCTCCAGCGGATAGGTCGCGGTTTCATTGCTGCTCTCGATCGTGATCCGGTCGAATCCGGTAATCTTCGGGTCCAGCGGCAGGACCATGGTGGAATTGATCAGGTCCCCCAGCGCAGAAACGCGCTTGCTGAGTTTAACATCCTCCTGGATATCCATGGAATTGACGGCATCCTGATAAAACCAGGCCAATGCCGCGTTCAGGTACAACGCTTTCTGCTCGTTTGTCATGATGGTGTCCAGCAATGCCTGCAGCTCAGCATCCGCCTCAAACTCCGCAAACATGGAAACAAGCTTGTTTTTGACATCCTTAATCGGGATGACGTAGGAAAAATCAAATGCCGAACTGCCGTTTTCCTGCTTAACCACTTCTGCCTGAGCTGTGAAATCGTGAAGCCACATCTCAAGTGAATTCTGGTACTTGTTGAAAACCGGTTTCCATTGCCTTTCTTTCGTTTCTTTCGGCAGAGCAAGATAGTTCATCAGCGCGGATGTCAGTGTCGGATTCTCGCCTTTTTCTTCAAACAGGCTGTCCAGGTAGATGGAGAAACCGGAAAGTCCGAGGATCTTTCCCTGGACCATGTCACTCCGGAAGTAATACTTCCCGTCCGTCCGGTACAGTTCGGCCAGATTGGTCTGTGTTCCGTTGTCTTCCTGGAACAGATAATAGTGCAGGTCATGGCCGGAGCTCATTCCGCGCAGGTCATATACTGCATCGGAAACAGCGTTCAGGAACGGAGTGCGTGAAAGTTCTCCTTCGGACGTGACGGTAAAGGATCCTTTTAATCCACTGCCGATCGCCAGTTGATTCTGCATCTTCTCGGGCAGCGTATAGGTCGCCGCGCCGGCTATGCTGCACCAAAGCATGATCAGGCCGGTGATGATACAGATGATCTTTTTCTTCATAAGCTGGACTCCCCTGTCTATTATTGGATCAGTTCAAGCCACAGATCCGTCGGGATCTCATGGCTGAAGTATTCAATGTCTTCTTCCGGCAGTTCAAACAGTTTCCGGATGATAATGCCCGCGATGGTATCCTCCGGCGTTTCCTGTTCACGGTTCCCGGTTTCCGGATCCGGTTCGGCGGCAGGCCAGCTGGGGGATTCTCCCGTTTGAAGCTGAATATGAATCAGAACGTCGTCCTTTTCTATTTTACCTGAATAATCCGCAATTTCAAGAGTTCCTTTGTATTCCCCGTTACTTTCTTTTCTGATCTCCGGGATGATCTGGATTCTCGGGTTTTCACCGTCCCGTTTCACGCTGTATTCGATTTTTCCGCTGAACGCTGCGTCTGTCTCAGACAGGCTGGCGGAAAAATGGGTCTGTTTTCGGTCTTCCTTCCCTGCCCTGTGGTCAATCTGGATGTCCCAGCTGTAGTTTCCGGCTTCTTCGCCGGCGGGTTCAAGAAGATCCCTTTCCAGTACGACGTTGTCCTTGTCCGCGCCTTTTATTGCCGGTGTCTTCAGTGTAATGCTGTCCTTCACGTGTCCCTCTTCGCGCAGGCATTTCCAAATCATGGAAACCTTCCGGAGTGTCTCCGGCGTTTTACCGACCGTGCCGTCGTAGGTAATGCGTACGATCTTTCCGTTCTCGTCGTACAAAAGCCCGATCTTCTGACTTCCTGAGAAACTCAGTCCGGAAATCGTTTTCTTCAGGGTCTCTGACTCGGCTGCGTCTGCCAGTGCTTTCGGGAAGCTTTCCTGAACATAATTGGCCGGAAACGGAATCGTTATTCGCCGGATCGCTTTCCCGAAACCGGAAAACCGGAGTTCGGTCTTTTCGTTCCGCACCCTTTCGGCGAATGCCTGCGGTGCCTGTTCGAACAGTGAATAGAATGCGTCTATGTACTGGCCGGACTGGATCAGGTCCCGTTCCAGGAAATCAACCAGGCTGTCGTTGCCGGTTTCTTCTGCGGGATCCTGTTTTTCCGTATAGACAGATGATGGATCAAACGAGTAGATTTTCTGGTTCCCGTTGCCTGATTCCTTCTGAATCCAGGAGAGGATTTCCTGCTGATCGATCAGGATCCCGGTTCGGCTCACATCCCTGCCGAGCGTGACGTCGAGCGCGAGATGCCGGATCAGCCGGTTCAGCTGTGCTGTCCTGGCGTCGTCGAACTGCGACATTTTCCGCACTTCAGGTGCTGACAGGACAATTCGCATGGACTCGGGTGCCTCGCCGGTCAGTAATCGGATCGGCAGCGGTGCATCCGCCGTGCAGAAAGCCGGGATGATCAGCATCACGATCAGGAAAGTCACGATGATGACCCGTTCAGTTTTTATTTTCATCTCCGTTTTCTCCCTCCCAGTCGTTTCCATCCTGATCCTCAAAAAAAGAACGGATCAGTGCGAGCGTGTCTTCCGGCTTTTCCGTCAGGTTGATCTTTGCACGGAATGCCGCAGCCCCATTCATCCCCTTGATATACCAGCCGATATGCTTTCGCATCTCGTTGACCGCGATTCTTTCGGGCTTGCAGTCCAGCATGTCCTTATAGTGCCGCATCATCATGCTGTACCGTTCATCGTTTGTAACAGGCCGGTATTCCCTGCCTTCCATTCTGGCTTTGATCTCCCGGAAGATCCAGGGATTCCCCATCGCCCCCCGGCCGATCATCACGCCATCCGTTTTGCTCGCGCTTTGGCACCGGATCGCCTGCTCCGCCGTGAAGAGATCCCCGTTTCCGATCACGGGAATCCGGACGGCCTGTTTCACCCGTGCGATCATTTCCCAGTCAGCTTCCCCGCTGTATTGCTGTTCCCTTGTCCTTCCGTGTACAGTGATGGACGTAATGCCCGCGTCTTCTGCCATCCGGGCAAAATCAATCACGTTGATATGGTCTCTGTCGTACCCCAGCCGCATCTTTACTGTGACTGGAACCGATGACGCGGCTACGGTTCGGCGCATCATCTGTTCAGCAATCTTCGGTGTCCGCATCAGCCCGCAACCCTCGCCCGAAGGCGCAATCTTTTTTGCCGGACAACCCATGTTCAGGTCGATCCCATTGTAGATCCCGGAGGCTGTGATCCTCCCGGCCGCTTCCGCGACAATGTCCGGATCACGTCCGAAGAGCTGGAGTATCAGGCTCGGCTCATCGGTCCCGCGAATCATCAGCTCCTTTGTCGCCCTTTGTTCGGGAGCGCAGAGATATCCCATAGCGCTGATCATCTCCGTATAAGCCAGATCACATCCCTGTTCGTAGCAGATCGTCCGGAAGATGTAGTCCGTGATACCGCACATTGGGGCAAGTCTTACTTCAAACATAAGGGATTGATCCTCGGGAACATGGAGATCTTCTTATCTGCTATTGCATATGGGATCAGTTCAGCATTTTCAGTGTCCTGATAGTGACCGGGCAGGACCGGGATATCCTCCGGCTCGCCATGGTGTTCATGCCATCCTTCGATTCGATACAGGCGGGCCTCCGCTTTTTCGTTTCGGATCACAGGCGTATCCATGGCAGCGACGTTGTAGCTTTCTTTCCCGCGTTGCGCGGTCATCACGCGGTTCCTGACAAACCAGCAAATACCTTGATGATGCGTGCTTTCGGTATATACCCGGTCGTTCGGTTCGAAGCTGATCCTGTCCTGTGCGTGCCAGGCCCTCTCCGCTGCAATATAGTGGCCGTTTTTCCCTTCGTCTGCTTCGGTTGTAAGGGAAATCTTCTCATCACCGTTCACAATCGTGACCGACGCTGTTTCGGTCCCGGCCCTGAAAACGGCTACCGGGAACGTCGTTTCTACCTTCATGTTCATCACGGCCGTTTGCCCGTCTGAATGGAGAACGACGGGCTGTTTCCCGATCATCAGGAGATACCGGGCCGGAAGCAGGTAGTTGATCCGTATGCCGTTTTCGGTTGCCGTGATCCCGGCACGGAAAGCGGCGGCAACAGCCCGCGCAACGCCGGCATACAGTCCGGCTCCTTCGCCGGTCACCGGTTCAGTCACGCTGTTGACGCGTTGGTATTTCGGAATCCGATCTGATTTCAGGCAATAGGATAGCCCGTTGTAAATGATCCGGATCAGCTCGTCTGCGGCCCATTCCATTCCGGGAAGCAGCAATTGGGAGGCAAAGGCTTCTGTCCACGCAGCCAGTGCTTCTGTCTGGATCTTTGCGTTGGAACCGGACCCGCCGAGGAAAGGCTCGGCGGTCGTTCCACCGCAGATCGCTCTGTGATGCTTCTTCAGATAGTTCCAGGCAGTCTTTCCCGCAGTCAGATCCTGTCGGTTCCCGCTGAAAATGCCCGAATACAGGGAATACCGGATCCCGTTTGCCAGCAGTTCCGCATGATTTAGCAAAACCTGTTTCTGGTCATAATCAAGGTCTTCGATGCGGATCTGTTCAATAAATGAGATCTGCTCCGCATCCATGGTTTTCAGCGGAATGATCTGCTGGATCGTATGCAGCGATGTTGTCCAGTCGAACACGGTCGATCGGAGCTTGGTGCAAAGCCTGAGAACGGATTTGATTCCGCCGGCCTGATAAAACCGCACCAGCAGCTCCATCAGGTCTGCCGGGCAGAACAGCGTCCTGCCGTTTGTGAAAAGCGGATCCCATTCGACCTCAAGATACCTGCACCAGGAGGCAATGCGCTTCAGGATTTTTCGGTCCGTATTGTACTCGAACACGGCAAGGGCTGCGCGTGCGACAGCAATCTGATCTTCGATCCGTCCGTTGAAAGAACCGTCACTGCTTTCCCCGATCGCCTCCAGGATCTTTCCTGTTACCGGTTCGGACATCGGGTCGTCTTTCAGCAGGGCGGCAAGCCTGAATGCACCCTCCCAGACGGAGGGTGATTCAATATATTCCTGTGTTTTCTGATAGAGCTTTTGAACCGGGGCATCATCCGTCCGGATCAGTCCGCAGCTAAGGAAACTGTGCGGTACGGAAAGCAGCGGATACTTTGTGAATATTGTCTTCTGCGGCATAATCTTTATTTTGTTCCGAACAGTCTGTCGCCGGCATCTCCGAGTCCGGGAACAATGTAACCGTGATCGTTCAGGTGATCGTCGAGCGCGGCAACATAGATGTCGACGTCCGGATGATCTTTCTGGATGCGGGCGATGCCTTCCGGCGCAGCGATCAGATTGACCAGCCGCATATGGTTGCATCCCCTCTGTTTGATGAAATTGATTGCTGCGCTGGCACTTCCGCCCGTCGCGAGCATCGGGTCGAGAATCAGCAGTTCCCTGTTCTCACTGTCTTCCGGCAGTTTGCAGTAGTATTCCACAGGTTCGAGGGTCTTGGGATCTCTGTAAAGGCCGATATGGCCGACGCGGGCAGCCGGAACGAGATTGATCACGCCGTCAACCATCCCCAGTCCTGCGCGGAGAATGGGAACGATGCCGAGCTTCTTCCCGCTCAGCACGCGGCACTTGCAGGTGGTAATCGGCGTTTCCACGTCGACTTCCTTGGTCTCCAGATCCCGGGTCACTTCAAAGACCATCAGCATGGCGATCTCGGAGAGCAGCTCACGGAATTCCTTGGTTCCGGTGTTCTTGTCACGCATAATGCTCAGTTTGTGCTGAATCAGGGGATGATCGAATACAACGACTTTGCTCATTACAGTGCCCTCCATCCTATACCGGGTTATGCCCGGTTTTCCTTCAGAGTATTTTATCAGAAACAGCACTCATTATCAACTACCCCGCATTGACAACCCAAACCCCAAAAACCTATAATATTTCCGATTCTTCCGCAGGAGATGTGTATGTTTTCTGTTCCCGCTTCACGTTATATCCTTTATCCGATCCCCTGGTACAGTTTTCTGATCGTTCTCGGCGTTGTCCTGGCCGTTTTTCTGGCCTGTCGCGAAGAGCGCCGCCTTGGTCTGAAAAAAGATACCGTCATTGATCTGGTTTTATGGCTCCTGCCCGCCGGGATCCTCGGGGCACGGATCTACTATGTGATTTTCTCCTGGGATCAGTTTCGTTCAGATCCCCTTGCTGTCTTCAGGATTTGGGAAGGCGGCCTTGCGATCTATGGAGGCGTCCTTGCCGGCCTGATCGTCCTGGTCGTTTTCGCCCGTCACAGGAAGCTTTCTCCCCTCCTCCTGTGCGATATCATCGCGCCCGGCCTTGTCCTTGCCCAGGCGATCGGCCGCTGGGGAAATTATTTCAACATGGAAGCCTACGGTCTCCCGCTTCTCAATCACTCTCTCTGCTTTTTCCCGCTTGCGGTCCGGATTCCGGAAAACGGTGTATACGTCTGGCACATGGCGACCTTTTTCTATGAGTCACTCTGGGATCTTTCCATCTTCTGTTTCCTGATGGTCGCGCGGCGGAAGCTGTTCCGTTTTCGGGGCGATGTTTTCTTCTTCTATGCGTTTCTGTATGCCGCCGGCCGTTTTGTGATTGAGGAGCTGCGGATGGATTCCCTCTTCCTTTCTTCCTCCGTCCGGGTCAGTCAGCTCCTGAGCGCACTCGTCTGCCTCGGGGTTTTGCTTCGTTATCTTCTGCTCTGCCGCGGCTCCTGTCGCCTGAAAAGTCCGGTTCGTTTTCTCTGTGTCTTCCTTGCTTTCCCTGCTTCCGCCTTTCAGCTGGTATATTCCTTCTTCGGGACTTTCCTTTCCCATTCGCCGCTTGCGCTGCGTCTCCTTCTTCTGTCCGCCAGCTCGGTCATCCTGATCGTTTCGCTCTTTATCCTTTATCTGTCTGTTCCTCAGGAGGTTTCCGATGCCGACCACCCGCTTTAAGAATACCGTTTACCGGGCGATGCTCCCCTTCTATGCGCCAACCTGCAGCAATTCTCCAGTTTCCTCCGTTTCCGGCCGTCCCCTGGTCGCTCGGGATCGGTTTGTCCGCCTGATCCGGAAGCATCACGTGCTTGGTTCGGCAACGCTTCTTTCCAACGGGCATGATCAGTCTCTGATCTTTACCGATTCAGAAAAGCCGACCCATCATCCGGGTCCTGATACTTATTTCCGGGTCGCCTCCATTACAAAAATCGCCACCGCGGTCCTGATAATGCACCTCTCGGATCGGGGACTTCTTTCCCTCGATGCGCCGGTCTCTTCCTGCCTGCCATTGGATCCGCTGCCTGATGAGCTTTCGGGGGTAACCCTGCGTCATCTTCTTTCCCATACCTCTGGCCTCATGGATCCGCCGACCTTGGAAAAAGATCTGGAGTCAGGCCGGACGATCCCGGAAGTGGTCAGCGGGACGCGCCGCAGCCTTCCGGGAGATTCCTTCCGGTATTCCAACCTGGGTTACGGCATCATCGGCTGTGTCATCGAAGCCGTCACCGGGCGGCCGCTGGATCTCGTCTTTAATGATGAACTCTTTTCGCCACTTGGGATGGATGCCACGCTTTCCGGCTGTACACTTCCCGTGGAAAGGATCATGCCCGTTACACGAATTCTGCCCTATCATGAAGGAAACGACCTGATCCTGACGCCTCTGGGAAAGGTCCCGCTCGTCGCTGCGGATCCGCTCCGCCATTTCGGCCATACGGCAGGAAGTATGTATACGACAGTCCAGTCGCTTCAGAAGCTCCTGAATGTACTGATCCTCAATGAAAACGGTTTTCTGTCCCCTTCTACATTGGAAGAGATGAAAAAGCAGCATGCTTCCTATGGTTCCCTTTCGCCGACCCTTTCCTACGGCCTCGGACTTCTGCAGATCCGTGACCCGCGGATTTCGTCCTCCCGTGTCCTCGGCCATCAGGGCTTTGCCTATGGCTGCGGTGATGGGGCCTTCTGGGAAGAGGAAACAGGCCGTCTTCTCATCTTTCTGAACGGCGGTTGCAGTGAAGCCCGGTCAGGCCGGCTCGGGTCGGCAAACCGGGATTTTATGATCTGGGCATTTCGAAAGGAGCTTCCCTCATGGTAACGATCCTAAGCATCGTTTTTGTTCGTTCCATGGCATGTATCCTGCTGGATGACGGCCAAAAAGTCTGGCTGACCCATGCAGATTTTCTTGAAAGCGGCTGGCGTGAGGGATTATCGGTCGATCGCAAAGATTTCGAACGTTTTGTCTCCCTGCATCAATACCCGCGCGCCTTGAATCAGGCGGTCGCCCTGCTCGCCCGTCGCCCCTGCAGCAAAGGAGAGATCTCTCAGAGCCTGCGGCGTCATCACTATGCCGACGATGTGACCGAATTGGTGATTTATAAGCTGGAGAAAGAAAACCTCCTGAATGATCAGGAGTTCAGTGAACTCTGGGTACAGCAGCGCAGCCGGAAATACGGTTCCCGTCGGATCCGTCAGGAACTGAGGGTCAAGGGAGTACCGGAATCGACAGCCGAAAAAGCACTTTCCTCTGTCAGCGATGAGGAAATGCTGGAAAGCGCAACTTCCCTGGCCGTCAAAGCATGGTCCAGAGCAAAACCCGGTGAAGATCCCCGTAAAACCCGCCAAAGGATCATTTCTTCTCTCGTCCGCAAAGGGTTCGACTGGGACCTGGCCCGCCAGGCCTCCGACACCGCCGAATCCGAAACGATATTCTGAACGCCGGGAACAAGGGGATATGCCCTTTTTGTTCAGCGAATGCGAAACATAAAAGAACTGTCCCCGTCGTTCCCATCACCCCGCAAAAACAGCACGGTCAATCCTGACCGTGCTGTTTATTTCCGTTTATACCTTATTTCTTTTCAGCGATTGCAGCCTGTGCCGCAGCCAGCCGGGCGATCGGTACGCGGAACGGTGAGCAGCTCACATAGTCCAGGCCGATCTTGTCGCAGAAGGCCACGGAGCTCGGATCGCCGCCGTGTTCGCCGCAGATGCCCACGTGCAGGTTCGGATTGGCGGGACGGCCCAGCTGGATGGCCATTTCCATCAGCTTGCCGACGCCGATCTGGTCGAGCTTGGCGAAGGGATCGCCTTCGAAGATCTTCGCGTCGTAGTACGCGCTGAGGAACTTGCCGCTGTCATCGCGGCTGAAGCCGAAGGTCATCTGAGTCAGGTCGTTGGTGCCGAAGCAGAAGAAATCAGCATCCTTCGCGATCTCGTCAGCAGTCAGCGCTGCTCTCGGGATCTCGATCATCGTGCCGACTTCATACTCCAGCTTCACGTCGGAAGCAGCGATTTCGGCGTCCGCGGTTTCGACCACGATTTTCTTGACAAACTTCAGTTCCTTGTCTTCGCAGATCAGCGGAATCATGATCTCAGGCCGGACCTTCCAGTCGGGATGGGTCTTCTGGACCTTGATCGCGGCGCGGATTACAGCGGTCGTCTGCATTTTTGCGATTTCGGGATATGTGACAGCCAGGCGGCATCCACGGTGACCCATCATCGGGTTGAATTCGTGCAGGGAGGAAATGATGTTCTTGATAGTCTCAACGCTCTTGTTCTGCGCCTTGGCCAGCAGTTCGATCTCTTCCTCGCTGGTGGGCACGAACTCATGCAGCGGCGGATCCAGGAAGCGGATGCAGACCGGATAGCCTTCCAGTGCTTCAAACAGCTGTTCAAAATCGCCCTGCTGGTACGGCAGGATCTTGGCCAGCGCGGCTTCGCGCTCTTCAACCGTGTCGGAGCAGATCATCTCACGGAAAGCGGCAATGCGTTCCGCTTCGAAGAACATATGCTCGGTACGGCAAAGTCCGATGCCTTCTGCGCCCAGCTCACGTGCCTTTTTCGCGTCTCTCGGCGTGTCGGCATTCGTGCGGACCTTTAACTTCCGGTACTTATCAGCCCACTCCATGATCCGTCCGAACTCACCGGCGATCTTTGCGTCGACCGTGGGGATTATCCCGTCGTAAATATTTCCGGTCGTACCGTCAATGCTGATGAAATCGCCTTCATGGAAGGTCTTTCCGGCCAGTTTGAACTGCTTGTTCTCTTCGTCCATGATGATGTCGCCGCATCCGGAAACGCAGCAGGCGCCCATGCCGCGGGCAACGACGGCCGCGTGGCTCGTCATGCCGCCGCGCACGGTCAGGATGCCTTGCGCGCTCTTCATGCCGGTGATGTCTTCAGGAGAGGTTTCCAGGCGGACCAGGACGACCTTCTCGCCCCGGACAGCCCATGCCTCGGCGTCTTCCGCCGTGAATACGGCCTTACCGCAGGCAGCGCCGGGAGATGCGCCGAGGCCGCGGCCGATCGGGATCGCCTTTTTCAGGGCGTCGGTGTCAAACTGCGGATGCAGCAGCGTGTCCAGGTTGCGGGGCTCAATCATCGCAACCGCTTCTTCTTCGGTGCGCATGCCTTCGTCCACCAGGTCGCACGCGATCTTCAGCGCGGCCTGGGCAGTGCGCTTGCCGCTGCGGCACTGCAGCATGTACAGTTTCCCGTTCTCAACCGTGAATTCCATGTCCTGCATGTCGCGGTAGTGCTTTTCAAGCTTCTCGCAAACCGCTTCGAACTCGGCGTATGCTTCCGGGAACTTGTCCTTCATCTGGACGATTGGCATCGGGGTGCGGACGCCGGCCACGACATCTTCGCCCTGGGCGTTCACCAGGAATTCGCCCATCAGTTTGTTTTCACCTGTCGCGGGGTCGCGCGTGAAGGCGACACCGGTGCCGCTGTTGTTGTTCAGGTTGCCGAAAACCATCGGCATCACGTTCACGGCAGTACCCCAGCTGTAAGGGATGTCATTATCGCGGCGGTAAACGTTAGCGCGCGGGTTGTCCCAGCTGCGGAAAACCGCCTTGATGGCACCCATCAGCTGTTCCTTGGGATCGGAGGGGAAATCGGTACCGATCTTGTTCTTGTATTCGGCCTTGAACTGGGAGGCCAGTTCCTTCAGGTCTTCAGCCGTCAGGTCGATGTCGAAGGTAACACCCTTCTTTGCCTTCATTTCGTCGATCAGCTGCTCGAAGTACTTCTTACCGACTTCCATAACGACGTCGCTGTACATCTGGATGAAGCGGCGGTAGCTGTCGTATACGAACCGGGCAAACCGGGGATCATCATTGCCGGCGATCATCGCGGCGACGACTTCGTCGTTCAGGCCGAGGTTCAGAATCGTGTCCATCATGCCGGGCATGGAAGCGCGGGCTCCGGAACGAACGGAAACAAGAAGCGGATTTTTCAGGTCGCCGAACTTCTTTCCGTTGATCTCTTCCATCTTGGCAATGTATTCCATGATCTGGGACTGAATTTCATCGTTGATCTGGCGTCCGTCCTCATAATACTGTGTGCAGGCTTCTGTGGAAATCGTAAAACCCTGGGGTACAGGAAGACCGATGTGCGTCATTTCAGCCAGATTGGCGCCTTTGCCGCCAAGCAGCTCCCGCATCGTAGCGTTCCCTTCGCTGAAGAGGTAAAGATACTTTTTGGACATGAATGATTCCTCCCCGTTT